>Ga0070706_100000023_pt1 | contig 159966 bp, 118 predicted proteins | sample KBSK5501metaG_FD_65476 | JGI IMG/M metagenome (GOLD analysis project Ga0070706, IMG submission 65476) | Corn, switchgrass and miscanthus rhizosphere microbial communities from Kellogg Biological Station, Michigan, USA - KBS K5-50-1 metaG | ecosystem: Host-associated > Plants > Roots >...
CCACCACCGGGCTAAAGCCACGGCGCGAAATAAACCCAGCTCGAGTGTCGGCCGGGCTACTTGATTACCTTGGAGAGTTTTTTGAGGTCATCGATAAAACGTCGAGACTCGAGCTGTCGCGTTTCATCATCGGGCGCACGAAGAATTGATGAGGGATGGACGGTCGCCATGACGTAAGGGGCGAGTGTTGAAGGAATGAATTCGCCGCGTTGTTTTGTGACTCGGAACTGCGGTCCGAGAAGAGACTGCGCGGCAGTGGCCCCCAGAGCAACAATTACGTCAGGTTTGATGAGAGCAATCTCAGCTTCAAGCCATGGACGGCAGGCGGCAATTTCCATTGCGTTCGGTTTTTTGTGGATGCGGCGTTTGCCGCGTGGCTCCCATTTGAAATGTTTGACGACGTTGGTGACGTAGGTTTGCTTGCGATCGATGCCTGCCGCTTCCAGCGCATCGTCCAGCAAACGTCCGGCTGGTCCGACGAAAGGTCTGCCCGTCAGATCTTCTTCGTTGCCAGGCTGCTCGCCGATAAACATGACTCTTACTCGCCGTGCGCCTTCTCCGAACACGGTTTGCGTTCCGGTTTTCCAGAGATCGCAGGCACGGCAATCGGCGGCTGCGTCTTTTAGCGAAGAGAGCGTTGGCCGTGGTGGGATTAAATCCGCTGCGGAGCTCTCAGGTTTGGGCTTTGGCATGGTGTGATTCTCCTGGCGCTCTAAAACGATATAGGTCCTATAGGTTTTATAGGACCTATATCAAAATTTGCGCCAAAGAGAAATTATGAGAGCTGCATTATCAAAAGCTGAGATTGCCGATCGTTTTGGCGATGCTTTCAAGCTCCATGAAAAGACCATCGTCGAGACTCTCTCCACTGGCATTGCGGAGATTGACGCCTTAACCGGCGGCCTCCCACGCGGAGCGATCGCCGAGATCTTTGGACCAGCTTCGTCGGGACGCACGAGTCTGATGTATTCGATGCTTGCTCATGCAACCACTCATGAAGAGACCTGCGCGTTGATCGACACGAATGATGTTTTTGCTCCGGCGGTTGCAGCCGACGCGGGCATTGGTTTCGATCATCTGCTGTGGATCCGTTGTGCCGGAAATCTCGAACATGCTTTTAAAGCCACGGATCTGTTGTTACATGCTGGTGGATTTGGACTGGTGATTCTCGATATCGGCGACGTTGCGGGAAAAGAGGCGCGGCAAATTATCTCGTCGTGGTGGTATCGCTTTCGTCGCACCGTGGAAGATAGACCAACGGTGATAACGGTGATTTCGGAAGAGGCCTGTACGCGCTCGTGTGCTGCACTAACTCTGGAGTTGAAGGGCGCAGCGGAATGGTCGCGCGGAAATCTTTTGCACCAGAACGGGGTAAAAGTAAATCGCCGGCGTCCACTCACTCCAGGCTTCAACGAGCGGCAATTCAAAGCAGCTTTCGCCACGGATTACACGGATCTACAGAGATTATCCGTTTGACGTTCTTCGGAGATTTTCGCTAATCTTCGGTTATTGTGTTTGCTTGTATTCATGCTCAGGAGATGCCGGCCAACCTCTCTTTGCGAGAGTTTGCCTATAACTTCTCACCCACCGTTGAAGAAACTCGGCCCGGCACGGTCGTAATCGATATCGATGGCTGCGAGCTGCTATTCCGTTCTGCTTATCAACTCGCCAATGAAGTAGCTCTGCGAGCCTTAAAACCCTGCACGCAGGGCGGTTTGGAAAGTCCGGTGAGCGTGGCTATCGCCGCCAATCCCGATGCTGCAATTCACGCTGCCACTCGTTTGAAGGGAATAACGTTCGTCTCGCCGGGCGAAGAGTTAACTTGCCTCGGAGAGTTTCCTCTCGATCATCTCCATTCCTCTCTGGTCAATGTCGAGAAAGAAGTTGCGGATGAGATCCTGGGAACACTGAAGCTCTGGGGCGTTCGCACCTTTGCAGATTTTGCCTCATTGCCCGTCGCTGGTGTTTCGGAACGTTTGGGACAAGCCGGAGTAAAACTGCAACAACTGGCCGCGGGTAAAACTGAGCGACACTTAAAGGTCGAACAGCCGGCGCCCGGGTTTGCAAATTCGATTGAGCTCGAACACCCACTTACCGAGCTCGAACCTCTCTCGTTTGTCTTCGCGCCTCTTCTCAATCAACTCTGCGCGACTCTGAATGCTTATGCGCTCGCCACGAACGAATTGTGCGTGGAGATGCAACTCGAAGATCAGACGACCCATCAACGCCGTCTGACTTTGCCTTACCCGATGCGCGATCACAAAGTGTTTTTGAAATTGTTGCTGCTCGACACGGAGATGCATCCGCCACAGTCAGCGGTCAGATCAGTTTCAATTACCTGTGAGCCGGTGAAACCGCGTGTGTTGCAGCATGGGTTGTTTGTGCCGCTGGCCCCGGCGCCTGACAAACTGGAGCTCACGCTCGCGCGGCTGGCGAAACTTGTAGGTGAACAAAATATCGGTTCTCCAATGCTGCTCGACACTCATCGTCCTGACGCGTTCAGCGTGAAACGCTTCACGCTCACTACTAAATCTGATCTTCGGAAACGACGAAAGACAGGTAATCGGCAATCGGCAATTCACAATCGGCAATGTTTAGGCTTTCGAATGTTTCGTCCTCCACTGCGAGCGGTGGTCCAAACCGCTCAGGGACGCCCAACACAGATCAGTGCGTGGAACAAACAGCGAAGTGTTTATGGGAAGGTCGTCAATCTTTCTGGTCCATGGAGAACCACAGGTGATTGGTGGCGCGACGATGGTTGGGCGCGAGATGAATGGGACGTGACGTTAGAACGCCTGGGCCAACAAACGCTTTATCGCATTTATCGAGAACTTGATACGGAGGCTTGGTTTATAGAAGGGAATTACGATTGAGCTTAGTGCTTTGTGTTTGGCTCTTTGTACTTTGTATCAAAAGCCAAGCACAAAGAACCAAGCACAAAGCACAATGATGTACGTGGAGCTACATGCGCGATCGGGTTTCAGTTTTTTGGAAGGTGCTTCTGTGCCTGAAGAGCTGATCGCTGCCGCCCTCGAATTGCAGATGCCGGCGATGGCTCTGCTGGATCGCGATGGAGTTTATGGCGCGCCACGGTTTCATCTCTCTGCCAGGAGAAACGATCTTAAGGCCCACATTGGCGCCGAGATCACCGTTCGAATTCCAAAGTCAAAAAATCAGAGCTCGACCACCTGCTCGATTCCAGTCCTGGTAAGAAATCGGCAAGGCTATCAAAATCTTTGTCGCCTGATCACATTGATGAAAATGCGTGTGCCAAAACACGCAAAGCCGGGCGAATGTGCAGTCACTACCGAAGAGCTGGCTGCGCATGTCGCCGGTCTGATCTGTTTGACCGGCGGGTTTGATGGACCAGTGGCCACCGTTCTGAACCGGCGCGATCCGGAGAACGAAAAGAGGGCACAAAAGATCATCGAATGGTTGATCGATCTGTTTGGTACAAAGAATGTGTATGCGGAATTGCAGCGCCACTTCGATCGTGAGGAGGAAGCTCGGAATCATTTAGTGATCGAGCTGGCGCAGCGCAATCATTTGCCGTTACTTGCGACGAACGGAGTTTGTTACGCGACGGCAGCGCGCCGCGAAGTGGCTGACGTCTTCACCTGCATTCGCAATCACGTGCGACTCGAAACTGCCGGACGGCTGCTGGCGCAGAACTCGGAACGATATCTGAAGTCAGGCGCTATGATGCAGAAGCTCTTTGCGGATTTGCCCGAAGCTATTGCCAATACTGCCGAGCTTTCATCGCGACTGAAGTTCACGTTGGAAGATCTCGGATATGAATTTCCGAAATATCCAGTGCCGGACGGTGAAACGATGACTTCCTACCTGCGCAAGCTCACGGAAGCAGGCGCGCGTTCCCGTTATACCGGCAACAGGGGCATGCCGACTTACGAAAAAGCACGCCCGCAACTCGAGCGCGAGTTGAAGTTGATCGAAAAGCTCAAGCTGGAAGGTTACTTTCTGATTGTCTGGGACATCGTTCGGTTTTGTAACAATAACGGCATTCTGGTCCAGGGCCGCGGCTCGGCGGCAAACAGTGCGGTCTGTTATTCACTCGGGATCACGGCCGTCGATCCCATCGGCATGGATTTGTTGTTTGAACGGTTTCTTTCTGAAGAACGCGGTGAATGGCCCGACATCGATCTCGATCTGCCCAGCGGAGATCAACGAGAGAAAGCAATTCAATACGTTTATGGCCGCTACGGAAAGTTAGGAGCGGCGATGACTGCAAACGTCATCACTTATCGCGGGCGCTCCGCGGCGCGCGAAGTGGGCAAAGCACTCGATTTTGACGAAGACACTCTTTCGCGTCTTGCCAGCCTGGTTCACACGTGGGAATGGAAAGATCCAAATGATTCGAGCGCGCGCCAGTTTCGCGAAGCGGGACTTGACCTGCGCCAGCCGCGCATCAGGAAGTTCTTTCAGCTTTATCAATTGGTGCAGGACCTGCCGCGACACCTGGGCCAGCACTCGGGCGGCCTCGTGATTTGTCAGGGACAACTCGATTCAATTGTGCCACTCGAGCCCGCCGCCATGCCGGGGCGGGTGGTGGTCCAATGGGACAAGGAGGATTGCGCGGATCTGGGTCTGATCAAAGTGGATTTGTTGGGGCTGGGCATGATGGCGGTCCTGGAAGATTCGATCAAATTGATTCGCGATGCCTATGGTGAAGAAGTCGACCTGGCTCATCTACCGCCAAACGACAGGGGCGTTTATGAGGCACTGCAAAAGGCCGACACCATCGGCATGTTTCAAGTCGAGAGTCGCGCGCAGATGTCGTGCCTGCCGCGATTGCGGCCGGCGACTTTTTACGACATCGTGGTCCAGGTGGCCATCATTCGACCTGGGCCAATCGTGGGAAACATGGTCCATCCTTATCTCAAACGCCGGCAAGGCAGAGAGCCGGCAACTTATGCTCACCCCTGCCTGGAACCGATATTAAAACGGACGCTGGGAGTGCCGCTGTTTCAGGAGCAACTATTGAGGATGGCGATGGACTGCGCCGGCTTTACCGGCGGCGAGGCCGAAGAGTTGCGCCGCGCGTTTGGTTTCAAACGCTCTGAAGCCCGCATGAAAGCGATCGAAGTAAAGCTGCGACAAGGCCTGACGCGAAAGAGAATCACCGGAAAAACTCAGGAAGAGATTGTGCTGGCTATCAGCTCGTTTGCTCTTTACGGTTTTCCGGAATCTCACGCCGCCAGTTTTGCCCTGCTGGCTTATGCGAGCGCCTATCTCAAATGTAATTACCTGGCAGCATTCACGGCGGCGATGCTCAACAATCAACCGATGGGCTTCTATCAACCTTTCACGCTCATTAAAGACGCGCAACGTCACAGTTTGAAAGTCTTGCCGATCGATATTACCTGCTCCGATTGGTTGTGCACGATTGAGAAGGAGGCAGAAGTTCCCGTGCTTCGTCTCGGACTGCGATACGTAAAGGGGTTGAGCCAGCAGTCCGGTCAGGCGATCGTGCGCGAGAGGGCCGTACGTGATTTCGCGGGTATTGATGATCTGCGCAATCGTGTGCCCGAGCTGCGCAAGGATGAGCTGAGAAAATTAGCCGCCGTGGGCGCATTGAATTTTATCCAGGCCGCTGCTGGTCCAACGACGAAGAAACGAAAACCGAAGACTCACCGGCGCGATGCGCTGTGGCAGGTTGAACGTGTAACACGCGCTGCGGGTGAGCTGTATGAAGAGCTGCTCGAGAAAGACGACAACTCGCCATTGCAGCAGATGAATTTAATGGAGCGAATCGATGCGGACTTTCGCGGGACTGGATTGACGATCGGCAAACATCCGGTTGCTTATCATCGCGCCGAGCTGAACAAGCTCAATGCCTTAAAAGCTATCGACATTCATAAGCTGCGCAACGGCACTTTCGTGCGCGTAGCTGGTTGGGTCATTGCTCGTCAGCGTCCTGGAACGGCAAAAGGGTTCATGTTCATGAGCCTCGAAGATGAGACGGGCGTCAGCAACATAATCGTCACCCCTCAACTCTTCAACCAGTACCGGCTCGAACTGGTGGGCCACTCATTTCTCCTGATCGAGGGAGCTTTGCAAAATCAGGATAATGTTGTTTCGGTAAAGGCAAGCCACGTGAAGCCACTCTCGCTTGCTGTAACCGCAGCGCCCTCGCACGACTTTCGTTAGCCACAAAGAGGCACAAAAGAATTTAGCCACAAAAAGGCACAATTGATGAGGGATTTCCTAATCCTAACCTTAATCCACTTTTGTGCTTTTTGTGCCTTTTTGTGGCTAAGTTCTTTTGTGCCTCTTTGTGTTACGCGGGGCGGGCGGCGTGGCGGGGTGGGGATTCGATTAGACCCTGAACAACCTGCGCTACCTGCGACAAAGGTTTCGGCTTTCTAAGAAACGCGTCGGCGCCGCAACGTCGTGCCTCATCTTCGATCTCAGAAGAACCGTATGCCGTCAGCACGACGATTCGGGCTTGCGGATTGTGTTTTCTGACAAGCCGGATCATGTCGAGGCCGTCATGATTCTTAGTGATTGTGAGGCGCAGGTCCTGGATAACGACTTTGTAGTTGGTGGCGCCGAGCAGCTTCTCTGCCTCTTCTATCTCATTGGCCGTATCAACCTTGTATCCCTGAAGCGAGAAGTACTCACTCATCGAGAAGCAGATCGACTCTTCGTCGTCGACGACCAGCAGTCGCGGCATCGCCGACTCAGGCTTCTCGTCTCGACCCAGCCACATCTGTCTCAATTTGCCGGAGACTTTTTTAAGAGTTCCAAACCGGGTTTCCTTCACGGGGCACACTAAGACAACTTTATTTTAGGTCTTAAAACTCAGGCGAGGGTCAATACCTGGAGCACGCGTGCCCTGCGAGCCGGAGGCAACACGCGCATCATGCGGAAATCGTTCAAATGCTCCCGCGGCGCTCATCATATTTACTCCGCACAGTAAACGATGAGTTCAAGTTAACGGTTCCTGTTCTCACGGCCACCGTCACCCGACCCGAAAGCTAAATCGCAATGGCAGCACGCACATTGGGTCGCTGTGCGCCTGTAACATTCATCCGGCCAGAAATGCTTTGCGAAGCCGGTTTGGTAATGATGTAGAGCAGCACTTCACACACTTCACGAGTGCCGGTCCCGATCAAGTTTCCCTTTTCGTCCTGGAGAGCGTAGATCCGACCATTTGCGTCCAGGGGAAGAATCATAGGTTCAGCGTACATTTAAAGTACCCTTCCTTACCCGGACTCTGAGACAGACCGCACTCCTGTTCTAAACCGGACAAGCTGGCTTCTGGCACCCAAGTTAATAACCGATGCTTCCACAGCTGCGGGGCAAACGCGGCTGTGGAAACATGTTACTTTGAGGACATCGTTTAATACCGAGAATAGTTGGAATACGAATTCGCTTCCACTATTTTCTTCCTAAACGCTTTCGCAAGCCGGCCGCTACTCCGACTAAACCAGTTCCCAGCAACAGCATGGTAGCCGGTTCGGGTACCGGACTATGAGCCACGTCGCTGGCAACGTTTGGAAACGCCGGATCAGAGACCGACTGAAACCGGACATAAACTCCCGCCAAAAACTGCGCCTGGGTCAGGCCCGTGAAGTTTCCTGTGATGGTAAACGTCGCCGTTTGACCCTGGTTGATTCCCGGCGGATTGCCTCCGGTAAAACTTGGTCCGGTGATAACAGCAAAGTCTAAGACCGCCGCAGGAAATTGCGGAACGTTACCTGGACTGTTGGTGACGGTCGGGGTGGCGGTGAAGTTCCCGCAGCTCCCAGCGCAAGCGCCTGGAGTATTGGCTGTGATCGTTCCCGGCAGGTCAAAACCAACGCCGGTGATTGAGGATGTCACGCCTGCCACCAGCACGTTAGTTACCGAGAAAGTGATCGAGCCACTTGTTAAAGAGGTGATGTTGATTGTGGCCTGCAGATTCGGATCAGAGTTACCGCCTACTGTAACCGCATCTGCTCTGGCTGTTCCGTGGGCCAGACTGAGAATGCCAAGAACAGCCAAGGCCATTATTAGTTTGTTGAGGTTCGAAAAGCTGGGCATTTCGTCTCCTTAAGACTGATGGTTCTTTCGCTTCCAGACCGCAGCTCTGAAAGCGGACTTAGGTGTTAAGGCTTGGATAGGAGAGCGAAGCGGGGCAAGTGCGCGCTCAAATATGCCAGCCAGGTAAAGCTCTCGGTCGGGACGAGAGAGTAAATACACTTGGCACGTGCTCGCGATTTAAGCAAAACACAGGCCATCGGTACACAAACCTGCCACGTCCAAAATCTCCCGTTTTTTAGACTGCTATGAAGACTTGGTCCAACTCGAAGTCACAGAGTCGTCCAGCATTCAGACTGTCGTCTAGACTTTGGACGGCGGGATCTGGTGCTTCTTGATTTTCTGATAAAGAGAGCTTCGCGGGATACCGAGACGCTTCGCGGCTTTCTCAACTCGTCCTCTCTCTTCCTGAAGAACTCTCTCGATGTGCTGCTTCTCGAGTTCCTGAAGAGTCAGACGCGAGTCGAGGTAAGGTGCGCCGACCTGCGTGTGTCCATCGAAGTGAAGATCGTTTAGGGTGATATTTTTCTGGTCACTGAGTAAGACCGCCCGTTCGATTACGTTACGAAGTTCGCGGATATTGCCGGGCCATGAGTAAGCTTGCAGCGCCTGCATGCAACCCTGGTCCAACCGCAGTTCTCCTCTACCGAGATCCGCTGAGATCTTATCGAGGAGATATTGGGCCAACGTCGGGATATCTTCGATTCTCTCGCGCAGAGATGGAAACGCGAGCGGAATCGTGCTGATGCGAAAATAGAGATCGTCGCGAAAGCGTTTTTCTCTGACGAGTTGCCCGATGTCTTGATGCGTCGCGGCGATCAGTCGAACGTCTACCTGCCGATCTCTTACATCTCCAAGACGCCGAAAACGTTTCTCTTCGAGCACTTTCAGCAGTTTAGGTTGGATCTGCACATCGACATCGCCGACTTCGTCGAGAAAGATTGTCCCGCGATGGGCCACCTCAAACAGTCCTTGCTTCGAAGCGGTTGCGCTGGTGAACGCTCCTTTTTCGTGACCGAAGAGTTCTGTTTCGAGTAGTTCTCTAGTGAGACCGGCGCAGTTGAGATCGACGAAAGCTTCGTCCGCGCGCGGGCTGTTCTCATGTAGCCAACGCGCCAATACGCCTTTACCTGTTCCCGTTTCACCAAGGATCAATACCGGACTCTCGGTCGAAAGAATCTTGCGGGCTTGATCTGCCAGTGCGCGGATAGCAGCGCTGGTGCCGATAAACGGATCGATGGCCTGGCGCACTTGCCGCGACTTGCTGGCGAGTTGTTTGTGATAGTTGCGCTGCTTTTGCAGCAGACGCTGAAGTATTACGAGCAGCGTTGGGAGCTCGAGAGGCTTTGTCAGAAACTGTTCGGCGCCTTCTTTGATCGCCCGAACGGCAAGATCGATGGAACCATGGGCCGTCAGGACCAGCAGAGGGATTCCCGCATCGATCTCTCGCAAACGCGGCAGCAGATCGAGCGCCGTGCCGTCGGGCAGCATGTAGTCGGCGATAACTATGTCGGGCCGCGAGCTGCGAAACAGGTGTTGCGCATCCTGGCAGCTTTCGGCTTCTTCGATTTCGTAGCCGTGCTGCTCCAGGAAATCACGAATGCCAAACCTGACTCCCGATTCATCATCGACGACCAACACCTTGTTCCTGGACATTAAGAATCTCCCTCAGATGGGATGGGAAACCTGGCTATCATACAGGCCCCACCCTCGGGATTGTTGCCAGCGATCAATTTTCCTCCGTGCTCCTGCATGATGCGCTGGGCGATTGCCAAACCGAGACCAGTTCCGCCGCGTCGTTTCGAGAAAAAAGGCTCGAAGATTTTGGGTATGTCTTCGGCGAGAATGCCTGCGCCTGAGTCGCGAATGGCACACTGAACCCATTCAGTATTTGCGTCAGTGATGCAGTGTGCTTCGATCATCACGGTAGTCTTCTGCGGCGAATGCTGAATGGCATTTTCGATCAGATTTACAAAAACCTTTGAGAGCCGGCGGCGATCGATCCTGATCTTTGGCAGGGCGTCTTCAACCTGGCTTTCCAGCGTGACATGGGCCACTTCTGCTGCCGGCAGGCAGGCGCGGATGGACCGCGCGATCATCTCTTCCATCGACACCAGGTACAGCTCGCCGCGGAACGGCTTGCCATACTCTAACAACTCTTCCATCAGGATTGTGAGGCGTCCTACTTCGTCACGCAATACATTTGTGTAACGAAGATACTCCGTTCGATCGCTAAATCTCGTCTCAAACGCGTCGAGTATGGACGAAATGCCGAAGAGTGGATTTCTGACTTCGTGGGCCACGCCGGCAACAAGCGATCCAAGCAGCGACATCATCTCGCTCTGTCGCAACGAAGCCTCGAGCTCAGCGCGTTTGGTAATGTCCTGTGCGATCAGGATGGCGCGCTCGCCCGCCGAGCCGAACTCATTAATGTGATAAAGAGTGATGGCCCACGTTTTTCCAGTCTGCTCGTCTTTGACTTCTTCAGTCACCGGAGCCGGATTATCGAGGAGGCTCTCAATCATCTCAGCAGCTTTTTGCCACGGCTGGTTGTTTCCCAGTTCACCGAGCCTCGTGCTGAGGATCTGTTCCGCGCCGATGCCGACGATCTGTTCCGCCGCGAGGTTGGAGCGTTTGATCGTGCCCGCGAGATCGACAATGAGCACCGGAAAATCGATCGCGTTGAAAGTTTGTCGCCACTCCATCGCCGACTGCTGAAGCGACGTGTGCAGTCGCTGCTGTTTCTCGTCAAGCAGCTTTCTTTCGGTGACGTCGTTGACAATCACCAGTCTGCTGTTTTTGCCGTCGAAAACTACCGGGTGCGAACTCATCTCGACGTAGATCGTCTTGCCGTCTTTTGTTCGATGGCGCCAGGGACTAGAGATCACGAGGTCGTTGGGATCGTTCTTGATCATCAACGTCGGGATGTCTTCACTGGGACGAATATCGTTGATGGTCATCGACAGAAACTCGTCGCGCGTGTATCCGTACGTTCTGGTCGCCGCCTCGTTGACGGCTAAAAACGCGAGTGTGTCCTCGTTGTAGACCCAGATTGGCTGCGGCGTGGATTCGAAGAGAAGACGATAGCGCTCTTCGGAGTCGCGCAATGCCTCCTCGAACCGTTTTCGCTCGGTGATATCGCGGGCGAGGCCGCGAAAGCCGACCGTCTCGTCGAGCTTGTCTTTGATTGGTGAGACGATCAGGTCGAGCCAGCGGTCTTCGCCAGCCGCCGAACGCGCCACGAACTGATGACGAAACTCGCGCGCCTCCTGTGGACGGCTGAAACTGCCCGCGAAACCGTTGTTTTCCGGAATAACGCCGAAGACCGCGAAGAACGAGTTGCCGATGATCTCTTCCGGCTTCCGTCCGAGAAAACTTTGTCCGGCCAGATTAATACTCGTCAATTTACCTGCGAGATCCTGCGTGAAGATCATGTCGCTGGCCTGCTCGACGAGATTTCGGTAATTGGCCTCGACACGCGAGCGTTCCAACAGTCGCGACACTTTCGCTACGAGACGAGCGGAGTCGAACGGGATTTCGAGGTAATCGTCGGCGCCGGCCCGCAGGCCTGCGACCACACTCTCGGTATCTTTTTGCAGCGCGCTGACCAGGAGAATCGGGATGGTTTTCAGTTCTGAGTCGGCACGAATCTCGCGGCAGAACTCCAGGCCGTTCATCCGTGGCATTGAGACGTCGCTGATCACCAGATCGGGACGCTCTTGTCTGGCCAGCATGAGACCTGCGACGCCGTCCTCCGCGGTAAGGACGGAGTAACCAGCCTTGTGCAGCAAAGTGCCCATCAAGGTTAACTGGTCCGGCTCGTCGTTGACGATGAGGACGGAATTGTCCTCGTGGCCGTTGGAAGTTTCTATTCCGTGCACGAAGGCTGTACCTCGAACTGTTGCCGTATTTTATTGGAAGACCGGGGGCGAAACGGCTTACAGGCTGCGAAATTTACGCGACTGGCATCAGTAATGATTAAAGATTCAGGATTTCCGGCGTAAGAATGGCGAAGTATATCACACGCCCGATCGAGCTTTGTGCTTTTTTGTGCTTCTTTGTGGCTAACTTTTCCCTCTTTGTGGCGCGGTAAACGGAAAAGGGGCTCGTTGAATCCAAAGTTCATACTTTTATAATCGAAAGCGGAGACATTGGGATGAATAACATTCGAACTTACAAAGGAGCAATCTCGCAAGCAAATATCTTTTTAAGCCTTGTCCTGGTTGTATTTTCCTTCGCATCTTGCAGTGGGCAGAGCCGTTTGATGAGCTTGAGCCCGAGTCAGTCTGCGCCGCCGCCGGCAACTACCTCGTTGCCGAGCGTCCAGACATCTTATGCAGACCTGGTCAGCAGGGTAGCCCCGGCCGTCGTGACCATCAGATCGACCGAGCGGACGCGCGCGGCACAGCAGTTTCCCTTCATGGACGATCCGATGTTTCGGGAGTTCTTCGGCGACCGCGCGCCGCAGCAACAGCCGCCACAACGAGTCGAGGGGGTCGGTTCCGGAGTGATCATCAACTCTGATGGTTACATTCTCACGAACCACCACGTTGTCGACGGAGCAATCGAGATCAAGGTTGAACTAACTGACAACCGCACGTTCATCGCCAGGTTGGTCGGCTCTGATCCGCCGAGCGACCTCGCGGTCTTGAAGATTGACGCCAAAGACCTGCCGACACTCTCGCTCGGCGATTCGGACAAAGTCCGCGTCGGCGACCCGGTTCTGGCTGTCGGCAATCCACTGGGCATCGGGCAAACAGTCACCTCTGGTATTGTGAGCGCAAAAGGCCGCGCGACCGGTTTGAGCGATGGCAGCTTTGAGGATTTCCTTCAGACTGATGCCGCCATCAATCGTGGAAACTCAGGCGGCGCGCTGGTCAACACCAACGGCGAGTTGATCGGCATTAACTCGCAGATCCTGTCGCCCTCCGGCGGAAACATCGGAATCGGTTTCGCCATTCCGTCAAACATGGCCAAGGCTGTATTGGACCAGTTGTTGAAGACTGGAAAGGTCCGGCGCGGAATGCTTGGCGTAACGATTCAGTCAATCGATGCTGATCTCGCTGCGAGTTTGAATCTGCCGGCTGCGCGGGGCGCGATTGTGACCACAGTGCAGAATGGTGGTCCTGCCGAAAAAGCCGGACTCAAACGCGGCGACGTGATCACCGCCATCAACAAGCAGCCAGTGGTAGATAACAACAGCCTGCGCAATCTGGTTGCCAGCATGCCGCCGGGATCCAACGCCGAAGTCACGGCTGTCAGAAACGGACGCGAGCAAAACTTTCAGGTTGCCCTCGCGGAACTGCCTGAAAGACAGCAACCGGAAAGTGAAGAGAGCAGCAGCGGTGGTGGAACGAGCAACGACAAGTTCGGACTATCACTACAACCTCTCACGGCTGAAACGGCTTCTCGCTACGGACTTGACGCTGACGATCAGGGACTGCTCGTCACCAAAGTCGATCCTGGCAGCAACGCCGCGGACGCGGGAATCAGGCAAGGTGACTTGATTCAGGAAGTGAACCGGCAACAGGTGCGAACGCTGGTGGAGTTTAACTCTGCGGTTCAGCGATCGGGCGCACGGCCCGCGCTCGTGCTAATTAAGAGACGCAACGTCGTGACTTATGTTACGTTGAAAGCCGCTTCGTAGCTCTCGCCACAAAGAGGCACAAAAGATAGAAAAGACACAAAGGTTCTTTCCGGAACCTTTGTGTTTTTTTATTTCGTACTGTACGTTCCACCAATTCGATTCGCGTCGAGGAGGAACGTATATGCGAGAGTTCGATCGCCGGCCGTGGGGAACTTACACGGTGCTTGAAGAAGACCGCACCTTCAAGGTCAAACGCATCGAGGTTCTGCCTGGCAAGCGACTCAGTTATCAGAAACACTCACAACGCGCCGAACATTGGTTTGTCGTGGAAGGAACAGCGAAAGTAACGCTCGACGGCCAGGAGATCACGATTCGCACCGGTGAAGCGATCGACATTCCGGTTGGCACGGCTCATCGCGTGGAGAATCCGGGCGACGAAGTTTTGACGTTTATTGAAGTGCAGCGAGGAAATTATCTCGGCGAAGACGATATCGAACGTCTTCAGGACGATTACGGCAGGGCGAACTGAGCCACAAAAAGGCACAAATCACAAAAAGCCACAAAAGGCATAAAGAGCAGAAATATGGCAATAGCCGACATCACCACTCCCCAGGAAGAGTCGCAAAGCCTGTGGTCTGCCGTGAAGGAATCGGTGCGCGGCTCGCATCGAAACTACACCACCGGACCCATCGGACGCGCAATTCTTCTGCTCGCCATACCCATGGTTCTCGAAATGATCATGGAAAGCGTGTTTGCGGTCGTGGATATCTTTTGGGTGTCGCACCTCGGGACGGACGCTGCCGCAACCGTCGGTCTCACCGAATCAATGCTGACGTTGATCTACGCGCTCGCCATTGGCTTGAGCATCGGCGCAATGGCAATGGTTGCGCGTCGTATCGGTGAACAGAATCCCGAGGGTGCTGCACGCGCGGCGGTGCAGGCGATTGCTCTGGCGGTAATCCTTTCGATCGTGCTCGGCATTGTCGGCGCTCCACTCGCGCCGAAGCTGTTAAAGCTGATGGGTGGTTCTCCGTGGGTGATCGAACACGGTTCCGCCTTCACGCGTGTAATGCTGGCAGGTAATGCCACGGTCGTGTTGCTCTTCATGATCAACGCAATCTTCAGAGGCGCAGGCGACGCAGCGATCGCGATGCGCACCTTGTGGCTGGCGAACTGGATCAACATCGTGCTGGGTCCGTGTTTGATTTTCGGAATCGGACCTTTTCCAAAAATGGGTATCGTCGGCGCTGCCATCGCGACGAACATCGGCCGAGGGACGGGCGCACTGTTCGCATTCAGCAAGCTGATTCGTTCTGGAGGTCGTTTTACTATCGAGCGCCGCCATCTTCGGATCGAGCCTTCAATAATCGGCCGGCTTATCAGGCTGTCAGCAACCGGAACGTTTCAGGTGTTCATCGGCATGGCGAGCTGGATTGGCCTCGTGCGCATTATTTCGAGTTTCGGCAGCAACGCGGTGGCGGGTTACACGTTCGGCATTCGCGTCATTATTTTCGCGCTGCTGCCCTCGTGGGGAATGGCCAACGCAGCCGCGACGATGGTCGGCCAGGCTCTGGGAGCACGCGATCCCGATCGTGCTGAACGCGCGGTCTGGAAGGCCGGCTTCTATAACATGATCTTTCTCGGAATCGTCGGTCTGCTTTTTATTCTCTTCGCGCCACAGATCATTTGGTTCTTTACAGATAAGCCGGAAGTTGCGTCGTACGGAGTTGATTGTCTGCGCATAGTAGCTTGCGGGTTTTTGTTCTACGCCTATGGGATGGTGCTTGGGCAGTCGTTCAATGGCGCCGGTGATACATGGACGCCAACGATTATCAACCTGTTTGTCTTTTGGCTGTTTGAGATTCCGCTGGCTTACGTGCTGGGCGTCGTGTGGGGGCTGGGTCCGCGTGGGGTGTTTGTTTCGATGATGGTCGCGTTTTCCACGCTCGCGGTGGTCAGTGCCGTGGTGTTTCGTCGCGGGCGCTGGAAACACCGAGTGGTTTAGCCTGCGGCACTAACCTGAGTAGTAAGTACGAACAGTGTGTCGGGCTTTGCTACGTTTTCCCGCCGAGTTTGGGTGTCCCGGCAATTTGTACGCTGCAATACAAAAGGCATTTTGTCATTTTGACGTGGCGGCACCTCTATTGCCTCATAACAGTCTGCCGGATAGAGCAGGGCAAGGAGGAACCTCATGGAGAAGACACTGAAGGGAAAGAAGGTGGCGATTCTCGTCGCCGATGGTTTTGAACAAGTGGAGCTGACCGAACCCAAGCAAGCGTTGGAAGCGGCTGGAGCAACTACGGAAATCGTTTCGCCTGCGGATAGTGAAGTACAGGGCTGGAATCATGACGAAAAAGCCGACTCATTTAAAGTTGATATGCCCCTGAGCCGGGCGCGTTCTGATGATTACGACGCATTGTTATTGCCGGGTGGCGTGAGAAATCCAGATCAATTGAGAATGATGACAAGGGCGGTTGAGTTTGTTGATGGATTTTTTGCGACTGGAAAACCAGTGGCTGCGATCTGTCATGCACCGTGGACGCTCATCGAGGCGGAAGTAGTTAAAGGAAGGACGATCACTTCGTGGCCGTCGCTGAAAACCGATCTAATAAATGCCGGCGCGCAGTGGGTCGACAGGGAAGTAGTAGTTGATAACGGCTTAATAACTAGTCGGAAGCCTGCCGATATACCCGCGTTCAATAAGAAGATGATCGAGGAGTTTGCAGAAGGCCGACATTCGCGGCAGAGAGCCGCGTGAGGTCTGCCACAGATTAGCGCGGATTTCACGGAACGCTCCGTGTTATCCGCGTTGATTCGTGGTTATCTTTTTCGCTGTGTGGCCCACCTTGATGACACCTGCCTGGACCACTTTCGCATTAATACCTCGCAGGCACAGTTCCCTGCCGACTACTGAATTAACAAACTTCATCGCATCGACGCCAAACCGCGAGACAAACTTGTGGCAGCCAGTATGAGGTAAAGGGCTGACTTCGAGCACCGCTGAACCAATTGCCAAACGCGATCCGGCTGGCAAGTTGTCTTTACTCAAATCCATGTCAATGTAGAGTTGGTCTCCGGCGAGTGACCAGCGATCTTTGTCCTGCGCGACGAGTGCAGTCACGCGTGCGTTCATGATGTTGATCTGCATTTCGGGATGAGGGCCGCCATCCGGAGTTTTCGAACTGCCTCGCACGCTCCAGGTGTCGCCGATGAGTCCGAGCACCGGATCGAGCTCGGCCTCTTCCAGAACTTCGCGCTCGTCTATTTTGGGTCGCCGCACAATCAACTGCACGAGGCCATCGTCTTTCGGTGCGTCACGAAGATGGTCCAATGCGGCCTCGAGCTCTTCCATTGTCAGGTGCTTCACTGTAGTCTCCATGGCAACTTAATGGTTCCAATTTTTTCCAATTCTTCAAAAAAAGTACAAACTACCCTAAATTCCTTCGTAAATTGTTACCCGCCATCTTTTGAAACAGTCCTCGCCAACTTAATGGTTCCAAAAACGCCCGGCAATTATTGGTTACAATTTCTGAAAAGTACAAGTATCTTGAATTCCTTCGTATTTGTTGCCGTTCTTGTTTAGAGCGGTTCTCACCTGCATCTTCGCGGAAGAAAGTAGTTATGAAACGATCAGCATGAACCCTCATTGCTGGTGCTTCTGAGTATGCGCGGAAGGTCGGTATTTCAACAGACGTTTTGATTGACGACAAGTTACTTCCCAAATTTCGTTCAGTAATTCATTATGAACAACGAGCACTCTGAAGTAGTGTAGGAAGTCCTTTGGTTACAATTGACCGTAAAGCGACTGGATCAGAGTCTTGATTCGATGGTTAACCAATCTAAAAAGCATCATTATGTTCCGCAGTCCGTCTTACGGGGCTTCGATCAGAAGCAGAGGCCGATTTATGTATTCGATAAGGCTAGGATGACGAGCTTCACCTCTAGCATCTATGCCGCCGGGTGTGAGAATCAATTCAACACTATTGAGATTGAGGGGCAAACCGTCTCTTTCGAGGGCCTCTTTCGAACAAATGATGATCAGCTAGCGCGGCTGTTGAATAAAATTCGAAGTCTCGCAAGGCTCACTCGGGAAGATAGGATTGCACTCTCAGAAGTTGTAGCCGCACAAATGATTTCGAACCAAGCTGGTGAGAACCACCATGCGGTCGATTGCCGAGCAGTTGTCGAAATCACTTGAGGAATCTGGTATAGATCCGGGAGAAGTTGATGGATTCTCGATTCCAACAGATCAAGAAATCAGAAGAGCCGCGCTCGCATCGTTCTTGAATCTTCAGGAAATCGTCGATTTTCTCCAGGCGAAACGGCCAATACTGATTCATAGCAGCGAATCGGACTTGTTCTGGATTTCTGACGACCCTGTGGTGCTTCACACTCAGCCCCCTACGGTGAGCGTGGACTCAATTCCCCCGGAATCGAGTTTTACTTTCCAGTATCATGTGATTTTGGTCCTCGGATTCTTCTGTCCAAGTGTTGAGTTGAAGATTCAGCAACTCCTCTCAATTGATCAGTTTGGCGTCGAGCATCAGAAATATGAGGAAATATACAGAGGGCTCCAAGAAGGGAACTCGGTGTCATTGGGACCGGGACTGCCCATTTTCTCAACGAGCTTCAGGTTCGTACGTCTTCTCGCTTTCTCTACTCCTCAAACAGTGATTTTGAGAAAGCTCGCGAGATCTTGCAGCACGAACCGGAAGTACGAGAAGTTCAATCACTGATTTCAGTGGCACGTTTAGGTGAGTGGCCCAAGTTACATTCTGACATGCCAGACGGCCTGTGGATTGTATTTTACGGGCGTCGAAATCATTACATGGTCGCAGCAAAGAGTTGGGATGAGAACTCTCCTTTCTTGGAGTTCGAAACGCCCGATGAGATCGGACTTATCCTAGTGATCACTCTTTCGGTGGCACTGCCTTCGCTGGGGCGTGACCATTCGAGCGCCCAGGGCGGCTACGGTACATTTCGAGGTGTGATCGTAGACGTCAAAGGAAACCGAATACGCGGTGCAGTTGTTTCTATTTCGGGGACAGATTTCAAGCACCAAATACAACCCACTCGCGACGGATATTTTGAAATCGCTCTCCCCGTCGGCGAATACGAAATCACAGTTCAGAAGTCCGGTTATGCCACTTACAGGCTGACAAATCTGGAGGTGGGTCGCAATCAGGATTTGTCGCATGTATTCCGGCTCGAATCTGCATGAGCACAGTCCGCTGAAACGGACGACTCCCTTGCAGTGCGTCGACTTGTCGGCGCTTTGGCCAAAGCGGTGCCAAGGCACCGCACTCCAAGGCGACGCTCGATTCAAACTGCATCCCTCTACCAAAAGAAAAATGTAAAAGAAAGAATTCAGTAAAAGAAAGAATTCATGTCAGAACTATTTAGAAATGACCTCTAGCTTAACTATTTAGAAATGTCCTCTGGTGTTGCTGGTATTGCAGGTAACCAAGGCGCTCCTTTGCCGAACTGAAACTTGCGCCAAGCATGCTCACGCGGTGGCACGTAGGGCTTCACTCCGTCGCGTCTTTGTTTGACCTGCTTGGCTTTGCTGAGCGGTTGCGGCCGCTCGGGTAGCAACGTGTAACGCAGCTCTTGTTGCCCGTAACGAAAGTGCAACTCGCCATTAAGATATCGTTGCACGCGCACTCTTCCTTTGCCGGCGTGTCTGCCGATAACTAAGACCGCCGATCGCTGCCGCATCTCGCAGCGACAGCTCGCGTCGCTTCACTCTTTCAAACAGCTTCAGTCGTTCCCGCTCTCGCTGACTCATCAACAAATGTCCTTCCATTTGCCCACCCTTTCGGGTGCCGCATGCTAGAGGACATTTCTATTCGGTTAAGCAGAGGTCAGTTTTATATAGTTACCACATAAAAGAAAGAATTCATTGACAATGGATAAAATGTGGAGTAGTGTCCCGCGCGTTTCCCTGCTTGCTCACTCAACTCAGCCAAAAGTATCGCGCACAGGAATTACAAACACTCTGAAAGTCGTTAGTTTCAGCACCAGTCTCCCGCAATAGGCTTTACGCAATTCGCATAAAAGCAGGACAAAACCAATGATATATAAGACTCAACCTCAAAGGCTGCTGCTACTCCCTCTTCTTATTGCCTGCTTTTGTCTTTCAACGGAAGCATTGGCCCAGAATATTCAATACAACAATAAAGCCGTCGACCTCGGTCTGCGGAGCACGCAGCGAGTCAATCCCTCCACTCGCGGTGTGGAATTCGAGATACCGTTGGGCCATTACCGAGGCCGAGGCGGTTTCGATGTGCCTATAACGCTTTCATACTCTTCGAAAGTTTGGGGAATTGAGTTTCAAGGTTTTAATTCTGGTGCACCACCGCCGCATCAGCCGCAAGCCTATACGATAGTCGTTGCAAGATACGGTGACCATTCGGTGGCTGGTTGGACCACTACCGTCGGCTTTCCCCAGGTCGATCCCTCTCCTGGAAATCAAATTTACGATCAATTTGGTAACCCGACTTTCAATTGCACTGGCGGCTGTTATGCGGTGGACCGTCTCATGGTTTGGATGCCGGACGGTTCCGGTCACGAGTTGCGCGCTACAGACCAACCGCGACCGACAACACAAGCCGCAGCGGACGACTATTATGCAGTGGATGGCTCGCGCATGCGTTATCAGAAATCGACGCAGATACTCTTCCTGTCCGATGGATCGCGTTATCTCATCGGCGCCGGTAAATACATTGATAAAAATGGTAATACGTTAACTGCAAACGGCGGCTGGCGCGATACTCTTGATCGACAGATCAACAATCCGCTTCCTGTTGCACCCGGTTCTTCGCTTTCGGCGCCTACAGACCAAAACTACTCGCTCCTTGGCGTCAATGGCACATCGATCAATTACACTTTGAAGTGGCGCAATCTGGCAGATGTCTTAACGACAGCCCAGCCGCTGCGCTACACAGCCGACGGTGGTTGCCCACCGGGGACCGGAAGTTTTAGCCCGTATTTATTTACCTCCGATGGTGGAAGTCGCACCTGCATCATAAATGCGGGCTCCATCTTCAATCCTGTCGTTTTATCTCAAATCGTACTTCCGAACGGACAGACTTACACATTTACGTACGACATTTTTGGCGCGATCGATAAGGTGGTCCTGCCGAATGGCGGTTATGAGAAATACGAGTACTCCTACGTTGCTCCGGTGAGCTCGGCAGCAAATTTCAGTTTTGTTTACGCACAGGGCAATCGAGGGGTCACCCGCCACGTTATAAGCACCAGCGGGTTGAGTGAGGATGAAGTGCAGTGGCTGTACTCCGGCGGCGGGAACACTGTGACCATGACGGCGCCAGACGGCACTCGAACTGACAGTTATATGTGGACGGATGGAGTCTCAGGCTGGGGTTACAGTGCTGACTCATCTCGCGCTGGACGAACTTACGACGAGCGTATTTTCTCCGCGTCGGGACAAATGATCCGGCGAAAATTGACCGACTGGGCTACGACACCGTCGAACGCGACTGGTGGCCCGTCAGGCACACAGGCAGCCAATCGTAATGCGCGCATCGTTAGAGAAGTTGAGATACTCCTCGATGCGCCTGTCGCCGTGGCCAGAACGAGAACGTATGGCTACGACACCACTTATCAATACGACGTAGGACTGGAGCAAACATCGGTTAATGAATTTGACTACGTTGATATAGATCAGAATACCGCTCAAACTCTCCCGATCACGTCGCTGAGCACAATTCCGAATGGCACGCTTCTGCGCAGCACTGAAAGTGACTACCTGACCGGCAATATCAACTATCGCTCGCGAAATCTGCTTGGCCTAGTCACTGCCACACGCACAAAGGACGGAGCCGGAAACATTGTGGCTCAAAGTTCCAACCTTTACGATGAAGCGGCCTTCCCTCTGCTTACCTATCCGAGCGTGCTTGGATGGACAGATCCCGCCACCGCTTTTCGCGGCAACGTCACTACTGTCAGTAACTGGCTTAACTTTAACGGCGCAAATATCTCTACTTTTCCGCAGGGCACTTACCTGACGACTCATACGCAGTACGATCAGTGCGGTAGTGTGCGTAAGACCTGGGATGCCAACGACACGTCCTTGAGTAATCCCACACAACTCGACTATTCCGATACGTATCAGCGTGCGTACGCTACCACCCAGACTTCACCGGATCCGGATGGTGCTGGACCTCGACTGCCGCTAACCAACTCAATCGAATATGACTTCTCGACCGGATTGGTGACGGCGGCGATCGATCCTAACTCACAACGGACCACGTACGCTTACAACGATTCGATGAACAGACTGACGCAAAGTATCAGGGCTGCTACCGACACATCAGCGAAGACGCAAACCACTTATGCGTACGACGATGTTGCGCGCACGCTTACGACCACAAGCGACCTCAATAATTACAACGACAATCTCGTGAAGACGGTCGCATTTTTCGACGGCATGGGGCGGTTGCAAGAGCTGCGGAATTATGAGGACAGCACGAAGTACATTAGTGTGCAACACCAATATGATGCTTTCGGCAGAATCTTTAAAGTCTCAAATCCCTTCAGGCCCCTCGATGGCGAGAGTGCACGTTGGACCACTCAACTATATGACGGTTTGGGGCGAATCACTTCGGTTACGACGCCGGATAATGCGGTAGTCACCAGCTCCTATAGCGGTAACGCAACCACCATGACCGATCAGATGGGCACGCAACGCAAGACTGTCATGGATGCGCTTGAAAGGCTCAAACAGGTTGTCGAGGCGCCCAATGATTCTAATTTCAACTATCTCACCACCTATGAGTACGACGCGCTTGACAGTCGCATCTCCGTGGCGCAGGACGCTCAGCATCGCTATTTCTTTTACGACTCTCTGAAACGAATGATCAGGAGCCGTAACCCGGAACAGGGAACCTATCCCAGCCTGACCTCAAGCGGCTCTCCAACCGGCAACACTAGTTGGTCGTTCGGATATCAATACGACAACAACAATAATCTGACGCAGCAAACCGACGCGCGTGGAGTGGTGTCGACTTACGGCTACGATGCATTGAATCGCAATACAGCGATTAGCTATACAAATGATCCAAGCGGCACGCTTCCCGTGACGTTCAGTTACGACTCGGCCACCAATGGCAAAGGTCAGCTTTATCAGGCACAGACCACCGGTGCCTCAGGATCATTATTCACTATCGACTCGTACGATGCGCTCGGTCGACCATTGACTGAACGGCAACAGTTTTTCGCAAATGGTACGTGGAGCCTGTCCTACACGATGCAACGCAGCTACGATCGGGCCGGCAATGTCATTACTCAGACTTATCCCTCCGGTCACACGGTGACTTACGGTTACGACAATGTGGGGCGTGCGAGTAGCTTCATCGGAACCTTGGGCGACGGAAACAGTCGTACCTACTCGAACGAGATTATCTACTCGCCCTTCGGAGGTTTAGCGAAAGAGAAATTTGGAACGGCAACAACCGTCTACAACAAACTCTTCTACAACAACCGCAGGCAACTGGCGGAAATCCGCGCGGGCACGAGTTACACCGGTCCAACTGACACCACTGCGGATCGTGGTGCCATCGTCAACCATTACAGCAATCAATGCTCAGGAATGTGCTTACCAACCTCGAGCATGACCGATAACAACGGCAACCTCAAAAAGCAGGAAGTATTTATTCCAAACCAGCCGGTGCGATGGCAGCAATACGACTACGACAGTCTGAACCGCTTGAATTGGGCGCGCGAGGTTCTAAACGGAATCGAGCAGTGGAAACAGCAATTTACTTACGATCGCTGGGGGAATCGTACGGTCAACATCGGCGTTACCTATGGTATTCCCGAGAAGGATTTCACCGTCACTACCAGCAACAACCGGCTCGGCGTTCCTTCCGGCCAGTCAGGTACGATGGATTATGATGGCGCCGGCAACTTGATCAACGACACCTACAGCGGAGCGGGCAATCGCACTTACGATGCGAAGAACCGGATCGTCTCCGCCTGGGGAGGAAACAATCAGGCGCAACTCTACACCTACGACGCCAGCAGTCAACGTATCAGGCGCAAGGTGGATGGAGTCGAAACATGGCAGATCTACGGGTTTGGTGATCAGTTGTTGGCTGAATATCAAGCGAATGGTGCGGCGAACAGTCCTACCAAGGAGTACGGTTATCGAAATGGTCAGTTGCTGATCAGCGCCGATAGCGGTAATGCGTCTGTCTCTCCTATATTTGGAGACGACTTCAACGACAACTCCATTAATCCGAATAGCTGGACTGTTTGGTATCCAGGCTCGACTCCCACAGTCACCGAGCAATCGCAGCAACTACAAATTGCCCTGTCGCCCAACACAGCCGCTTACAACGGCGTGTATTCCAATTCAACCTACAACCTGACCAACAACATGGTCCAGGTTGAATCGGTACAGGCGGTCAGCCAGGCAGGCTGGTGTGAAAACTTCCTGGAACTTGAATTGGATGCGAACAACTATTTCATGATTCAGGTAGGAGCCGGTAACATGATCTTTCGTTCCCGAGTGAACGGTGCCAACGATCAAACATCTAGTTCCTTTGATGGAGCGGCAAATCGATTTTGGCGCATTCGTCACGACCAGAGCGCAAACCTGATCTACTTTGAAACCAGCGCTGACGGTACCGTGTGGCTAACTCGTAAGACAGTTACACCGGGGTTCTCATTAACTTCTTTACGATTTCACCTCTTGGCCGGGGCCTACGGCACCGGAAACAGCAGTCCGGGAACAGCCAAATACGATAATTTCAAGCTGCTCCCCAGCAGTTCAGGTCCAGTCTCATTAACTGTGCCAAATGCCGGCTTTGAGGCTCCGGTAATTGGTAATGGGAACTTTCAGTATGGCCCAAGCGGCGGTTCATGGACGTTTGCAGGTGGTGGTGGCATCAGCGGCATGAATAGCCCCTTCACGGGCGTTCCCTCGGCGGCGCCCGAAGGTGTGCAAGTGGCCTTCATCCAAGCCGGTGGCACGATCTCACAGTCAATCTCCGGTTTTCAGGCGAATGCCAATTACGTAATCACGTTCAAGGCTATTCAACGAACTAACTGTTGCAATACCACTGGCCAGGATATTGACGTGTACATTGATAACACGCTGGTAGGTACCTTCCATCCAAGCAACAGTGCTTACGTCGAGTATTCAACGCCTGCGTTTACCACTGCGACAGGTGCGCACACTGTTAAGTTCGCCGGCTTGAACGTGAATGGAGACCAGACTGCGTTTCTCGATAACGTGCGGATCACCGGCTCTCCCAGACCTGGCTATGGAGTGCAGTGGCTCGTGGCGGATCAGTTGGGTACGCCACGAATGACAATCGACGAGTCAGGCAGTCTTGCCAATGTCAAACGGCACGATTACTTGCCGTTTGGCGAGGAATTGTTGGCGCCGATCTCTGGTCGCACTGCGGCACAGGGTTACCTGTCTGGTGATGGTGTGCGCCAACAATTCACTTCCAAAGATCGAGACGTTGAAACAGGACTCGATTATTTCGCCGCAAGATACTACTCGTCCGTCCAGGGGCGATTCACCAGTGTCGATCCTGATAATACGGGTGCGATTCCTTCAGATCCCCAAAGTTGGAATGCGTACGCGTATGCGCGCAACAATCCACTGAAGTACTCCGATCCTGATGGCAAGGCCTTCAAGATATGCAACAACGACGCAGTCTGCGTGATCATTTCGGATGAGGAGGCCAAGCAATACACCTTTAACAAGAACTATCAGAGGAACAATGGGTATTACACGCAAGGGGACGGGAAGATTTACTCCAGCGACGGCAGCGTGATTGGGACCTATGAAAATCTTGGTTGCGATTGTTGGAGTGACTCGCAAAACAGGATGGTTACAGGAATTGCCGACGAACTGGATAAACCGTCCACTTACCTCTTTGGTGCGGCCGCAGCAGTTGGAAGAATGAGAATGCGGCCCATAAAGCCCATAAACTTGCCCTCTGCTCGAAATGTGCTCGTCGATATGGAAGAGGTGGCAAGCGGTCACATGGTAGGCGGATCGAGAGCGGTACAGAGTGCTGCCGCCGGAGCAGGGAAGAGTCTTTTCCCGGAATACATGACGAAGCCGCAGGTTGAGTCGGCTATCATCGACGCGTACACTCATTCTAACGTCACATACGTTCAGGGAGTTCGCGTGATGCTGGAGGGTATAACCAAAGATGGAACAAAAATTGAAATGTGGTTCAATCGAGAAACTAAAATAATTGAAACCGCATACCCGACTGGTCGAACCAGCTGGGCAAGTCCACAGTGATCGAAGAGAACAAAACCATATTTAGCGTCAAGGTAGATCCAGAATCATCCGTTAAGCGACGATTGGTTTCCGGGCCGATTTGGTTAGAGACTGGTTCGGAGAGTTTTCCGGGAAGGGGCTGGATAGATTTTCCGGTGGTGATCCTGGGTTTTTGGCTTACCAACCTTCAGCCCCTGCTTGAACTGCGTGCAAAGTCGACTCAGCTTCATTTCATGGACGGTCCGTATAGTTGCAACGTGGAGGCTTCTTCACCGGACCACTGGATGATGACGTTCGTTCAACGCAATGCTCAAGGCGCTCTATTCACCAGCGCCATTGAAGCAAGCATCGTCGTTGAGCAAGTCATCGCTGCCGCAGACGTTGTTGCACGTTTTTGCCGCCAGCATCAATGGATCGATTCCGACCTGGAAGCTCTGGAAAGTAGCTTGCAGGCTATAAAGCTCCTCCGGAGCAAAAACCTCAGACAATAGGAAGGCTACACTTCATCCGCCCGACTTCATCCTAAAGTACGTCGAAAGAATCTCCCATATTTGATAACCAAACGCGAAGATGATGAGCAAAATCGCCGGCTCCAGGATCTACTGATCCTACGGAAGAATGCTCTTTCTTGTCAGGGTCTTCTTTACTAATTACCTTCGTCTCTCGAAAAACCACAGTAAGTGGGGTTGCCACATATTCGACAAGGACGTTTCTTGCTGACGCGCTTGAAGCCCCCAGAAATAAAAGTCCGTCCCGGAACATAGATCGGTCTGTACTTCTTGTGGAGAGTCTCAGGACACATTATGCGTTGGGGACTGGCGGTTACTCTCCGCTCAGCACTTTCGGCAAGGTTTAGCTTCCAATTGCACTTTCGGCAATTTAATGGTTCCAAACACGAATCGCAGACAAGGTGGAGATGCGAAATGTCTCGGTTTTGTTTGTACTTGCGGCAAGTAATTGGTTCCAATCGCGGCAAGTAATTGGTTCAAGTCACACTCCATGGCTAGTTTAATATACACAAATTACGCCGATGAAGTTCACAACTCTTAACAAATTTTTACTTGACCTTGACACAGCCCAGCCGCGTCAAGGCGTATTCTTAGCCCTGCCATGAAATCCAGGAGAGAAGCCAACAGTCGTTTCCGGCTCGTCCTTACGCTCGGGGTGGCCGTGGTGTTGCCGGCGTTGACCCTCATCTTCGTCAACTTTCAACACGTCAAATCGATCCAGCGCGATAAGAAAGTTGAAGCGCTCATTCATCGCGATTTTCAATACGTGCTTTCGATCGCCGCGAAGGAAATCAGCGGCCGAGCCTACAAGTTGACTGAACAAGCGCGAAACGCATTTCCAACTAACACCGATTCGGAAGATGAGAAACGAAGAAAGTTTGAGCTCGTTCTCTCCAAGAGCCCATGGTTCGCGCATGCTTTTCTTTACGACGCCAAAACGGGAATCGTTGTGCAGTCGCAGCGTCCCGGCAATGAGAAAGAGGTCGCCGATCTGAGCAAGATGTACAGCGGTTGGTTCGGTCTGGAAGGCCCATACCTCATCGAGCAGTTGCGTAAAAAATCGAAGCCGATCATGTGGTACGCAGGAGAATCTGATCGGCCCGAAGGTCCTATTTATACGACCACTGCCATCTTTTCCTTTCCTGAGCGACACCTCGATCACACTGTGATCGGAGGTGTTAGTTTTGATCCTGCTTACTTAAAGAAGACTTTCTTTCCGCAACTGCTCGACGAATCGATTTCGCAGAAGTTCAGCGATGAAGGACAAGGCCTCAGCGATGAATTTCATGAGCTGACTCCGCGGGAAGTGATCGATCACCCGGACCAACGGCTCGCAATGATGATCTTTCCCGCAGATGCTTTGAAAGCAGAACCCGATCGACCGCTGGTTACTTCCGACGGCTGGGGCAGCGGCAAACCCGAAATCTTCTACAAGCTCGACGAACCGTTTCGCGGTCTGGCGCTCGGAGTGAAGTTTCAGGGAACAACCGCGGAAGCAATCAGTCGCCGTTGGGTGCTACAGAGTTTTCTCATACTCGGCGTGCTGTCGATTTTGATGATCGGCGGACTGGTCTTTACGTATCGCAGCGTCAACAAACAAGTAGCATTCGCGCGCTTGAAGTCGGATTTCGTTTCAAACGTCTCACATGAATTACGGACGCCGCTCGCCTTGATCCGGCTCTATGCGGAAACACTCGAGCTCGGTCGCATCAGTACTGAAGCAAAGAAGCACGAGTACTACAGCATCATTCGCAAAGAGAGTGAACGCCTAACCGCGTTAATTAACAACATTCTCGACTTCTCTCGCATTGAAGCTGGGCGCAAAGAGTACGACTTCAGGGAGACGGACATTGCCGAGCTGGTACGCAACACACTCGACACTTATCGCTACCAGATCGAGCAACAGGGATTTCTACTCGAAGAGCAGATCGATCCAGAGATTCCGAAGGTGCGAGTCGATCGTGAAGCTATCGCGCGTGCGCTTGTCAATCTCGTCAACAATGCATTGAAGTATTCGGACAACGAAAAGTTTCTGGGGGTCAAGCTGTATCGCGATAACGCCGTGCTCAAACTGGAAGTAAGCGATCGCGGCATCGGCATTGAGCGGCACGAGCAGTCGAGAATTTTTGAGAAGTTTTATCGCACGTGCGATCCGCTGGTCCACAACACGAAAGGAAGTGGCCTCGGGTTATCGCTGGTAGAGCACATCACTCACGCGCACGGTGGCGAAGTTGAAGTTGAAAGCACGCCCGGCCGCGGAAGCAAATTCACGTTATCGCTGCCGTTAACGCAACAACCCGACACGACGGGCGCCGCATGATAAGAGTCTCTCTGTGTCTCTGTGTTCTCTGTGGTCAATTCGTGACAATTACCACAGAGACACAGAGAAAAGGAAGAATCAAGGGTGATGGTCATGAAGAGCAAAATTCTCATTGTTGAAGACGAACCGGCGATGGTTGCCGGGCTGCGCGACAACTTCGAGTACGAAGGTTACGAAGTGATCAGCGCCGAGGATGGCGTAAGCGGCCTCGAGCGCGCATTGTCTGACAATCCCGATCTGGTTGTGCTCGACGTGATGATGCCGCGAATGAGTGGTCTCGACGTTTGCAAACAACTGAAAGCGAAACGGCCTGGAGTGCCGATCATCATGTTGACCGCGCGCGGACAGGAGATCGATAAAGTTGTTGGTCTCGAGCTCGGCGCCGACGACTACGTTACGAAACCGTTTTCGATACGTGAACTGATGGCGCGCGTGAAAGCTGTGTTGCGGCGAGTCTCGGCGCCCGCCGCTACGCCCGAGATCTACCGCTTCAGCGACGTCGAAGTGAACATTCGCAGCAACGAAGTACGACGTAATGGAAACGTAGTCGATCTTTCGGCTAAAGAGTTTGCGCTGCTTACTTATTTCATTGCCCATCCGGTTGAGACGCTGAGTCGCGATCGTCTGCTCGATGCGGTTTGGGGATACGAAAACTATCCCACCACGCGCACAGTCGATACGCACATCGTACATCTGCGACAGAAACTGGAACCGAACCCCGAAGAACCACGTTTCATTCTTACCGTCCACGGTACCGGATATAAGTTTGTAGGCTGAGGTCTTCGTCATGACTCTCCCAGCGTTGAAGCTAGAGCTCCCTCAAAGCGTAGTCGAGACTATCTCGCCACGATTCAGTGAGCAGGAGTTTGAAGCGCGACTCCAAACATTACAGCGAGATTACGCCGAGCTGAACGCTGCGATCTTCGAGGCTGCGCAGGTTCATCGACGACTTTGCGCGCCGAGTCTGGTGCGTCACGGCGCTTTCGACATCGCGAGCGAGATCTTCGCAGTTCGTCACCTGCCCGGTGACTTCTTTTGCGTTGAAGAGACGAGCGACGGTTTGGTGCTCGCGCTTGGCGACATCGGCGGTAAAGGTCTAGCTGCCGGAATGTGGGTGACGCATCTCGTCGGTTTGATTCGTACTTACACCGCAGTCAGCAGTGATCCCGAAGCAATTGTTGCTGGAGTTAATCGCGACACCGCGCGGCTGTCGTCAATCGAGCCATTGAGCAGTCTTTTTGTCGCACGATTGGATTCGGTTACAGGTCGGCTCGACTATTGTAGTGCCGGACACCCGGCTGCTCTGCTACTGCGTGCGGATGGCGGATTGGAATTGCTTTCGGTTGGTGGACCTGTGCTGGGTGTTGTGTCGACAGCGTTGTTTGAGCGAGGCAGTGTTTCGTTGGGCACGGACGATTTATTGCTGATCTGTTCCGATGGTATCCTTGAGTCATTCAACGAAGCAGATCAGGAGTTTGGAGGTAACCGGCTCGAGAGTGAATTGCGTCGCGCCCAGGGTGGCTCGGCTGAGTCGGTGCTGTTTTCGGTATTGGGTGCGGTTCAGGATTTTGCTGCGCCTCGTCCGCTGACTGACGACATGACACTCGTGATCGTTAAAAACAACAACGCCGGAAGTTCAGAGTTCAGTTCAGAGTTCAGCCTTTAGGCTGCGGCTTTGCTGGGAAGAGCAAGCTAAAGCTTGAACTCTGAACAACGGAGGAATTCATGATGACCAATAAACTCAAATACAGTCGCGCAATCCTGGCAGTCATGGTTCTGGTGCTGACGGGCACGGCGAGCGCTTTTGGCTTCGATGGTGAGTCGCGGTACGCGAAGCTTGGTGAGACACGCATTCATTACAAGAGTTACGGCAAAGGGCGCGATGCTCTAGTTCTCGTCCACGGCTGGACCTGCAACATGGATCACTGGCGCGATCAGATTCCCGACTTCGCCAAACGAAACAGAGTGCTCGCGCTGGACCTGCCCGGACACGGCCAAAGTGACAAGCCGCAGATCGCCTACACGATGGATCTTTTCGCGGACGCGATCGACGCAGTTATGCGCGATGCCAAAGTCGAGCATGCAGTGATCGTCGGTCACAGCATGGGCACGCCGGTCGCGCGACAGTTCTATCGCAAGTATCCCCAGAAAACTCTCGGCATCGTGATGGTCGATGGTGGCTTGCGTCCGTTTGGCACGAAGGAGATGAGAGAGCAGTTTGTCGCGATGTTTCGTGGGCCAAACTACAAGGAAGCCGGCGCGCAGATGTTCTCGCAAATGATGGGCACATTGCCCGCCGCGGAGCAGGAACGAGTTAAGACATCCTTCTCGAGCACACCGCAGTACGTTTTGGTCAGCGCGATGGAGGCTATGGGTCAGGATTCGCTTTACGGCCCTGACAAAATCAACGTGCCGGTGTTCGCGATTCTGGCGAAGTCGCCGTTCTGGCCGCCCGATACGGAGCAGTTCTTCCGCAGCATCGCTCCCGATTTCGAATTGCAGTGGTGGGAGGGCGTGGGCCATTTCCTGATGATGGAGCGCCCGAAACAATTTAACGAAGCAGTAATCGCTTTTCTAAACAAGAAATCTCTTCTTAAGTAGAACAATCCACAGATTACGCAGATTAAACGAAAGGGAACAGTTATGGCAGACGTAAAACCGATTCCGGAAGGATATCATTCCTTAACGCCTTATCTGATCATCGACGGTGCGGCTGACGCGATAGAGTATTACAAGAAAGCGTTTGGCGCGGTCGAACTGTTTCGCATGGACCACGGCGGCAAGATCGGCCATGCGGAAATGAAGATCGGCGATTCACCGTTCATGCTGGCAGACGAACATCCCGAGATGGGTTATCGAAGCCCGAACTCGATTGGCAGCACGCCGGTGAGTCTGATGATTTATGTTGAGGACGTTGACACGGTTTACAAGCAAGCGATCGATGCCGGAGGCAAGGAAGTAAAGGCGTTGCAGGATCAGTTCTATGGCGATCGTTCCGGAACGTTGACCGATCCGTTTGGACACGTGTGGACAGTGGCGACGCACAAGGAAGACGTTGCGCCCGAAGAGATGGAGAAGCGCATAGCCGCAGCGCACGCAGCCCACGGTAGTTAGCCCAAAGAAGCACAAGCCAGCACAAAAGACTACTTTGTCTGTTTTGTGCTTTATTGTGGCGGTGACTGCACTTCGCGGAGGCGTCGCTCGAGGAAGCGGCGCTCGCTCTCGTTAGTTGCCAACTCAAGCGCGAGTTTGTAGCTCTCAGCAGCTTCGTCGTTGTCGCCCAGTCGGCGCAGCAGGTCAGCACGAGCCGCGTGCAACAGGTGATAGTCGTCGAGCTCGCCTGAAGCTGCAAGTTCGTCGATGAGTTTGAGTGCGGGCCGAGGGCCTTCAGCCATCGCTACAGCTACCGCGCGGTTTAGCGACACGATCGGAGACGGCATCAACTGCGCGAGTAGATCGTAAAGTTTGACGATCTGAGGCCAGCTTGTGTCTTCAGCACGAGTTGCCTTGCAATGCTCTGCTGCGATCGCAGCTTCGAGCGCGAATGGACCAGGCTGACCGCGAAGCGCTTCGTCGACTAACGACAGTGCTTCGTCAATCTGCGCACTATTCCAGCGCGTGCGATCCTGTTCCTCGAGCACGACCAGGTTGCCGTCTTCGAGTCTAGCTTCGCGCCTCGAGTCTTGCAGTAACATCAGCGCCACCAGCGCAGTCGCTTCAGCGGGTGGCCTCGGTTCGAGCAAAGTTTTGACAAGACGTCCGAGACGAATCGCTTCAGTGCAAAGATCGGCTCGGATGAGTGGCTCGCCGCGAGTCGCCGCATAGCCTTCGGTGAAGATCAGATAGATCGCGGTCAACACAGCATCGAGTCGCTCAGGCATCTCGCTCGTGTCGGGAACACTGAACGGAATTCCAGCGTCGCGAATTTTCCGTTTTGCACGAACGAGGCGTTGGGCCATCGTGGCTGTCGGGACGAGAAATGCGCGCGCGATCTCATCGGTTTGAAGTCCGCCGAGCGTGCGCAGCGTCAGCGCCACCTGTGCTTCGAGCGACAACGCCGGATGGCAACAGGTAAAGATCAGACGCAAACGATCGTCCGAAATCTCTCCGAGATCCAGCGTCGGTGCATCGACGATCGGCTCGGAAGCAAAGTCAGGATCAGCTTCCAGTTTTTCCTGGAGACGCGTTTGACGTCGCAGCCGGTCGATCGCTTTATGCTTGGCGGTTTGGATGATCCAGGCGCGAGGATATTCCGGAATGCCGTCAGTTCGCCATTGGTCGACGGCCGCGGCAAACGCGTCTTGCGCCGCGTCCTCGGCGAGTTCGAAATCGCCAAACTGACGTATCAGAGTTGCAACAATCCGGCCCCAATCAGATCGATACACTGCGTCGACGGCCGTATTGGGGTTCTGAAGCATGTTTGATAATAAAAAAATCGCGCTGCGGTGTCGATTCGGGAACTCTCCATTCGACTTAGCAGTGGAGGCACGAATTCATGAAATACATGTTACTGGTTTACTTGGATGAAACCTGTTTGAGTGAAACGGAACGCGAGCATTGCTACGTCGAGTCGGCACAACTCGCGCAGGATCTGAATGCCGGCGGCAAGTACCTTTCGGCCGGACCGTTGCATCCGACTGCGACTGCAACCAGTGTTCGCGTGCGAAACGGCAAGCGACTGGTAACTGACGGTCCATTTGCGGAAACTCGCGAACAACTCGGTGGTTACTATTTGATTGACGCGCGAGATCTCAACGAAGCCATGAGCATCGCGGAGAGAATTCCGGTGGCGAAGGTCGGCACGATCGAGATCCGGCCTGTGTTGGAGATCAAAGGACTGCCAACAAGCTAATTGTTGGAGGAAAAATCAATTATGAATATTTTGCTTTGGATAATTCAGATACTTTTGGCATTGACCTTTTTGTTTTCGGGCGGAATGAAGTTGGTTTTGCCGGCCGAGGTGTTGAATTCAATGGGCTCGCCGAATCAAGTCTTGCTTCCGCCATTGTTTCTCAAGTTCATTGGTGTTTGTGAAGTGCTCGGCGGCCTGGGTCTGATCCTGCCTGGCGTGTTCCGCCGCCAACAGTATCTAACGCCGCTCGCGGCAGCGGGACTGACGATCATCATGATTGGAGCTGTCGTAATCACGATCATCGGCGACGGACTCGTCGTGGCTATCACACCACTGATCACCGGACTGCTTTGCGCGTTCGTCGCTTACGGCCGGTGGAACTTGAGGCCACTTAGCGATCATCAACTACTTAACGAAGGAGCAGAGTAATGCAATTAAATCCATATCTTCACTTCAATGGCGACTGCGAGGAGGCTATCAAGTTCTACGAGCAGACACTCGGCGCCAAGGCTGATGCAGTAATGAAGCACGGCGGATCGCCGGCTGAAGGACAAGTGCCGCCCGAGTGGCGCGATAAAGTTTTGCACGCGCGGTTTACGATCGGCGATACATTGTTCATGGCATCGGATGCGCCGCCGGGACATTACAAGCAACCGGCGGGTTTTTCGATCTCGATTTCAGTAAACGACAAAGCGAAGGGCGAAAGCATCTTCAATGCGCTGGCCGAAAGCGGCTCTATAATTATGCCGTTTCAGCAGACCTTCTGGGCCTCGGGGTTTGGGATGTGCACCGACCGCTTTGGTATTCCGTGGATGGTCAACTGCGAATAGAGACACGGTTACAAGATTTTGCGGGATTAACATCATGAATGCACGACGTCTAAACTGGCCGCTGTGGGTGGGCTTCCTGCTCACCCTCGGCGCGTTTCTGAGTTACTTCTTCATCTTCGTCCAGTTTCCCGTAACGCGCGATTTTCCATGGGCCAATCTGTTGCTATTTCTTCTGGCAGCAGTGCTTCTCTTCATTGGCTTTCGTCGCGGGTTTGCTGCTGACCGTTCGCACCCAACTCGCTCAAAGATCATCACCACGATCGTCGGTCTTCTCAGCGTCGCCGTTTTCGGATTCTTTGTACTCACGATTTTCGTCGCCGGGCGCATGCTGCCGCCTTCGCACGGCGCACCACAGGTGGGCCAACGAGCACCCGACTTCACTCTCCCCGACACATCGGGCAAGCCCGTCTCTCTTTCGCAACTATTGACGGAACCAGTAAACGGCAATCCACCGCGAGGCGTGTTGCTTGTTTTCTACAGAGGCTACTGGTGACCCTCGTGCAACTCCGAGTTGCGGAGCATTGAGAAGAGTTTGGACCAATTCAAGCAAGCCGGTATTCGGCCGGTAGCAATCAGCGTTGACAATCCGGAAACATCGCGTGACCTCATGCGGAAGGCTGGTTACAGTTTCACCTTTCTTTCAGACCAGAACACCGAGGCGATTCGACGTTACGATCTGGTTCACGCAGGCGCGGGTGAGAATGGCCACGACATCGCGCGCCCCGCGGAGTTTCTGCTTGACCCATCAGGAACCGTGCGCTGGGTCAACTTAACAGAGAACTACTGGATCCGTGCGCGACCCGAACAGATCCTCGAAGTTTCGAAGCTGCTCAAATAAAAAAACCGCCGCGACGCCGGTTTGTGGCTAATGAGCGTTGTTCTTGTAAACGATGCCGCCTTTCATGACGAAGACGACGCGTCGCACGGCGGTGATGTCTTTCAGAGGGTCGCGATCAAGCGCGATGATGTCTGCCTGAAGCCCTGGCGCGATTGAGCCGATTTCGTTTGCCATGCCGAGCGCCTGCGCGCCGAGTGAGTTCGCTGAAACCATCGCGGCCATCGGATCGACTCCGGCGTCGCGCACGCGGTCGATGAATTCCTCGGCGTTGCGTCCGTGCGAACCCGCCAGCGCATCTGAGCCGAAGACGATCTTCAGTCCCGGAATCTTTAACGCGCGTTTCAGGAACTCGTGAAACTGAGGGATGATTCCCTCGATCACTGGAAACACTTCTTCCGGAAAACCCGGCGTCCCAACAAACTTCTCCTTGTTGAGAAGATAGTTTTCCATCACGAGTCCGGCCTGCGGATCGAGCCAAACACCTTTCTGAACCATCAACTTCAGATCGTCGTCAGTGGCGAGCGTTCCATGCTCGATCTCCGTGCACCCGGCAAGCGTCGCTGCGCGAACAGCAGGTCCGTACGCGTGCACGAGTGTGCGTAGTCCTTGTTTCCTCGCTTCATCACAGGCGGCGTTTAGCTGTTCCTGTGACAAGGTCATTTCAGGCCGGCGAACGCTCGCCGCAGCGAAGATCTTGATCAGGTCGGCGCCGGCCTCTTTTTGTTTTCTGACGTACGCGCGAATTTCATCTGGCGTGCCGGTTTGTTCGCCTCGACCCAGGAGAGGATCGGCGGAAGTCAGAATGCGTGGACCAGGCAGCGTGCCCTTCGCGATCGCATCGCGCAACGGCAAGTCGGCCGCGGAACCGACGCTCTGCACGGTGGTGAAGCCGGCCATCAGTGTGGCCCATGCATTTGCAGCGGCTGCGTATGATGCTTGCGGCGTCGTGGCTCCGGCGCCTGCGTTCTTGCCGTCAGGACCAAACACCCAGGTGATGTGGACGTGCGAATCGATCCAGCCGGGCAGGACAGTCAGACCGCGCAGATCGTAATCGACTGGTGCGGCGTTTGGATCGATACGAACGATCTTCGATCCCTCGACGACGATGCGCGTGTCGTGAAGCACGCCGCCTTTGCCGTCTAACACAGTGCTCGCAGCGATTACGATTTGTTTCTGCTGCGTGCTTACACTCGTCGCCGCGCACACAATCAGCAACAAACACTGAACGATTCTGATCGGCCGCATATCTGTGCTTTTGATCTGTGTATCCGTGGCCTACTCTTCGTGCGCTCGCTCAAATGCGCCTTCAAAGTAAACTGGCTCTAAGCCCGTCGCCCAGTATTCAATAGTCGTTCGATTCGGCTGCGATGTTTCCTGACCGGTTCGCAACGTCGGCTTATCTACATCAGTCGGATGAAATTCGAGCCAACCAGCCCATGTGCCGTCTGATCTCTCCTCCCCATAACTGCGCACGATGTAAATGGTGTCGTCAGGACCAGTCACGTGCGCCGAATATTCGTGTAAAAGCTCAGCCATTGTCCTCACCTCCCGTGACGATGTCTTCGCACGCATGGCTATCCTCCCAGTTTCCCGCGCGAGATTAATCGCCAACGCCTCGTCTTACCACAACCCGTCTGATAATTCTCCACTGAAAACTTCGGCATGCTGCCCGGAACGACATCCGAGATGTAAAGAACGGAAGCTTTTGAAACGCTACCGGGCATTGCGGACGCACACGAGTCTTCCACGACCGGACCAAAATCATGAACAACCCGCAGACGTCCACTTTGAAAGCTGAGCAGTGCCGCCACCTCGTCGACGACACCTTGATGCATATCAGCGGTCGACATCAACAACTCGTCGATGCCATCGCTGTTCAGGTCAGTCTTTCGCAAAATATTGTCCTTAAACTCCACATCGAGATCGGCAACGAGTTGTTGTCCCGAAAAGATTGCGACTCGCTTCGTACCGAACATGTCAGCATGCGAAGCATTGCACTCACTTACTGAAATTACATAAAGCGTTTGCGACTGTCCGGCCGCGGTAAAACTTCCTGTAGTCATGTCAGCGATCGAGGGAACTATCTGTCCAGCTTTGCGCGCGGCGGCCAAAGGATCTGCGCCGTCGCTGCCGGCAAAGTTAGCATTGCATTTGTTGGCGTCAGTCAGGTACCGGCGAAACAGTTTCGACAACACGTTTCGTTGAGTAGCCATGGGAATCTTGACCGGTGAAGTGGGCCGGTCGACTCTAAAATCCGCGAGCACTTGGCGGCCCTTTTGCAACGTCGGACTCTGAGCCATTGCAAGCGAACCTACGAACAGAAGGAGAAGTATTTTCATTTTCGTCGGGTCCTTTCTAAGGCACAGATTACACAGATTTACCGATCATAGCGAAGGCGGTTATTATCTGGCGCATGATTACGCTCCTGATGATCTTATTCTCCTTCTTGAGTCCGGCTGATGAATGGTCGCAGTTTCGTGGTCCAAACGGAAGCGGCGTTTCCGCAACGAAAGGTTTACCCACTGAGTTTGGACCAAACAAGAACGTCGTTTGGAAAACCGAACTTCCGTCGGGCCATTCTTCACCAGTGCTCACGCGCGATCGGATCTTCGTTACTGCGCACACTAATGGCAAGCTGTTTGTGATCTGCCTCGATCGAAAAACCGGAAAGATCCTGTGGCAAAAAGAAGTTCCGCGCTCACGTGCCGGTCGTCTGCAAAATGTCAACGGTCCAGCATCGCCGAGCCCGGTAACTGACGGTTCGAATGTTTACGTCTTCTTCCAGGACTTCGGTATGTTCTCCTTCGACGCTAATGGCAGAGAGCGTTGGAAGCTCCCACTTGGACCATTCAACATGTTTTACGGTTTCGGAGCGTCGCCGATTCTTGTTGACGACAAAGTGATCCTGCCGATCGATCAAGATAATCCGACCTCTTACCTGATCGCGGTTGATAAAGACAGCGGCCGTGTGCGTTGGAAAGTCGATCGACCGACTGTAATCTCCGGCTATTCGACACCGATCGTGTATCAACCGGCGCGAGGTCCGAAACAGATCATCATCCCAGAATCGTTTCAACTCTCTGCGTACTCGAGTGAAGACGGCAAGAGGGTTTGGTGGGTGCGCGGTCTTGCCTGCGAGATGAAGTCGATTGCCAGTCACGACTCTGAGTATCTCTACATCAACGGCTGGGGCTTTCCGCAAAATCAACCCGGGCAACAGGTGAAGACGACGACGTTCGAAGAAGCGTTGGCGACGTACGACAAAGACAACGACCATTTGATCGCGAAGTCAGAAATTCCTGCTGGCGGGAGTGGAATGATGAATAAGATGTTGAGCGTTGCCTTTGAAGCGTTTGACATGGACCGCAATGAGAAGTTGAACGAGCGAGATTGGGAAGTATTTCGCGCGATGATGGCTTCAGAGAATGGACTGCTGGCGATCAAGATGGGCGGCGAAGGCGATCAAACTGCGAACGCGATCCGTTGGCGTTATCAAAAGCCTGTCCCGCAGGTGCCTTCGACGCTGCTCTATCAAGGCGTGCTTTACATGATTAACGACAGCGGGATCTTGCTTACCTTCGATCCCGCGACTGGCAACGTCATTAAGCAAGGACGTTTGCACGGCGCGATCGACAAGTATTTCTCCTCGCCCGTTGCTGCTGATGACAAAGTGTTTCTCGTCGGACAGGGTGGCCAGGTGTCTGTTGTCAAAGCCACCGGCGACTGGGAAGTGCTCGCAGTAAATGAATTGGACGACGAGTGCTTTGCGACGCCTGCCATTGCCGACGGCCGGATCTACATTCGAACTCGGAGCGCGCTGTATTGTTTCGGAAATAAATCCTCATAATCCGCGCAAATCCGCGGCTAAATTTTTCTGCCACAAATCCCAAAGCGTGCGGTGTTTACCTCATTGAGCGCCGAAACTCACTGATTTTGAGCGGAAATCAGTTGCGAAATACGCCAAGGGAACAACATGAGAAAGTTTGGCAGCATACGTGTGCTGTGCTCGCTTGCGTTGCTCGCGAGCACCACCGCTCTAACCGCACAAACCAGCAGCCCTGCGCAGTCTTCCGATCCCGCCATCACCGCCTTGAGTGTGATGGGAGTTGTATCTGAGTTCAAACCTGACACACGCCAAGTCGTAGTTACCACCGCCGCGGGTAATCAAGTCACCGTAACACTCAGCGATCGAACTGAGTTCATGCGCATTCCGCCCGGTGAAAAGACGAAGGACAAGTTCGTCAAGATCACATCTTCGGATTTCGCCGTGGGCGATAGCGTCTTTGCGCGCGGCAGGATGTCGCAAGATCGCAAGAGCATGCCCGCACTCGAGTTCTACGTGATGAGCAAAAGCGACATTGCTCAGAAGCGAGAACACGAGCGGGATGAATGGCGCAAACGCGGGCTAGCGGGAACGATCAGCGCGCTCAAGCCCGACACCAAAGAGATTTCAATTGACGCGCGCACAGCGGAAGGACCGAAGCCAGTCGTTATCGGCGCAACCGCCGAGACAAAGTTTCGACGTTACGCGCCTGATTCGGTTCGCTTTGGCGATGCCAAGCCGAGCTCGTTTGAAGAGTTGAAAGTCGGCGATCAGCTTCGCGCGCTTGGCACGAAGAGCGCGGACGGAGCTCGCTTTACTCCGGAAGAGATCGTCACCGGTTCTTTCCAAACAATTAGCGGCGCGATCACGGAAGTCGACGCGGAGAAGAAAGAGATCAAGATCAAAGACCTACAGAGCCAGCAACCGGTCACGATCGTGGTTAGCAAAGATTCCGTGCTGCGCCGGCTGACGCCTGAAATGATCGTCGCACTCACGCCGCCCAAAGCGGGCAGTACGAACAGTCAACCGGCGGCTAAAGGCAGTGGCGATTTGCAGGAGATGTTTGATCAGCTTCCCACGCTGACGCTCCAGGAGTTGAAGACTGGTGAGTCGATCGTCGTTTCGAGCACGAAAGGCGCGGATGCCGCGCGGGTAACGGCGATTGCCGTCGTGAGTGGAGTTGGACCATTGCTGCAAAACAATCAAAGTGCGCGTGCGACCGCTGTTTCGTTGGGCGCGATGAGTCTCGGTGGACCGTAATCCACAGATTGCACAGATACAGACACAAAAAAGGGGAATGTGATGTTCCAAAGCTATTGGAAGATGTTGGCAGGGGCGATTTGTCTCCTGAGTTTGTGTTGTGGTCTCGGTCTAGCTCAACAGCGCAGTGGATCGTTGCGCGGGCAGGTCAGCGATGAGCTCGGCGGGTTGGTGGTTGGCGCAACTGTTACGATTACAGCGGCGGACGGGACGCAGAAGACGACGGTGACGAACGCCGAGGGCGTTTACAACCTCACTTCACTTCCACCCGGACCATACACGATCCGCGTCGCCTCATCAGGTTTTGCGCCGTACGAAAAGACGGAAGTGACGATCGCGAGTGGACAGCGCACCACTCACGACGTGCGTCTCGTCGTAACGCTCGAAAAGCAAGTAATCACAGTCAACGAAGAACGAGGCCTGAACACCGATCCGGCGAATAACGCTGACGCCGTCGTCTTGCGTGGACAGGACCTGGACGTGTTGCCTGACGATCCTGACGCACTGGCATCGGCTGTGCAGGCGATGGCTGGTCCATCTGCAGGACCGAATGGCGGGCAGATCTTTATCGATGGTTTCACCGGCGGTCGCATGCCTCCGAAAGAATCGATTCGCGAGGTGCGCATCAATCAGAATCCCTTCAATGCGGAAAACAATAGCATCGGTTTTGGAAACATCGAGATCTTTACGAAGCCGGGCGCCGATAAACTCCGCGGCAGCACTTTTTTCAACTTCAGCGATGAGAGTTTGAATTCGCGCAATCCTTTCGCGCCGGAGCGCGCGCCGTTTCAGGTGCGCTATTTCGGCGGCAGCCTGAGTGGACCAGTCACGAAAGGGAAATCGTCGTTCTTCTTCGACTTTCAACGACGTGTTGTCGACGACAACGCAATCATCAACGCCACCGTGCTCAATTCGTCGCTGAGTCCGACGCCGTTCAACCTCGCATTGTTGGTGCCGAATAAATTCTATTCGTTGAGCCCGCGATTCGATTATCAGTTGAATCCAGCGAACACGCTGGTGGCGCGTTATTCCTACACGCACAGCAGCGCGGAGAACGTCGGTGCATCAGACTTTTCACTGCCGGAACGCGCCTTCAATCGATCGAACACCAGCCAAACCGTTCAGATTACCGAGACCGCCATCATCAGTCCGGCGATGATGAACGAGACTCGCTTTCAGTATATTCGGAATCGTTCGCAGCAGGATGGCAACAACACAGTCCCTACAATCGTGGTCCAGGAGGCATTCACTTCCGGCGGTTCGCAAATTGGCCTCGCGCATAACGATGAAGATCGTTGGGAACTGCAAAATTATTCGACCTGGACCAAAGGTCGTCACATTCTGCGTTACGGTTTGCGCGTGCGCGGCATAAAGATTACCGACTTCTCGCCGCAAAACTTTGGCGGCACGTTCACATTCTCGGGAGGCGACGCGCCTCAGCTCGACGCGAACAATCAGGTTGTGCTTGGCGCGAATGGCCAGCCGGTGCTCGTTCCGATTACGAGTATCGAGCGTTACCGCAGAACGTTGTTGTTTCAAGGTCGCAGTGACATGCGTACGCTTGGCGGAGGCGTCACGCAGTTTTCGATCGCAGGCGGAAATCCCAAAGCGTCAGTAAGCCAAACGGACATGGGCGCGTTTTTCCAGGATGAGTGGCGCGTTCGTCCAAACCTGACGTTCACAATGGGTCTGCGTTACGAGCGCCAAACAAACATCAGCAGCAATTACAACTTCGCGCCGCGACTCTTCTTTGCATGGGCGCCCGGTGGCACGAGCGTAGGCACTGGTCCAGGCGCGCCGCCGAGCTCTTCGCCGAAAATGGTAATTCGCGGCGGCATGGGCGTGTTTTACGATCGGTTTGGCGAACGCGCGACATTGCTCGCTAACCGCTTCAACGGAACCACTCAACTGGACTTCCGCGTTTTCGATCCAACGGCGCTGGACCAATCGACGTTCTCGCTCAACGGAGTTTCGAATGTGCCGACAGTTGAATCGCTCGCCGCCTTTGCGTCACCGCAGATCGTGCGTCGCATCGCGCCTGATTTTCAGGCGCCGACGTTTGTGATGACGGCCATCAATTTCGAGCGACAGTTGCCGTCGAAGTTTACGTTCTTCATCGTCGCGTTCAACTATCGCGGTAAGCATCTGCTGCGGGTGCGCAACATCAACTCGCCACTGCCTGGCACTTACGATCCGGCGAATCCGAACAGCAGCGTTCGTCCGCTCGGCAACATCGGCGACGTTTACTATTACGAATCGAGTGCGGTGTTTAATGATTACAGAGTCTTCGGCGGAGTGAGACGACAGATGAGTAAAGGCTTTTCGCTCTTTGCGAATTTTGGAACCGGCAAGGGCAAGACGGATACAGACTGCATCTTCGGCTCGATCGCGAACTGTTTTCCGGCGGACAATTACGACGTGAGCAGCGAGTACTCGCGCGTGTCGTTCATTCCGAGCGCAAACTTCTTTGTCGGCGGCACGCTTATCCTTCCGCGATTGAAAGTAAATCTGAATCCGTTCATCGTCTATTCGAGTGGAAGGCCATTCAACATCGTGACCGGTCGCGACACAAACGGCGACGGACTGTTTACTGAACGACCGGCGTTTGCGAGTGCGCAAACTGATCCGGCGGATCTGAGACAAACACGTTTTGGCGATTTTGATTTGAATCCAAAGCTCGGGCAGGAACTGATACCGCGCAACTACGGCATGGGCCCGAGTTTCTTCTCAGTCAACTTGGGAATCAGTCGATCGTTTGCGTTTGGGAATGTGCCCGCGCCACCTGCCGCGGCTGCGCCTAAGCCTGCCGCCGCTGCGCCGCCGGCGGGAGCGAGACCAGCGAATGGGCCAACACCGGAAAAGAAATATACGCTGACGTTCTCGGTCAACATTCAGAACCTATTGAATACTACGAACCTCGCGCAGCCGATTGGTAATTTGAGCTCACCGCGGTTTGGTGAATCGTTCTCGACTGCGGGAAGTTTTGGTTTTGGTCCAAGTGGCAGTGCGGCGGCCGGTAACCGCCGCATTCAACTCCAAGTTCGATTTGGATTTTGACGGCCGGAATCCACAGATTACACAGATTATTTAAAATGTAATCTGCGTAATCTGTGGATACTTGTTTATTGTTTTTTCAGCTTCGCGGCTTCGGCGCGTACGCGCTCTTCCTGTTCGCGAAGCTCGGGAGTGAATTCGTCGCCGAAGTCTTCAGCTTCGAAGACCTGGCGGATCTCGACCTCGCCTTCACCCTTTGGATCATCGACATCAAACGGCGCACGCTTCAACCATTCGACAGCTTCGTCCATCGACTTCACTTTCCACAGCCAAAAGCCTGCGACCAGTTCTTTCGTCTCGGCAAATGGACCATCGGTAACGATCCGCTTTCCACTCGAAAACTTCACACGTTTGCCCCTCGAACTGGGATGAAGTCCTTCTCCTTCAAGCATGATGCCGGCTTTGACAAGCTCTTCGTTGAACTTACCCATGTCCGTCAACAACTTCTGGCTCGGCATTATTCCAGCCTCTGATTCCTTACTCGCCTTCACAATCACCATCACTCGCATCTGAATATCTCCTTAAACGTTTTGAATTAGAGCTTTTGCCCTTCCACTTACTAATCGAACGAGCCGCCGCGGTTTCGACATTGTCGATAAAAATTTTGGCGGAATGCTAACATTGGACTGTAATGATTGTTCACCTGGTCGATGGCACATACGAACTGTTTCGCCACTTTTACGGAATTAGAAGATTCAAAAAGACTGATCCACCGTTTGGCGCGGTCGCGGGCGTGTTGACAACCGTCGCACAGTTGCTTGCCGACGGTGCTACACACGTCGGCGTGGCGACGGATCACATCATCGAGTCGTTTCGTAACACCATGTGGCCGGGTTACAAGACAGGCGCCGGTATTGAACGGGCACTGCGCGCGCAATTCGAGCCCCTCGAAGAAGCGCTGGTTGCGATGGGTGTGACTGTGTGGCCCATGATCGAGCTCGAGGCCGACGATGCCCTGGCGTCGGCCGCGCATCTCGCGGCGCAGGACAGTCGCGTGGAGAAGGTTTGCATCTGGACGCCGGATAAGGATCTGGCGCAATGCGTTGTAGGCGATCGTGTGGTACAAGTCGACCGGCGCAGCGGCGTGATTCGCGATGCTGATGCCGTGCGAGCGAAGTTCGGCGTCGCGCCGGAGTTCATTCCTGACTATCTCGCGCTGGTGGGTGATTCAGCCGATGGCTACCCTGGGATCTCAGGTTGTGGACCAAAGACGGCGGCGCAGTTGATCAATCGTTATGGACCACTTGAAAATTTCCCTCCGCAGGCGTTGAGTGAGGAGAATCGCGCACTGGCGTTGTTGTTTAAGGATCTCGCGACGTTGCGCACGGACGCGCCTCTGTTCGATGATGTCGAGACACTGCGCTGGCGCGGCGCGACTGATGGATTCGCGCAGTTTGCAGAGAAGATTGAGAGCCCACGACTGCTGACGAGGGTTCGACAATTGGAGACAGGATTGACATGATCTCCAGGATTTACAAGATATGAGTACCGCTACTGCGCCCGCATCTGTGGCAACACAGGTTGGGACTAAACCACGCTACGATCGATCCATCGTCGAAGGGCCATTGCAGCCCGCAGTGTGGAAGATCGCGTGGCCGACGATGCTTACGAACGTCATCGGCGGTCTGCAGGGAATGGTGGACCATGCGCTCGTCGGCAATCTCGTCGGCTTCAAAGCCAACGCTGCGATCGGTGTGAGTTGGCAGATATTTCTGGTCGTCATTGTCTTCATCTCATCTTTGTTTACCGGCATGAGCGTGCTGGTCGCGCGTTTTGCAGGCGCGGGCGACGAAGAAAAGGTTAATCGCACTGTGTATCAAGCATTCCTCACGGCGATCTTTATCGCGCTCGGCATCATGGCGCCCATCGGTTACTTCGTCTCGCCGAGTCTTCTCAATCTCGTCCATGCTGCGCCGGAGGTGAAGGCCGAAGCACTACCGTTCCTACGGATCATGTTTGTTTTCAGCATGGGTATGATGATCTTTTTCATGTTGAGTGGCGCGTTGCGTTCCGCGGGAGACGCGCGCACGCCGATGATGCTCGGGATCAGCATGACGGTGCTCAATCTCATACTCAACATTTTGCTCATTCGAGGACTCGGACCAATCCCTTCATTCGGCACGAAAGGCGCGGCCATGGGAACCTGCATCGCATCAGGACTGGTCGCTGTTTACTCGTTGTGGAAACTGTGGAGTGGCGTGTGGGTGATCTCGATTCCGCGTGGTGGAGGCTTCGGACCAGACTGGTCCATCATCAAATCGATCTTTAAGTTTGGACTGCCGACCGGCATTCAAGGAATCGCGATGAACATCGGTGGCGTGTTCATGCTTGCGTTCATCGGTTCGCTCGCGCAGAGTGCGGCGGCTCAAGCGGCGTTTGCAGTTTCTTATACCGAGCTCTTTTCGTTGATTACGTGGACGTCGGTCGGATTGATGGGCGCGGCCGCGGCCGTGGCCGGTCAGAACCTCGGAGCACACAAACCTGAACGCGCTGACGCTGCGGTGCACGTTGCAGCACGTTTCGGATTCGCGGGCGCGGCGTTTGTGGGAATCTTCTTCTTGTTCTTTCCACGACAACTGCTGGCGATCTTCGGCATGCACGATGCGGCGGTGGTGGAGATCGGAGTTCAGTTACTTCGCGTGTTAAGTGTTTCAGGACTGCTAATCGCGGTGGCTCTGACTTACACTGGTGGCTTGCAGGGAACTGGCGATACTCGCAGCCCGCTATACATTTCGATTATTTCGCAGATGGTTGTACCGCTGGGTACGTGTTTTGTTATTCAACAAACAGGGACGCTCGATCCGATAGATATTTGGCTCGCGATTCTTGCCGGTCACGCAACGCGTTGTGTGTTGAGTATTGTGAGATTCAGGCAAGGGAAGTGGCGCACCATCCGAGTTGAATAACGCACCTCCTTGGAGTGCGGTGCCTTGGCACCGCTTTGGTATTAGTTCCGGAGCATTAGACCAAAGCGGTGCCAAGGCACCGCACTCCAAGGAGGCGCATTACGATAAACTATTTCGACTTCCCACTCAGGCTCTTCTTCAACACCTGGACCAGGTCGATCACTTTGCCGTCGGTCGTGGCTTCTTCTTCGACCTTCACCACGTTCGCTCGTTTCCCCTGTTTCTTCTTCACCAATTTCAACAGCGAATCGGTCTGTTTGTCTTCCAGCTTCGTCGGCGAAAACTGCTTCTTCGATTTACTCGCGATCAGTTTCTCAAACTTGTGCACAGTCGCCTTCGTAGGCTCTTTCTTTTTCGGCAAGCCAACGTCAGATGGCAAGCGCAGCTCGTCGGCGAAACGCATCGTCTCCGCGCGCAATATTCCTTTTTCCGAGAAGATCGCGACGAGATACTCTTTCCCACGCATCACAAACGTCGCAATGCCCGCGAGCCCGCTCTTCTCCATCGTTTCCGCCAGCAGCTTATAAGCTTTTTGTGAACCTGCGGCAGGCGTCAAAAAGTAACCACGCTCAAAATAGATCGGCGGAATGGATTCAGCCGGCACAAACTGCTTCAGATCGATGTCGCGAGTCTTCTCAGGCGCCAGCCGCTCCAGTTCCTCATCCGTAACGATCACAAACTTCTCTTTGTTGACTTCGTAACCGCGCACGACTTCATCGGCATCGAGATCCTTACCGGTCTTCTCTGCGTAATACTTGCGCGCGAGCGGCTGCCCATCCGGACCAAGCATTCTGAGCGATGCACGATTGGCCCGCGACGCTGGAAACAAATTCACCGGCACGCTCACAAGACCAAACGTCAGAGTGCCCGACCAAAATGGTCTCGCTCCCGACTCCTGCTCTTCAGTCTCCACTTTTTTGCGACTCGTTCTAGGCAGCGCGTTTCTCCTTTCTTCTCAGCGCGTCGATGCTCTTGGCGAGCACGCTATCGAGCGCCGCTGTCTTGCGTTTCGGCTTGACTGCTTTCAACTTCGGCGCGTGTCCTTTGGCTTTCTTTTCAATGAACTCCATAACGCGCTCGCGATATTCATCCTTGTACTCAGCCGGATCAAACTCTCCCTGCAACATCTCAACGAGCTGCTTCGCCATCGCCAACTCTTTCTGCGTCGGCGCAGCGCCTGATGGTTTCGTTAGATCGTCAGCAAGGATCACTTCTTTCGCATCGCGCAACGTAAACAGAGCAAGATAATCGTCGACTGCACGCAACGCGCCGGCGTAATACTTGTTCCGCATCACCCAATGAGCGATCCCTTCGCGCTCGGTATTCGTTAGCGCCTCAGCCAATGCGAAATATTCTTTCTCGTCACCGTCTGGCGCAAGGAAGTAAGGACGCTCATACCACTGCTGACTGATTTTCGTTTGCGGAACAAACTCTACGATCTCGATATCGCGTGAAGGCGGCGGCTCGAGCTTCTCGAGATCTTCTTCGGTAAGAATCACGTATTTGCCTGGCTCGATCTCGTAACCCTTTTGAATCTCTTCCGCCGGTACTTCTTCGCCGGAATCCGGATCGACCATGTGTTGCTTCACACGTTTTTTGGCGCGATCGTCGAGAACGTGAAAGCGCACCGTCTTATCCTGCACGGCGGAATAAAGCTTCACGGGCACTCTGGTCGTGCCGAGTTTTAAGTCACCTTTCCAGATCGCGCGTGCGGCCATAAGTTCCTCGTTCACTGATCACAGCAAGCGGAGCACAGCGCTTCGCCGCTCTCCGACTCCTGTATGCATAGTGGACAGATGTTGGTGTCGCAATCGTGACAGTAAATGCCTGTTTGGTATGCGTACGATTGTTGGCACGTTGAACAGATCTCGGTGCCGCTCTCAAACCACCACCAGGCAGTTGCTCCCGCAGATGTTCTTTCGGTTCCGCGTTTCAAGAGTCGACTCCTGTCCGCTGTTCTGTTCCAGATCACTTTCGGTTTTGCCACAGATTCGAGCGCAACTGCGGTGCCACAAAAAAGCACAAGACGTTTTGTGCTTCTTTGTGGCTATTTCCATTCACCCTGGAGGGTGAACGCGGCCCAGTAGTGAGGCTCATGCCAGCGTTTGTCGCTCTGCATCGAGACTTGTGCGGCCCTCAGCGCCGCCGCCGGCCGAAGCTTCTGTCCGAGCATTGCCTGGTAAAAACGTTTCATAAACTCCGCCGACGCGCGATCGTCGATCTGCCAGAGACTCGCGACAACACGCGGCGCGCCCGCGTACATGAAGCCACGCGTCAACCCCACCAAACCTTCTCCTTTGATCTCTTTGCCGAGCGCAGTTTGGCATGCACTCAACACCACCAGGTCCGCTGACAGTTTCAAGTTGTAGAGATCGTAGAGCCGGAGAAATCCGTTTTGTGGTCGTCCTTGACGATCGACTAACGATAAGACGATTCCTGACAGCTCCGGATGTTCGTTGTTGATTAATCCGTGCGTTGCGAAGTGGACGATACGATATTGGCCCATCTCGGCACTCGTCGCCAGTGCACGGTTCGCGTCGAAATCAACTGCTTCGAGGTTTGGATCGTCAGCGGCAAGGCGAACGATCTCTTCTGCCTCCTGACGGCTGAAGCGCAAGCGTCGCAGATTTCCGATACCCAACTCCGAAGCTGACCTCGCAACATCCGCAGTGCCCTTATCGTCCGCGGCGTGGGCGAGACGAGCAGTCGCAACACGCGGATCGTTTGTTGAGAAAACCGGATCGGCAAATACCGCCAGTGACTTCGTCGCCGGTTTTCGATTCGCGGCCTCCTGTCTGAGCAAAGAGACGACTGATGCAGACGGCGCCGTCAGAATTTCGTGTTTGATTATCAATGCTTGCGACGTCGTCGGATCCGGCAGCCCCGCAAACGGAACAAACTGCAACACACCATCATTCACGATCAGCAATCGCTTGTTCTTTAGCTCAGCTGCGGCTGGTCCTAAGACCATCCGGCTCAGATTCGCGGACGCTTGTGCATACTCTGCATCGGCTAGATCAAATCGTTGACGACGCTGTTCGAGAGTCTCGTTTGCGACGGTTTGATTGCGTGCCGTCAACAGCTCATAAACTCGTCTTGCCAGTGGTTCGATGATCGCGCGTTTTGGCAGTTCGTACGTGTTGAAGGTGTTGGGTGTGACGGCCCACAGATAACTCTTCTCTTCGCCGAGCGAGTATTCGAGCAGAAGCGTGTCGGCATCCAGCACTCGTGTTTGAGTCTCTTCCAGTTTGAGGGGCACTGGTTGAACGAGCGCTGCGTATTGTGGACTGCTATCCCGAATTTGAGCTTCGACCTGTTCGTATTCCGCGGTCAGTGCCGAGATCTCTCTGACCATCGCTTTCGCTTGCTCGTCAGTATGCTTGTCGCTGAGCAGACGCATCTGGCTTTCGGCTTTGTCGGCAATCGATTGGCCTACAGTCCTTTTGCGTTCCAGCAACGCAGGATTCACGCCGTGGTGAATCTCTGTGTTGGCTTCACCGAGCAATTCAAGCAACGAACGCGCGCGTCCTGTTTCACTCGCGTTGAAAGCTAAACGATCCAGTTGTTGTGACGGATTCTCTTTGTGCAAACGCATCAGCAAGTCGATATAGAACTCGCGAAACTGTTGCACTGAAGCAAAGAACGAAGCGCGTAACTGTTGACTCGTAACTTTCATGCGCAACCACTCGACCAGCTCCAACGCTTCTTCGACACGCTTGCGTGCCTCGGCAAGATTGCCGCGATCGCGTTCGAGTCCAGCGAGGTTAAACAACGCCATCGCGACACCTCGCTTATCGGCGATTCTTTTACGAAGCGTCAGCGCCTGATTTAAATAATCCAGCGCTTTCTCATACTGTCCCAGGATGCGATAAACCTGGCCGAGATGAATTAAGACGTTCGCGGTGTAGAAGTGATTATCGCCCTGTAGCATGAGCTTGAGCGATTGGTTGTAGTAATCGATCGCCTTTGCTTTATCTCCTAGATGGTCGTAGCAGTCTCCGATGTTGTTGAGGGTAATGGCCAGGCCCGCCGAATCGCGCGACACGCGTCGCATTTCCAGCACTCGTAAATGAATTTCGAGAGCGCGCTGATACTCGCCGAGCTTCGCGTAGGTCGATCCGAAATTGCTGATCAGCACTGGATCGACGTCGCCAGTTGTCCTATAAAGTTCAGCAGCTCGATCGTACATCTCGAGGCGATGTTGAGTGTCACCCAATTCGCCGAATACCCAACCGATGTTAGTGAGCACACCGGCTTCGTCGCGGGGATCTTTCAATTCCTTGTAGAGAGCAGCGGCTTGAGCGTGTGAGTCGATTGCTTTCTGATACATACCGACGTCACCATAGATCATTCCCACTTCATGAAGCGTGAACGCTTCCATCAGCTTCTCATCGAGGTTGCGCCAGAGCGCGAGAACAGCCTCATATTTCTCAGTAGCTTGTTGATACGACTCTCGCGTTCTCTGATTACGCAGCGCTTTCGCTTCCTCGAAGAGTTTTTGCCCGCTCATGCGGGTACGATCCTGCTCCGTCATCGCTCGCAGCTCTTCGAGCTTCACTTCGTAGCGAGCCGCCGTATTTGATGTTGAATGCACTTCGACTCGATACGCGCCCGCAGTATCAGCCACCAGAAAGATTGGCTCGACTCCGTAGATACCGTTTGGGCTGTCAACCCGCACAATCTTGCCGCCGTCCGGTCGAAAGACGGTGACCACGACGTCGGTCCCACGCTGGTCTACTACGACGTGCGCGTACTGTCCGGAGTTGAGATTCAACACGTACGAGTGCGTTTCGTCTGGGGCGAGCGAGCGTTCGATTGGTTTGGCGAGCTCGAGTGAGACAGTTGCGGCTTCGGTTTGAGTTAGCGGTGCAGCCAAAGATCCGGCCGCATAGCAAGACACAAAGATAGCAAGCAGCAAACAACGGTCGACTGACTTCCATGCGAGGTTATGAGGCGGTCGGAACATGGAACCCTCCGGTTGCACAGATTGGAATTTCAATTGGATGATGCGAAGTTGGCGTGCCTCCAGTGAGACCCCCAAACTACTGCACAACCTATAACGCGTATTCTGTTCTCAAAAAGGACCATCATGGTGTAAAATCCGCGCCATCAACCCTCCCGCCCGGAAGTTCGACTCCCAGCACCAGAACACAATTTGAGTTGAGTGCGGTTTTCTTTTGTCGCTCGACGCCCCGAGCCAGCCTTGATGTTGGAAGACAGGAGATCTGTGTCGCATGGCTCGTAGCCCATTTTTCGACAGTGAAACTGACTACGAAAGACGCCGTTCAAACGAAGGCAAACGTGGTCGGCCGCAAAATCAAACAACAGCGCCACTCGGTCAATTGATACTCAACGCTATGAAGCTTCTCGGATTGAGCTACAAAGGCGTTGTCTCCGAAAGCGAGCGTTTGGCGAAACTAAACGACAATTCCGACATGCGCATCGGCAAGTCGACCGTCGGCAACATCATAAGTGGAACCATTCGGCAACCCGGAACGGCAAAGCTCGAGAGCTTGCGAATTATCCTGAACCTTTCTCGCGCAGAGATGGATGCGGCAATCGGCTTGCAGCCGGAGCGGCGTTTTGCTGAACAACTCGAGATGAGTCGGTCGCGCACTCATGAAGTGCCAATCGATGCGGTCACTCGACAGCGAAGAATCAAGCTGCCGATCTTGCGTGCCAAAGCGAATCTTGAAGACACACAGTTCTTCGAAGGATCAGTTAAGCAATGGGCCAGCGTTGAAGTGGAATATCTGAGTTCAATTTATCAACCTCATCTTTGTTACGTGGTAGTTGGTGAAGAAGATCGCAATGCGTCGCCGTTGGTGCCGTCGGGCAGCCGCTTACTGGTTGATAAGCTTCTGAATCAGGTTGAGTCTGCCGAAAACGCGAGTTTTTATAAGCGCGAACTGTTTTATGTGCTCGCGCCGAATGGTTTCACCTGCACGTACCTGGAGCTTGCTCCGGGCGATAAGATTGTATTGATACCGCATCCCTCATCGGGCAATGTTCGCGAAGAATGTAATCGTGATGAGGTAACGATCATCGGTCAGGTTGTTGGCGTTGTATATCCGGCATGACGATTTGTCCGGGATCGAGAACAAATGCTGCGACGGTTTTCTTCAATAACTCGCGGTAATTCGAAAGTTGGTTGTGACGAAATGTCGGGCCTTACGCAGAGAAGTATTCCATCAGTGGTAGATTGTTCCGTTCAGCCCGGATTGAACGGTGGAGGCAAGTGATTAGGAGATAACGCCTTAACTCGCCAAAAGCTTATTGAGTGGCGTCCATGATCCCGGACAAATAATTTTTCTTCTATTACGCGACTCGTATCACACGCTAGACTCTGCTTCGAATAATCAGCGGCTACTCTATTCTCCCGAATCTTAAACTCAGCCCACGCGCGTTTTGGTAGTTAATTCTCTGCTCTGAAGACAGGTACCGTCGCCCATTTGTACCTCAGGGATCGCTTTGCGAGGACGACCGTGCCGGCTGGTCAAAAGCTCAAGACGCTTCGTAATAACCGCAACATCACGGTTCGTGAGGTCGAACACGCTAGCCGCCGTATTGCAGAGGTCAAAGGCGACAAGAGGTTCTTTATTTCCAATGGCTGGTTGGCTCAATTGGAGAATGGCGGCTCTGAACCAAGTATTTGTAAGTTGTTCAGCTTAAGCGTCATCTATCACGCGAATTTTCTGGATTTGCTCCGGCTTTACAATGTCGATGTTGAGGACAAGGAAAAGTATGAATCAGTTGCCAATCCGCACCTCACGCAACTGATATCCTACAAACAAAATGGTGAAGGTCGTTCATCCACTGAAGTTTTCTCTCAACTCTCAACTAGTCTGATTTCGGCAACTGGAACGATGAACGCACGGCAGCTTGCCGGCGCTGAAGATCAGACGCCCAACATCGTTTACGGTCATCTCGGTTTGGCCGATTTCACGATGTATCCAATGATTCGTCCCGGTGCGCTTTTAAAGATCGACACGAGCCAGGATAAGCCGACATCCGTTCCCTGGAGCAACGAATATGACCGGCCGATATTTTTTATAGAGCTGCGAGGGGCCTATGCGTGCGGCTGGTGTGAGCTGCAAGGCAATCAATTGCTGATTATTCCCCATCATTCCTCACCTGCCGGCGTGCGCCGGTTCACGTTTCCAAAAGAAGCAGAGATCGTCGGCCGCGTGATTGGTTACAGCACGCATTGCGTCGAACTCGAATCGCAATCAGCGGCACTGCGAAAAGTCAAAACTCTGCCGGTAAGAAGTATTTCGAGATGAAGATTAGCGTTGGTCCAGAGGCGCGACTGAATTTGTCCGGCGAGTTTCGCTGGCTCGCGGCACAAGTGAAACCGTTTATTCGGCTTCATCTCGTAAGTTATCTCTGCATAGTGATGGCCGGCATTCTGGTGCTAATCGATCCTCTGATTATCAGGTTTTTGATTGACGAAGTTATTCCCAATAAACGCGTGACTTGGCTGCCGCTGGTTGCTGCTGCATTTTTCTTCACTTATATGGGTCGTCTCGCTTTTGACAGTTTTGCGGGCATGCTCAATTTTCGGGCGGTGCAGAAGATGACGTTTCGTTCGAGGCTCGGTTTGCTTCGTCATTTACAACGGCTCTCCGCTGAGTATCACGACAACAGACCTTTAGGCGACACGCTGCATCGCCTTCAAGCCGACGTTGATCAGGTTGGGACGTTGAGCGGCGAAGTGATTCCCAGTGCGCTGCGGATCCTGACAGTGTTCAGTCTCGTGATGACGACGATGCTGCTGCTGAATTATCGCCTCACGGTGATTGTGTTGCCACTGATACCGGTTTTCATTCTGGTGCGACGTCGATTTCATAGGCGTTTGCGTCAGGCTTCAGACACGGTGCAGGAACAATCAGGTAGGGTGATCGGTTTTCTCGAAGAACATCTCGCCGCGATCGTGCAAGTGCAGCTACTCTCATGCGAACAACGGGAAGCGCGTCGCTTCGCACGACTTTCCGGCCACGCAGTTCGCGCCCAGGTAAAACGCCGAGCCACTGAACTGCTTTTCAGCGTGCTCCTTTATTTGATCATCGTTCTCGGTATGGCGAGCGTGCTTTGTTATGGCGGTTATCAGGTGATGGTTGGGACGTTAACCGCGGGCGGTTTGGTAGCTTTTTACGGTTACACGCTGCAACTCTTCATGCCTCTGTATGGCGTTGTCGATATTTATTCAAAGCTACAACGCGCTGGGGCGAGCATTCGTCGGTTGATAGAAATAACTGACGCTGACGCGGTATTGCTTGATCGACCAGATGCGCTGGCACTGGAGCCTGGCGCATCAGGGACAATTGAGCTCCGAGAGGTTTCTTTTTATTATCGTCCCGACCGGCCGGTGTTGAACTCGATCAGTTTGCGTGTCAATGCCGGCGAGCGAGTTGCGCTTGCGGGTACGAGCGGCAACGGCAAGAGCACCATCGCCAGATTAATGGCGCGTTTGTATGACACTCGAGCGGGCGCCGTGCTGATTGATGGGCTCGATGTTCGGGATATCAAACTAAAAAGTTTGCGGTCATCTGTAATTTTTGTTCCACAGGATCCGGTGTTGTTTGATGTGACGCTGCGTGAGAATCTGCTTTATGGAAATCCGCACGCAACGCAGGGCGAGCTCGACAGAGTTACGAAGTTGGCGCAGTTGGATACGCTGATACGTCGATTACCGAAAGGTTTGGATGAACCGCTGGGGCCGCGCGGCAATCGTCTTTCCGGCGGTGAGCGTCAGCGAGTCGCTTTAGCACGCGCTTTGTTGCAGCATCCCAAAGTCTTGATCCTCGATGAGTGTACCTCCGCGCTCGACGAGCTCACCGAACAACGTTTACTCAAAGGTCTTCATCAATATTTGCACGACGTGACGACGATCATCATTTCGCATCGACCTTATCCGACTCGTTGGGCCCACCGCGTGGTACATCTGAACTATGGTCAACTCAGCGACGACACCAAGCTCAGCGCTTCTGAAGTCACTTCTGCTTAGTACCCCAAGCAAGATTCCACCCGCCGAGAGAAGTCAAGACCTCGTAATTGCCTGAAAAAGCCACTCTGCTTCGAATCCCAAGCAGGACAAAAGATTTTTCGTAGCCGCGTGCAGACGTGCGTAGAGTGTGCCGCGAAACGAAACATCTCAGTTGGTCCAATGACACAAAGCGGCAGGCTTTTCCCCCGAGCCTAATGAATCTCAAACACTTGCACAGTTTTGCGCATGTCGCGAAAAAGATTTTCAAGTTGAACTCCTGCGAGCGCGCTTGCCGGCATGCTCAGTTCTGACCCGCTCAGACACAGAGACGGAAGCAGGCGCGAAGGCCACCCGCTGCGGTGGAGTCGAACGGCACCATCCATTGATTCTGCTTGCTGAAAGCCGAGAGTCGGTGCGGGTGGCCTTGAAAAAAGTTTGATGCGCGAAAGGGCCCATACAGCAATGTCAGCGATTTCAACTCTACAGGCAGAGCACGAAGAATCGGGGATCGGCATACGGCAAAGGGAGCTTACGGAAAACAAAACGCAACCGAGGCCTAACACCCGATTCGTTATCGCTCCCGACGTGTGCTCAAACACCGACCTCGACGGCACCACCATTCTTGATATCAAGCATGACAAAATCTACAACGCGATCGGCTTGGGCAGCTTGATCTGGTCCAAGCTCGCGATCTCGAATAAGGGCTTGTCACAAAGTGCCATTGTCGACAGTCTGCGCGCTGAGTTTGTCGACGTACCCGAACAACAGATCGAGTGCGACGTTGAGCATGTCTTATGTGATTTCAAGCGGAAAAATCTAATTAGCGAGATCCGCGCTGTCTCCATCACTGGAAGAGACGAACGTCAATCCACTACGTCCTGGTCCTTATCCCTCATCTATCGAACAACTGAATATTTATTGAGGTTAAGACGACCGGGACTCGCAGCCTTTTGCGGTCTGGCAATGAGCACTTGTGTTCTGAAGGTTTCGGGCTTTGGTGCGCTGCACAGACTCGTAAAGCGATGGCCGGTGAATGATGAACATTCCGATCCGGGTTGTTTAGATAGGGTCCTCGCAGCTGTAGACAGCGCGACAACCTGGTATCCGAAACACGCGTTGTGTTTATCCAGATCTGCCGTGACTACATGCTTACTAAGACAACAAGGAATAAAGGCGCAAATGGTAATTGGATCTAACAAGATTCCGTTTAAGGCCCACGCCTGGGTTGAAGTGGATGGGGAAGTAGTGAACGACCGCAAGAGGGTGCAGGAGACCTACAAAATCTTGGACCGCTCCTAGACGGTTTATCGAGTATCAGTGACACACGAAAAGCGATGAGCGCGATAGGTGGCATATACAACTTGGATGGAGCGCCAGTGGACGAGACTGATTTGGTGGAACTGGCTCGCGGTTTGAGTTCTCGTGGTCCAGACGGTGGCGCGGAGTATGTAGCAGATTCGATCGGGATGGTTTACCGCGCGTTTCACACAAATCGAGAGTCGCGGTTGGAACGCCAGCCACTCATAGTGCCAAACAGTCACGTACTGTGTTGGGATGGTCGTCTGGATAATCGCGATGAGCTGATCCGTTTGTTGCGCGCGGAGCTTCAGGGAGACCGTACAGATGCGGCGATCGTGTCGGCGGCTTACCAGAAATGGGCGCTGGATCTTCTGCCGCGAATAATTGGCGACTTCGCGCTCTCGTTGTGGGATGCCAAATCCCAAACTCTGATCCTGGCTCGCGATCATGTAGGGCCCCGAACTCTTTACTATCGCAAGTCGGATAATCAGATCGTATGGGCGACCGATCTTAACCTCTTACTTGATTTGACCGGTACCGAGCTTGAAGTAAACGACGATTACATAGCCGGATTTCTGACTTTTCTTCCGGAGCCCTCACAGACACCGTACAAAGGCATAGACGCCGTACCGCCTGCACATGCAGTCATCGTCCGAGACCGACAAGTTCAGACGAAAAGATTCTGGGGATTGGATCCGGTTCGCGAAATTCATTACCAGACAGACGCCGAGTATGAAGAACATTTTCGGCATCTATTCCGCGAAGCGGTGCAATGCCGTTTGCGAGGCGATGCCCCGATATTCTCAGAGTTGAGCGGAGGCCTGGATTCATCGTCGATCGTTTGTATGGCCGATCATCTAGTCACCAACCTCGAGGCAGAGGCGCCTTGCCTGCGCACCGTCTCCATGGTTTTTGATGAGGCTTCTAAATCGGACGAGCGCAGATTTATTCAAGCGGTTGAAAAAAGAGTGGGAAAGAAAGGCCTTTACTTACGCGAAGACGACTTCCGTCTTTTGACGCCGCTTGAGAGTGACTATCAGCCCGCGATTCCAAATCACATGGCAAATTTCGCGAGGTACTACAAGGCGCTTTATCAAGAAATGCGTCGCAGTGGGGCGCGCGTGTTGCTGTCTGGAAAGGGTGGCGACGAAATACTGGGTAGTGCCCGCGAGCCTTTTCACGAATTGGCAGATCTGCTGATGAGAGGCGCCCTACTCCGCCTGCACGATCGTCTTCAAGTTTGGAGCAGAGCCTTAGAAAAGTCTTACTTTCGCGTCTTGTGGCGAAATGTGATAGTCCGGCTGCTGCCTCGGAAGCTTCAGTATTCTCGCCATAAAGGTTTCGATGACGTATTGCGATTGTACGATCCGGCATTCGTCAAGCGAATGAAGCTCCGCGATCGTTTGTGGGGTCCATCCGACATATTCGGTTTCCGTCAGCCCAGCCGGCGCAGTCGCGCAGCGAGTTACTTATATATTCCGAGGGAGCTATCCGCTGGTTACTGGCGAGAGCTGTGTAATCTCGAATTCAGCTATCCGTTTACGCATCGACCGCTCGTCGAGTTCATGCACGCAATACCATACGAGCAAGTGGTGCGGCCCTATCAAAGTAAGTCTCTTCTGCGTCGCGCTTTGCGAGACTTACTACCACCCGAAATTTGCAATCGCAAAGGCAAGGCTCGCAATGCGGATGCATTTGCGAGAGCCGGGCAACGAGAAAAGTCACGGTTGCAGATGATGCTGGCTGAAGGACGCGCTTGTGCCGATGGTTACCTGAATCCAACGGCGATGCAGGCGGCTATAGCAAATGACGTTCTGTGTAGTCCAGTAATTCTGCTCGGTCCTTTTGAGCATTGGCTGCAATCTCTGCAACAGCGAAAGTTGACAACCTCTCCGCAACACAGCATTCGGAAATTTGACGAAAAACAGTGGAGTAGCAGCTCCTCGTTTGAAACATCGTCGGCGGTTGCGAGCGGCCGTTAATGGTCTATGTCTGGCCTGAAGGAGAAGAGATGAGCGCGATAGGCGGCATATACAACCTGGATGGAGCACCGGTTGATCGGACTGATTTGGTGGAACTGGCTCGCGGTTTGAGTTCTCGTGGTCCAGACGGTGGCGCGGAGTATGCAGCAGCTTCGATAGGCATGGTTTACCGCGCGCTTCACACAAATCGAGAGTCGCGTCTGGAACGCCAGCCACTCATAGTGCCAAACAGTCACGTGCTGTGTTGGGATGGTCGTCTGGATAATCGCAATGAGCTGATCCCTTTGTTGCGCACGGAGCTTCGTGGAGACCGTACAGACGCGGCGATCGTGTCGGCGGCTTACCAGAGATGGGCACTGGATTTCCTGCCGCGAATAATTGGCGACTTCGCTCTCTCGTTGTGGGATGCCAAATCTCAAACTCTGATCCTGGCGAGAGACGTGATTGGATCTCGAGACCTCTATTACCAACTAAGCGACGACAAACTTATTTGGTCCACTGAACTTGAGGTTTTGTTGGATCAATCTACAGTTGATCCAGAACTTAATGATGAATATATCGCCGGTTTTCTGACGCGTCTTCCAGAGCCCTCACAGACACCGTACAAAGGCATAGATGCCGTACCGCCTGCACATGCAGTTATCGTCCGAGACGGACAAGTTCAGATCAAAAGATTTTGGGGATTTGATCCGGTTCGCGAAATTCACTATCAAACAGACGCCGAGTATGAAGAACATTTTCGGCATCTGTTCCGTGAAGCCGTGCAATGCCGTTTGCGAGGCGATGCCACGATATTCTCGGAGTTGAGTGGAGGCCTGGATTCATCGTCAGTCGTTTGTATGGCGATGCAACTCATCAGGGAGGGCAGCGCGGAAGCTCCGATGCTGACTACCGTCTCGGCTACTCGCGATGAATCTTCCTCCTCAAATGAACTCAGATTTATTACTTATGTAGAGCAAAAGATCGGGAGGAAAGGCCACCACCTACCAGAAAGCACTTTTCCAATTTTGAGCCGGGCTCTCCTTGGATCTTCATCAATGCCGAATCCCCTTGAATGCTTTGCCGAATACCATAGCGGTGTCGTCAGCTTAATGAGGGAGAGAAACGCACGCGTACTTCTTTCAGGTCAAGGAGGGGACGAAATCCTCAATAGTTCACCGAATCCTTCTTCTGAATTAGCCGATACTTTAAGAAGTGCCAACGTGTTGCAATTGCATCGCAGCTTACGTATTTGGAGCCGAGATCGAAAGACACCTTACACGAAACTTCTGTGGCAGAAAGCGATTCTGCCCAGCTTACCCAGACAGATTCGCGGCAAGTTGAAGCGCGGACCAGCCATCCATCTGCGAAATTGGATTAATCCTGAGTTTGTTGAGCGCATGAACTTGCGCGAGCGGATGCTTGGTCCTGCTGATGTTTTTGGTTTTCGGAATCCGAGTGGTCGCGATCAAAGTATCAGCTTTCTTTGTGCAGTTAGAGATCTCGCTGCTGGTTACCGTCGGGCACTGAACAAGGGCGATATCACCTTTCCTTTCATGCACCGGCCACTGATTGAGTTCATGCAGGCCATCCCTCAGGAGCAAAGAGCGCGTCCCGGCGAAACGAGATCACTGCAACGGCGAGCGCTGCGAGACTTGCTACCGGCCGAAACGTTGAAACGCAAAGGTAAGGGAATCCCGGATGAAGCGATATTGCGCGCAATAATCCGCGAATACAGGTGGCTGCGCTCGGTGTTTGCTGACTCTTATGCGGCAGACTCAGGTTATATAAACAAGCAAACAATCCTAACCGCGCTCGATAACGCAAGATATGGCGATTGCCACGCTGTGGAACTCGTGCAAGCAGTTCCTCTTGAGTTTTGGCTGCGATCCCTACAACGCCGGAGATCGTGGACCAAAATAAACGCTGCCTGAAGTGCTCGGAAGCTTAGCCTAAGGCAGTGTAAAAGGCGTTTTCTGTGAAGATGCGAGATGCACTCTTGCAGAACAAGGCTGACTTCCGGACGCCCACGCGTAGCGCGCGGGCATGATTAACAATGAAAGGAGAAAGGATCATGTACGAAGTAGCTGAAGTTCTTGAAGCTGGCAAAGCTCAGGATGTCATCAAGGCTGAGCCAAAGGAAATCCTTGTCGATGAGAACGGCCAGTTGTATCGGCCTGAAAGCGTCGATGACGACGAGTAAGATTTGGGCAGTTCGGTGTAAAACGCCGACAGTTTCCCTAACTAATCCAGGTCGATGTGTCCGGCAGGTATTCGATTGAACGAATTGGCTTGAGGTCGACTACTTGTGTTCAAGGTTATCTGCTGGTCACATCACCTGCCTTCACTGACAGTCCTTCACCTCCGGGCCGAGCCGTCGGAGGGTAATTCATTGAAAGGAGAAAAGGACCATGTACGAAGTAGCTGAAGTTCTTGAAGCTGGCAAAGCTCAGGATGTCATCAAAGCTGAGCCCAAGGAAATCCTTGTCGACGAGAATGGCCAGATGTATCGGCCTGAGTCGATAGATGATGACGAGTAATTTGAGGTCAGCACGACGTTGAGAAATGCTGACCACATCTTTCTCATGAGACCAGGTGGTGTGTCCGGCGGGATCGAAAGAGAATTCCATTTTGAATGGGGTCCGTTGAATTGACAGTTGGCGCACCACTTGGCCCCGCTTCATCCCCGGGGCTTGATGCCTCGCTTAGTCGAAGAAAGGAGAAGACAATGTACGAAATAGCTGAGGTCTTTGAAGCTGGAAAGGCTCAGGACGTAATTAAAAGTGATGTAAAAGAAGGCGTGGTCGATGAAAACGGTCAGATGTATCGCTCTTACGAGATGGATGATGACGAGTAATTCGAGGTTAGCACGACATTGCAGAATGCTGACCACATGTTTCTCACATGACCAGGTGGTGTGTCCGGCGAGTCCTCGGAAGAAGACTCCATTTGAATGGCGTCGTTCGATAAGCAGTAGGTCGCACTTGGAACACTTCATCCGGTTTGTACCTTCGGCTTCATGCCTCGGTAGGTCGGAAGGAGGAGAATAAGAAGGAGGAGAATAAAATGTACGAAATAGCGGAGGTCTTTGAAGCTGGTAAGGCTCAGGACGTAATCAAGGGTCAATGTAAAGAAAGTCCGTTTGTCGATGAAAACGGGCAGCTATTCCGATCTGCTGTACGCGATGAAGACGAGTAGTCCGGCGATAGAGGAGACAAAGGTTGCGCGATACACGATTGCGGAACTGTTGCTCAATAGCAACGTTTCGGGTTTCTCGTTTTCTTGCGACGAAAAATCAATCCTATTCACCGCTGATACGTCCGGCGTGCGAAATGTTTTTGCTGTTTCTGTTTCAGGTGGCGAAGCGGAACAACTGACGCACTCCGTCGACGACCATATTCAATCTGTCTCCTACTTTCCCCACGACTCGCGCGTGTTATACATGAGAGATCGCGGCAATGCTGAGAACGCTGTTCTCTACGTCAGGGAACGCGATGGCAGAGAGGTGGTTTTAACTCCAGCCGATGACGTGCAGGCAAGGTTCGCCGGCTGGAGTAATGATGGCGGAGCGTTTTACTGCGCGATCAATGACCGTGACCGGCGTTTCCTCGATCTCTACAAGATCGATTCACAAACCTACGAACGAGTTCTCCTCTTCGAGGACACGACAGGATATGCAATCAGCGGCATTTCGAAGGAGGATGAATACGTTTTCTTTCTCAAGGTCAACGGCCGCTCCGATTCCGACTTGTATCTGTACAACCTTCGAACCGGCGAATTGAGACATGTCACACCGCACAGCGGGCACGTATTCCACAGCAGTGCAGTTTTTGATTGTGAGTCCAGACTTCATTACGTGACGGACGATGGCAGCGAGTTCACCTATGTCGTGCGCCGGAACCTGAACACGGGAAGTGTGGAGTGTTTTCATAGAGAAGCCGGCAATATCCTGCAGATCAGTTTTTCGGAAACCTGTAGATACCTTCTTGTTCTCGTCAACGAAAACAACTGTAAAACGACGAGAATCTATGATCGGGTTACGGGACGTAAAGTTTCTTTACCAGCTTTTTCTGAAGGTGAGATTGCGAATGCTTTGGTATCCAGGAGTGAGCGGCTGATGGCCTTCTATGTGAACGACGATCGTACGCCTAATACGCTCTACGTTTACGACTTCACTACTCAAACAGCGCGTAAACTAGTTGGTGGACTGAACGCTGCGATCAATAACCGGGATTTAGTGAAAGCAGAAGCACTAAGCTACAGGTCGTTTGATGGGTTGGAAATTCCTTGCCTGTTATGGAAGCCGCACTTGGTAAGCCAGAGCGGAAAAGTACCGGCACTCATTTGGGTCCATGGTGGACCATGTGGACAGATCACGAGGAAATATAGTGCGCGAATCCAATACCTGGTAAACAACGGATACGCGGTCCTTGGAGTGAATTACCGCGGCAGCGCTGGTTATGGCAAAACATTTCTCGCTGCTGATACCGGAAAGCACGGAAGAGAACCGGTTTGGGATTGCGTCGAGGCCAAAAGGCTTTTGCAGTCGCTTGGCTACGTTGACAGCGCTCGAATAGGCATTATTGGCTCGAGCCTTGGCGGCTTTATGGTCCTTGCGGCTTTAGCATTTTGTCCAGACGAGTTCGCGGTCGGTGTTGACATCTGCGGCGTTTCAGACTGGCTGAAAATGTTGGAGTCGCTTCCGCCATATTGGGCAACCATCTCAGGGAACGTTCTTTATGAGAAGTTAGGTAATCCTGCGACGAAACAAGATGAGTTAAAAGCAATCTCGCCGATCTTTAATGTTCGAGAAATCACGAAGCCTTTGTTAGTAGTGCAAGGAGCGAATGATCCAAGGGTAAAGAGATCCCAGTCCGATGGCATTGTTGACGCGATTCGAACGGGGAATGGAGTTGTCGAATATTTAGTTCTCGACGATGAGGCTCACGTGATCAGGAAGAGGTCAAACGCTGTACTCGAGTATGAAACTATTCTCAAGTTCCTCGATAGGCACTTGAAACATGACGCCGGCTAATTTGATCTGGAGGTGTCGGGGTCGTTTGCTATCTTCCAAACGGCGGAGCCGAGCGCCACTCGGCCATCAATGGGTTTGTATCTTGGTTCGCTGGTGTAGTTTGGACCAGTTTCTCCTGACCATTTATAACCAACAGTATCGAGTTGACTGTTTGTAACTTCCGCAACTGCAACTAGAAAACGAGGAGCCTGCGGACGACTGGCAACGCGAAACTTCATCGTCTCTTGCCAGCTTGTGCCAGTTGATTTTTGTCTCGCTTCGCCTGCGGCTGACAGTTCGCCGAAAAGCTGGTTGGTGAAAGTGTCTGAGTAGTCGTACTGTATTTTTCCAGAAGGTACGTTTACCGGATCAATTACCGCCTTCCACTTGCCCGGCTCCGGCTTAAGTACTTTAACCATTTCCCTTGCGCCATCACCTATACTGAACGCTTTCAATGTGCATATCGTGCCGGCGCACTTGTATAGATAGAGGTCAAGATCTGCTGAACTGTTGTTAGGAGGTGTGATACGGGCGGTAAGGCTTTCCGTCGCCGGTGGCACATCGATGTCGTAAATTTTCGGTGCTCCATTTTGCACAAGAGTGGGAGAATCGATAAACGCGCTTCCGAGTGGACCGCTATTAACACTTCCAACAAATGGTGCCATACGATTGGTGAAGTTGGATGCCAGCCGAACGAGAGGATTTGTTGTGGAGTTTTGGATCAGATCGGAAACTTCGGTTTCCACCGCAAAGACAGATGCCTTGAATGTGAACCTTCCTTGTTCCTGAGACAGAACACCTCTGGCATCCATCCAATCGTTGTTGTCAATCACCACCTCCCAAACACCAGGCTCAGGATTTACGATTGTCTGGCTCTGTGTACCGCTCGTGCGGTATTCGTATGGGACATAGGCTTCTAGTGGTGGACTAAAAGCGCCATACATGCTGCCGGCGGGAGTCATGAACGTTGCTCTTAAACTTCCTTGAAGAACTTTCAGATCAAACCTGAATGCCGATGTGCCGGCCGGCACATTGAAGAAATATGATCTTTGTTCGGGATGTGCGAGTTGGCCGTCCCTCGAGATAGTAAACCCATTACTCTTTGTGAACTGTTCAGCCGCAACGACGGTGTTCATGGTCTCGTAAACAATGTGTGAGTCACGTTCATCTATTATCTGAAGCGCTGCGCTATGAACACCTGCCGTCACTGGGTTGATACCGACGTTAATGGAAACTGTCGTGTTCAGAGGTAGCGAAACACTTTGTGGTGCAGTGAAGGTACCGTCGTTGCCTTTCCATCGTAGCCAATATGAAATTGGTTGTGCTTCACCTGAGGTTCGCGTAAAGCTGATCTGTCGCCGGGCAGTTCGTCCAGCTTGCCAACCTTCACGTTCATAAAGACCCTGACCCAAGTTGGGTTCCTTTAGATACTTGCTTAATACGTTCTTTACTGGCGCTCGGCTGGTGATCGCCACATTCTCTGGAGCTCTTTTCAGCGCCTCCCATGCCAGTCCTACTTGAATGAGACCGCTTCCTTGCGCGTTAACACGGTACTCCGGTAAGTAGCGCGCGCTGGATTTCATGGCCCAACGCAGTCGATCACTATCCCATTGAACACCTGTTTGTTTGGCTGCGCTGACCAATAGCGCTGCAGCGCCGGAAGCCATTGGCGTCGCCATTGATGTGCCGGAGCCCACGTAATATCCGTGAGGAAGAACGTACGGAGGTTTGAGCGCGATAATGAGCTTTTTGAATGCGGGACTACTAAATAATACGCCTGCGGTAGGCGTGATGATGTCGGGCTTAAAGCCACCGTCGTCTCGCGGCCCTCGGCCGGACAAGTTTACAACATAGTCATGTTTGTCAGTTCTCATTCCGAAAACCGATAGGAACGTGTCACCACTTACGTAACCGCCTACACTAATGACTTTACTGCCGGACGTAACCTCATTGACGGTATTGATACCTGGGCCAGCGTTATTTGCTCCGACAAATAGCGGCTTCTTGTATCTTTCAACTAACCGGTCCCAGATAATACTGATCGTGGAATTGCCGTCATTGAGCCGTTCAACTGAAGCTACTTGAACCGAGACGATGTCGACTCGCGGATCTCTCATCGCAAGGATCATTCCCTCGATCATTCCGTGGTACGTATAAGATTTCATCACTGAGAGAAACTGTGCTCCCGGAGCAACGCCGTTTGCATTGCCGCCATAGTAACTCCTTCCCATTGCGACATTGGTGGTTAGGTTTGCGTGATCGAAGATCAGCGGAAGAATTCGGATAAATTGATCTCCACGGTTCGACTTGATTAAAAAAGCAACCGATTCTCGGATAGGTGTCTTAGGGTCGTCCTTACCGAACACTCCCAAGTCGTATTTAACACTGTAGTCTGTCATTGCCTTTTCATCGGCAAAACTATGATCCTGGTTGGTGTCTACCCAGATGATGTTCGTACTCTGGTCCCAAATGACAGCAAATAGTCTGCTGCTGCCGGGTGGATTGCCATCGTAGTTGATGTCACTCATTATTTGTTCGCTTGAGAATTGACTCTCATCAAAGAACCCAAACTTGTAGCGCCCGTCGGCTGGAGCAGTGTATGTCGTCCCATTCTTGGCAAAGTGATTCGAAATGGCGACGGCGTCCTCATTCATGTTCACTTTATAATTGGCGTCATCGACGGGGTCGTAAGCATCGAGCACGTCAAGCAGTTTACGCGTGGGTTTCCCATCCAGGGTGGTTGCCGATTCAAGCTGCGGGGTGAGGACATCCGCTATCCCTCCCTCGAAAATGGCAATCGCTACTCCTCGGCCGTCGAAAGTTGGATGGTTAGCAACAAACTGAGGCGCGCCCATATCGCGAGTCGGGAGGTAAGGGTTCTCTGGTGGAGTATCACGATTCGGAGGCGCAATCTTATTTGGCGGTTCGATCTTGTCTTGCGTATTAGTTGTCGTGGATACAACTCGCTTATCGGCTACAGTCGTATCTTCGAATGGGTTGTATGAAGTATTTGTAAACGTGGCGCCGTCAAGATTGATAACCTGTATACCTTCCAACGAAGCAAGTGTGTGCACGTTTTCGATCGGCACCTTGGCGCGCACGTAATCAACGTCGTCGGCCCGATAACGGATCTGGGCGTCGAGTCTAATTAAGTTATTGACAACGTCTTGATTATGTCCGGGAAGTGACGCGATGACGATTGAAACTTCAATCTTGCCTTCGGCGCGTGCCTGCGCCAACCGCTCGCGGTCCCGCTTGAGCAGTTTGTTTCTCTGTTGAGGTTCAACGGCTTCAGTTTTCACAGAAAGAATGCTGCCTCCGTGTCGTTGGCTGTGGGTTTTCGTTGTCACAACAGCAACTATCGACAACCCAAATATCAACAAGCCAGCGATCGAACGAGGAGAGATTGTTTTGAAAAAAGCTTTTGTATGGATCATGTCTGCGCGGAATAGTCTCTTCGCATATCTCGGCGAGCCGGCGTAACGCGGCTGAATCTTGCGCTCAACCGACTCCCGAAAAACTGCGCTCTTAGAATTGAAGCTTTAGCGATAATTGAATTGAGCGTGGTCCGCCGATTTGATAGAGAGCGTTAAGCCCAGCTGTGCTGGCACCCAAACCCCTACCGAGCATCTGAACTGATTTCCCGAAATTAGCATCAGTAAGGCTGTTGGTGTTGGCGCTACCGGAGCCAGGATCGGCGAAGTTTGGATGGTTGAAGATGTTGAAGAATTCAGCCCGGAATTGAAGGTTGGTAGTCTCCTTTAACTTAAACTGGCGGCGAACCGCAAAATCCACCTGCCAAGCTCCGAAACCCCGTAAGGCGTTTCGACTCAACGTGCCTTGTCTCTGCGTTGTAGGAATGACAAAGGCCGCACGGTTGATTCTTCGGCCTCCTGCCACCGTCGGATCCGCTAAATAGAGTGGTTGGCCCGTAATCAGATCGGGCCGCAAACTGGCGATACCGTATGAGGTAAAAGTGGTGTAAATAACATCCACAGGCGTGGCTGAGCGAGCTATAACGATGGAGTCGATGGCCCAATTCCGCAAAACTGCGTTCCCTAAAGAATGAGTATTTGGCACGGGAATATTGTAAGTTACGGCACTAGTGAAGGCGTGGCGCACATCAAAATCGGAGGGACCCCGATCCAAAGTAGGATCTGTCTTATTTAGTGCTCCCGGCTGAATACCTTTGGAATCGCTCGAGGCGATATCTATTGAGTGGGACCAGGTATACGACGCCAGGGCTTGCAGCCCTCGCGAAAGCCGCCGCTGGAACTGAAGCTGCATTGCGTGATAATCAGATGTCGCGGTGTTGTTGGTCAGATACGATTGATCGAGAGCTGCAATTGGGGGCGTTAGGGGGCCCAGTTTTTCCAATCTCAGCAGCCGGCGACCAACAGCCGCCACGTATGATGCAGATATCGACTGGGTTGGTCCAAGTGACTGTTCCACAGCGACGTTCCATTGATATACCCGCGGAAGTTTTAGATTGGGGTCAAACACGAACAGAAAATCGGTTGAGGTCGGCGCAGTGGCGAAGACAGGAGGTGCTGCGTTGCTCGCAGATAAGGGATAGGGGGTGTTGAGCGGGAGACGTTTGGTCGTGACGAACGGAAACGATGAGGCAAAAGCATTTGCGGCGGGACCGTCTCCGAGATCGTAAAAAATGCCAACGCCGCCTCGCATGACAGTCTCTCGTCCGGTGTCTTGCGAAAGCCTGTAGCTCAGGCCAATTCGAGGAGCGAAGTTGTTATAGGTGGTTTTCCATAAATCACCGCCGGAAGTTACCAATGAGAAATTTCCATCTTGTAAGCGCTGTAGTGCCGCCGGCTGATTGCCTTCTGCATCGTACGGCGGGGGGACGTATTCCCAACGTAATCCGTACGTGAGGATCGTCCTGGGATTAATTTTCCAAGAGTCTTGTGCGTAAAGCGATAAATTATTAAAGGTCGGAGCCAGTGGACTCTTGCCGGCCGTTATGATGGCTGAACGAATTCTTCCGGAAAGTACAGAACTGGACGCTGGTGAGCCCGGAACGCCGATGCCGTTAAAATTGAGAACTTGCGAATAGGCAAGGTTATTAACAATGGGGAACATGCGCCGATAGTCACCACCAAACTTGAATTGGTGATTACCAGACAGTATTGAAAGGCCATTTACGATGTTGAACTGTCTTTGGACTGTAGTCGCCAATTTGCCCAAGTTAAAAGAAGTCGATGATCCTGAGGCGACGCTAACAGTAAAACGGGCGTTTTCGCTTGAGAATCCTTGAGGAAAGAACACGCTGACGTCAGGCACTTTGGCACCGCCGAAATCATCAAGAATATCGAAACTCTTGCCTTCGTTTCGACTGAAGTTGACGCGGAGGTCGTTGCTGATATTGTGACCGGCAAAAAAGGTAGTACCAACCGTCAGGGTTTGAGTTTTTATCGTCCTGTAATTAACGGAACTCAAAGTTCTTCCACCCCGGGTGATAGTTTCAGATGGGGCATAGTTATACCGGCCAAAGAACGAGAGCTTTTGATTGATAGTATGATCGATACGAATGCTGGTCGCATTTAATGTTGAGGGATCCGAGTAAGAAGCGGAAAGGAAGGCGAATCCATTACCCGCGTCCGGGCCATTTGGGAGAGGGAAGGCCTCAACGAATGGCTTGATCTGTGGCGCTGCGCTTTCTCGAGCAGCCAAAGAAGGGACGAGCATCAATGCCGCCGTTTGGGGCAACCGCAGACGCAGTCCCTCGTAAGAGAAAAAGAAAAAGCTGCGGTTACGTCCGTTGTACCCGGGCTGCCGTCCCCCTTCGCCAAAGCGCGGTAACAGGATCGGTCCGCCGAAGACGCCGCCGAAGTCGTTTTGTCGCAACGCTGCTTTTTTAAGACCACCGAAATTACCGAACCAATCATTAGCGTCCAGAGCCTCGTTACGGAAGTAATTGAATAGACTGCCGTGAAATTCGTTCGTTCCACTTCTCGTGGCAATTGAAATCTGTGCTCCGGGTGTGCGACCAAACTCAGGAGCGAACGTTGATGTCAGGACCTTGAACTCCTGCAGCGCGTCAATAGAAACAAGGTTATTCGTTCCACCTGAAGCTGTGAGTCCCGGCAATGACCCTGAACCAAGTTGCCCGGGAAACGGAGTGACCGGAGCGCCGATATTGGCACTCACTCCATCAATTAAAAAGTAATTCGCATTGGCCCGTTGGCCATTGACGCTGAATTGACCGGCCTCGGCGCTATTTGATTTTGTGAGAACAACGCCGGGTGAGAGAGAGAGCAGTGGTTGAAAGCTCCGGCCATTGAGCGGCAGATTGCTCACAAACTGTTGGTCAACAAGTGTACTCACCGAGGGCATCAAGTCGATTAAGCTGGCTGCATCAACGATTTCAACAGTTTGACTGATGTCCCCAATTTTCAAGTATATCTTTATGGCCACCTGACTATTCACATTCAGAATTACATTTCTTTGTTCAGTCGGACTGAAACCCTCACGTTCGGCTTTTACGATGTAACGACCTGGCGGAAGCGACGGCACAATAAAGACACCGTCGTCGTTTGTGATCGTATTTCGGTGAAAGCCCTGGGCGACGCTGATTACCGCGATATTCACGCCAGGTACTACCGCGCCTGCCTGGTCCATCACCGTGCCGCTCAGAGTCGCGGTTTCGCTTTGTGCATGAACTGTGACGGATGATGAGTGCACAAGAAATAGAAACAGGAGAGAGACGACGAACCCCAAAAAACCGGCTGTGACAGCCGGTCGGTATCTAGATAAATGCTGAAAGAAGACCCATGTTCTGCTTGATACTCTGATTTGATAGCAGAAGGCACACCGGCACACTTCCGGAGTTCTGGGCGACATATTGAGTTCTCCTGTGACTAAGACGTTCCGCCGGGCGAAGACGGGATACGTCAATTCGACTTTAGCTCTTCATCACGGCCCTGGTTGCCGAAATGAAGATCATGGCCCACGCTACTCGATGGTTGCTGCGATATTCGCAGACCGATCACAACGCTGTCAGACGAAAAAGTCTTTAGAAAACTCTCACGAACTTCTTAATTATTTTGTTGGTCCGAGCAATTAGTTGCTCGCCGTGGTCTCATACTGCCTGATTCTGTTTGCCAGGTTTCCAGTTCTTTGAAGTGACTGCCAGAACGCTGTTGACTTGAACGCACTCGCTGAACTCTGCGAAGAGATCGTGAAAGCGGAACGGATCGCTTCGTTATTCGAAAGCGCCAGCTTGCGCAACCGCTCCACTACGCGCGCGAGGTCCGTATCGCTCTGAATCAACGCGTCTTCGTTAACCTGCAAAACAGTTCCCGGAAAAAATATCGGCTGAATCTCTTCACGCAGCGCAGCGTTTTCCCGCAAAAACGCTGTGGCATGCTCGCGCAACATCGCCAGCCACTTGGCACGTGCGTCGGGCGCGACAGTGCGCATATCGACATTCGCAAATCGATCAATTAGTCGTTTGAGCTCGATTGCGTGAAACAACGCGCGGTACGCGCGATTCACCACCCGCGATGAATAAGATTGGATTGCCTGGTCCACTGGTCCAGCCGCACCGCGTTTGGAGAAATAGGCGCGAAGCTCTTCCTCGACGGCCACCGTGTCGTTCGTCTCTTCCGGCTCTTGCACCTGCACGGCACTAGCTTTCGCGGCTCGTTGTATTGCTTCGGCAACTGTGCGAATCTCGATCTTCACTGCGGGATTCGCGCTAACCGGACTCAGCGCTCTCAAAAACTCTTCTTTGCGTTGCTGACTATCCACCACTCCCTCGACGCGCAGTGACCCACCTGCGCTGCGCGTGAGGGCGACTTGCTCATTCCGGTCGGCCTTGGCCTGATTGAGCAAGTATGCGACGTCGACTTCCAGCTCTGCGGAAGCTGAGGGTGGTGTCGACGTGCCGGGCGACGGAGGGACACGGCTTGAGGTGAGGTCCCGGAGCGCCCAGTCCCCAGGCCTGCCAGTTTTCCCGGCCCCTCCTGTCAGTTCCGGTTCGATTTCGAAGGCGGTCGGAGCGACAGCTTTGACAGGCACTAATTCAAAGCTCGCCTCCGCGAACCGGTATTCGCGCAACTCGCTGCCACGTTGGACCAGCAATGTCTGCTCGATCGCATGAAAGTCAGACTTGCTCACCGTGAGCGTGGCTTGCAAAAGATGACTCGCTCCGATCGCGCGGTCCTTTTCATAACGGAGCACATAGGTGGTGGCACGCTCCTCCACGGCGGCAGCAGTCGGTTCAGCAATCAACTCGCTGAAGGAACGCGCCGAAGGCTCCAGTTGCCAGATGTCTTCGAGATTGAGCAGGAGACTTTCCGGTGCAGCGGGTGCGGGTTGCGTTTGTGGCTTTGAGCCGTGATGGTAAACGGTGCGCGAGCCGTTGGCTGTCTGCAGCACACCCGCAATCAGTCGATTGGAATCATCGTAAAGTCGTTGCGCGCGATTACCATGGGCGCGGTTCTCCCAGATCTCGATCTTTCGCCGCGCGACCACCGCACCTTCCGCGCTGCGACGTTCTTCCAGATTGATAAAACGATGTCTTACCAGATCCGGTGCTGCGTCAGTATTTCGCTCAGCGGTGCTTGCCCTCTCGAGTAACATCGATGCCGTCACCGTCGGCGACAGACTCGATCTAAAGAACAGGAACCCACCGACCACAAGGGCCGAAACCAATACCATCAACCAACCAAACGCGCGTCGCCGTGCGGTGTAGTGCGATTGGCCCAACACCGCAAACAGTGGCTGTTCGCCGTTGTCCGACAACTGCTTCTCTGGCACAACCACCGGTCGCTTCCACAACGCTCGCAACGTTTCGCTTAGCCTTGTGGTCCATGAGCGAAGATGGAAAACCACAGCTTGGTTCGCCACCTTCTGCTCATCCAACTCGTTGCCGGCAGGGACAACGAACAGGGGTGAGGACAAGGCGTTATTGAGATTCTCTCCAGTGGCGTAAGACTCTTCAGGCTGCGGATCTCTGTAGACCACGTGCAGGCTCGGTCCGTCTTCATTTCGGAAACAAGCCTCGAGCAACCGTCCGTCGCTCAACTCGATCCACGCCCATTGCTCGTCTCGAGGCACCGCTGGATTGAGAGTGAGGAAGAGAAGTTGCACGCCCTGTTCGCTGGAAACTTCGACAAACTCAATCGGCTCGTCCGGCGTCAGGTTGAGGTTCAACTCGCTCAACTCTGAGCCCACCTTCAACGAACTGACCGGAAAACTATTGACTGCAATGCGCAGCTCGTGAGGTTTGTGCTCGCGAGTTTCACGCAACTTGTTCCCAAACTTCCTGGGGAGCTCCTGCACGCCGCCGCCCGATGCGCCACCACCCGCGTCTCCTGGAGGATCTTTAGGTTCATGACTTTCGGGCTGATAGCGTTGGGCCAATAGTGGCAGTTCCAGCAAACTATTCACTGCATCAAGACACTGACGACAACTGACAATGTGAGCCAGCTTTGTTGTGGTGAGCGCATCAGAGCGGCCGCCTGTATAAATCTCTTCCAACTCCTGTCGCGCGATGCAGTCGCCCTGACGAGAGTTGAAGATCATCTGCTGCAACTCGTGGATCAGATCACAATCCGAGCGCAGGTATCCGGCCGCATTCGGTCCAGCCTGAGCTTTACCATCAACAAAACTGAGGCGACCGGGCCTGTTGATAAACAGCTTCGCTTCACGACGCGCCAGACGCTGCCACTGATCGACGCAATTGCGCGAGCTGTTTAGAACGTTCGCAATTTCGCTGGGAAAGTAATTGTGAAAGAAGCGAAGAATAAGAACGCTGCCTGCTTTTGACGATTCCTTTCTGGAGCAGGCATAAGCGCAGATCCGATACAGCTCTTCAGCAGCCTGCATGCGGCGCGGGGGTTCAATTGCCGTCCAGCCGAGACGAAGCGAATCGTAGTCAGCAAGTGAGAGCGCCGTTTCATGCAGGTGTTGCGCCGAGCGACTCATTTTTAAGCAGTGCATGTAGCGCAACATTCTTCTCAGATACCCGTCGATGTTTTCGATCTCTTCCAGTCTGGAACGGCCGAGCACGAATTGCACAAAAGCATCCTGCACGAGATCCTCGGCAGACTCTCGATCGTGATTCGTTAGACGCAGTGCCCACTTGAGCAGACCTTCATACCGCTCGGTGAATACCCGTTCGCGATTCTCATCAGGTTGTGCGGCCGCTCGGCGCTGATCCAGCATTTCGTTTCTGGGCTTTCTGGATTAGTCCCGGGGCTTTTAATGGACCATCCCCGTTTTTTAGGTCGAACTGGGCCGACCTCTGTTCAAATCAAAACGGCGCTTCGCGACTGGCAGAAACTCCGTTTTCAGATTTATGTCTATATGTGTGTTTTAGCGAGGCCGATCTGAAAGAAAAAATTACGTAAGTTGAAGAAGCCAAAGAAGATATGGCGAGGAATGGAGACACAACAGCACCCTTGCGCCTCTCAGTAGCGAGATGCGCGGCCAGACATTTCAGTTACGAGTTTGGTAGGTTAATAGACGTCTCGCTGCTCTGGGCTAAACGCGATTTGCGTTGCATCGTTACGTAGGCAAGCGGTTGACCGACTCTATTAAACCGCGGTGATTAGAGGCCCGCACGTGAGATATCTCAGTCCTCTCGATCACCGTAAAATTGCCATATTTCCTGATCTCCTGATCGTTGCGATCGTAGTGCTGAATTCGCCGCTCAAAAACTAAACTTCTGGACCGGACTGGGCACAACAAAGCATCCGAATTATTCAGTAACAGAAGCTTACGTATTTGAAAAAGAAGGGCCCTCAGGTTGGCAAACGATGTCTGCCTCAACATCCTTTACGACAGCATTTGCGTAACCTGATTGATGCGGCGGATGCTACATCTCTGGCAACGGCATGTCAACGGTTTTTCTCAGGTAGTGGAGTTTTCTATTTCGAAACTTTGGGTGGCCGCAGCGGCGTGATGTCCATAAACATCTGGTCTCTACGGGAGCGAGCTTTTTCCCGCAAGATCTTGTCTTGCTATCTATTATCCACGACAATGTCACCAATAGGGTGCGATGAGACAGTTAACTTCTTCGCGAGGGCTATCGTGGACAAAAGAGAGTTGACTACGATTTTGCAGGATCCGGCGAGCGCGACTCGACGCCTGCTGAACGTCTGGTCCGATATCCCGATCCTGTTGATGCTTGATATCGATTGGGATCGTGGACCGTTGGTGTTGGTTGGTTTATCGGATCGAATGATGTGGCCGTTGTTGCCACCCGGGAGTCTGCTTCAGTTGAATCCAAAGGTCAGGACTATTGCAGATGGTCAATGGTCAGAATTCGAGCGACCTATTTACCTGATTGAAGTCAAAGGAAAGTTTCACTGTTGCCATGCCCAGCGACGAGGGGAGACTTTACGCTTAATCTCGCACGCTGAATCACCGGCGCCACCGGCGATTTCCGTTCCTTTTAAAGAAGCGAGAGTACGTGGCCAGCTAGTTCCGATCTTCCGTCCGTTTGCAACTCGAGGCCGCTTCGCCGGTCGATCCGATCGCCGAGCCGGATAAGTATCACCAAGGCCGGTGCATACTGCCGAAACTTCTCCTCATAGGCTCATCGTACAAGGCTTCCAACTTGCGCCACGTCTTTATTGTCGTCAATGAATGTGAGGGAGCGAAGCCCAGTCTTTCTGCCTTGATCGCAAGACCAGCGTAACTAAGCGTGGTGCCGGTCTTTCGTTTCAGGTGAACGAGCGTTTTCGGCAGACATCGTTCTTCACGAATGCCCATCATCTTCATATGAGCGACAAAATCGCGGTCGGGGAAGAGAAGTTCGGCCGCGAAAACTTCGGCTCCAATCTCGAGACTTCGATGCAGATTCGACTGATCGCAATAAGAAATACCGAGGTCGCGATCGCGATAGAAGTGTTTCAGCTCATGGGCCATCGTGAACACCAGCGGGTCGCGCGGCAAGCCCTTTGCGAGCATGACAGTCGTCCCAAGATCGTCGTTGATGAATGCGCCTCGCAAGTTTCTGAATCTATACGGCCACTCGTCAACTTCGATGCCGTGTTTGGCGTAGATTCTCCTGAGGTCACTTGGAAGCACGCGTGCTGAAGACAACCCATTTTCTGCGCGCACCTGGCGCGCGAGCAATTTTAGATCTTCGTAGTAGTTGTGTAGGTTCACTTGTGTTTTCCTCCCTTTCGACCGGGCTGAGGCCGGCCTTTTCCCTGGTACATACTGCGGGCCCTGCGAAACTCCGCATACTTTCTCAACTCTTCGACGTCGGCAGGATGCAGTTGCCGGGCCGTACGCAAGAGCGCCTTGAGATTTTCATCTTCTTCAGCGTCGTGCAATTCAGATGGAAAGAACGAGTTAATCGAAACGCCAAAGAAACGCGAGATGCGTTCGAGGTCCTTAACGCTGGGCCGATATGTTCCTGTTTCCCATCGCGAAATCGTATTCGCAGCAACTTTTAAGTGAGCTGCGAGTGATTCTTGCGAGAGTCCTTCACCGCTGTTGTAGTTAACGCGCAGATCTCTAATCTTTGCTGCGACGTGGTCGAGCACATCCATTCCTATTCCTCTTTTCTCATCCTGTATGAGGACGACGTTTAACTAATATCGTTGACAAGGAGGCTGGGCCAGCGTATTATACGCGAGCGGCAAATTAATTCAATGGGATCGAGATATACCTCACATGAATAAATTCCTTCTTCGCAAACGGATGTTTCTCGCATCAGTATCAACTGGTCACACTTCCTACATAATGGCGGAAGTTGAATCGAGTCGTGGCGGCGAGTACAAGTGGGGCCACTACATGTTGACGATTGCTGATTGTCGTCGACGGATTCAGCTCGAGTTCTTTCTCGGCACCGTGCGTGCCCGGCGTGAGAGTTTGCGAAAACTCGATCTGCTTTTGAAGGTGCTCGGCTCGTTCCGTACTGCGCTACTCGCGGAAGCTCAAGCAATCACTGAGTACGAACGCTCTACGAAACGAACCAAGCCCAAACAAAAGTAAGACTTATCCACAGATTACGCAGATAATCTGTGTAATCTGTGGATAGCGGTCTCCTCTACTTTCTCCCATTTCACCAGCTTCAGATCGAGCACGAAGATCGCGTAGATCACCGGCACGAGCAGTAGCGTGATGAACGTTGCCATACTGAGCCCGCCGATCTGCGCGTAACACATCGGCTCCCAGAGTGGTCCACCATGCGAAGCTAACGGAAACAGCGCGATCACCGTGGCGCCAACCGTAATCATCACCGGTCGCAGACGCATGATGCCGGCGTCAAGCAGTGCCTCGATCAATGGCGCACCCTCGGCGTGTTTCTCTTCGATGAAGTCAAACAACACGATGATGTGACTGACAATCACACCGACCAGGCTCACGATCCCGAGAAACGCCATGAAACCAAACGGCTGGCCCATGATCCACAGCGCCGCCAACGCTCCAACCATTCCAAACGGCACCGCCGCAAACACGATGAACGGTTTGATGGCGTTCTTGAACTGAAACACAAGCGCCATGAATATCATCACCACTGAGACCATCAGCACAACCACGAGATCTTTGAAGCCTTTGACCTGATCTTCTTCTTCGCCTCCGATCTCCATGCGATAGCCGGCCGGCAACTCCTTCGCGAGCTCATTTAACCTGGTCCTCGCACCTTTCATCACTTCCGAGGAGAGCCGCCCTTCCGAAGGCATCGCCGATACGGTGATCGTCCGAAACTGATTGCGCGAACGCATCTTCTCAGTCTGCATGCCGTACTCGATCGAGGCCACCTGCCGCAGATGAATCTTCTGCGATCCCTGACCGGAATAGACGTAGAGATTCCTCAGATCGCCGAGCTGCGCGCGCTCTTCCATACGCAGTTTTGCGACGACGGGAATCTGCTTGTCGCCCTGACGCAACGTGGTCACCTGGTGCCCCGCCATGGCCGACTGCGAAGCCATTGCGACGTCGAGGTTGGTTAACCCGGCGCTGTTGGCGCGTTCAGAGTCAGTTTTAAGCCTGACGGCGAAACTGTCTTCGCCCCAATCATCACGAACGCGATCGGCGATTGAAGTGTCTTCCAAGATCGTCTTTACGCGATCCGCATAACCTCTCAACGTCGTAATGTCTTCTCCTGACAATCGGATTGCGATCGGCAGGCCGACGGCCTTGCCCGATTCGAGTTGCCTTACGTCGATGCGCGCACCGGCGATTCGCTCGGACAGTGCTTTTTGTAATGGTCCGATTAAATGCGAAGTATCGTGCTTGTCTTTTACCTGAATGATGATCTGCGCGTAGTTCAACTGCTGGAGCTCGGGCGAAACCGAAAACCAGAATCGTGGACCACCACCACCGACGAAGGTCGTTAACGACTGCAACACCTCGCGCGGCTTGCCGTCATCATCAGGATGATGATGACCGTACTCGTCGATCACCTCACGAATGATGTCCTCTGATTGCGCAGCGGCATCACGCGTCGCCGACAGCGGCGCGTCGGCCGGCAGCCAAACGTCGACATACGAAAGATATGAAAGATCCTTCGGGAAGAACTGCGTTCTCAGTTGCGACATGATTACTCCCCCGCCGATGAGAAACAGCAGTGCGCCGGCCATGACTTTCCAGCGATGGTTAATGGCCCAGGTTCCAAGTTGATAGTACTTCGCCGCGAAGCCGCTCTTGCGTCGTTCCGCAATCGGCTTCTCAAACTTTGGCCTGAGCAGGTAGTAGCTCAACAACGGAATAAACGTCATCGAAACGAGCCGCGACGCGATCAGCGAACAGGTAATCACCACGGGCAGCGTGTACAGGAATTCGCCGGTCGAGCCTTTGATAATCAGAAACGGCAGATAGGCAACGATATTCGTGATCGTCGCGTAAAGAATCGCCGTCGCAAGTTTCGTTGGTCCAAGCCATGAAGCAATAATCGACGGATGACCAGCCGCGAGATCGCGTTTGATAGCGTCGCCCGCAACGACTGGATCGTCCACGAGCAATCCCAGCGCGATGATCAACGTCGCAATCGAAACCTGCTGAAGGTCGATTCCGAGAATGTGCATCATGCCGAACGTCATCGCCAGCGTGATCGGGATCGAGAACGCCATCAACAACGCCGAACGCCATTCCCAAAACCCGATCAAAGCGATGATCACGACGAGAATGATCGCTTCGTAAAGACTCTTCATGAACAGGTCGATGCTCTCTTCGACCTGCAACGGTTGGTCCGAGGTACGAGCGTAGATTAGATCTGCCGGCAATTGATGCTTCAATCCCTCGAGCGCAACGTCAACTTGTTTGCCGAATTCACCAATCTGTTCTCCCGATCTCATCTGCACCGAGAGCGTGATTGCGCGGCTGCGTTGCCAGTTTCCCTTGCTGTCGCGCCAGTTGAAGAAATTCTGAAACCGCGCCGGACTCTCGTAACCACGAACAACATCCGCAAGGTCGCGCAGGTAAACGGAAGATCCGTTCGACGTTGGCACGAGCACGTTTCCGATATCATCTTCGCTCTTGAATTCGCCGGCAGGGTCGAGCGTGACGTTCTTGCCTTCGACGTTGACCTGCCCGCCTGAAGTCGAGATGTTCCGGCCCTTCATCGCATTCTCGAGGGTGCCAGGCTTGATGTTGTAAGCCGCAAGACGCTCCTGCGAATAAAGGAGAAATACGTTCTCATTCAGCACTCCAGAGCGGCTGACTTTCGAAACCTGCGGCACTGACTTGAGCGTCTTCTCGATCAAGTCGGTGAATTCGTCCATCTGTCGATAGCTGTACTTGTCGCCCGCGATCGCTTTCAGTTTTGCCTGAATCTCCTGCGGATCACGCACGACCATCGGCGGCCACGAATCCGGATGAAACTCAGCCGATTGAAGTCTTTCGGCGATGAACTGCCGCACTGACGCAAGAATCTCCTGTTCGTTCTTGTCGCTGGCGCCGTCAAAGCCGACGAAGCGATCGCCGTGGATCACGCGCATGTCGGTGGCGAGGTTTTTCTCTTTGACGTACGCGAGAAACATCTCGACCGGCGTGCGCAGCAGATGCGGCTGCAACGCAATTGGTGAATTTAGAACGAGCGTGAATCTGTTTGACTTGTCACCCGCGATGCCGGCGCGTTCTTGTTCGATTGCACTTTGAATCGCACGCGCGCGCAGAGCAATCTCAGCATCGTCAACTTTCGGACTGGCGACGGTAAGCATCAACGCGGCCGTGTCGCCGAAGTCTTTAATGAAGTTGACTGGACCAGCGCCACTCGGCAAATCGTGAATGCCGTCGAGCTTGAGCTTGATGTCGTCAAACTCTTTGCCAGTCTCTTTCAGATTCTCGTCCAGTTCGACGTAAATGACAGCGAGACCGGTGCGAGAGATCGACTCGATTTTCGTGACCTTTGCGTTGGCAGCCATCTGCTCTTCGACTTTTTTGGTCACGAGCTGTTCGACCTTTTCCGCACTCGCTCCCGGCCAGGGTACGAGCGCGACCGCAGTGCGCACCTGCACCTCGGGATCTTTGCGCTGAGGCATGCTGATGTAGCCATACACGCCCCACACGCAGGTAAGTATCAGCAGCACCCAGCTGACGTGGCGCGTTTGCACAAAGAACCGCGCCGTGTTGTGCTTGCCGTTGATGAGTTCTTGATCGCTCTTTCCGTGAGACATGATTGCTGCTCCTCTTTATTTTGTTTTCTCTGTGCTATCTCTGCGTTCTCTGTGTCTCTGTGGTGCTCTCGTGGAAAACCACAGAGACACGAAGAACACAGAGGTGGCACAGAGAAGACCTCGGTTATGGCATTACGCGCACTTCTTCTCCGTCAGCCACCTGCGTCACACCGGTCGTGATAACAATCTCTCCGGGCCGGACGCCGCTATTCACCGCGACTGAGTTGCCGAACGACTCGCCAAGCGTGACATTGCGCACGCGCGCTACGTGCTTGCCGCCACTTTCTTCAACAACCAGCACGGCGTAAGCATTTGGATCGCCATTCGATCGTGTAATCGACGTCAGCGGCACGACTGGAAACTCCTGCGTCGCTCCCGTTTCGCTGACGCTCATCGACGCGATCATTCCTGGCTTGAGCAACCCTTGCGCATTCAGAATCGTTACTTCCACATCAAACACTCGACTGCTCTGATCCGCCGCCGGAGAGATTCTCGAAATGCAACCGGTGAACTCGGTTCCAGGCACAGCGTCGGTCGTCATCGTGAGCGTGTCGCCCAGCTTGAAGTTGTGTAGCGCCAGATCAGGCACGCCAAATGCCGCCTTCACTGACGTCAAATCCGCCAACACAAACGCCGGCGTGCCGGTGGAAACAAGCTGACCTACTTCAATTTTTCTTTCGATAACGACAGCACTCAATGGCGCACGCAGTTGCGCATCGCCGAGCGGAATACTCGCCGTGTAAACAGTCGCTTCAGTGGTCTTCATTCGGGATTCCGCCGCGCCGATTTGATACCTCGCGGTGTTCACCTTTGCTTCCGCCACAGCGAGCTGAGCTTTTGCTGCTTCCAGCTTCGCTTTGCTGACTTCAAACCGCTCGTGCGCCGCATCGAAGTCAGGCTTCGTGATGCTCTGCGTCGCAAACAGCGCTTCCGCTCTTTCAAAATCCAACCTGGCTCGTTCGAAGCCCGCTTCTGAATCCTTCAACTGTGCGCGGCTCGTCTCGACTGCGGTGATCGCTTCTTTCAGTTGCGCACTGCTCGTCTCCAACGAAGACCGCGCTTCGCCTTGCTGCGACTTCGCTTCATTTACCTTCGCGACATAATCACTCTGTCGCAGTTGGGCCAACACCGCGCCTTTCTGCACGACGTCACCCGCCTGAATGTGCCGTCCTTCGGCAGCTCCTTTGATTGATTCGACGTAACCGCCGACTTTGAACGCAATCTCCACTTGCGAACTCGGCCGGATACTCGCCGAGTAACGCACGCTGGTCGTGCCCGAATGAGTCTCAACTGTCTTTACCTTCACTGGCTTGACCGGCTTCTCCTGCGCTTTGGTTTTGCAACCGATCGTCAACGCCAGGAGCGTGATACTGGTAACTATGATGAATGCTTGTCTCGTGTTCATTTGTCTTCTCCTATCGCTTTTTCGAAATCTGCTTTTGCGGTCCAGAACGCCAGTAGGGCTTTCTGATAGTCGTAATCTGAATTCGCCAGTGCGCTTTGTGCCTGAAGCACGTCTTTCAACAGCACGGCATCGAGTCGATACTTGTAAGCAACCATTTGCACGTTTGCGCGTGCCTGCGTTTGGGCCAACTTCGCCACCTTCAGCAACTGCCGGCTCTCCTGCATCGCACGAAACCGACTGTTCACTTCCATCAACACCTGACTTTCCGTTTCGACCAAAGTGTTGTCCGCCTGGCTGATGCTCTTCTCCTTCTCGGCAACTTCGTGTTTCTTGCGCCCCCAATCAAAAATTTCCCACTCAACCTGCACTCCGACTCCACTCAAACTTCGCGGCACGAAATTGGAGTAGCTGAACGTCGAAACGTAGTTGACGGTCAAACTCACGTCCGGAATGAATTCCGACTTCTTGATTCGCTTGTCGAGTTTCGCCTTTTCGATTCGCAACCGCGCTTCACGGATCTCAGGCCGGTGCGCTAGTGCCCGCTCGCGCGCCTGAATGAGATCCGTTTCGCGCATCACCGCCAGCGCGGTCTCGTCCTCGCCGCTGACGGCAAACTCGGTGCGTATGTCGCGACCGAGCAAATGGTTGAGTTGCTCTTTCTGTGCGAGTAACTGGTTTTGAATGGCCATCAAGTCGTATTCGGCTTTCGCGAGCCGCGTCTGAACGTCCATGTGCTCGGTTTTCAGCACCACTTGTTGGACCACGTATTCGCCGGTCACTCGATCGAGCTCACGGTAAAGCTTGATGTTGGTCTCGGCGGCCTGCGCGGCGCTCTGCGACTGCAAGACCGCGTAGTAAGCGCGCTTGACCTCGTTGACCAGACTCTGTTCCGTTGCATTCAGCTCCGCGCGGGAAATCTCACCGGCAGTCTCTTGTTGTTTGATCTGTAGTTTTATGCGGTGAAGCTGTGATAACGGCTGACTCAGTTGTCCGACGATCAACGCAGTCGGTTTCGTCGAAGAGCGGATTACCGTGTCTTCGTTTGGAACCGGACCGGTAGTTGGAAAGGTTCCGAAGACGCCTTTCTCAAACGTGGTATCGAATGCGCTCAGTGGTTGGGATATGCTGGAATTCAACTTGAAGCTGGGAAGCAGGTGTGTGCGAGCGGCTGCTGCGCGATCTTCTGCTTTGTCGACTTCGAGTCGAGCGTTTTTGGCCGGACGATTGTTACGGAGAGCGACGTCAATGGCTCTGTCGAGCGTTAGGATCGGGGCACTGGATGGAACGAGCATCGGTTCCTGGGCCAACGCCGTTGACCGCGCGGCGCCGGCGAGCAGCATCAAGGCGATTAGCAAATTGATTTTTGAACGAATAAACGCGGGCATTTCGATATTCCTTTCTATCAAGTCGTTTGAACCCGTTGCGGGCAGCGTCAAGATAGAAAATGGCCGGGTGTAGTCGCATATGCCGAAAGATACATTTGTGAGGTGTATTTGGGCCGGTTTATGCCTCACGTGCTTTTTTGTGGCTTTTGTGCCTTTTTGTGGCATAAACTGCGGTTCCCCATGAGTTCGCCCCCAAATTGGGTCGGTCAACGACTGATGACCAAGCTGTACCTGCCTGAAGCCCGGCAGACACTCGTCGAGCGCCCGATTTTGCTGGATCAATTAAAGGAAGGATTGCGAGGCAAGCTGACCCTCGTCTCGGCGCCGGCCGGTTTTGGTAAGACCTCACTCGTTGCATCCTGGCGAAGACAGTGTGAAACGCCGCTGGCCTGGATTTCTCTCGATGAAGAAGACAACGAGCCTGCGCGTTTTTTGGACTATCTCATCGGCGCGCTTCAGATGGTTGATGAGGATCTGGGCGACGAGAGCGCGGATTTACTCAAACGTCCGGTCACTCCGCCGCTGAAGGTCGTTTTAACGTCGATCCTCAACGAAATAAACGCCTACGATAAAGAGTTCGTGCTCGCTTTTGACGACTATCACGTCATCACCGAACACGGCATTCACGATGCGCTGAGTTTTCTCATCGAGCATCTTGCGCCGCACGCGCACGCGCTCATCGCCACTCGGAGCGATCCACCGTTTCCGCTCGGTCGCTTGCGCGCTCGCGGCGACTTGAAAGAGCTTCGAGCCACCGATTTACGTTTCAACGTCACCGAAGCAGCAACTTTTCTGAATGAGGTGATGAATCTCGAGTTAGCACACAAAGACGTCGCCGCGCTCGAAGAAAGAACCGAAGGCTGGATCGCAGGTCTACAACTCTCAGCCCTCACCCTTCAGGGCCGCACAAACAGATCCGAACTGGTGAGAGAATTCGCCGGCGACAATCGTTTTGTTTTGGACTACCTGTTGGAAGAAGTTTTGAATTGCCAACCGGAAAGGGTCCAGGAGTTTTTGCTGCGTACCTCGGTGCTCACGCGCTTGAACGGCCCTCTCTGCGACGCGCTCACCGACGATCAAAGCGGCCACGAGATGCTCGAACAACTGGAGCGCGCAAATCTGTTCCTGATTCGTTTGGACAGCCGCGGTGAGTGGTTTCGTTACCATCACCTGTTCGCCGATCTCCTGCGATTAAAACTGAAACAAAAAGAGCCGGGGGCGATTCGCGAGTTGCAGAGCAAAGCGAGTGCTTGGTGTGAACAGAACAACCTGTCAGACGAAGCGATTAACTATGCTTTGGCGGCGCACGATTGGGACCGCGCGTTGAGTTTGATTGAATCAATCGCATTCCATCACCTCCATCTGGGTGGTTTTGAGCGATTGAAATACTGGATCGAAGCAATTCCTGAAGTCGCGTTCAAGACTCGCCCACAGTTGTTTCCTTTCTATCTCCCGACACTGATCTACAAGGAAGAGTTCGACAAGATCGAAAAATACTTACAGATCGTCGAAGAGGCCGAACCCGAAGCACTGCGGGTAAAACTAATGAGTCTGGTGTGGGCGACGCGATCCATCGTGGCGGCTGCGCTTAACCAGGCCGAGAGAGCCGAAGAGTGTAGTCGCAAGGCTGCCGAGTTTTTACTCCCTGGCGACATTCAGCAACATGCAGTTGTGATGCAGACAAAGGTTCGCGCGGCGGCTGTGCGTGGAGATGCGAAAGAGTTTGAAGAAGCTTTACTGGCGGCTCTTCCGGTGTACCGCCAGTCGCAGCATTTGATCTTTCAGGTTTGGGGACTAACCGCTCTCGGTTTTGTTCAGACGGTACAGGGACGTCTGCGGGAGGGGACGGAAGGCTTGCAAAGTGCGCTTCAGTTTGCGCGAGAGAATATGCGAACGCCGCCTGAGTCATTGCTTTTCTCGCACAGTTTTTTGTGCAACGTCCATCGCGAACGGAATGAAATTGAAAACGCAAAAACTCAACTCAACGAGGCGTTGACGATCATTCGCCAGACAGGGCGCGAAACATACCCTGCGTTGGTAATCGAAAACCTCAAAAGCCTCGTTCTTATGTTGGATCTCTGTAACGACCAGGCCCAGGCGGACGTCTTGATCGACGGCGGTCTGCGGCGTATGAAACGTTGCGGAGACGAAGTCGTCCCAAAACAACTGGAAGCTCTGAAAGCGTTCATGGTGCTGCGACGCGGCGGTGAGATTTCGGTGGTGACCCGCTGGGCTGAATCATCCGGGCTCACGGCCGATGATCAACCCGATTACCCGACTGAATTTCCACTTTCAGTCTTTGCTCGCTGGCTGATCACGACTGGAAAAGCTAAACAAGCATTAGCCCTGTCGACTCGCTTGATCGATACGGCAACGAAAGCGTCGCGTCAACGCACTGTGCTCGAGACTTTGATCTTGCAGGCTCTTGCGCATCAGTCACTCGCGAACGAAGCACAGGCACTCGCGGCACTTGAGAAAGCATTGGTCCAGGCCCAGCCGGAATCTTACATCCGCACGTTTATTGACGAGGGAGAACCTTTGTCGAAACTGCTGCTGGAAATGCTCAAACAAAAGGGCAAGCGCTGGGAAACTGAAAAGCCGGAACTGCTTCGTTACGTGGTGAAACTGAAGGATCTGTTTGGTCCTGGTGTTCCTGCGCAAACATTGCGAGCGTCAGCCACTGCTGCAAATGAAGCGTTGCCGTGGTGGTATGTTGAGGATCCTTTGAGCGAGCGTGAAATCGAGGTGTTGCAGCACGTTGGCCGCGGGCTTTCGAATCAGGAGATCGCCGACAAGCTTTTCCTCTCGGCCGGCACGGTCAAGCGTCACATGAGCAACATCTACCAGAAGCTCGATGTGCACAGCCGCACGCAAGCCCTCGAACGCGCACGCACGTTGAAGGTATTGAATTGAGCCACAAAGAGGCACAAACAAAGAAGCACAAAAAAGCACATCAGCGGCGATTGCTCTTTCACTGATGTGCCTTCTTGTTAATTATGTGCCTTTTTGTGATTACCCTTTTTGTGGTTACGTGGTTACCCCTTCTTATCTCTTTGCTGTGTGTCCTTCATGAATTGCTTCACGAGCTTCTCGACTGACTTGCTGATCTTTTTGTCGACACCTTTGAGCTCAAGCGTTCCGGAAGCACGTCCGCGCCAGATCACTTGATTCGTGTTTGTGTCGATGAAATCGACCATCAATGTGCCTTCTGAATACTGGTTCACGCGAATGTCGCGGCTGCCCCACCAGCGCGGTGGGCCATAACCGTATCCTGCACGCTGAGTTTGTTCTTCGTGGTCACGTAATACGCAATCACGAAGTCAGGTTTTTCTGTCTCCATCCGGAAGCCGTTGGCCATCAACCGCGACTCCATCGACGTGCGGATGCGTCCGTCGTTCAACGTATCACCCGCCAAAGGATCGCTCGGTCCACGCCGCTGAGTCGCGAAGCTGAAGGTCTTCAAATTCGAAAACCTGAAGCTCCGGTCATAATCACTTTGCACTGACTGGGCCGATGCTGAGATGACCAGGAGGCCAAGCAGCATTCCCAAGATACTCATCACTCTAATCGTTTTCATCACTCTCTCCTTCTAGTAGTTGTTTTGTTGGTATTCAAAATTTTCAACGGTCAGCGTCAACTCATCACGCGGGTAATCAACCACCGAACGCGCCATATAAGTTGGACCATTCGGCAAATCGCGGAACTCACAAACAATGCGCACCGGTTTCGCGTCGTAATTCGACGAGATCTCGATTCGGCGTTGCCGGCGAGTGTTCGCATCGATCCAGACGTTCATTGAATCGCCGGGTTGCAACCCGTCCGTCGCTTGCAGTCGCAGCAACGGCTGCGGCGCAGTAGTGTCGAGTGTGGCAGTTGCCTTAGTCATGAATTCCTGCATCTTCGCCGGCGCAAGTTCGCCATACGATTTCGCAAGCTTCTGTAATGCCTCGACCAGCTTCACTGCCTCTTCCTTTTTCTTTTTGGCTACCATGCCCCGGATACCGAACTTCGGAACGCTCGCCGAGTCTTCTTCCAACAAGACCTGCACTTGCGTTCCATCCGGTGCGTATCGAGTCAAAAACAGTTTGGTGCTCTTGACGTGGCCTTCCTTCCGGATTTGCGTGCGCGATTTCCACGTGTAGTCGCGCAACGCCTGTGCATTCTGTTTAGATACCTGCGCAAATTTCTGATCCTGTTGAGCGTGGGCTGCGGACCAGGTGCAGAGCACGATTGCCAGCCCAAGAACTTTCGTCGCATTCGTTTTTAATAGATTTATTTTCATCGTTTTCTCCTTTCAAAATCAGATCGACCGCCAATGCCGCTCCGCTTTCAGACCGCACTCGATGTCCGATCTGCTTAGCTCGCCGTGCGTAAAACGGATTACCGAGCAACTCCTTCAACTCGATCGCCACTCGCTCCGCTTTGTACTCCTTGCGCGTGATCGTGCGAGCGACGCCGAGTCGTTCAACGCGAGCGCCGTTGTCAGGCTGGTCATGCGCAAACGGCACGACAAGCATCGGAACTCCCGCGCGCAAGCCTTGTCCGGTTGTGCCCACGCCACCCTGATGGACCATCGCAGCCGCTCTTGGCAGCACTTCGCCGTACGGCGCGTAGTTGAACGCCACAATTCCTTCAGGCAACGGATGTTTAGGTTTGTTTTGATCGGAGCCGACCAGCAGCAACGCTCTGCGATTCAGAAGCTTTGCTGCCGCAACACTCTCGCGGAAGAAATCACCGGCAATGTGAACCGCCGCACTACCGAGCGTGAAAACAATCGGCGCCGGACCTTTGTTCAAAAACCTCAACAGCTCAGGATCCGCCGGCGCATTGTCTTTCTTATCGAAAAACGGAAAACCGGTGACGACAGTATTCGCGGGCCAATCCGGCTGCGGCTCAGACAACACACTGGAAAAGAGTGCGAGATTGAGCTCCGGAGAAAACTGGCCTTCGAATAGCGCGTGCTCGCCGCGTGGCAGACCGAGCTCAGCACGAAACCGATTGAGCTCGCGAAGCCACGGATTGGTCAAAAGCTCAATGAATTTCTTGTAGAGCCGCGCCGCAACTGGTCTGGTTTTGAGTAGCGAATGAAGCCACGGTGCGTTTGGCGGCACCCACGGGTCGAATGCCGACCACAATGACGCCGGCGCGAGCACGGTAGCGATCCACGGAATATCATTCTTCTGCGCGAGTAACGGTCCAGCAAGCACAATCGGATGAGTAATGAGCAGGTCGGCGCCTTCGACGGCCGCGCTCAAGTCCGCATACATGTCGCGTACTGCTGGAACAAGTATTCGTTTGTAAAGATATTCGGCGCCGCAATTTGGATCGATAACCCCATCCATCATCTTGATGTATTCGGGTGTCTCCGGCTCCGGCATTGTGGGCCGAATCGGGTGAAACTCGATGTCAAGCGATTCAATCCGGCTGCGATAAGTCTCGCTGGTGGCGATCACCGGCTCGACGTAGCGCTTTTTCATTTCCAGCGCCAGCGCGATGTACGGGTGCAGGTCGCCGAGCGAACCGATCGTCGTCATGACCACTCGAGGTCTTTTGAAAGTCGCTGAGTTCAATTCGTTAATCCTCCTTCTCTAATCAAGTCGTGTTTTCAACGGCGGTGAAGATAGAGAAAGGTCAGGTGTAGTCGCATATCCCGAAAGATATATTTTGTTGGAACCGGAAAATACATCTTTCGGGCCATGACGATGCGGCGGAGTGGGCGTATTTTGTTCGTGGATATTGGCGGAGGAGATATTGAATTATGGAGACGATAAACACAGACGTAATCATCATTGGCGGCGGTCCGACCGGACTTTCGCTGGCGTGCCAGTTAGTCAGATACGGAATCGACTTCGTCGTCATCGAGAAGAACGAAGGCGTCACGAAGTATTCGAAGGCGCTCGGCGTTCAAGCGCGAACACTGGAGATCTACGACCAGCTCGGACTGGCAGATCGCGCGATCGAGCGTGGCACGATCGTGACCAGAACCAGGCTCATTGAGGGCGGAGAAATACGTGGCGAAATGCATCTGCAAACCTTCGGTAGGGATCTGAGTGAGTATCCCTTCCTGTTGATGTTGGAACAGAGCAAGAACGAAGAGTTGCTTTACGAATATCTGCAAAGTCACGGCCGAGATGTTCGTTGGAACACCGAACTGGACAGTTTCACGCAAAACGCAACGGGCGTGACGGCCCAGGTGAAAACATCTTCGGGCGAGATACAAACAATCAACGGCAAGTATCTCGCCGGTTGCGACGGTGCTAGCAGTCCGGTCCGACACACATTAGGACTCACTTTCGAAGGCAGCACGTTCGAGCGTTTGTTCTACGTTGCTGATGCACGTGTTGATTGGGCTTTGCCACACGACGCGCTCCACGTCTGTTTGGCGCGTGAGGTTTTTGTGGCGTTCTTTCCCATGAAAGGCGAGCACCGCTATCGCATCGTTGGCACTTTTCCCGAAGACAGAAACGAAGAGGGCGGCGAAGTCGTCTATCGGGAGATCGAACAGGAGATCAAGAGCGAAGCAAAGCTCGCGCTCGAGATATCTGACGTGAAGTGGTTTTCGCTTTACAAGGTCCATTCGCGCCGCGTGAATAAGTTTTCCGCAGGCAGATGTTTTCTCGCCGGCGATTCAGCGCACATTCACAGTCCGGTCGGCGCGCAGGGCATGAACACGGGCATTGGGGACGCTTACAACCTTGCGTGGAAACTGGCGCTCGTGATCAAAGGCGTAGCGGCGGAGAGTCTGCTCGACACCTACAACGAAGAGCGACTCGCGAATGCCAAGCGGTTGCTGGAATCTACCGATCGCATGTTTGAGCTGGCGGCAGGTTCAAACTGGCTGCTCAGTTTTATTCGCACGACGATCTTTCCACCTGTTGCAGGATTCATGGCGAGTCTCGAAACAGTCAGCAAGCGGGTGTTTCCTTTGATTTCGCAAATCGGAATCAACTATCGCGACGATGCGCTGAGCGAGCACACGGATGACGAGTTTGAAGACGTCAAAGCAGGGGACCGTCTGCCGTATTTCCTGGTTGATGGAAAGACAATCTTCGACAAGCTTTGCGAACCGAAGTTTCACCTGCTTGTTTTCTCAAACGCCGATCAGACAATCGGCAAAGACTTTGAAAGGGAGTTTGGCGCTATTGCCGACTATCACGTTGTGCCCATCGATTCGCGCGTGAGTGAGATTTTCGGAACTGATGAAGAGTTCAGTGTTTTTCTGCGACCCGACAACCACATTGCGTTCATCTCGTCGGAGATCTCGCTGGACAAGGTGCGTGCGTACCTCGACAGAATTCAGCCACAGAGAGGCACAAAGAATGCACAATTTAGATAAAGCTTTTTACGAGATCCAGGTGAAAGGTTACCTGGACGCGCGCTGGAACGAGTTATTCGAAGACATGACCATCGTGTGCGAGAACAACGTGACGACGATTTCGGGCATGGTTGCCGATCAGGCGGCGCTCCACGGTTTGCTGGCGCGCGTGCGCGACTATGGCCTCGTGCTGATTTCGATCAAGTCAGCCGCTTAAATGCTGTCTCGTGGCCGTCTTGAAAAAACGTGAGACCAATCGTCTTCCCATCTTCGACGTGGAAAATGACCTTCGCTCCATCAAAAGCGACAGGCTTGAACGTCGTCTGGTCCAACGGCCACAGACTCACGAACTGTTGACTACCGGGTCTGGCAAACAGTCTCCCGTCTTTGACGGTCATCTCCACTTCCGGTCCGTGCCCTGACTTGTATTTGCCTTCATAGCCTTGCAACACCTCGATCGAAATTTCAGGAGGCGGTGTCGCGCCGGCATTCTTTAGTAGCTCAACAATCTCAACATTCTGTTCTTCCATAGCAACGGCGAGCGCGACGTTAAGTGTTTCAATCTTTAGCTGCCCACTATCGAGCGCCTGACGCACCAGCTCTGGCTTTCCTTCACTGATTCCGCCCATCAACACTCCAAACACACTTTCCTGAGCGAACGTGATCCAAAAACGGTTCACATCGCGAATGATCACTTCGCGCATGCCGTAGAACGTATTATGTGGACCTTCCACCACGTCGACACGATCCTTGAGACGTTCATAAAGCTCGTCGACGGCGTCAGTGTAAACGTAGAGATCGACTTCGCGTCTTCGCTTCGTGCTCGTCTCGCCACCCTGACTGAACATCACCTGGCTATCGCCAAACGAGACGATGCCAAAGCTCAGCCCATCACTCTCGTTTCCGTAAGTGGCCACGACGTTGAAACCAATACTTTGGTACCAGTCGACAGTTGCGCGCACGTCGGGCACGTGGATCATTGGAACGACGCTTTTAGACATTTAGCCTCTCCTTTAAGTTTTTCTTGTGCTTTTTGTGCCTCTTTGTGGCAAAATTCGCCGCCGATGTCATCAGCCCCTATTCCTACCGAGAGCAATCGACTCGTTTCGCTCGACGTTTTTCGCGGAATCACGATCGCCGGCATGGTCCTGGTGAACAATCCGGGCTCGTGGGAACACATCTATTGGCCACTCGAACATGCGCAGTGGCATGGCTGGACGCCCACTGATCTCGTCTTTCCGTTTTTCCTTTTCATCGCCGGCGTTGCAATCCCGCTCGCCTTTGGACGCCGCGTCGAGAGTGGCGGCAGCAAGCGCGATCTCTATCTAAAGATCATCAAGCGTACGTTGATTATCTTCGCGATTGGCCTGTTCCTAAACGGCTTTCCGCATTTTGGCCTCGCCGAGTATCGCATTCCGGGCGTGTTGCAACGAATCGCCGTCTGTTATTTCTTCGCGTCGATCATATTTCTCAACACGAGAGTCAGAACTCAGATCGCGATCACGATTGGCGTGCTTCTTGTTTACTGGTTGCTCGTGAAGTTCATTCCCGCGCCGGGTTTCGCAGCGGGTGATCTAACCAAAGAAGGCAGCTTGCCCTCGTTCGTCGATCGCGTGGTTTTCGGCCCGCACGTTTGGAGACAAGCGAAAGTTTACGATCCCGAAGGTGTTTTGAGCACGATTCCCGCGATGGCCACGACGTTGATTGGCATGTTGACGGGTCAGTGGCTGCGAACAGAAAAGTCGCGGCTCGAGAAAGCAGCGGGAATGTTTGTCGTGGGCGCGGTGCTCGTCGCGATTGGCTGGGCGTGGAATGCGTTCTTTCCGATCAACAAAGCATTGTGGACCAGCTCGTACGTGCTTTTCACCGGCGGCCTGGCTTTGCAGTTTCTGAGTCTCTGTTACTGGCTGATCGACATCAAGGGTTATCGCCGGTGGGCCAAGCCGTTTGAGGTTTTTGGCCTGAATGCAATTGCGCTTTACGTCGTGGCGGATTTGATCGCTGCCTCGCTCGGCGAGATCAAAGTCGGTGGAACATCACTGAGCGGCTGGCTTTACGATCACGTCTTTGCTTCGTGGGCGTCGCCCATCAACGCCTCACTCGCGTTTGCTGTTAGCTTTGTTTTGGTTTGTTTCGCACTAATGTGGATTCTCTACCATCGCAGGATCTTTCTCCGGATCTGACAGGCCTCGTTTGGCCTCATCAATCAACAGGTTGTTTCTTTCGTAACTCAACTGCGCCGAGCCGTCATCTTTGATTAGCGGCGGATACTGATGTTTTTGGTAAACGGGATAAGCCTCGGTGCGCAGGTGGGCCAACATGTGATGACCTCGTCGCGCGGCGCGTTCGTGACGCAACGCTGAGATATCGATCGGCGCAACGACGATCCGTTCGCCGGGTCCAGGCGAAGCTTCCGCGAGCAGACGTCCATCGTAATCGACAACCTGGCTGCCACCCGGCCACGAATATGGTGGATAGTGTTTCAAGCTCGCGCCCTGGTTCGCAGCCACGACATACGCGACGTTTTCCAGCGCGCGACAGCGATTGACGACGGTCCACCATGCCATCGGCTCGGTGGCGCCCCACGGATCCATGTAAGCGGAGACGCGCACCAGCACCTCAGCGCCGTTCGCCGCCAACTGTCTCATCGCTTCTGGAAACAGCCAGTCGTAACAGATCGCGCAACCGATTCGCCCAATGGGTGTGTCGGCGACCGGAAACAGCGGTTCGTCATAACCTTCTAGATCGTGCGGGCTGGTGTGGACCTCGTAAGGAATCCACGTATTCACTTTGCGATACTTGTAGACCACGCCTTCGGGACCGATGAGGCACGTTGTGTTGAAGATGTGGCCGGGCCATTTTGGATCGACTTCGAGCATCGAGCCGCTCTGGATGTAGACGTCGTGTTCTTTTGCTTTTTGTTGGAGACGCTCGGTGTGTTCGTTTGGGATCGGAATCGCGAGCTTATCGATCAACTCGGCGGCGGTCTCAAACACGGGCGCCGAATGCGCAAACTCGGGAAACACGACGAGACGTACGGGAAGAAACGGCGCCGCGCCCGCGACGGCCGAATCGATCATAGAGAGAATGCGATCGGTGTTCGCACGCATTCCCCGACGATCGATGGGATTCGGTGAATCGGTTTGACAAGCAGCGACTGAGTATCTGATGTGATTCATCTTGTAAATCCTGCAATCCTGTCTAAAGGAGACGTAACGATGCGCGTGTTATATGTCTCCAGATACCTTCGTCTCTTCTCCGTCAATGGATAGTGCTCCGGCCACACGTACGGGTACTTGCTCATCCCATGAAACGGAAGTGGACCAACCTGGTCCGGACTCGCCGAATTTATATCCATCTCCTTGCTGAATCCATCCGCATAAAGCAGGAACGTTCGCGTCCATCCTTTCGGCAACGGCGGCAACTGGTCTGCCGCAAACGACAACGACAACTCATCACCCGGCCTCGAAATCACAAACATGTCATCGGTCTCGCGCAACAACTCACGCACGTCGCCCTCGCGCGTGTAACGTCCGGTCATCACCTTCCACGGCGACATGAACGATACCCGCGTGTAGTCGTAGCTTAACGGCTGTCGTCCATCAGGCGAGTGCTCGAGAGAGAATCCGCGCCAGCGCAGATCGGCGACTACCGGATCGAGTCTCACGAGTTTCAGCGGAAAACTCACACCGGAATTGTCAACCAGGATCTGATCCCAATAGATGCGCATGTTCGTCACGATGCGCACTTCGCGGTCGGTGCTCAAAAACTTTCCAGTCAGATCGACAACGACCGTTTGCGGGCGCCCCACCGGAATGCCGACGTTCTCCACCACTGTCTGCCAACGGCCCTGCTTGTCCTTAACTTGCAGCGCGGGCAGCCTAAGACTCTTCCCACTTTGCGACGCCGCGAGGTTATCGCTGGACCACGCGTAGTCAGTCCAACCAGTCATCAACAACAAAGCGGGGCCCGACAGTTTCGGATCGAGTTTCAACGTCAACTCGTGTTCGTCGGCAAACCCGCGAATCGGCTGAAGGTTAAAGTCATCCGGATACACACGATCGAGACGCGTAATGCGCGACAGAACGTCGTGTCCGTGTTCGTCAACTGCTGCAAGCGGTGGCTGCGCGTTACGCGTCGTGAAGAGCTTGAAAGGCTGTGGCGGATCAGTGAGACCTTCGTTCGGATAAACCTCAACGTCTTGCGGATGGGCCACCGCAATGAGCTGGAGTCGATCTACAAACAATGCTTCTTCCAGTTCGTTGGTCACGCGCAGCTCGTAACGTCCGTTGCGCTCGCGAAGCAGATCGCCACGAATGCGAACGTACTCGTCCTCGTCAGGAAAGTTGTACGTGCCGGGCGCATTGAGATGGCCCATCTCGCCGCCGCCCATGAAGTCAGTCACGAATTCAAATCGTTCGCCGTTCCAGACGTATAAATAAGGACACGACGACGGCTTGCGGTCGAGTTCTGTGAGCGTGACGGACTTGGTATTCGCAATCGCCGTTTCCGCTTGCACGATTCCAGCAGGCCACAAGACGCGCACTGCATCAACCGTCGTGCGTTTGCCAAGACCGAAGACAATGTCAGCAGGCGCGGGCGCAGGCGAAGCGGAGTACGTCTCGAGTTTTTGCGCCAAACTGCCGGCGCGGATTTCAATCTTGGCGCCGACGCCGCTGCGATTGCTGACCTTGCCCGCGAGACTCACGCGTATCGAGCGATTCGTGTTGCCGCCGTCGTTGCGTGCGACTTTAAGTCCGCCACCGGGAACGCCGAAGATGATGTCGGTGTCGCCGTCGTTGTCGATGTCGCCTGACGCCAGCACGCGTGATCTCGAAGACGCAGTGATTCCTGCTGTCGCTTTGCTGCTGACGTCAGTCCAGCCGTCGCCGGTGTTGCGCAAGATGCGCAAGCCGTTCGGCACGACTGAGACGAGATCCAACAGCCCATCGTTGTCGTAGTCGATGAATTGTGAGGCATCGCTGTCGCCGGGCCCTTTCGTGAGTTGAAAATGTTCCTTGCCGTCGCTGAGCGCGAAGTAGCCTCCGGCGCCTGGCGAGGCGAAATAAAAATCGGTGAAGCCGTCCTTATTCACATCGCCGACGGCAACAGTCGCTGCACCCTTCATCTCCGCACTGGTGAGGCCAACTTCGCCGGCGACGTCGCGAAACGTTCCATCACGCATGTTGCGCCACAGCGAAATTTTTTCTGTTGAAGCAACGAGGAGATCGATGTCTCGCCGGTTGTCGAAATCTGTTGGCACGATCGCGCGCGCTGAGACTTTGTCTGACAGTTTTGCGGCGGCAGTTTGATCGCTGAAAGTGCCGTCGCCGTTGTTTCGCAGCAGCAGATAACCATCGCCTGCGATCACGATGTCGAGATCGCCATCATGATCGACGTCGACGAAAGCGACGGATCTCGCCGCCTGAGATAGCGTTGGAATTTTTGCGGCGGAAGTAACGTCTAAAAAGGTTCCGTTGCCGTTGTTGTGATAGAGCGTGCCCGTGCCCTGGCGAAGGATGAAGATATCCGGACGCGTGTCGTTGTCGTAATCGCCTGCGACTGCTCCCACGCCCGCGCTGGTTGATGATTTTGCGAGAGCGCCCGACTTGTCAGTGACGTCAGTAAACTTGCCATTGTCGTTGCGAAGGAGGCGTTGTTTGCCGCCGGCCACTTCGAGCAGGTCGAGGTCGCCGTCGAGATCGTAGTCGAAGAGCAACACGGCGCCGGTGTTCTGTTCTGCCGTGCCGGTCCAGTCGCCGCTTGGCAGCACGCTCGCCGTGACGTCAGCAAACACAACTTCAGGCGTGCGTTTGTCGACCAGCTCGGGCTCGGCGCCGGTTGACGTGATCGCTTCGGCGTAACGACCCTGTTCGAGATAGCTGGCGCCAAGAGTTGTGCCACTGCCGCGTTGACGCAACTCGCTAAACTGTGCGATCACTTTCTGCCCTTCTTCTCGTTGACCGGCGCGTATCAACGCGGTGCCGAGATTGTAGAGCGCAGTCGCGTTGTAAGGTTCCGCAGCGAGGGCGGTGCGCAGCACGGCGATCGCTTCCTGATACTTTCGCTGTTGAGCATAAAGTTGGCCCAGGTTTACATTAGCGCCCACGTCGTTCGGATCGATGCGCAACACCTTTTGAAAAGACGCGATTGCTTCGTCGGGCTTGTTTTGTGTCTTGGCGAGCAAGCCAAGGACGTAGTGTGGTTGAGGAGCGTTTGGAACGAGGGCGCTGGCAGCTTGCAACTCTTTTTGCGCGGCGGGTAGATCGGGCAGGTTGAAAAGTGCGATGCCGAGATTGATGCGTGCGAGAGTTAAAGCGGGATCGAGTTGCAGCGCGCGTTTGAAAGAATCGGCTGCTTCTTTGTATTTGAACTGTTCGAGCAGTGCGACACCGATATTGTTCGCGCGATACGCGTCTTCGCGAGTGTTTTGTAGATTAGCCGAAGTCGAGTTTAATGAAAGCGCTGCCGAAAGAGTGATCGAAATTCCTAGCAGCAGACGACCAATTCTGTAACGTCTCATTGTGCTACATTGTGCTGAGTTTCCCGCAAAGGCGCAAAGGCGCAAAGAAAACTTAAGACGCAGATTCTTTCTTTGCGCCTTTGCGCCTTTGCGGGAGAAAACTGCTTATGCCAAAAAGAAGTTTAGGAATTTTATTGCTGCTGGTGCTGACAAGCGCGTGCCGCCCGACCACTAACCTACCTACAAAATCTTCTCCCGAATACAACGAGCTGGTTCGAACTTTCTACATCGGCCTCGCTGCATTGCAGGTTGGTCATGACGTGCAGGCCGATGCCAGCCTCGCGAAGTTTACCCAACTCGCCGGAAGCGAACCCGCTGGTTGGGCCAACTGGGGCATACTGGCGCTGCGGCAGAGAAACTACGACACAGCCGCCGAACGACTCCACCGCGCCCGCGATCTCGCGCCGGAAAACAGCGATATTTATTACCTCATCGGCCTGCTCGAGAGTAGTCGCGGCAAATCCACCGAAGCAATCAATGCGCTGCGTAAAGCAGTCGAGCTGGATCCGAACAATCTCATCGCAACTTACAAACTCGCCGAAGAAGTCGAACGACAGGGCGACGAAAAGAGCGCTGCAGAGTTTCAGCAGTTGATGCAAAAGATCCTCGCGGCGCAGCCCGACAACCTTGCGGCTTTAATCGAACTGAGCCGCATCGCGGCCAAGCGCGGTGATGGGGAAACGTTCAACGCAACGATCGCGAAGATCACCGCGCGTTCTTCCGCCTGGCCTGATGACGTGCGTGAACAAGTGACGGCTGTTGAAGCCGCGGCGAAGAGTGGCGACCTGCGTGCTGCGGCTACTCGAACGAGTTTCCTGCGGAACGTGTTGATGCAAGTGCCGGAATACCGGCGCGACCTCGCCGCGATCAAGCCACCACCGGGCGAAGAGGCAACTCCTGTTACTCATTTCATAAAACTGGAAGCGCCTGTCTTCACCGTAGCAGCCGCCGACACGTCCATCTCATTTAACTCTGAGCCAATCTCAGGCTTCGCATCGGATCAACAGATGTGGATCGGCGCGATCTCTTTGAGTGGCACGGGCGCGCCGGTTGTCGCGACGGCCTCAGCGCGCGAAGTTCGTTTGTCGAACGGCTCAACCTTCCCATTTCCGAGTGGACCATTGAACGCACCACCCACACCCAACAGTGTCCTTCCAGTCGATTTTAATTACGATTTCAAGACTGACATCGTGCTCGCAGGCGACGGTGGTGTGCGTCTGTTTCGTCAGGACAGTCCTGCTGCATTCACAGACGTGACCGGCGAAACAAAACTGCCGCCCGCGGTAATTAATCGCAAATACCTCGGCGCGTGGGCCGTCGACATAGAAGCTGATGGAGATCTCGATATCGTATTGGGATCGCAACAAGGTGTTCCAACTGTTCTGAGAAACAACGGCGACGGTACCTTTGTCGAGATCCAACCGTTTTCTGGTGTCTCAGGACTGACAGATTTTGCCTGGGCCGATCTCGACGCCGACGGCGATCCGGACGCCGCGCTGGTCGACGGTGGACTGAAGTTGCACATCTTCAGTAATGAACGGCAGGGTCAATTCACCGAACGACCGATACCCGCCAACAATTCATCCGCGTTTGGGATCAATGTGATGGACGTCGATAACGATGGCGTCCTGGATCTAGTCGTCGCGTACGGCGACGGAACCATCAGGAGCTTCGCCGATAAAGATCACGGAGCAGGTTGGAACGTCGCGGAAGTTGCGAAGGTAAACCCTGAATGGAAAGAGCTGCGCTTGCACGTCGCCGACCTCGACAACAACGGAGGGTTGGATCTGTTGATCTCCGGAGGCACTTCAACCGTTGTTTTGCTTAACGACGGCAACGGTAAGTTCATCACAGTAAAAGACTCTTTTAGTTCAGAACGGGTACTCGACATTGCCGACCTCAATGGTGATGGACGTCTCGATCTCCTCGCACTCACTAGCTATGGCCAACCGCGCGAGGGGGTCAATCAGGGCACAAAAAATTATCACTGGCAAATCGTACGACCGCGCGCGAGCAACGCCGTCGGCGACCAGCGGATAAATTCTTTCGGCGTTGGCGGCGAAATGGAGATCCGCTCGGGCCTGCTGGTGCAAAAGCAACCGATTACCGGACCACTGCTTCATTTCGGACTCGGTGAGCAAACCAGCACGGATGTGATCCGCGTAGTTTGGCCCAACGGCTCCGTGCGCGCTGATTTTGATGTGAAGGCCGATCAGGAAATCATTACCGAGCAGCGTCTGAAAGGATCGTGTCCGTTTCTCTTTGCTTACAACGGCAAGCAGATGGAATTCGTCAAGGACACAGTGCCGTGGAGCTCCGCAATTGGCTTGCGCATCAACACGCTCGGAACGGCGCGAGTAGAAGCGACCGAAGAGTGGTACAAAATCAGCAGACGACAGCTCGTGCCACGTGACGGTTACTACGACCTTCGCATCACTGCCGAACTCTGGGAAACGTACTACTACGATCAACTTGCGCTGATGGTGGTAGATCATCCTGTGGGAACTGACATCTTCGTCGACGAACGTTTCGTGATCCCGCCTGCGAAGCTCGCCGTCACCACCGTCTCAACACCGCACAAGATCGCGCGCGCGATAGACGACAACGGACAAGATGTCACCAAGATCGTCAATGCGTTGGACGGAAACTATCTCGATACGTTTGGACGCGGCAATTATCAGGGAGTGACGCGAGAGCATTACGTCGAGATCGATCTCGGTGACGACGCGCCTGCCTCCGGACCTCTTTGGTTAGTCGCGCATGGCTGGATGCATCCGACGGACTCTTCTATTAACGTGGCCATCAGCCAGGGGCAACAGGAGCCGGCCAAACCTCTGAGTCTCGAGATCCCCGATGGACGCGGCGGCTGGCAGGTTCTCAGGCCAAACATGGGATTTCCCGCCGGCCGGCAGAAGACCTGTTTGTTTGATCTGACAAATGTGTTTAGATCAGGTATCCCGCGGCGGCTGCGGTTGAGAACTAATCTCGAAGTTTACTGGGATTCGCTCGAGTGGGCAGCCGGTCTTCCCGATGCCGAGCTCAGAATCACGCGGCTGAATCCCGACATGGCGGATTTGCACCATCGCGGCTACTCGGTTATCAATAGAGCTAACGAATCGTCTCCTGAGATACCAGACTACAATCGTCTGGCGAGCTCTAAACAGATTTGGCGCGACCTGATCGGCTATTACACGCGGTATGGCGATGTGCGTGAGCTATTGCTGCGTGCCGACGATCGTTACGTGATAATGAACGCGGGTGACGAGATGTCGTTTCGTTTCCCGGCGCAGGCCGAGCCGCCCGCTGGATGGGTACGCGACTACGTAATAGCAGGTGACGGCTGGATCAAGGACGGTGATTTCAATTCTACGTTTTCCAAAACTGTTCTGCCGTTGCCCTATCACGCAAAAAACCAATACATAACTCCGCTTGGACGTCTCGAGGATGAATGGGTTTATCGCCAGCACCCGGAAGATTGGCAGACTTACCACACGCGTTTTGTAACGCCGGATGTTTTTCAGAATGCAATGAGGTCGCGACGTAGGTAGTGATGTGATTTGCTTCTCTGTGCAAGCTCTGTGTTCTCTGTGCCTCTGTGGTTAAACTTTCTCTCGAAAAGAAACCACCACAGAGACACAGAGCACACAGAGGTTGCACAGAGAACCTGCAAAATCAGGGCACCACGGAGACGTAGGTAATGGGCAGTCGTAAGGTGGCGAGAGTCGTACTCGTCATTGTCTTTATTGGTTTACTGACAGTGCCGCTGGTGCGAAGGCATTTGGCGTCTCGACGCGAGCGTATCGACCGTGAGCTTGGAGCGGCAGCAGCTTTCAATCGTTACGGTTTTCAACTCCAGGAAGTGGCGCACTCTTCAGGAGTCAACTTCGTGCACCAGGCGCCGACGTTGGACCACCGACTCGATCACATCATGCCGCAAGTGGCGTCGATGGGCGCCGCGGTTTCCGTCGTCGATTTCAATCGCGACGGTTGGGCCGACCTTTACGTGACGAACAGCGGTGAGGGAACTAAGAACGCTCTGTTCAAAAACAATGGAGACGGCTCATTTACAGATGTCGCCGGTGAGATGGGTATTGCCGATCTGAACCAGGCCGGCACCGGCGTCTCAATGGGCTCTGTTTGGGGCGACTACGACAACGACGGTTACGAAGATCTCTTTTTGTATAAATGGGGCAAGCCTGAGCTCTTTCACAACGACGCGGGACAGAAGTTCACACGCGTCACAGAGAAGGCCGGACTTCCATCGTGGGTCAACGCCAACACCGCAGTCTGGTTTGACTACGATCGTGACGGGCGACTGGATCTGTTTCTCGGCGGCTATTACGCGGAAGATGTTGACTTGTGGCATCTGAAGAACACGAAGATGATGCCCGAGAGTTTTGAGTACGCGAAAAACGGCGGACGCAAGTATCTCTTCCACAATCTCGGCGACGGATCGTTCGAAGAAGTCAGTCAGAAACTCGGTATCGACACGCGGCGCTGGGCTTTGGCCGCAACCGCCGCGGACCTGCGTGGCGACGGCAGTCAGGATCTCTTCATCGCCAACGATTACGGAATCTCAGAGCTCTACTTCAACGACGGCAAGCAGTTTCGCGAGGTTGGCAAAGAGACTGGAGTTGGGTTTTCGCCGAAGAGCGGCATGAACGCTTCAGTTGGAGACATTCTCAATCAAGGCAAGTATGCGATCTACGTTTCCAACATCTCCGAAGAGGGCGTTCTGATCCAGGGAAACAATCTTTGGGTGCCACGCGATGGCACGTCGGCCGAGTCGTTGAAGTACGACAATCTCGCGCGTGCGATGGACGTCGAGATGGGCGGCTGGAGTTTTGGCGCTCAGTTTGGCGATCTCAACAACGATGGCACGCTCGATCTTTATCTCGTCAACGGCTACGTCTCCGCCGATCGCAATACCAATTATTGGTACGACTTCTCGAAGATAGCCGGTGGTAATTCAAAGATCATTTCCGACGCGGCGTATTGGCCCGCGATGGATGGTCGCAGCTTGTCTGGTTATCAACGGAAAAAACTCTGGCTGAACGACGGCGCCGGTAAGTTTGTTGACGTGGCGCAGGCTGTTGGCGCGAGTGATGTTTTCGATGGACGCGCTGTTGCGCTCGTGGACTTGTGGAACCGCGGTGTGCTCGACGTGGTCGTCGCTAATCAAAGAGGGCCGTTGCTGATCTACAAGAACAACGTCACTCCCGAGAACAAGTGGATCGATTTCGATCTCGAGGGCTCGGCGAGCAATCGCAGCGCGATTGGTGCTGAAGTGCGTCTGTTCTGGGACGGGCGTCAGCAAGTGCAACAGGTCTCAGGCGGCGGTGGTTTTTGTTCGCAAAATCAACGGCGCTTGCATTTCGGTCTTGGTAAGAATCCGCGAATCGAAAAAGCCGAGATACGCTGGCCTTCGGGAAAGATCCAGACGATCGAAAACCCCGGCGTGGGACAAGTCTATAAGGTCAAGGAGGCGGCATGAGTCAGTCCGCCATCGAGCCAGTGGGCCAGCCGGTGGGTGCGCCGGCTCTGGAAGTCCCTTCACAAAGCAGGTTCCGCCTCGATAATCGTTACATCCCACCACTCTTCATCACGTTCATCCTGGTGATGGGCCATTTCCTCTACGGAATTCTCGAGAGCTACGAAAGAACCGCGCTGGCGATTGTTGCGGCACTCGTTACTGAGCTGGTGCTGGGCCGGATCTTCTTTGGCAAGTGGCTCAATCTCTCGAGTGCATACATCACCGGCATTAGTGTCGGAATTCTCATTCGTTCGCCGGCGTTCTGGCCGTACGCTTTGTGCAGTGTGTTGTCGATCATGTCGAAGTACGTGTTGCGCGTGAAGGACCGGCACTTGTGGAATCCTTCAAACTTCGGCATCTGCGTGTTGTTGTTCCTTGCGCCGGAGACGGTGGCTGCTTTGTCGATACAGTGGGGTAACTTCAGGTGGCCGTTGCTGGTGATCTGGGTTCTGGGATCGATAATTATTTATCGCGCCAAGCGCTTCCACATCAGCGCAACTTACGTTCTGTCATTCTTTTTGTTTGCTTTCCTGCGCAGTTGGATTACGGGAGATCCGTGGCAGGCTGAAATCGCGCCGATTACCGGACCGATGTATCAGCTCTTCGTGTTTTTCATGGTTACCGATCCGAAGACGACAGTGAAATCGAAGAAGTGGCAATGCATCGTGGTTTTCTTCGTGGCGTTTGTGGAGATGTTGCTGCGTCTCAATCAGGTGGTCTACGCGCCACTCTACGCACTCTTCCTCGTCGGACCAACGGCAATGTTGATCGAGATCTGGTTGGAGAAAACGTACTTCAGCCACAAAGAGGCACAAAAGGCATAGATGGTTTTAAGCAAATTTTTGTGGTTTTTGTGCCTTTTTGTGGCTATCTTTCTGCTTGCTGGATGTAAGCAGCAGGCCGCCCAAGCGCCCGCTGCGAATTCTTCAGGTGAACAGTCTGCGGCTGCATCACCATCACCGAGTCCGACACCGCCACGCCCCTCCGGTCCAATCGAATTTACAGACATCACTGCCGAAGCAGGAATTCGTTTCAAGCACAACAGCGGCGCCTTTGGCAAAAAGTATCTGCCGGAAACAATCGGCGCCGGCGCCGCATTCATCGATTATGACAACGATGGCTGGCAAGATATCTTTCTTGTCAACTCAATGGACTGGCCTGAGAATAAGAAACGCAAATCCTTCTCGGCGCTCTATCACAACAACAAGGACGGCACCTTCACAGACGTAACGCAGCAGGTCGGTTTAGGCGTGGAGATGTACGGCATCGGCGTCGCCGTCGCCGACTACGACAACGACGGCAACGAAGACATCTACGTCACCTGCGTTGGTCCAAATCATCTCTTTCGCAATGTCGGCGGAAAATTTACCGACGTAACGAACAGAGCCGGCGTCGGCGATCCCGGTTTTTCAACGAGTGCGGCGTGGTTCGATTACGACAACGACGGCAAGCTCGACCTGTTTGTCGGTAACTACGTCGAATGGTCGGTGCAAACGGATCAGTTCTGCACGCTCGACGGAAAAAACAAGTCGTATTGCACGCCGCAAACTTACAAAGGCCAGAGTGCGACGCTGTATCACAATCGCGGCAACGGCACTTTTGAAAACGTGACCGCCCGCGCCGGTCTCAACGATCCGGCCGGAAAAACACTTGGCGTTGCAATGTTGGATTACGACGACGATGGCTGGATCGATCTCTTCGTTGCCAACGACACCGAGCCAAATAAACTCTACCGCAACAATCACAACGGCACTTTCACCGACAATGCGGTGATCGCCGGCGTCGCTTTCAGTGAGTCGGGCACCGCCCGCGCAGGCATGGGTGTGGACGCGGCTGACTACGACGGCTCCGGCAAGCAAAGCGTGGTGATCGGCAACTTCACGAATGAAAGCATCGCGCTATATCACAACGACGGCTCGGGATTGTTCACTGACGAGGCGCCCACGTCGGGCATCGGCAAGGTGTCGGCGCAGTCGCTGACCTTTGCGTGCTTCTTCTTTGACTACGATCTCGACGGCATGCTCGACATCTTCGCCGCCAACGGGCACGTCTCTGACGACATCAGTGTGGTCCAACCGGCGGTCAAGTACGCTCAGCCCCCGCATCTGTTCCGAAATCGCGGCAGGAAGAAGTTTGAAGAAGTGACAGCGAAACTCGGCCGCGCTTTGAACCGCGCCATCGTCGGACGCGGCGCGGCCTACGGCGACTTTGACAATGACGGGGATCTCGATCTGTTGGTCACGACAAACAATGGATCAGCGCGGCTGTTGCGTAACGACAACGCCAACCAAAACGATCTGCTGCGCGTGAAGACGATAGGCACGAGAGCGAACCGCGACGGCATCGGCGCGAAAGTTGTTGTGAAAACGTCGAAAGGGAAGACGTTGTTTGGGATGGTTCGGACGGGATCGAGTTATTGTTCGCAGTCTGAGCTGCCGTTGACGTTTGGATTAGGGAAGCCCGAAGAGGGGACGACGCTCAACCTGGAGATCACGTGGCCCGGTGGGCAGAAAGAGATAATCTCTAATGTTAAGGTGAACCAGACGGTTGTTGTGCAGGAAGGGAAGGGATTGATTTCTCAAGAGGCGATCGTGTTTGCGAAAACCTCTTAATCCACAGATTACACAGATTTTGTATTTAATCTGTGTAGTCTGTGGATACTTATGGTTTGTTCCTCAGCTTGTCCGCGTCTTTCTTGATCAGCCCACTTAGTTGAATCACGCTCGCGAGATCGCGCCGCGCCTTGGCCAATTGCTGAGCGTCGACGGTATTCGGGTTCTCGATCATCGGATTGGTGACGAAGCTTCGAATCTGCCGGCAGAGCTTGATGAGCGCGTCTTTCATTTGCGAGCCATTTGAATCTTCGAGTTTCTCGGTCACTTCGCCGTCGTCCGCCGCGAGATGTAACGCCAGCGTCGATTGCACGCGGCCCGCTCGCTTTTTAATTTCAGCCGTCGCATCTGAAACAAATCGATAATCGATGGCGTTGTTTGACGTGACTGCACGCGCGATTTCGTTGTGTAGCGTTAAGATTCGATTGAAGTCTTCTTCAGTCTGGGCCATCCGTGCTTCGAGCTGACGTCGATCCATCGGTTGGCCCGGCGCAGTTCCGAAGTTTCTGAGTTGCCACTCGCGCGTGCTCATCTCCTGCTGGCGGATGCGGTCGGTGTTTCTGCGATCGAGCGGAGGAGACATGGGAGGGCCTTGCGCAAAAACGGGTGCAGCCACAAATAAAATGAGGGCGAGTCTAATCAACATGGTAGACCTCCCGGTTAATTGCGGCCAGTATAACGCCACTTCGCTTTATCATTTATGTTTTTTGTGCTTCTTTATAGCAAGGCGATCTACAAAATGTATTGACTGATTGTGCGCCATGTACTAATTATGCTTATTGATTTGGAAGATGCGACGAATCGACTTAAAGAAAGCAAACGCGGCTCGCTCCAACACGATTCGAAACATTAATCGTCAGATCGTGTTGAATTACGTCCGCGAAAGAGGACCGATTTCGCGTGCCGAAATTGCCCAGGAAACCGCGTTACAGCGTTCGACAGTTTCATTGATCGTCGAAGAGTTGCGCGTCGACGGGCTGATCGAAGAAGTGGGTGGCGAGTCAACCGGAGGTCGTCCGCCGATCCTGCTTTCGCTGCGCACCGCAGACGCGGTTGCGATTGGCGTGGATCTCGGAACAACGCGCACTATCGTTGCGACCAGCGATCTGGCGGGTCGCGTCCTGGACCAGGAGCAATTTCAGACCAGCCCCGATGCAGCCGAGACGATCAAAAAGATCATTGATCGTGCACAAAAATTCGTTAAAGCAAATCACGGCACCATCGAAGGCATCGGCGTCAGTCTCCCAGGACTCGTCGATCCAGAAGGCAGAGAGCTCTTCATTCCGACGTTCGCGTGGCGCGATCTCCCATTTGCACGCGAAATAAGCGCAGCGACGGGATTGCCGGTGACGATGGATAACGACGCGAACGCTGCTGCTCAGGCCGAGTTGTGGTTCGGGCGTCCTGAAATTCGCGAAGTGCGCGATTTCATCCTGGTTTTGGTAGAGGACGGCGTCGGCACCGGAATAGTTTTAGACGGCCAAGTCTATCGCGGAGAGAACGGTGCCGCAGGTGAATTCGGACACATGACCATCGGTCAGGGCGCACCGGTAGCCTGCGCGTCGGGAAGTCGTGAGTGCTGGGAGGCGTTTGCGTCGGAACGGGCGGCGCTGGCGCGCTTCAAGAATCTGTCAGGCGGCCGGAATGGAAAGGCAACCACCAATTTTGCCGACCTGATTGAAATGGCGTTACGCAGCGACGGTGCCGCCCGCACCGCACTCAAAGAAACTGCTTACTATCTCGGCGTCGGAATCGCCAATTTAATCCGCGGTTTGGCGCCGCAAGCGGTGATTGTCGGTGGCCCAATCGTGCGTGCCTGGCCGGTAATTTCGATCGATATCCAGAAAAGTGTAGAGGCGACAATTTGTCGCGGTCTGCCGTCAACTCGCATCATCGCGTCAACACTTGGTCCGGAGCCAACGCTGATGGGCGCTCTCAGCCTCGTGCTCGCAAGCAAGTTTGCTTCGGTCTCGGTAACGTAAGCCAATACTTCTGTCGGCTCTCAAAACAAAGTCGGCTTAAAACCAATCAATCCAAAAAATCCTTGACAAGGAATGGGATTAGTATTAAATCTTTTGGCAACAACTACAACAAAGTAGCACTCAAGTACAGATTAATAAGATTTCGCTCTCATAAACGGGTTTTCGCAGGTAGTTAAGAACTTCTTGATTTCATGCAGGTAACACTGAGGAGGTGTTGTATGTCGATGAGGTCTTGGATGCAGGCGGCGCTACTCCTGCTGAGTATTGGTCTACTTGTCGGCGTGCATGCCCAGTCAAGCACCGCTGGAAACATTACCGGCACGGTGAGAGACCCGCAAGGCGCTGCCGTGCCGAAAGCAGAGGTTACGGTTACCGACGAGAAGACCGGTCTCTCGCGCACGGGAACCGCTGACGACGACGGCTTCTACAACATTCCGAGTTTACCCGCCGGTCTCTACACCGTCAGCACGGCGCCTGCCGGCTTCAAGAAAACAGTCACGACGGGTGTCCAGTTGCACGTCAGTGAAAACAAGGTGGTGAACCTTGACCTCCAGGTGGGCCAGGTGACGGAAGTCGTTACTGTCACCAGTGAGTCAGCCCCGGTCGAGCTACGCAGTGGTGAGGTCAGTAGTTTGGTTTCCGAGAAGCAGGTAACGGAGTTGCCGCTCAATGGTCGCAACTACGCGCAATTGGCTTTGATGGTACCAGGCGTTTCTCAGGCCGGCAGTTTTGCCGCGCGAGGCACGGGACTCGACTCCAACGTCGACATGTCAGTCAATGGAAACCAGTCAAACGCAAACCTATGGACCGTCGACGGCGTGAACAACATGGACGTTGGTTCGAATGCTACTCTGCTGGTGTTCCCGTCGATTGACTCAATCGCGGAGTTTCGCGTGGAGCGAAATAGCTTTAGCGCTGAGTATGGTCAGGCGCAGGGCGCTGTCATCAACCTGATCACGAAGGGCGGCTCCAACGATTTTCACGGTGCCGGCTTCTATTTTCTGCGCGACGATTCGCTGAATGCCGCTGATGCTTTTTTGAAAGCGAACCCTGCCAAAGATGCTGAGGGTCACCTGATCAAAAAAGGTGCGTTGCAATATAAAAACTTCGGCTTCAACTTCAACGGTCCGATTTGGAAAAACAGAGCTTTCTTCTTCTGGAGCGAAGAGTGGCGCCGAGAGAAACGCGGTACAACTTTGCCGCAGCAAACGGTGCCGACTGCAGCCGAAAAGATAGGCGATTTCAGTGGCGCGCGGACAGGCCCGATACCGCATATACCCGGCTCCTGTCACGATGTTCCTAACCCATCGCCTCCTCCTGCGACGATCACCGTTTGTGACCCGTTTCCAGGGAACAGAATTCCAACTAGTCAACTCAGCCCGGCAGGATTGGCGATACTGAAGGTTTTCCCTGATCCCAATGGCGCCGGCGGCCTTTGGGTGGACGCACCCACTCAGCCCATCAATACGCGTCAGGACAGCATACGCGGCGATGTAAACATCACCAGCAAGATGAATGTCATGGTGCGCTGGATCAATGAGTATTGGATCCACGGAGTAGCGTCAGGGAACTTCTGGGGTGATAGTCCGTTCCCGACGTTGAGCTCGGATTGGGATCAGCCGAGCCACAGCTTTGCGGTGAAAGCAACCAACACGCTTACGCCCACCACAGTTAATGAGTTCACGTTCTCACGCGCAGGTAACGACATCATCATCACTACCGCGGCCAGCAGCAAGGCGCTCAATGATGAGATAGCGGCGAAATTCCCAACGGTTTTTCCGCGGCCTGAGGGCTTTGGATTACCGACCCTTTGGGGAGGTGGTGGTTACCCTGCGCTGTGGCACCAGGCACCCTGGCATAACGAAGAAGATCTTTTCATCTGGAAAGACGACTTCTCGAAGGTGATGGGCTCGCACGATTTGAAGTTTGGCGCCTTGTTCAGTAATAACCGAAAGAATGAACAAGCCGGTGGACCAAATTCCGCGTACCAGATCTGTAATACCGATGATCGTACAGGTAACGTAATTGCAGATATGCTGGTAAAAGATCTTCCCGTCGGCTGTTACTTCGAGTGGGATCACGCTGAATACACCTTGGGACGTTGGCGTGACCTCGAGTTTTATGGAAACGACACCTGGAAACTGCGACCAACGGTTACGCTCTCTCTGGGGTTGCGCTGGTCCATGTTAACTCCCGGCTGGTCTGCTGATAATCGCATCAGTAACTTTGTGCCCGGGCTGTTCAACGGGACCGATCCACTAAGCGGTCTTGTAAGGGCGGATCAACTCGGCAGCTCCGGTTTACCTCGCGCCCTTGTGAATACGTATAAGAAAGGTTTTCAGCCTCGCATAGGGTTGGCTTGGGATGTCCACGGTGACGGCAAGACCGCGCTCCGCCTTGGCTTCGGGCGTTACATCGGGCGTTCAAATGTTATTGAAGATGTGCTTCGTATGGCCGGTAATGCTCCATGGACGCAGACGGCTGGTTACGGATGGCACGACGGAGCTATAACGCTGGCCGGCCATCCGACTTTCCGCAGCCTGGACACAATTGCCAACGCAAATGCTCTAAGAGCGACAGCTTCAAGTACCAGTATCGGCAATGCTGTTGATGTAAATTTCCGTCCGCCGGAGAGTTACCAGTGGAACCTGACAGTGTCTCGTGAGGTGATGAAGAATACAGTGCTCGAAGCCTCTTACGTAGGTAATCACGGATTGCATTTGTGGCGTCGAGGAATAAACTTCAACGATGTTGTGCCAAGCGCACGCGCACAACTGGCTCATCTGTATAGAACAGGCTCCGACCAAGCGACCGCTTTTGCGAATGCGCATCGACGATTTCCAGCTCTCGGCGATATTACGATGAGTGAATCTACTGGAGATTCGAGTTATCACTCCATGCAGATATGGCTCAATCGACGCTTTGCGGATCGACTCGCTTTCCAGGTCGCCTACACTTGGGGACACACAATCTCCAATGTTCCGGTGACGTCGTTCCAAAGTGCGACCACAGATCCTTTTAACTTCGATCTCGACAAGGGAGATGCCGATCTCGATCGACGCCACACGTTCATTACCAACGTCGTGTACGTGCTACCTGCCTTCCGCAATTTGGGATTTGCGCGCCACGCTCTGGGCGACTGGCAGCTTAATGGGATCGTCACTTACCTTGGTGGTGTACCCATTGACGTGCAGTCGGGGGCAAATACCGCTGGACTTGAAGCACAGTCAACGCAGCGACCGGATCTCGTGCCTGGAGTTCCCATTTATCTGAACAATGGAACTCAGTACCTGAATCCGGCAGCATTCGCCTTGCCTGCTGAAGGCCGTTTTGGCAGCTTGGGTCGTGGCGTTGTACGGATGCCATCCCGCACGAACGTTGATTTCTCGGTAAATAAGAACTGGAGAATTGGCGAGCGTTATGGCGTTCAGTTCCGAACCGAGTTCTTCAATCTCTTTAATCGCGTGAACTATGTAAGTCTGGAAACCTCGACCCTGGGCTTTGGTAATCAGGCAGGCACGCCGACGTTCGGTAAACCCACGGCGAGCAATTTTGGTTTCTTTAACAAGGATGCCGGACCGAGGGAGATTCAGTTCGGATTTAAGTTCACCTTCTAACATCCTGCAAGGTATACTTGCAGACCTATTTGAACTCTGACGGAGGGCTGAGGTTTATCAGCCCTCCGTCTCGGTTTCTGCGCAGACTCTGAACAATGTTCTAAGTTAACGATGTACCTTTGCGTTCTCCTTCTAGCTTTCCTTTGGGTTCCCTTCCAATCTCAGCAGGAACAATTTCGGCAACGCTTTGAGGCGGCAGAAGCGCAGCGTGTCGCCGGCAACGTTGATAAAGCCGAAAATGAGTATGTCGCAATACTCGCGGATGCTTATCAAAAGCTTGGACGAACGTATTCGGCCCAGGGCGATCATCGCGCGGCAGTGACGGTCCTGGAGGAGGCACTGAGACGCAGGCCGAACTCTCCTGACCTACTCGTAGACCTCTCGATTGCCCTTTTCAACACTAGTCAATTCAAACAAGCGATCGCGCGGCTCGACAGCGCCGTTGCTGTCAATCCCCAAGTGGCGGCCACGTATCACATGCGCGGCAAGTGTTACTTCATGCTGAACGAGTTTGATAAGGCAGTCGCTGATCTTCAAAAAGCCCTCCAGTTAAAACCGCAAGATTACGACGTCGCCTATACATTGGCGTTAGCCAACTTAAAATTAAAGCAAGTGCCCGCAGCTCAAAAGATTTTCGATCGCATGCTCGCTGAACTTGGCAACCGACCCCAGCTTCGAATTCTGATGGGGCGGGCATACCGGCAGACTGGATTCCTGCCGGAAGCCATTGACGAATTCAAGAAGGCTATTGCTCTTGACCCCAGATTTCCACGCGTTCACTACTACCTGGGCCTGACTTATCTGTTGAAGGACGGCGCCGCGAGAATCAACGATGCGGAAGCGGAGTTCAGATTGGAGGTCGAGGCGAATCCGGATGAGTTCTTTGCAAACTATTATTTGGGTATCGTTTCAACCATTCAACGAAAGTGGGATGCCGCTGTTGGATTCCTATTGAAAGCTGTTCGCCTGGAGCCAAATAATCCTGATCCCTATTTTTATCTTGGCCAGGCCTATCAGGGATTATCGAAGCACGATGACGCTATCGAGATGTTCAGAAAATCGATCGGCCTGACGCCTGATCTGAAACATAATGATTATCAAGTAACCAACGCTCACTATCGTCTGGGCCAGTCGTTACTGAAAGCCGGCAAGACCGAGGAGGGACAAAAAGAATTAAAGATCGCCGCCGACCTCAAAGCGCAAGCCTTTAAGAGAGACGAAGCAAAAGGCGAAGCGTTCTTAAATGCGGCGAACCTCAACGAGCAAACGGCATTTCCCGAGCTTGGCTCAGCAGAATCCGTGAATGCTTCGACTCCGCAGGATCTACAACGGCAGGAAGTACTGAAGACCGAAGTGCTTTTCTGCGCGAAGGTCGTCGCGGCAGCACATGAAAACATCGGACTGCTTAACGCGGAACGTCAGAAGTTCCGGTTGGCGGCCGAGAGTTTCAGTGAGGCGGCCAAGTGGGATCCGCAACTAAAAGACATCTACTACAACCTGGGTCTCGCCTATTTCAAATCCGAATTGTATAAGGACGCTGTTGCGGCGCTCGAAAACGATTTAAAGCAAAGCCCGGATAACGTTAATTTGCGCACCAGGCAATTGCTGGGTTTGAGTTACTTCTCGATTGAAAACTACGAGAAGGCCGCTTCACTTCTGTCTGAGGTGATAGCCGCAAAACCTAACGACGTTACGCTTTACTATCCGCTCGCCCTTTCCCTCAGCAAGTTGGGCAAAACAGACGAGTCGCAGCAGGTCGTTCGACAAATGCTCAACTACGGCGGCGATAGTCCCCAAATTCATATCTTTCTCGCCAAGGCCTATTACGATCAGGACGCTCCAACAAAAGCATTGGACGAATTGAAAGCAGCGCTGACGCTCGACAGCAAGGTCCGACTTGCACACTTCTACTCGGGCCTGGTTTACATCAAGTTGGGTAAATTTGCTGAAGCCGGACGCGAATTTGAAAGTGAGTTGGCTCTCAACCCAGACGACGTGCAGGCGAAGTATCATCTCGGTTACGTCTCACTGGCGAACCAGGAGACGAAGCGTGGTATGCAATTAATGAGGGAAGTGATTCAGGCCGATCCCAATTTTGGTAATGCCTACTTTGAACTCGGCAAGACCCAGCTTCAACAAGGTGACGTCAGCGGTGCGATAATGAGCCTGGAAAAAGCCGCAAAGCTCGCGCCGGAACAGGCACACGTCCATTATCAGCTCGGACGCGCCTATGTTGCCGCAGGCCGGCAGGCTGAAGGCCGAACTCAATTTGAACTTTCGCAGCAATTGAAAGAGAAAGCGCGCAATCAACCGAATAACTAGGCAAAGAAAAGCGAGTTTGCGTCCTTTTTTGACGAGCGCCTCGTTTACGCTCGCGATCTTTTTGTGTTTGTTGTTGTTCCCCATCTCTGCATTTATCGGCACTGAGACCAACGGCGTTCAGTTTGTCGATATAACAAAACAGGCAGGAATCACTTTCGAACACGTTTCGTCGCCGGAAAAACGATACATCGTCGAATCCATGAGCGGTGGAGTTGCGTTACTCGATTACGATAACGATGGTCTCCTCGATATCTACTTCGTCAACTCCCTCACCGTCGATCTCTTGAAGACAAATGGAAAGTCGAAGAGTTTTCTGTATCACAACAACGGTGACGGGACCTTCACCGATGTAACTTCAAAAGCCGGAGTGGGCGACGTTGGTTGGGGAATGGGCGTCGCCGTCGGTGATTACAACAACGATGGTTTCGACGATCTATACGTGACCTGTGTTGGTCCAAATCATCTTTTCAAGAATAACGGCGATGGGACCTTTTCGGACGTTACCAAAACTGCTGGGGTATCGGACCCACGTTGGTCGGCAGGCGCTGCCTTCGTTGATTACGACAATGATGGAAAACTCGATTTGATGGTTGCAAACTACGTCGCCTTCGATTTCAAGAATCTGCCGGAGTTTGGAAAGGGTCGTTTGTGTCAGTACAAGGGAATTCCCGTTCAGTGTGGCCCAAGGGGCTTACCGGGAGACGGCGATACCCTTTATCACAACGAGGGGAATGGCACTTTTGTCGACGTCAGCAAAAAAGCCGGCGTGTCAGATCCAAACGGATATTACGGAATGGGTGTGATCTGTAGCGACTTCGACGAAGACGGGCTAATCGACATCTTCGTAGCTAACGACTCGACGCCGAACTTCCTTTATAAGAACAACGGCAATGGAACGTTTGAGGAGATTGGCTTCCCTTCCGGTACTGCGGTGAATGAGAATGGCAGCGAGCAAGGCAGCATGGGCGTGACTGTTGGTGACTACAATCATGATGGCTTGCTTGATCTGTTCGTTACTAATTTCGACGACGATTACAACACGCTATACCGCAACGATGGCAAGCTTTCATTCACGGATGTGTCCTATGCAGCCAAGGTCGCTGCGGTGAGCCTTCCTTATGTCGGGTGGGGAACGAAGTTCTTCGACTATGACAACGATGGTTGGGTCGATCTCTTCGTTGCCAACGGTCATGTTTACCCACAAATCCCAACATACAAGCAGAGAAACTTTTTACACCGCAATAATCACGACGGAACATTTTCCGAAATAGGCGAACAACTCGGTCAGCCATTCAAGGAAAAACGCGCGGGACGCGGCGTTGCATTTGGCGACATCGACAATGATGGAGACGTCGATCTGGTAATCAATAATCTCGACGGTCCTCCCACTGTGTTGCGCAACGATGGCGGAAATACAAACAATTCGGTTTTGATTAAACTTGTCGGGGTCAAGAGCAATCGCGGCGGCATTGGCGCGCGCGTAAAAATCGTTTCTGGTGATCTGGTGCAGAAGGATGAGGTGCGCAGCGGAGATAGTTATATCTCGCAAAGCGATATGAGATTGCATTTCGGTCTGGAGAGGCAGACGAAAATCGATCTCATCGAAGTTCACTGGCCCAGCGGAAGCGTGGATAAGGTTACAGGTGCCAAAGTAAATTCAATCCTGACCATCAAAGAGGGCAGTGGCCTCGTCGATCAAAAGAGTTTCAAGAGATGATCCACATCGGGACACGCCGGCTACTGGCGACAATATGTCTCTTTTTCCTTGCTTACCAGCAAGCTCAGGCCCAAATTCGTAATGATCTCGGTAACCGCCTGGAAAACGTGGTGACGCTCATCCAGGCCGATAAACTGGTGGAAGCTGAGCGGCAGTTGAGCGTGATTCTAAAATCCCACTCAAACCAACCGGATGCGCTGAATCTACTCGGCGCAGTTCGTGCCAAGCAACGGAGATACGGCGAAGCCGAGAACCTTTTTTCTCGCGCGATCAACGCCAATGCCACTCTTACAAGTGCACGCATGAACCTGGTGCAGCTTTATCTGCTCCAAAACAAACCGCGAAGTGCTATCTCCGAGTTGAAACAAGTGCTCCGTTTGCAACCCGAAAACAACGAGGCTTTTGATCGGCTGACCGGGTTATTGCTGAATCAGAAACAGTTCGACGAATTTATCGATGTTGTTGAGCAGGCTAAAAGCTCGAGAACGATACCGTTTTCATTGCTGCTGTCGCTCGCTGATGCTTACCTGGAAAAGAGAAACGCAGTCAAGGCAGAGGAAAATTTCCAACTCGCGCTACAGCAACAAAGCAATGACGCGGACGCCATTCTGGGCCTGGCCCAGGTCGCATATCTTAAAGGTGACACTGCGTTAGCTACTTCTTATCTCGATCGCGCGAAACAGTCGGAGGTTAAGTCGGCAGCTACTCTCCACAGATTTGCACTGGTTGCGTGGGCAGCAGGTAGATTTGAAGAAGCGAATCGAGCGCTGACGGAAGCGGTTAAGCTCAAGCCTGACGAACCTGCATTGTACGTTGCTCTGGGAACGACGTGGCTGAAAAAACCCGACCTCGTGGAAGCAGAACAGGCATTTCGTCGCGCACTTCAGTTGCAGTCTGATAACTCAGAAGCGCAGATGTATCTCGGTTACACTCTGATGCTTCAGGGCAAGTATTCTGAAGCGCGCGCACTATTGGAAAAGAGCCTTGAGAAACAGTCAACGGTGCCGCAGACCTTCTACTATTTGGGTTTGATTTCGCAGCAAGAAGGCGACGACGAAGCTGCAATACGACTGTTTAAGAAAACGCTCGACCTTCTACCGACTTACGCGGACGTGCATGTCGCAATGGGGCGGTCGTATTTGAATCTGAAGAATTATGCTCAAGCTCAGACCGAACTGGAGTTGGCCGTTAAGCTCAATCCAAATGACGCTGAAGCTCATTATCAGCTAGCGATTCTTTATGCCCGATTGAAAGATCCTGGCCGTGCGCAGCAGCAGATGCAAATAGTCGAACGTTTGAAAGAAGCGGCGAAAGCGACCAAACAACCAACACCGTGATCAGCCACTCCTTGATGTGGCTTTGCAGGAAGAGTTTGCGATGTGGCTTGCACGAAAAGTCTGCTTTAGCCTGCGGAGCAAGCGCTTGGTTTTAGCCTGCGGAGCAGGCGCAAGCATAAAGCCTGGGGTGGAGCGAGGCTTTGCGAGCGAAACCCCAGGAACTGGAGGCAACGAAATTTCGAGCCCATGAAATGGGCGGCAGTCCGTGCGCTGCAAATTGGTTGGCATCTTCGCCGCATTTGTTCTGTCGCCCGCGTTCGCGGGCTTGAAAATTTGTCGTGCTTAGATACCTGGGGTTTCGCTCGCAAAGCCTCGCTTCACCCCAGGCTTTATGCTTACGCCTGCTCCGCAGGCTAAAAAGCCGACTGCTTACGCCTGCTTCGCAGGCTAAAACGTACTTTTCGTGCAAAGCTCTTATGTCAAAACCGAAGCTCATTGCTTTTCTCGTAACGGCTCTTGTTGCATCCACCCTGCGGGTCTTGCCGCAAGTTCGCAATAGACCGTCAACGCCCTCAGCAGCGATCACCTTCGAAGATGTAACACAAAAGAGCGGGATCACCTGGGTTCACAACAACGCCCGATCTGATGCGCGTCATCTTCCCGAGACGGTGGGTCCGGGTTGTGCTTTTCTTGATTACGACAATGACGGCTGGATGGACATCATGTTCGTCAACAGCGGAAGCTCAGATTTCTTCACTCCAGCCACACCACTGAGAAACGCGCTGTATCGCAATAACCATGACGGGACTTTTACCGACGTCACTGTGAAGGCTGGCGTCAGCGGAGGCAGTTTCGGCATGGGTGTGGCCGCCGCCGACTACGACGGTGATGGCTTCACAGACATTTATGTAACAAGCTACGGACGTAACACGCTGTATAAGAACACGGGGAAGGGAACTTTTGTCGACGTAACGGAAAAGGCGGGCGTTGCTGCGCCCGGTTGGTCGACGTGCGCGGTATGGTTCGACTTCGATAACGACGGCAAGCTTGATCTCTTCGTCTCCAGCTTCGTTTACTACGATCGCTCGCTAAATGTCTTGTGCGCTGACGAGCAAAATCGCCGTTATTACTGCGTACCGAGTCACTACAAGCCGCGTCCGAGTCATCTCTTTCGCAACAATGGTGACGGTACGTTCACTGACGTAAGTGCAAGTACGGGGATCGCCAGTTCACCAGGGAAGTCGTTCGGAGCTGTAGCTACTGATGTCAACAACGACGGTTGGCTGGATCTTTTTGTAGCGAACGACACAATGCCGAATTTCCTCTTTCTCAACCAGGGCGGAAAAAAGTTTGAGGAGGTTGGTTTAGCAGCGGGTGTTGCTTTTAGTCAGGCCGGAAGGGCGCGTTCCGGAATGGGGGTTGATGCCGCGGACTACGACGGTGACGGCTGGCAAGACCTCTTCGTTGCGAACATCGACTACGAATTCTTTAGCCTTTATCACAACGAGAAGGACGTTACGTTTACTGATGAGCCACGAGAGATTGCTGCCGCCACTCAGTTGTTGAGTGGATGGGGACTGAGATTCTTCGATTACGACAATGACGGCGATCCGGATCTGCTGCTCGTAAACGGGCACCCGGACGATTTTGTGGAAATGCACAACGCCCGAGTGAAATACAAAGAGCCGCTGGTATTATTCGCTAACACCGGACGCGAATTTAAGAATGTGAGTAAGGAGTCAGGCGCTGTTTTTGCCAGGGATTTCTCCGGTAGAGGGATGGCCACCGGTGACTTCGACAACGATGGCGACCTGGACGTACTCATATCGAATAATGGCGAAGCTCCATTGTTACTCCGCAATGACGGTGGTAACCGTAACAACTGGCTTGGACTGCAATTGGTGGCGACGAAAAGTAATCCCGAAGCAGTCGGTGCCGTAATCACATGGCAAGCCGGCACGTTGAAGCGAAGTCGTTTGAAAACCGCCGGCGGAAGTTACCTTTCCTCGCACGATCCGCGTGAGATACTGGGTCTGGGTACCGCAACCAAGATCGACTCCGTGGAGATACGTTGGCCCAGCGGCACGGTCGATCGCCTCACGAACTTGCCGCTGAACACTTACGTTCGAGTTGTTGAAGGATCAGGACTAGTTAAGAAGTGAAAATCCGTCTCATCCGTATAATCGGTGGCCTAATATGAAAAGTAAACAAGCTACTTCGATCGATCAATATATCGCAGGTTTTCCTGAGGAAGTGCAGGAACGTCTTGAGAAGGTTCGGGCTACGATCCGCAAGGCCGCACCCGGCGCGCAGGAGGCGATCAAATATCAGATTCCAACCTTCGTGCTAAACGGTAACTTGATCCACTTCGGTGGTTTCCAGAATCACGTCGGTCTTTATCCGGGTTCGAAAGCTATCGAGGAGTTTGCTAACGAACTGGCGCCGTATGAACTTTCGAAAGGAACAGTGAGGTTTCCATCCGACAAGCCGCTGCCGCTCGGATTGATCAGCAGGATTACTAAATTCTGTGTAAAACGGAATTTCGAGAGGGCAGTTTCCCGCAAAGGTGCAAAGGCGCAGAGAAAACGCTGAGCTTGGCTACTTCAACTCACCGGCCGCGTTTACCAATTGCTTCACACCTGCAACGATAACAAACTCAAGTGCGCCGTAAGGTTTCGCGGCCTCCTCAACCTTCGCCAAACTCGTCTCGCGCCATCCTCGCGGCGGCGGCATGCCGAGCTTCAAATAAGAGATTGCTTCCAGGCCGGTTGCGCCGAGTTGAGACAAGTTCTGCGCAAGCGGTTTGATCTCCTTGAGTGCCGGCGAACGATCGATCACTGGCCCAAGCGACGCGCCTGAAGTTTGCCAGCCGGCAAGCATATCGCCCAACTCCGCGCGATAGAGTTCGAAGCGTGGCCCATCGTTAAGAAACTCTTTCACCATCCATGTAAACCTACGCGCGGCTTCGGCGTCGGGAGTGGCCACGTCAACAGCGCCCGTGAGCGGACTCAACATCGTCTGTGGTCGCATTTGATAGCGACGATATTCCTTCACCGGCTCGACAACAGAGATGAGTGTGCGCAATGGACCAACGTCGTCGTTGCGCACCAGCCTGCGCAACATCATCTCCTGATTTCGCTTGTGCGTCAGTCCCAACTCTTCCAACTGAAGACTGATCGCGGCAAGCCGGCGATACATATCGTTTACATCGTTAACAGTGCGCGGCGACCAGAGTCTCTCCGCGATGGCCGCCGTGCGTGGCCAGATGCGCGAATCGATCGTCTCGGGCGTCACCCACTCACCCCACATCGTCGCTTCGCCACCGAGAACGTGCTTTGCTTCTTCCGGAGTCAACGTGCTGTCGGCCGGAAGTGGATCGGCAACGTAGTGTTGTGACGCAGGTTGGATCAGGTCGATGTAATAACCGTTGGAGAGAATGCCGTCATATCCTTTGCGTGCGGCTTCGGCGAGCGCCGCCGTGCCGCGCCAGGAATGAATGACGATGTCTTTTGGCAATCCAGGTTGGAGAATCTCGTCCCAACCAATCATCTTCTTTCCATGCTTTTGCAGGATCTTCAATAGCCTCGTGTTGAAGTAAGCCTGGAGCTCGTGATTGTTTTTGATTCCTTTCTTTTGCATGAACGCTTGAATCGCCGGATTGCGATCCCACTGTTTGCCTTCGTTCTCGTCGCCACCGATGTGCAGGTAGTCGTCAGGAAAGAGCGCGGCCATCTCGCCTAAAAACGTTTCGAGAAATTTGTAGGTCTCTTCGCGCGTCGGATCGAGTGCCGGTTCAAAGATTCCAGGCCGGCGCTCGATCGTGTATGGACCAGGCGCACTACCAAGCTCAGGATGACCGACGAGCCAACTCGTGCTGTGTCCCGGAATATCAAACTCCGGCACAACGCGAATGCCGCGATCGCGCGCGTAAGCAATGATCTCTCTTACCTGATCTTGCGTGTAGTAGTTGCCGTCAGATCCAAGCTGATGCAACTTGGGAAACTTCTTGCTCTCGACACGAAAGCCCTGGTCCTCGGTGAGATGCCAGTGAAAGACATTCAACTTCACGGCGGCCATCGCGTCGAGATTGCGTTTGAGGACTTCGATGGTCTCGAAGTGGCGCGCAACGTCGATCAGCAATCCGCGCCACGGAAACCGCGGCTGATCGTCGATCTGAACTCCCGGCAGGAAATAACCGTTGCGATCGGCGTCAACTAATTGAAGCAGCGTCTCGAGGCCACGAAGCGCGCCGACAACGGTTGGCGCACTTAGCAATGCTTGGCGACGCGTGATGTCGATGTGATAACTCTCATTCTCATTGACTGACGGAATGTTTTGTCCCGGACCTTCGCAATGAATGATGAGCGGCGTCGTCTGATCGTCGGGCGCGAGTCCGGGCGCAAACGTCAGCACGGTGCGTCCCTCGAGTCGTTTCAAAAATCGCGAGATGCCGCCGAGCAAGCGCGCGTCGGAATGTCCGCGCGTTGCCACTCTGAACGAGCTATCGATGGCCAGCCGCTCGCGCTGAAACTTCATCGACGCCGGGACGGGCATCAAGTTCAGCTGAGGCGTTTGGGTTTCCTGCGCACTGACTGTGACCGCGCACAGTATTATCGTCAACAGTATCGCGTATTTCATTTTGTGCATTTGTTTGTGCTTCTTTGTGGCTCTACTTAAGTGTGAATCGTTGAGTCAATCCGGCAATCTTAACGTCGAATTCACCAGGCTCGACGACGCGTTTGTTGTCCGCACCGATGAATGACAAATCTTCAGGCCGAAGCTTGAAAGTCAGCGTGCGGCTCTGTCCCGGCTGGAGACTTACCTTCGCGAATCGTCGCAAGCGTTTGCCCGGCGGCGATATCGATGCAACCAGGTCGCTGACGTAAACAAGCACCGCTTCTTTGCCCGCACGCGATCCACTATTCGTCACCGTCACGCTCACAGGCAATTCCTCGTTCATCGAAATCGTTTGTTTGCCGAGTCGCAGATCGCTGTAGGTAAAAGTGGTGTAACTCAATCCGTCGCCAAAGCGAAACTGCGGATTGAAAGCCATGTTGCCGAAAGCCGTGTTCTCGGTTTCGAACGGCTTGTGATCGTAATTGATCAGACCATTCGGCGTGCGCGGATAAGTGAATGGCAGCTTGCCGCTCGGATTCACGTCGCCAAACAACACATCCGCAATCGCAGTCCCACCCTCGTTGCTCGGGTTGTAAGCCATCAAGATCGCGCTCGCACTATCGGCAATGCGATTGATGACTCGCGGACGTCCCTCGACCAGCACCATCACGATCGGTTTACCAGTTGCTTTGAGTGCTTCGGCGAGTTTTACCTGTGGCTCGCCGATCGTTAGGTCGGTGATGTTGCCCGGCGTTTCACAATACGAACCTTCGCCGAGCGCTAACACAATCACATCGACATTCTGTGCAGCTTGCACAGCGGCAGCGATGTCAACTTCCTCTTCCTGATCCGTCGGCGTGTTGTTTGATGTCGAACCTGCCGGTCTCGTAATTTTAGTGCCTTGCACGAAGGTGACGTTGTTAGCACCGACCTTTGCTTCGATTGCTCTTCGTATCGTGTGGCGATCTTTCTGATAGAGCGACTCTTCCGATCCTTGCCAAACCCAGGTCCAGCCATTGTTGAGCGAAATCAATGAATCGGCTGTTGGACCAGTGACGAGAACTTTGGCAGTCTTCGCCAGCGGCAGCACGTTGTTCGAATTCTTCAGCAGCGTGATCGACTCGCGCGCCGCCTGCAAGCTGACTTGCCGCGACTCCGGCAACGCGAACTTCGCTTTCAGCGACGCATCCGGCATCGGCTTCTCAAACAATCCAAGCTCAAACTTCACGAGCAATATCCGACGCACTGCTTCATCGATTCGCGACTGAGGCACCGCGCCTTCTTTGACGAGCGCCACGAGATGATCGGCAAAGCTGTAGTCCAGGGGCACCATGCTCATATCAATGCCGGCCATGATCGCCATGCGTGTTGCTTCTTTTTCGTTAGCGGCGACTCGCCAGGTGGTTACGAGTTTCTTGATGTCTTCCCAGTCAGAAACGACGAAGCCTTTGAACCCGAGCTCGTTGCGCAGGATGTCAACCAGTATGTGACGATTGATATGACCGGGCACGCCGTTGATCTCGCCTGAGTTGATCATTACGGTGTGTGCGCCTGCTTTGACTGCTTCTGCAAAAGTCGGAAGGAAATATTCGCGTAAGTAGTTTTCCGGAATCCACGCAGGCGTGCGATCTCGTCCGGTGAGTGGAAAGCTGTAGCCCATGTAATGCTTCAAGCTCGCGGCGACCTGCTGTTGCGATGAGACGTCGCTACCTTCGAGGCCACGCACAAACGCGACGCCCATCACTTTCGCCAGGTACGGATCTTCACCAAACGTTTCCCAGAAACGCGACCACAGCGGATTGCGACCGAGATCGAGAACCGGAGAGAAGCTCCACGGGATTCCGGCGGCGCGCGTTTCCATTGCGGCAATCTCCGAAGCTCGCTTCATTAGCTCGGGATTGAAAGTCGCGGCCATGCCGATCTCTTGCGGGAAGAGAGTCGCGCCCTGAACGTAGTTCGCTCCGTGAATCGTATCGATGCCGTAGATCACGGGAATGCCGAGTCGGGCCTTTTTCGCGGCCTCCTGAATCTGAGTAATGATCTCATGCCACTTGTCGACGGTGAGTGCCTGATCCGAGACATTTAGAATCGAGCCCACGCCATATTTCACGATCGCTTTGTCGAGCTTCGCGGGATCGATGCGCACGTCCTGATCGCGTCCTGAGACGATCATGCCGATCGCGAGTTGCGTCATCTGCCCGACCTTCTCTTCGAGCGTCATGCGTTTCAGAAGGTCTTCAATTCTTTGCGTGTAGTCTCGTTGAGGACCGGTGCGACTCGTACGTTGAAAGAATTCGTCGCTGTCGACGAAATCAGTTTGCGTCTGCGCTTTGATAATCATTGGTGTTTGCAGAACGAAGCACAGTGAAAGACTGATAGCCCCCAGGGCAAGAAAGGAATTTCGCATCTATTTTCGCTGTCCTCAGGCAGGGATTTACGGAACGCGGTTATTTTCTTCTATTCAGGCACACTTTTCAATGGTGATCAAACAAAGTTTGAATCGATACAGCGACCCGACGCTACCGCGTACGGTACTGACTCGATCCAAGCACCGACGAAGAGTCGGGTCAGTACCGCAACGCGGTAGCGTCGGGTCAACCTCGCACACAGAAAGGTTATGTGTCGGATCAGCCGATCCTCCAACAGCGCATAGCTACAAAAACCTCAGGCAGACGGGGGCGGGAATTTGTTCGGTTATACCGGTCGGTGTGAGCTGGCCGCTACGGCTCTCGATCGAGAAGATGACTACGTTATCGGTGCGCTGGTTTGCGACGAGGAGGAAACGGCCCGCCGGGTCGAGCGTGAAGTTACGCGGCCAACTGCCCTGCGTCGCCACGTGTTGGACCAACTTGAGCTTACCTGTGCGTGGATCGATCTCAAAAACGACGATGCTGTTGTGCCCGCGGTTTGAACCGTAAAGAAACTTACCCGATGGAGATACGTGAACATCCGCGCAATAGCTCGCGCCTGTGAAGTCGCTCGGCAAAGTCGAGACAGTCTCGATCTGCGACAACGTCCCGTTCAGTTCGTTGTACCTGAACACAGTCAATGTCGAATCGAGCTCATTAATGACGTAGAGGTATTTGCCGTCCGGATGAAGCGTCAGATGTCGCGGACCGGCGCCGGCCTGGAGCTCGACCGACGGCTGTTTGGCTGGTGTGAGTTTGCCGGTTAGACGATCGAAGCGATAGATCATTACTTTATCGATGCCGAGATCCGCTGAGAGCGCATGACGCTCAAAACGATCGAGGATGATGCAATGTGCGTGTGGTCCCTTCTGTTGTTCCTTGACGCTCGATCCTTCGTGCTGCTCGACATCGATCGCCATTCCCAACGTGCCGTCCGAACGCACCGGCAAAACGGAAACGTTTCCGCCGGTGTAATTCGCAACCAGCAACGCTCTCTTCCGGCTGTCGACGGTCAAATAACACGGATCAGCCCCTTGAGTCGCTTGCTCGTTCAGCAAACGAAGGTTGCCGGTGAGTGGATCGATCGCGAAGGCGCTCACGCCTCCACCGGGCTTGCCGGCATACTCACCAACTTCGTTTACTGCGTACAGGTAGCGTTTGCTGCGATCGATCGTGAGGAACGACGGGTTGACTGATTTGAAAGCATTGAAACGCGTCAGTGCACCACTGACGCGATCCATCCGGTAACCGTAAATGCCCTCGCTCTTGCCTGACGTGTACGTGCCTACATAAAGCGTAAGCTCGCGCGGTTGTTTGGACCATGCCTCTGCGCGAAAAGCAAAAGCGCCGAGCAGACTAACGCCGCCATTTTTTAGAAACTGGCGGCGCGTGTGTGAAAGACTGTCGCTGAAATTATTGGCCACGGCCCGTCAAGATAACATCCTGACGCTGCTCGGCTAAAGCCTTTTCGATCGCTCGTTCACGATTCGTGATCTGAACCTGCCGTCCACCGTTATTGCCGGCGCTCCAAAACTCTGACAGGAAATAGAGATCGTCATAGCGATGAAAAACGAGCCGGGTCTGCTCCGGAGTTTCATTCGCACGCACTGACCTCGTCAAAAACACTGTCGCTTCGCCAGTATCCTTTTGCCGAATGATCCAGGCAGTCTCAGAATCCTTGCGGGTTCGCTCTATCGAATAGTTGCCGGCGGCAAACGCCTTCTCACCGACGCTAAAAGCAAATGGGATATATACGGTTTGTCTCTCGGATTGCCCCAGCGCGGCTGAGAACGTCAAGAGAACCAACAGACCAGACAACGCGATCGCTCTTCGAATGTGTTTCATAGTGCTCTCCTTCTCTCGATAACGCGCGAAAGATCGAGAAAAAGGGCCACCACCTATGTTTTTGTGCCTCTTTGTGGCATTACTTGATCAGTTTTCCGAGCTCTCGCCACGTGATGAGTTTTATCTGGTTTTCCTGGAGTAACTTGCGAAACGCATCGCTGGTGAAGAATTCGAAATCGCGCTGGCGCCACGCTGCTCCCCAGTCAGGATGATTGAAAGTTGCGCCACGCATCTCCGCGTCGTCATAGGCGAGATGAATTACGAGTTCAGTCACTCCCGGTTCGAGTTTCTTGATCGCGTCGGAATAAAACTTGGACCAGTCGCCAGGCGTTACGCTCTGATTGATGTCGAGAACGCGATCGATGTAAACGTCGTCGGGCTTCAACGTTGAAGGCAGAAAGTCTGGACGTGCAAACCACGTCTTCGCGACTCTGACCGGCAACTTCTGATTGCGTGCGACACGCAGAAACACCTCAAACAACGCTTTGTTTTGATAGAGCGTTCCCATGTGAGAATCGAGATGCGTGGGTTGAATGCCCAGCGCGCGGGCACGCTCGATCTGCGCAGTGATTTCAAGCTCGACTTCTTTCGGATCGGCATGAGCGGCGGCCTCACTCTCGGTGAGATAGAAAAATCCATCTTTATCGAGCAGTGAAGTCACGCGATCTCGCGGCGATACCGGACCCCAGCGAAACGAAGTCCATTCACTTGTCAGCGTTAAGTGCAAACCGAGATCGGCTTGAGGATTTGTACGCGCGTAAGCAGCGATCTCTGAGAGCCACGGGCACGGCACCATGATGCTGCCGGAGTTCACGAGATCCGTTTCGAATGCTTTGATAGTTGCCGCGTTTACCGAATGTGCCATGCCGAGGTCGTCGGCATGTACGATGAGAAGCTTTGCATCACGCGGGTAGCCGAGTCGTTCAGCGATCGACTGCTGACCGCGCGCTTCTGCACCGCGAAGCAACGTCAAAAATAGCAACAAGAGAAGGGCTCGTTTCATGGTGGAGAGAATAAATCATTTCGTGATTTTTTGTGCTTTTTTGTGGAGAAAAAGACTGACGGCGACTTATGTAATGAAGTACAATTAAGTCCGACGCATCCATAATGAAACCGCTGAAAATCGGCATCACCGGCGTTCGCGGCATCGTCGGTGAAACCTTTACACCGGAGTTGGCGGTCGAGTTTGCCGAAGCTTTCGGAACCTATCTTGACCGGGGACGAATTCTCGTGTGCCGCGATACGCGTCCGTCGGGTCCGATGATCCGTTCGGCGGTGCTGGCGGGACTGCTGGCGGCGGGTTGCGAAGTTATCGATCTCGGAATCTGTCCCACTCCAAGCATGCAGTTGGCAGTCAAGTGGATGAAGGCTGACGGTGGCATCGCAATCACTGCAGGTCACAATCCAGGACAGTGGAACGCGTTGAAGTTCGTGCGAGGTGACGGCCTTTATTTAAATCCAACGCAAGGCGAAGAGCTGCTCGATATTTTTCATCAGGGCGAGTTTGCAAAAGCAACTTGGGACACGATCAAGCAAGTCGTTCAAACAGCCGATCCGATTGAAGAACACATCAAGGTGCTGCGCGAGAATTTTGCAGTCGAGGCAATCAGATCCAGAAAGCTGACGGTAGCGGTCGATTGCTGTAACGGCGCGTGTTCGTTTCTGAGTCCGAAGTGGCTGGCGGCATTGGGTTGCGCGGTGTTGGCAGTGAACGACGATCCGAATGCGCCGTTTCCGCACACGCCTGAGCCGAAGCGCGAGACGATGGCCCAGCTTTGCGCAGTTGTTAAAGCGGGTCATGCCGCGATCGGTTTTGCACACGATGCCGACGGAGAGCGTCTCGGCATCGTCACCGATCTTGGTGAGCCACTCTCAGAAGAGATGACGCTCGCGATCGCTGCTGACATTCGTCTGCGAAGAAAGACCGGCATTGTTGTGACGAATGTTTCGACCTCGAATGCGGTAGACGTGATTGCTGAGCGATATGCAGGCAACGTTATACGTACACCGGTGGGCCAGGCGTACATCTCCGAAGGTTTGATCGAGCACAACGGAGTGCTCGGAGGCGAAGGCAGCGGCGGGATTACAGTTCCGGAAGTTCACCTGACGCACGACAGTGCGGCCGCCATCGGATTGATACTCGAACATCTCGCCCAAACCGGCGAGCGCATTTCTGAGTTGGTGAATCAACTGCCGCGCTTAACGATCTTGAAACACAACGTCGCGGTCGAGCCACATCGCCTGTATTCGATCTTGCAGGAGTTTCGTGCGGCGATGGAGCAAGAAGGTCTCGAATTTGATTCGACTGACGGAATAAAAGTTACGCTGCCTGCGGGTTGGGTTCACGTGCGTGCTTCGAATACGGAATCGATGATTCGAATCATCGTCGAAGCGCGCGAGCAGGCCGCAGCACGCGAACTGCTCGACTGGACACGCGACAGAATTAGACGCTAAGAAAATTCCCGCAAAGGCGCAAAGGCGCAAAGTAGTTTTTTCATCTTCAAGGATCGGTTTTCTCTGCGCCTTTGCGCCTTTGCGGGAATTCTTCTGATTGATCACATGCGAGCGATACCAACTCTAAAGATTAGTATCTCCGGCGTGCGCGGTGTCGTGGGCCAATCGCTGACACCGAAACTCCTGACACGCTTCGCGCAGGCGTTTGGTACGCACACCGGTTCGGGCACGATCGTCATCGGTCGCGATCCGCGCACTTCGGGACAGATGGTCAAGCACGCCGTCGTCGCCGGACTCTTATCAACCGGAAGCCGTGTTATCGATATCGGTATGTGTCCTGTTCCAACAGTTCAGCTTCAGGTCCGGCACCGGCGTGCGCAAGGCGGCATCGCGATCACGGCGAGTCATAACCCCGCCGAGTGGAACGCACTAAAGTTCATCGGTTCGAGTGGTCTCTTTCTCGACGCCGGCCAGGCGCGCGAGCTGCTCGATATCTATCACCAGGGCGAGTACACGAAAGTCGTAGGCCCAGAAATCAGAAGCGTTGAGAAGATTGAAGGCGCAACTGATCTGCACATCAAGTCGATCCTCGACACGCTCGGTCCATTACCGAAGACGCAGAAGAAATTGCGCGTCGTACTGGATTCCTGTAATGGCGCCGGATCGATCGTTGGTCCAAAGTTGATCGAGGCTTTGGGCGCCGAAGTGATTCCGCTAAACATCACGCCCGATGGATCGTTTCCGCGTCCTGCTGAGCCTTTGCCTGAGAACCTCGGCGAGCTCTGCCGCACAGTCAAAGAGCATCACGCTGACGTGGGGTTTGCCCAGGACATGGATGCAGACCGCTTGGCGATCGTCTCAGATCAGGGCGAACCGATCGGTGAAGACTACACGCTCGTGCTCGCCACACTTTACGTGCTCGGACGCGAGAAAGGGCCGGTGGTCGTGAATCTCTCAACAACCTCCGCCGTCGCTGACGTCGCAAACAAATTCGGTTGCCCGGTGTTTCTGACCAAGATCGGTGAAGTGAATGTGACTGACGCGATGCAGCAACACAACGCAGTAATTGGCGGCGAGGGCAACGGCGGCGTGATCTATCCTCGCATCAACTTCGCGCGTGACAGTTTGGTTGGCATGGGGTTGGTGCTTCACCTGCTCGCTGAGTCGCAGAAGTCTGTCAGCGAATTACTCGAAACTATTCCGCGCTACACCCTCGTGAAGGAGAAGATGGCGTGTCCTTCACATCGGATACCGGCCGTGCTCAAAAAAGTCCGCGAGGAGTTTGCAAAGTTTCCGCTGGACACGCGCGACGGCGTCAAAGTCATGCAACCCGATGGATGGCTGTTAGTGCGCGGTTCAAACACTGAACCGATCATCAGAGTAGTTGCCGAAGCAAAGACAGAGGATCGCGCAAGAGAAATGGTAAACAGCATCTTGTCCATTCTGTAAATCGTGAGAATCCTGTCCCCTGAAAGGATTGTAAATGAGTTCTCCCAAGGTTTTTGCAATTGTCGCCCTACTCATTTTCTCTTCACATCACGTCGCCTTGAGCCAGCAGGCCGCGAGCGCCACGCTCACCGGCACGATCACCGATCCCCGCGGCGCTGTCGTTTCGGGTGCGAGCGTCACAGCGACTCATAAACCAACCGGCACCAAACGTGACGCGACAACTAATGACAATGGACTCTACGTGCTATCAAACATGCCGCCAGGCGATTATGAGTTGAAGGTCGCAGCACAAGGGTTCACGACTAAAGTCAGCAAGACGGACATTCCGCTCAAGGTGGGCCAAACCGTTACCTTGAACATCACCCTCGAGATTGGCATCAGTGAATCGATGGTTATCGATCTCCACACGCCTCACCAATTGATCGACAACAGCGATTCTCTGATTCACGGCATCATCGAATCGAGCGAGGTCAAGAGCCTGCCGCTCAACGGCCGCAATTTTCTTGAGCTGGCGCTACTCGTTCCCGGCAACACGCTTGCACCAAACTTCGATCCAACCAAGACCAACACCGTTGTGATCTCTTCGGCAGGTCAACTCGGCCGTGGCGGAAATGTAACCATTGATGGTGTTGACACTAATGACGACGTGGTCGGCGGTGCGATCCAAAACATCTCCCAGGACGCGATTCAGGAGTTTCAAATCGCCACGAATCGTTTCTCAGCACAACTGGGCCGCTCGGGTTCTTCAGTCATCAATGTCATAACCAAAACCGGTACGAACGATCTCCACGGCTCGGGTTCGTTTTATTTTCGCGACAGCAAACTGCAAGGTCTGCCTGCCACATTCGATCGCAGTCTTAATCAGTCGCCGCCGTTCGATCGCGAGCAGTACGCGTTTACGCTTGGTGGTCCAATCAAGAAGAACCGTGCCTGGTTTTTTGGCTCGTTTGAAAACCGAAATCAGGACGGCGTTGTGCTCGTGGGAACGAGAGATCTGGCGACGCGCACGATCCGGAGCGGTTTTGCGGACTCGCCATTGGACGACTTCATGACGACTGATCGTGTCGATTGGTCTCCAACCGAATCCGATCGACTCGCTTTTCGCTATTCGTTCGAAAGAGAAAAGGGCATCGCCGCCAGCACGCTCGTGCGGTCTATCGGCTCGGCCTCGCAGCGACAATCAAGCGAGAACAAGTCACACTCGTTCCTGGCAAACTACACTCGTTTGATTTCTGCCAACGACGTCAACAGCTTTAACTTCACGTTCAGCGATTTCATCAACGACACGTTGCCCGTCACGCCCGGACCACAACTCACTTTTCCGAGCATTCAAGACGGAGCTTCTTTCCGTGTGCCCCAACAGACCAAGCAGCGCCGTTTTCAGTTCAGCGACACTTACACCATGATTCGCGGCAATCATGCTTTCTATCTTGGAGGCGAGATTCAGCGCGTCGAGTCGGATCTCGATCTCAAGGTTTTTCAGCAAGGCCGCATCGAGTTGATTGAGGACTTTCCCGATTTCGATCGCAATAACGACGGCCGCGTCGACGATAACGATCTACTGTTTGCCGTTACGCTTCGCAGCGGCTTTCCCGATCGCTCACTCGTGCTGCCGAACACAGACAACACTTATTTCGCAGCTTTCATTCAGGACGATTGGCGCATACATCGACAGTTCACTTTGAATCTCGGTTTGCGTTACGAGATCGATACAGACGTGAAGAACGTCAGTCGAACAGACGAGCTGAATCCGCTGATCCTGCCGTTCCTGCACGGCAAACGAACTCGCGACAAGAACAACTTTGCGCCTCGCATCGGCTTCAACTATTCAACCGCCGATATGCACACGAGCATTCACGCGGGTTACGGCATTTACTACGATCGCATCACACTCGAAATCCAGACGCTCGAACGCGGACTTGACGGTCGTGCCTTGCCGGTTGAAGTTCGCGCCGGCAATCTCTTCTTTATCCCGCCACAGTTTCTTTTCGATCCGGTAAACGGGAAGTTTCCACCACCGGCGCCGGCCCTGGCTAATCCATTTACCGGATTCGTACTGCCTGGCGCCGGAGCGGGTGGCATCAACATCATCGACAACGATCTGCAAAACCCGATGGTCCATCAGATCAATGTTGGAGTTCAACGTGAGCTCAATGACGAGTTTGTGCTGCGCGCCGACTATGTGCGAAACGTCGGCACGCATTTCATCATCGGCCGGGTCATCGGCACCGTGCCGTTTAATCCGGTCGTGGGTGGACCAGACCTCGTCAAGAACCTCGAGTCGAGTGTTAGGACTAAATACGATGGATTATTGTTGAGCCTCGAGAAACGTTTCGCGCATCGTTACCAGTTTCGTGCTTCTTACACCCTGTCGCGATCGTCCAACTACGCGAACGACGATCAGATTCCGTTTTCAAATGGGCCAATAGATTCCAACGATCTTCGTCGCGAATATGGTCCGACGCCCAACGATCAGCGCCATCGATTTACATTCTCAGGGGTGTTTCAGTTTCCGGGCGAGGTGCGGCTCGCACCGATCCTGACGCTTGCTTCGTCGGTGCCGATCGATATCCTGTTGCCCGACGGCAGTTCGCGTGTTTGTGAGTTGCAGCGAAATGCAGGCGCGCGGCAGTTTCAGACGGGAGCGGAGTTGAATGCAGCTTTAAGTCAAATCAATGCCGCTGGAGGTTCGTTGTGTCCCAATGCTGATCCGAGCACCGGGTTTCGTCCGCGTGTGCTAGTGCCTTTGGTACGCGACGACCTGAAGTTTGGCGAGAATTTTTCATCGCTGGACGTAAGGGCATCGAGAGTTTTCCGATTAGGAGAACGATGGAGCATCGAGCCGATTGCGGAAGTCTTCAATCTTTTCAACGTGACCAACGTGCTCGGTGTTTCGAATGTCAACTACTCGGGGTTTAGCAACGTGTTGGTGCGCGATAGTAATGATCCGAGTAGTCCGGGCTTTTTGCGTTCGTCGAGTTTTGGGCAGCCTGTGACGACAGCGGGTGGAGTGTTTGGGTCTGGCGGACCAAGGGCGTTTCAGTTTGCGGCTCGGATAACTTTTTAATCTGCCTAATCTGTGGATGGTTTAACTTGGCCGAACTACGGCGACAGATCGGGGTACGCACTGCGACGGCGCTCGTAGTGGGAGAGGTTATTGCAGTCGGTATCTTTTTGACGCCGGCGGGAATGGCCCAGGCGCTCGGCTCACCGATGTGGTTATTGATTGTGTGGTTGGCAATGGGGGCGATGGCTTTGTGCGGCGCACTCTCGTATGGCGAGTTGGCGGCGAGATATCCGGAAGCGGGTGGCGGTTACGTCTACCTTCGCGAAGCTTATGGTCCAGCTCTCGCATTTATGTATGGCTGGATGGCTTTTCTGGTAATGGATCCAGGGTTGACTGCCGCACTCGCCGTCGGACTCGCGACCTATGCCGGTTACATTCTCAAACTCTCGCCGGCAGGAATCAAAGTCCTGGCTATCGCGACGATTGTGATCGCGGCACTTGTCAACATTCGCGGCGTAAGACTCGGCGCGGGTTTCGTGCGCACGTTAACCTTTCTCAAACTCGGATTGCTCGCTTTCATTTTTCTTTGGGCTGTCGGTTTTCAACTCGGCGACTGGTCTAACTTCACTCCGTTTGTTGCTCGGCGCACAAACTCAATACTTTTTTTCCCAGCGCTCGCGGGTGGACTCGTCGGCGCGTTCTTTTCGTTTGCCGGCTGGTGGGATCTCGGAAAGCTTGCGGGTGAAGTGAAGAATCCCGGGCGTACGTTGCCGCGTGCTCTGACTTACGGCGTGATTGTCGTCACGATTGTTTACGTGCTCACGAGTTTTGCTTTCGTTTACCTCGTTCCGTTGGAGCGCGTCACATCGGGTGAGACGTTCGCCGCACAGGCAGGCGAAGTTCTTTTCGGTCGCGCTGGTGGAACGATCTTTTCGCTCGTTGTCATTGTGGCGGTGCTGGGGAGTCTCGCTGCGGTTGTCATGTCGGCGCCGAGAGTTTACTTTGCGATGGCGCGCGATGGCGTATTCTTTCCGTCAGTCGCCGTGCTTCACAAGTACTACGAAACTCCGGCGCGCGCGATTGCGCTTCAGGCAGTGCTCGCCTCAGTGCTCGTCGTCGCCGGCAGCTTCAACGAGATCGTTTCTTATTTTGTGTTTGTCGTAGTAGTTTTTATTGCTCTCACAGTTGCGGCGCTATTCAAGTTTCGACGTGAAGAACCGGCCAGCGTCAGATACCTGACGCCGGGTTATCCGGTAACGCCGGCGATATTCCTGGTGATGATTATTTTATTGCTCGTTTTGCTTGGGGGAAATAATCCGAAGCAGGCGTTTCTCGGCGTCGCGGTCGTCGCGTTGGGCCTGCCGGTTTACCTTTTTGTATTTCGAAATAAGCGATTGGTGGAAAGAAGGACTACGCAATGACCTGGATCAAGACCGTCTCCCCTGACGAAAGCGAAGAAGTGCGAAAGGCAGTTGAGTCGCAGCGAGACTTGTATCCTTGTGAGTACGCCACGCCTGTCCATCCAACTCCCGACGGACAAACGGCCGGCATCGTCGCGTCTCACAGTTTGATTCCGCAGGCGCTCTATCATGCGTTTTCAACCTTTGGAGCTTTGATGTCTCCGGATTTGCCTCTGACACGGCGGCAGCATGAGATGATCACGACAGTGGTGTCGGTCACGAACCGGTGTCACTATTGAATCGAATCTCACGCAGAGTTTCTGCGTCGAGTAACACTGGACCAGGCGCTGGTCGCGGCACTCGAAGAGGACTACCGTACGGCGCCGATATCCGAGCAGGAGCGTTTTATGCTCGACTATGTTGTGCAAATCACTCGAGACGCAACTCGAATTTCTCCTGCCGATCACGATCGCCTGCGCTCGGTAGGTTTTGACGATCGGGGAATACTTCAGATAACGCTTATTGCTTCGTGGTTCAACTACATAAATCGTGTGGCTGACGCGTTGGGCGTTGGGAGGTAGAAATATGAATCAGCGTAAACTCGTGCAAATCTGCGGCCTTGCTTTGGTTCTACTCACGCCCGTCGCGCACGCTCAAAAAACGCAAGACGAGGACGTCGTTAAGGTCAAATCCAATCTCGTCAACATCGACGTTATCGTCAAAGACAAAAAAGGGAAATACGTCTCCGATCTCAAAGCCAAAGACTTCACCATCACTGAAAACGGCGTTCCGCAAAAAGTTGAATTCTTTGACGCTCCGCTTTCGCACAAACCCACCAGTGAAGCGACCGTCGGAACGGCTGCTCCGGCTCCGGCTCCGGCGGCAACTCCGGCAACAGCTCCACGTAATTACGTCTCGCTTGTTCTCGATTATCAAAACACTGACGTCACAAACCTGAAGCAAGTCCGCGAAGGCGCGATCAAGTATGTGAGCGAGCAGGTAACCGATGCTGACGTCGTCGCGCTGTTGTCAGTGACGAATGGTTTGCAAATGCTTCAGCCGTTTACTCAGGACAAGGCAAAGCTCATTGCTACGCTCGAAAAGGTTGGCCTCACCGCCGATTCCAAAAACTTCGAACAAAGGGATATCGCCGAGAAGATCAGTTCACTCCGTGATTATTTGAATGGCGCGCCAGCGACTTCAGACACCACGAACCCGGCTGCCGGGTCGGAACTGGCGCGGGTGATAATCGCTCAGCACGTGCTGCAACAGTTCATCATGTTTCGCACCGCGCTGAGTTTGCAACAGTCGCGTCCAGTTCTCGCCGCGCTCGCTGCGTTGGCTGAAGGACTCAGACCAATACCCGGTAAAAAAACGGTCGTACTCTTTTCGCAAGGCTTCGTCACGCCCGCTGTGCTTGACTGGCAAGTGCAGTCGACGATCGACATCGCTAACCGTGCAAACGTCGCGATCTACATCATCGATGCCGCTGGGCTCCGCGCCTCCGCGCCGACTTCAGGCGCCATTGTTCCACCTTCACCGCTCTCCGGTGTCTCCGCGATCACGAATCAGGACCAACGAATCATGGCAGTGGGCGGCGAGACTGTATTCGATAACGTGCGACAGGAAGGACAGAGCCGCGAGTACGACATTCTCTATCGTCTGTCGGAAGACACCGGCGGCAAATTTCTCAAAGGTAACAATGATATCGGGCAAGGTCTCGAACGCATCAATCAGGAGATTCAATCGCGGTACACGCTCGCGTATCGCAGCACAAATCAAAACTTCGACAGCACCTTCCGCAAAGTAAAGATCGAAGTACGCCGGCCCGACACGCAAATCATTTCACGTTCCGGGTACTACGCTATTCCGCCCGAAGAGATCGTGCTCTTGTCGCCTGCTGATAAAAAGCTGTTGGCCAACTTTGCTGCGGCGGAAGCAACTCCGGGTTTTCCGCTATTTGTTTCTCTCACTCCGTTCAGATCTCGCGAAGGACTGTATACGATTCCGCTGGCGATCGAATTACCACCGTCGGCCGTGAAGTTTGAACGTAAAGCCGACAAGCGATCGATGCAGTTGGAAGTGCTTGGGGTTTTGAAGGCTGGGCCGGAGCGCATTCTTTCGCGTTTGGGTGGAAACTTTGACGTGAATCTTTCCGCGACTGATTACGATTCGATTGTCAACAACAACATCTTCTACCGGCAGGACATGCAACTCGCTGCCGGCGAGTACACCATCGATCTGATCGTGCGCGACAAGCTCTCCGGCAAGACGACTGCGCGACGCGAGCAGCTTGTTCTGCGCGAGCCTGATTCTGAATTCGCGGCCACGCCTGTGGTGCTCAGCCGTTACGTCGAGCCGGTTGGACCACGGCCTCAGAGTCCGGAATTTCCGGATGTGTTTGTTCACGGAAAGACGTTGATTCGACCTTCGGCTGCGCGCCAGTTTCGTGTGAGTGACAATTTGATCATGTATCTCGCGGTCTACAATGCTGCGAAGAGTATTGAGACTGGCAAGCCTCTGGTGAGAGTCACGGTGCGTCTCATGAAAGATGGACAGCCCGCGGCGAGGCCGTTCGATTATGTGCTGAGTGAGGTTCAGGATCAGCCCGTGCCACATCTTAAATTCGCTGAATACATACGTCTTGCAAGCCTTGCGCCCGGCCGCTACCAGGCAATGATCGAAGTGAAGGACATGGTGACGCGGAAGGCCGCCACGCAAGAGGCGTCGTTTGAAATCATGCCTTAGACTCGGAGTTTTGTTTCCCGCAAAGGCGCAAAGTCGCAAAGAAGAATCTTAAGAAAAAGGAAGACTTTGCGTCTTTGCGCCTTTGCGGGAGAATTTTTCGAAACATGCTCATTTCTGAACTAGAAACACCCGCAGTCGTCGTCGATCTCGACGTGCTGGACCACAATCTTTCGCACATGGCGAACTACTGCCGTGAACACCAACTCCGTCTGCGCCCGCACACGAAGACTCATAAGATTCCTGAGCTTGCCAAACGACAACTTGCCAGCGGAGCCACCGGCATCACTGTCGCGAAGCTTGGCGAAGCAGAAGTGATGCTCAACGCCGGCATTACAGACATTCTCATTGCTTATCCGATTGTTGGACCAGAAAAAGTCTCACGCCTGGCCCGGATCGCAGAACGGGCTGATGTCACTGTCTCACTCGACTCCGAAGAAGCCGCGCGTGCGATTTCTGCGGGCGCTTCTGAACGCGGTGCGAGGATCGGAATACTCGCCGAGCTGGATGTCGGGTTCGGACGTTGCGGCGTTCGCGATGAAGTCGAGTTGTTGGCGCTCGCGAAGAAGATCACTGCGCTTCCGGCGTTGGAGTTTAAAGGCTTCATGTTCTTTCCGGGGCACTTTGGAGTCGATCCTGATGAACGGATGGTGTTGCGCAAGCAAGTGAACGCGTTGCTCGATCGTGTGCAGGAAACACTTACGCGTGAGGGATTGCCGCTTGCGGTTGTGAGTGGTGGATCGACCCCATCGGCTTACGAAAGTCATCTGTTTCATGGTGTGAATGAGGTGCGGCCCGGAACGTACATCTTTAACGATCGAAACACCGTTGGCGTGTCTGCGGCTGCGTTGAACGAGTGTGCGTTGTCTGTTCTGGTTACAGTGGTCAGCACGAGCGTGTCAGGCCGAGCGATGATCGATGGTGGATCGAAAACGTTTTCATCAGATCGTTATCAAGCGGGCGACGGGACTGGGTTTGGTTTGGTGAGGGAAGATCCGGCAGCCGAGATCGAGCGTCTGTCTGAGGAGCACGGGCATTTGAATATTCAGCGTTCGGAGCGGCGTTATCGAGTTGGGGACCGGTTGAGTATTATTCCCAATCACGTGTGCAGCACGGTGAATATGCATGATGAGATTTATGGTGTGCGTGGCGAGCAGGTGGAATGCGTGTGGCGTGTTGAAGGGCGAGGGAAGGTGCGGTGATGTCTCGCTCACCCAGGCTGAATATAGGTCCTATAGGTCCAATAGCGCCTATTCTTCTTCTGATTTTTGTGAGCCTTTGCTTCCCAGTCGAATCGAGCCCTGCCTACGATCTCGTGATCCTCAACGGCCGCGTCATCGATCCCGAAACACGCTCCGATTCAATTCGTAATCTCGGCATCTCCAACGGCACCATCAAAGCCATCACCACCAGGAAGCTTGCAGGACAAACCGTGATCGATGCTCGCGGTCTGATCGTCTCGCCCGGTTTCATCGATCTTCACCAGCACGGCCAGGACGACGAGAACTATCGCTTCAAAGCAATGGATGGTGTGACCACTGCGCTGGAGCTCGAAGTCGGCACCGGCGATGTCGATGCGTGGTATGCGCAGCGCGAACACAAATCGCTGATCAATTACGGCGTGAGCGCGGGACATCTCGCTGCGCGAATGGCAGCGATGCGCGAGCCGGTAACGTTTCTCCCGAGCGGAGCCGCGGCGCATCGTGCTGCAACGGACGCTGAGATCGACGAAATGAAACGGAGTCTCGAAGAGGGATTGAAGCGCGGTGCGGTTGCAGTCGGCTTCGGGATCCAATACACCCCCAACGCTTCACGCTGGGAGATTCTCGAGATGTTTCGCATCGCCGCGCGTTACGGCGCGTCATGTCACGTGCACATGCGCCACGCAGGAGTGAAGGAACCGGGCAGCAGCGTTCAAGCACTCGAGGAGGTCATCTCAGCCGCAGCGATTACTGGCGCGCCTTTGCATGTGGTCCACATTCAAAGCACGGGTGGACCAGCAACTCCGAAGTTGTTGCAGATGATCGGCGAAGCGAAATCACGAAATCTCGACGTCACGACGGAGTGTTATCCGTACATCGCGGGAATGACTGACATTAAATCCGCGATCTTTGATGAAGGTTGGCAGGAAGTTTTTGATATTGACTACAAAGACTTGCAATGGGCCGCGACTGGTGAGCGCCTCACGAAAGAGAGTTTTGAGCGATATCGCAAAACGGGCGGAATGGTTGCGGTCTTTTCAATGACTGAAGAAGTCGTGACTGCGGCGATCAAGAGTCCGGTCACGATGATCGCCAGCGATGGCATACTCGAAAAAGGGAAGGGACATCCGCGAACAGCAGGCACTTACTCGCGCGTGTTGGGTCATTACGTGCGCGAGCAGGGCGCGCTGAGTTTGATCGACGCGCTGACCAAGATGACTTTGATGCCCGCCCAGCGTCTCGAGCGGCGCGTTCCCTCGATGAAGAACAAAGGCCGCATTCGAGTCGGAGCCGATGCCGATCTCACCATCTTCGATCCGCAAACGATAATCGACAGATCAACTTTCCAGGATCCCGCCAAATACTCCGAGGGCATCAAGTTCGTGATCGTGAACGGCGTGCCGGTAGTCAAGGACGGCCAACTCCAGCCCAACCTCCACCCCGGTCTCCCCATCCGCGCCCCATTGCAGTGACAGTTTTATCTAGCCACAAAGAGGCACAAAAAACACAAGACTGACCAAAGTAGGGGATCGTTTTGGCATTGTCTTTGCCGCAATTTGTCCGTGTCGCATTTTCTGTTTCGAAAAGCTGCAGCAGTGAAGTGCGACAGTTATTTTTCCGAACAACATTAGTCCTAGTAACTAACAAGGAGGGAAGAAATGGCAGACAAGGAAAACAAAGGTGGCGGTCAGCAAAAAGGTGGAGGAGGTAAACATGCCGGCGGCCGTCCGGGTGAGGGCCAGAAAGGTGGCCAGGGCGGTGGCGGTAGCCAAGGTGGTGGCCAGGGCGGTGGCGGTGGCCAAGGTGGTGGTCAGGGCGGACGTGGCGGCAGTAACCGTTAGTTCCGCATTTCGCTAAAATCAATTCTCAAGAGGAGCGAGCGGCCGCCCGCTCGCTCCCGAATCGATCGAACCGCAAGCGAAAAACCAACAGGGCAAAGGAGCCACAGTTGGGTCAGTTATAGCCACAAAAGGCGATAGCTGAAACTAGCTAACTACCTGCACCGTCACTCACAGAATAAGATTATTGACTTTTTCTCAAGGTCGGCTTATTGTCGCGCGCATAAGTTAACACGGTGAACTCTCAAGAGCCTGCTGTTCTTGTGCCTCCCACTTCAGCCGAACTCTAAACCGATATCTTTGCTTAGGGGCCCCAGTCACCCTTGTTTGCAACCATTTCAAAGGAGCCGCAATGAGCGAAGAACAAGAGGATAAAACCATTTACAAAGTAGTCGTTAATCACGAAGAGCAGTATTCGATCTGGCCTGCCGACCGCGAAAACGCGCTCGGGTGGAATGATGCCGGCAAGACCGGTACGAAAGAGGAATGTCTCGCTTACATCAAAGAAGTCTGGACTGACATGCGACCGCTCAGCCTCAGAAAGAAGATGGAAGCCTGCCGGCTGATTACGACGGTGTCCAGGATCATTTTCCCAAGAAATCAGTTATTAAAATCAAATTTCCGCAATCATTAATTCAGGATATCGAGGAGCTGACAGGTAATTCACCTTTCTTGATTTACACCACGTTTTTCGCCGCCGCAAAAATCTGCCTGCATAAGTATTCACTGCATAAGTATTCAGAACGCCAGACGTTAGTTGTCGGTAGTCCTGCTCTGAAAGAGTTGGGCAGAGCAAACTCGCCGGCAATCGTGACCGAGATCGATGCAGACATGACATTTCGGCAGTTGCTCGTGAACTTGCGGGAGACTCTGTTGGAAGCTTACGAGAACTTTGAATTGTCGATCATATTTATTTTCGAGTTCATCAAGCCGCTGGGAAAGTTCGACGTTGGAGGCGAGCATTTGTCGAAGCCTGACAAAAGCGCGGGTGATTTCGATGTTGACGTGAACAGCACGCTTTCTATTTAGGACATTCGACAACATAAGAATTCCGTGCTCAGTGAAAGCCATTGGCGGATGACGCAGTCCTCTGCGGTCTGCGTTGGAGGTCACAAATTGTGACCTCCAATTCTCGAACTCTGTATGGTGAAGCACAAACATAAAATCCGCCGGAAAGCTATCTGAAACGCCAAGAAGTGTCGACCAACCAGCCGCAGTAGTCATTTCGTGATCAGCAGTGGGGAGTTGACGTTGTAATTGACGAGCAGGGCTTTGCCGTCTTTCATCTGAAAAACAAACTGTTCCGTCCCTTTTCCTTCACTGAACTCAACGTCGTAGGAAACCATTGTCATCGTTCCCAATGGCGCAGTGTTGACTCGCCAACTGGTTGGAGTGGCTTGCTTCACCATTCCCAACTTGCGATGAACTGCGTCGAATAATGCAATGGCATCCGGTTCGGTGACAGCCTTCTTGAACTCCTCGCCTGATTGGACGTAGATCTCGTGAAACTGACTGGCATTGAGCTGGTTGTGAAACGTGTCGACTGCGCGGTCCGCAGTCTCGCGGTGCTTGGCCAGTGAGCACGAACTGACAACGACGGCGAGAGCGATAACCATGGTCAGCGCCACGATTTGTTTAGTCTTAATCGGCAAGGTGGATTCCTCCAGAGTCAAAGATGGCATCCGATTATAGCTATCCGCCTGCTAAAGAAAAGAGTAAGCTAATCAAACAACACAAAGAATGAGTCAATCAAACGCAAACCTCTTCAAGGCTATCGACGCGGAACGTCGCGGGACTACTTTCGAAGAAGTCGTGTCGCAGCTTCGCGAGATGATTCACAGAGGTGAGTTGCGTCCGGGCGATCGATTGCCACCGGAAAGAGACCTGGCGAAGCGATTGGGCGTGAGTCGTCCGACCCTGCGCGCGGGAATCAGTTCGCTGGCGGCGGTGGGTGTGTTGCAGCCACGTCGCGGCGCGGGCACCTTCGTCGTTGAAGCGGAAGGACCACCGGCGCTCGATAGCAGTGCGCTGCGATTGATGGCTTCGCTGCAACGATTCACGCCGTCCGAAATGTTTGAAGCGCGACGGTCGTTGGAGATGGCGATTGCTGCTTTAGCTGCGGAACGCGCGACAGGCGAACAGATGGCGGAGATGTCTGAAGAGATTACTGGGATGTTTGCGTCGCTCGACGAGCCGGAGCAGTTTCTCGTTCACGACATGCGTTTTCATCAAACAGTCGCTGCTGCTTCGGGCAACAGAATACTGACGGCGTTGATGAATATGGTGGCGACGATCTTGTTTGAGGTGCGGAGTAAAACAGTGAAGCGCGCGCGAGATTTGAAAGAATCAGCGGAGATGCACCGCACAATCTATCGTGCGATACGCGATCGCAATCCGGAAGCCGCGCGCAACGTGATGCGCGATCACCTCATGCTGGCCCAGAAAGCTCAGGAGCAGGAAGAAGAACTGGATTGACTGAGAGGACTTATCCACAGATTACACAGATTTTTTTGTTTTAATCTGCGTAATCTGTGGATACTACCTGTCGACTCTCGCCGACCCGCGCTTCATCACGCGCTCAACTTCAGCCAGCGTTGCCATCGTCGTATCGCCCGGCGTAGTCATCGCGAGCGCGCCATGCGCCGCGCCACATTCAACTGCCCACTGCAATCCTCGTCCAGTCAACAATCCGTAAATCAACCCACTCGCAAATGAGTCTCCACCACCTATACGATCGAAAATCTCCAGGTTCTCACGTAGTGGTGCCTGGTAGAGCTCGCCATCGGAATAACACACCGCACCCCAATCATTCACCGTCGCGGTTTTGGCATTGCGTAAGGTCGTCGCCACGATCTTGAAGTTCGGAAACTCCACAACCGCTTTTTCGATCATGCGGCGAAAGTTTTCGACGTCGAGTTTCGAGTGATGCGCGTCGAGTCCCTCTACTTCGAAGCCGAGCGCAGCAGTGAAGTCTTCTTCGTTTCCGATCATCACGTCTACGAGTGGCGCGAGTTCGCGATTAACAACAACGGCTCTTTCCCGTCCACCAATCGAGCGCCACAACGAGTCGCGATAATTCAGATCGTACGAGATGCTCGTCCCGTGCTTCTTCGCTGCTTCCATCGCTTCGCGCGCGACGGCCGGCGTTGTTTCTGACAACGCACAAAAAATTCCACCGGTATGAAACCAGCGTGCGCCTTCGCGACCGAAGATTTGTTCCCAATCGATATCGCCCGGCTGCAACTGCGAAACTGCGGTATGCCCTCTGTCGGAACAACCAGCAGCCGCACGCACGCCGAAACCGCGTTCGGTGAAGTTCAAACCGTTGCGCACGGTTCGCCCAACGCCGTCGAACTTGACCCACTTCACGTGCGACTGGTCCACGCCGCCTTGATAAATCAGATCCTGGACCAGGCGGCCCACTGCGTTATCAGCAAAAGCCGTAACGACAGTTGCGTCTAATCCAAAACATCGTTTCAGTCCGCGCGCGACGTTGTATTCACCACCACCTTCCCAAACCTGAAAACTGCGCGTGGTGTGAACGCGTCCTGCGCCCGGATCGAGCCGCAGCATCACCTCGCCGAGCGAGACGATGTCCCAGCGACACTGCTCCTTGCCCTTGATGTTGAATTCCATGTGCTTCTTTGTATCTCTTGCCTCTTTGTGCCTACTGGTTAACGCCGCTCGCGAGAAATCCACCATCGACGACGAGTATCTCGCCAGTGACAAAACTCGCTGCGTCCGAAGCGAGAAAGACTGCCGCGCCTGCAAGTTCTTCAACCTTACCGAAACGTTTCATCGGCGTGCGCAGAAGAAACTCGCGCCCGCGTTCAGTCTCGTCAAGTAACTTTTGATTGAGCGCGGTACGAAAAACACCAGGGGCAATCGCATTTACGCGAACACCGCGACTGGACCACTCCACAGCTAACGATTTCGTCAGCGAACCAACCGCCGCTTTACTCGCGGAGTACGCCGCGACCTCGTGCAGTGCGACGAAGGTCGAGAGCGAAGCGATGTTGATGATGCTGCCTGACTCTCTTTCGAGCATGTGTTTGCCGAACACCTGACAAGCGCGCAGCGTGCCGGTCAGATTGGTGTCGATAATGCTGTTCCAATCGTCTTCCGGAAAGTCGATTGTCGGCGCGCGCTTCGTCCGTCCGGCGGAGTTAACCAGAATGTCGACTTTGCCAAACGCCTGAATCGCTTCGCTCAACACGCGTTGCAGCGATTCGCGATCGGAAACGTCGGAAGTGACGCGCAGAGAGCGGCGGCCAAACTCTTCGATCTCTCGAGCCGCAGCTTCCACCTGTTCAGCACGGCGAGACGTCGGAATCACGTCGGCGCCGGCTTGCGCAAGACCGTGAGCGATGGCGCGTCCGATGCCGGAAGTGCCGCCGACGACCACGGCCACCTTGCCATTAAGCTCCAGTGGAGAATAGGTCATATCGGATGAATTGTTCGTAAAAGGTTAGACCACTTTCAGAAAGTGCGGATACTGTGTAACACCGTGAGTCTCCTAGCGTCAAGCACAAAAAGTCTCGTAATAATTTATGATTAGCTGGTTTTACCGGCGACATTTTCGAGGTGGAAAATGTTGCTTGTGTAGTTGTAGTCCGCGTGTTAAAGTCGTGCCTTCCTGAAAATTGGTATTACCAATGTCAGCCACAAGCAAACAGAGCATAGGGCGCCGTTACGTGGAGGGAAACATCTGGCTCGGCCACGAAAGCGCCGAAAGTGGTTATCTTTCGAAGCTACCGGTTCGAGATCTCGTCTATGAAGTGTTGCCGTCGGAAGAGGCGGTCGGACGTGCGATGCTTGATGAGATCATCAACGTCGCGGCAGCGAGAGACGGATCGCTGGTCATCGTGCTCGTGGGTGGACGCGGTGGTCAGGCTTTGCACCGGTTGTTGGGTGCGATGGCCCAAACAGGCGAGTACGATTCGTTGTTCAGCCGTCTTCACGTCTTCACACAGGACGCACTGGCGCCGTTACAAATGGATAACGGCTTGAGCTTCGTTCGTGACTTTGAGCGCCTTCTCGGCCGCAACTTCTTTCGCAAAGTGCAGAGCTTCAACTCGATGGGCACCGATGCTGAAGATCTGGAAGGCGAACTGGCGCGTTACGTTGAGCGACTTGAATCGCTCGGTGGGATCGATCTTTTCTTTCTTGGTCTTGGTCCGGAAGCCGGAGGAGCTTCACATCTCGCGTACATCAAACCCGGATCCGGCGCTACTTACAACGACGTTGCCGGATTGATTCCGATCTCGCAATCGATTCTCGAGCATCACGTCAAAAAGTTTAAGGCCGGCGGTACTGTCGTCACCGAAGCTGACGAGGCTGAGTGTCGAGCTGCCAAACACATTCTGACGCTTGGTCCAGCCGCAATTCTCGGCGCGCGACGTGTGGTGCAATCGATTGTCGATGCCGATACAGCGCAAGCGAAGCGAGAGAGTTACCGGCAGTTGTTGACGACAACGATCGCTGATGACGCCGCAACGCGCCAGACACAATTCGATCAGAATCCCGGACTTTGGTTGCGAGTTCATCCAAACGTCCGCTCGTTGATACTGCAAAACGTTTTGGACAACTGAGATATGTCGAGCGTTCAAACGCCATCATTACTGAATGAGTTTGCGATCGTCGTCGATCCGAAAGACAACGTCGCCGTGGTGAAGAAACAGACAGCGCCGGGTCTGGAGTTGTTGTTGCCAAACGGATCGTCGCTTGAAGCCCACGGTGCTGTTCCGCCGGGTCATCGTTTCGCAACCAGAGATATTCCAGCCGGTGAGTTCGTGCTTCAGTTTGGACAGCCAATCGGAACGTCTTTAGGGATCAAACAAGGCGAACAAATCACGCATGAAAACATGTCGGATGACGTGCCGATTGTGCGAGATCTGCCGGAGAATCTGCACACTCCTGCGCCCGATTATTTTCCGTTGGACCAGCGTGCGACGTTCATGGGTTATCGCCGGCCTGACGGACGTGTCGGCACGCGCAACTATGTGCTGATCGTTCCGACCAGCATGTGCGCCAGTCATGAGGCGTTGCAGATTTCAACCATCGCGGAGTTCACGCTTCACGACCGACTGAAGTATCCGAATGTCGATGGCGTCGTCGCCATTCCACACAACAAAGGCTGTGGCTGTCAGGACGGCTCAACGATCGATGTGATGCTGCGCACGCTTTCGAATTATGCGGACCATCCGAACGTCGGCGGTGTCATTTTGATGGATCTCGGTTGTGAGAAGACGAATCTGGCCCTGGTTGAGAAGTACTTGCTTAAGCGGGAGAAAGAGTTTGCGAAGCCGGTGGTGAAGATCGGCATTCAAAATGTTGGCGGCACGCAGGCGGCGATTCAACAGGGTCTGAAAGAAGTCGAACGGATGCTGCCGCTAGTTAACGCGACCAGTCGTGAAGAGTGTTCGGTCAGCGAGCTCGTGCTTGGCGTAAAGTGCGGTGGTTCTGATGGGTTTTCAGGCATCTCCGCGAATCCGTCGTTGGGACGCGCTGCGGATTTGCTGGTTCGCTCGGGCGGAACGGTTTTGATTACTGAAGTGCCGGAGTTTTGCGGCGCGGAACATCTGCTCGCATCGCGCGCGAAGGACGTGGAGACCGGGCGCGCGATCTATCGCATGGTTGATTGGTACAAGGAATATGCTTCGAAGTTTGGAGCAGTGCTGAACAACAACCCGAGTCCTGGCAACATCGCCGGCGGGCTGCTCAACATCACGATCAAATCTTTAGGTGCGATCGCGAAGGCCGGAACCACACGCGTTGAAGGCGTAGTTGAATATGCTGAGACGCCGAGGCAGTGCGGCTTAAACCTGATGCAGGGCCCGGGATACGATCAGGAGTCGACGCCGGGTTTAGTCGCGGCGGGCGCGACGGTGGTCGTCTTCACCACCGGTCGCGGGACAACGATTGGCAATGCGATCGCTCCGGTGATCAAGCTCGCGTCAAACACGCCCGTGTTCGAGCGGATGTCGAACGATCTCGATCTGTCGGCCGGTGGTGTTATCGATGGAACTGAAACGATCGACGAAGTGGGCCGACGAGTGTTCGAGCACGTCGTGGCAGTAGCGAACGGAGTGCAAGCGAAAGCCGAAGTGCACAAGCATCGCGAATTTCAGTTCTGGGCCGAGCAGACCGTGTCATTGTAGTTGCCGCAAAGGCACGACAGTTTTCTTAGCCACAAAGAGGCACAAACAGACACAAGAAAGCGAGCAAGTAATTCTGCCCTTATGTGCTGTTTTGTGGGGAAAGTCTGACTTTCAACCTTTCAGATATTTCTGTGGCGAGCTCTTGCTGAACGATCAGAATGTCGGAAATGCGGGTGTGGTACTGCTCGCCCCAAAGTTGCCACCCGTTCATTACATCAACCAGCTCAGTTCTAATAATCAGCCCGTCGTTTAGTCGAAGAATTCTCCCGGCCAATATTGAACGAACACCCAACTTGTGGCCCACCGTGCGCGGATCGATGTTGAATTGGTGACACGAATACACTGCGTGCCGAGCCATCACTCGAAGATCGCCCGATCGCGATAGATGGTTGGTAATACTTTCCATTAATCCGGCCGATAGATACTCTCCGGCAGAACCGCAGCCCTCATTCGCGAAAGGCAGTACTGCCACAGAATTGAGAATGTTTGCGCCCTCATACATAGATTCTGATACCCATGCAACGAAGCGATAACCGCGTTTGGGCACGGTCTCGATACACTGCGGTTCAGCACCTTCTTCGCCAAGCACCTTTCTCAGGCTGGCGATGTTCACGCTCAAATTGGCTTCTTCGACAAAGGCATCGGGCCAGACTTCTTCCAACAACATTTCTTTCGTAACCAGGCGACCTCTGTTCTGAATCAACACGAGCAAGACATGAAATGCCTTCGGCGCCAGCCGGACAGGTTGGCCGTTGCGCAGCAACTGTTGCTCTGCCTGGTTAAGACAAAACGATCCGAAATAATAGAGGTAATTTGCTGTGCATGCGCTCGTGATCGCAGTGGCAGTCTTTGGATTTTCTTTGGATTTCGTTTGGAGGTTTCTAAAGACTTTCATGAGGAACTCCGGATATTTCTCACGTGATTATGATGAGGATTTGCCAGAAACGTGGAAGGCGGCGGTTAACGCTGTCTGAAACAAAACGTACGAAATTTTAGAGGGGCGGATTATAAATCGGCTCTGCCTTCGAGTAAAGGAATCCCTCCTGCGAGCGACTGAGAAAGAGGTAAGAGATGAGAACCCAACAGCAAAGCAGTCATTACAGAATTTCCTGTGCGAGCATCTTGCTTACACTCTCGTTAACAGTTCTCTTTAGTTGCTCGCAGAAAGTTCTCGCGCAGCAAAAAGACGGCGAGACTACTGCTGCCAGTTCGAACAGCAGCAGTACGACTTCGCGCCCGGTTAATTTCAACATCATTCAATTAATGAATGGCGAGTATCTGGAAATGTTTGGCACCGGCACCGGTCACGGCATATTGCGCGGTCACCCGACAATCTCGGGCATTGAGTTGGGAAGTCTATCTGCCGATCCACTCATGTTTTCAACCAACTCCGTTGAGCGCATGAGAATCGCGGCCAATGGCTTTGTCGGTATCGGCATGAACAATCCGGGTGCTCCGGTCGAAATCTTTGCGCCCGGCGCCGTAGCCTACGCTCAAAATGCGACAAACCCCGCCAGGATACGTTTGATTAATAGCACCTCGACCGCTAACAACGCCTTCGAGATCGATCTCGGCGCGTTTGACAACAACGGCGTAGCCTCAAGCGGAGTAAGACTCGTCGGGATTCTGACCGATCACACTCCCGGAGCCACGTCGGGTGACTTCGTCGTCGGGTTGCGCCGTGCGGGGACAATTTTCGAGAGCGCGCGCTTTACTTCAACCGGCAACGTCGGTATTGCCACTTCCACTCCTGCCTACACGCTGGACGTTGCTGGTCCAGTTCGTTCGTCCAGCGGTGGATTTATTTTTCCAGACGGCACGGTGCAGACGACCGCCGGTGGCGGTGGAGGTGGCGGCTCGCAATGGGTGACTAACGGCACGAGCATTTACTACAACGGTGGGAACGTTGGTCTCGGAACGAGCACGCCCGGAGTTGCGCTCGACGTGAGCCAGAATAAGGCCATCCGCGTGGGCAATGCCATTCTCAGTTCCGGTGGCGATCGTGTTCATCTTAGCAATCACACTTGGTACAACGGAACCGCCTGGCAATCAGACGGAGCGGTGGGAGGTCTTTATCAAATTAATGGTCAGCAACATCTTTGGTGGACGCATAACGGTGCCGGCATTTTTACCAATTTAATGTTTCTCAACGAGAGCGGTAATCTCGGCATTGGTACGACCAGCCCGACCAGTCGCTTACATGTAAATGGCGGAACAATCAGATTGGCTTCGACCGCGGGGGAGACTCCCTTTCAGCTTTATAGTTATGCAAACTCTCATTCACTTTGGCTGACCTCCGGTAATCCGGCTACCTCTGAAATTCACCTCAGTCCGGCTTACGCAGTGGACTACGATCGATCAATAGCATTGCAATATACGCCTGGAACGACTGGCGCCGCCGGCGGCATCCTCAACATAGGCCAGATGTCGAAGAACAATGCCGCCTTTACGCACGGTGCGACGGCGCTTTACACAAACGGTGCCGAACGCCTGCGCGTCAACTCCGCCGGCAACGTCGGCATCGGCACTACAGCCCCGGCATTCAAGCTCGACGTCACTGGTCAGATTCGTTCAAGCAGTGGCGGATTCGTATTTCCCGATGGAACAGTTCAAACGACTGCGAGCACCGGCAGTGGCTCTCAATGGACCACCTCCGGCGCGAATATCTACTACAACTCCGGCAATGTCGGTGTCGGTACGGCAACTCCGACTTCGAAACTTCATGTACAGGGCGATGGTCGAGTCACCGGCAATCTGGTTGTGGATGGCAACATCGCAGCCAAGTACCAGGACGTGGCCGAATGGGTTCCCGCGGCGCAACAGTTTCCTGCGGGCACTGTGGTAGTGCTCGATCCAACCAAAGCCAATCAGGTTATTTCCTCGAGCACGAGTTACGACACGAGAGTCGCGGGCGTCATCTCGGCGGAACCCGGAATCGCGCTCGGCGAAAAGAGCGACAACAAAGTGCTGGTCGCGACAACCGGTCGCGTAAGGGTGAGAGTAGACGCGACGAATGGACCAATACAGATTGGCGATTTGCTCGTCACCAGCGATCGCGAAGGCTTCGCTATGAAATCTATGCCAATGGAAATCGGCGGCTCTCGCATTCATCGTCCGGGAACACTGATCGGCAAAGCACTCGAGGCGCTCGCCGGTGGCACTGGAGAGATCCTTGTGCTCCTGAGTCTCCAGTAACGAGGTTTACGCTTCTGAGGCTGCTGCTTTTGCGGGAGGCAATCATGATCACAAGTCGTTCCAAAGGTGTTCAAGCTCGTCCAGGACAATTCTCTTCGGTTTGCAAGACAACTGCGCGAGTGTTTCGCGGTCACATTCGCCTGGTTCTGGTAATGTCGGTCGTCTCGTTGCTAATAGCAGCGATGTTTTCAGCACCTCGGATAGAGAGCGCCGCGTATTTGAGGTCGCCTGCATTACCCACGGATGCGCCGACGAATCTCGTCGTGTCAGCCACTTCGAACGCAAGCATTAGTCTAAGCTGGACCGCACCGGCAACGAGTGTCACTAGCTACCAGGTCGAGCGCAGCGACAATGTATTTGGAACGTTTGTCTTCGTCGGCAGTGCTGCCGGCACAACTTTTAATGACACTACAGTTACCACCCTCCGTGCTTATCTCTATCGCGTGCGCGCAGTGCTAACAGACGGATGCCAATCATACCCAAGCAACATTGCGCTAGGCACCGCGATTTCGTTCGAATTTAGTCAGTTGCAAAACCAACCGGTCAAGGCCCGACACCTCAACGACGTGCGAACTGCAACCAACGCGGTGCGGGCGGTTGCGAACCTGCCGCAGGCCAACTGGACGCGGTCACCACTCGATGGTTTGACTATTCAAGCTTCGGATGTCCAGGAATTGCGCAATCGCTTGACCGAAGCGCTGACAGCGCTCGATATCCCGGTAGATAGTTATCAGGATCCGATCTTGAGTACTGGAGCCAACGGCACTCCCATCAAAGCGATCCATATCGAGCAATTGCAAACAAGATCGACGCGCGGCGTTCGCACCAACCCATTCCCGCTCGAGACCAGTTCCAACAGATCGCAAGTAGGTGAGTTTGGACCAATCATTGCGCTGCCTCTGGTGGCGGTACATCTGAGCGTCTTGCCTGATGGAAGAGTTTTGTTCTGGGGACGCGACAAGAACATAGCCGCAGATGGGAGTGTTAAAGAGATTGCCGGAAAAAGTGAAGCTTATGTCTGGAATATACCTGACGGAAGTAACAAAACGGACGTGGCAATATTTAGACCATCCGAAAACAAGTGGTACATCAATAACAGTTCTAATGGAGCGACTCAGATTATTCCATGGGGGCTTAGCGGGGATGTCCCCGAACCGGGAGATTACGATGGAGACGGTCGAGCGGACATCGCCATTTTCCGTCCGTCGAATGGTCTGTGGGGCATCGTTAATAGTTCTAACGGAAGCGTGACCAGCATAGGTTATGGAGTCCCTGGAGACATACCAGTACCAGCAGACTACGATCAGGACGGAAAGACAGACCTGGCCGTCTTTCGTCCATCTGAAAACACCTGGTATATCCGTAAGAGTTCAGATGGATCGAATTTGATTCAACAATGGGGAACGAGCGGAGATGTGCCTGTGCCTGGCGATTACGACAGGGACAGAAAAACTGATTTCGCAGTCTTTCGTCCATCTGAAAACAAGTGGTATATCCGTAAGAGTTCAGATGGATCGAATTTGGTTAAGCAATGGGGAATGAGCGGAGATGTCCCTGCACCAGGAGACTACAATGGCGATGGGACGACAGATCTCGCGGTCTATCGTCCTTCTGACGGCAACTGGTATGTGCTAAACATCATTGCCGTACCTGAAACCAGCCAGACTCTCTTTGTGGGCCAGGCTTCTTCATTTAGCGTCGTGCCGGGAGACTACGACGGCGATGGAAAGACGGACCCGGCAATCTTCCGCTCGGCTGAGGGCAATTGGCAGATTCGCAACAGTTCAGACGGATCCGTCCAGATCAAATCGTGGGGACAAAGTGGAGATGTCCCGGTGGCGAAAGACTATGACGGAATGCTTCGCGTCGCGAACTCAACTACAAACCTGTTCTGCTCGGGCCACTCATTCTTACCCGATGGCCGTTTGTTGGTCGCCGGCGGACATCAAAGCCCGGATCAGGATGGCGTGGGAGAACCGCATACCAATCTCTTCGATTTCAGGACTAACAGTTGGGTGAGAGGTCCTGAGATGAACAAAGGACGCTGGTATCCTTACAACGTTGCGCTGAACAATGGCGAAACTTTGATTATCTCCGGAGCAGACACTCCCAACACGATAAACAACGTCCCACAAATTTACGGGTCCTGCCTGAGGGACCTCAACAGTCCTTCTGACGGTTTGATTTTTACCACCTATCCCTTCTTACACCTCATGCCTGACGGCAAAGTTCTAATGGTCCAATCGGGCAGGATTACTTCAACCCAGGTTGACAAGCGCAGCAGAGTGTTAGATCCATTTGCTGTACCTCCTCCTACTCCTACTAATCCCAATCCCAAGCCAGGAGTATGGTCGGATTATCCAAGCACGATTAACGATCATTGGACAGGTTCGTCAGTCCTGTTTGACTCAGGCCACAAGGTGCTTGTTATGGGTGGATTTGATGGTACTCAAACTCCGACGAGTAGTGCTGAGTTTATTGATGTAACACCACCTCCGCCCGGCCAGCCGACGCCGACACCGGCCTGGAAGACAGTGATCCCGATGAATTTTCCCAGAACGTATCACACCGCCACGATTCTACCTGATGGCAAAGTGCTGGTTACGGGCGGCGTACGTTGCCATGGGGCTATTAATATTGATTGCGGCACCGTCTTGAACGCAGAAATGTGGGACCCCACGTCTAATCCATCATGTCTGGCACAGATTCCCTGGCGCGTCATGGCGCGGCAAACGGATGTTCGCGCTTACCACTCGACCGCGGTTCTCTTGCCCGATGGTCGAGTCCTGGTTGCGGGTGGTGGCCTCCCAGGTGGCGTAGGCGAAACGGATTTAAATGGAAAGTTGATCGAAGGCGTTTTAGACGATAATGCGAGAATGTTTGGCCACAAGAACGTGGAGATTTACTCACCGCCTTACCTCTTTGATGCGAATGGAAATCTGGCGGCGCAGCCAACTATTACCTCGTGGCCCACGAGTATTCTTTATGGTCAAACATTTTCTGTTGGGACCTCGGGAGCCGGCTCCGCTCCAAAGGCCAGCCTGGTGCGGCTTCCTTCCGTTACCCACGGATTCAATCAGGACCAGCGTCACCTCTTTCTGAATGTTACTGCGGTCAGTTCTTCCGCGATCAGCGTCACGGCCCCTGCTGCAAACGAATGCCCACCCGGGTATTACATGCTATTCGTCTTGAACAACGGTGTGCCCTCCATCGCGAGGATCGTCAGGGTCGGGAATATGTCAATGTTTCCCACCGACGTTCCGGCGACAACTGCGAGCGGAGGAGGATCAGCATTTGAACAGGGACTCGAGTTCTCTTCTTCTGTGAGCGGCCAAATTACGCACATCCGTTTTTGGAAAGCACCTGACGAGCCGGCAGGCAATCACGTCGGCCGCGTTTGGACCGCTACCGGTACGCCGCTGGCTTCGGCGACATTTTCTTGTGAGTCTGCTTCGGGCTGGCAAGAAGTACAATTAGCGACACCGGTGCAAATTACCGCCGGCGTGAGATACAGAGTCACTTACAACGTACAGAATGTCGTCGCAAAAACCTTCAACGTGCTTGATAGCCCGATCACCAGAGGACCATTGACTGCATGGAGTTCATATTTTATCGCGGGCGCCGGAAATTTTCCGACAACACCAAGCGGCAGTAACCTTTTTGCCGACTTCGTCTTCAAACAGTAAGGTGGTCCAGTGCTCAATACCTTAAGAGATACGCGCTCAATGACACGGCGACTGGCTCTCGGTGCCATGGCTTTACTGCTCGTATGTTCATACGACGTGCAGGCGCAGTCTGCGTCTAAAGCGGAAGAGATAGAAGTCGACATAAGCGGTGTCAAGATCAAGATACCTGACCTGGTCCTGCGCGATCAGGATGGACGGAAAGTTCGTTTCTACTCCGACTTGATCAAAGACAAAGTAATTGTCTTGACGTTTTTCTATACGAGCTGCACCTCTGTGTGCACCAGGCAGGGAAAAGTCTTATCAGAGCTTCAGTCGTTGCTAGGCGAACGCCTGGGAGAATCCGTCTTCCTGATCTCTGTCACCATGGATCCGCTCAAAGATAATCCTCAACAATTAAAAGCCTGGGGTGCGCACTACAAGATCAAACCCGGATGGACGCTGGTCACGGGAGACGAAGCTGAAATGAACAAGCTCTTGATTCGATTCACCGGAACCAAAGCAGGTGGGGGAATGCACATACCGGCAACGTTCATAGCCAATGACAAGAAAGGATTATGGACCAGCGGAGTCGGAGTGTTTGCGCCAGAGGATCTGCTTAAGGCAGTGAATTCAGTAATGCGTGACGAGTAGCTAAGAACTATTGGCGAAAGAACAAGTGAGGAAGGGTGGCTTGCCCCCGCTCTTCCAACAGCGTGGCAAGCCCCTCTTCCTGACCTGTTATTCCAAGTCTTCTTCTTTTTTCACCATCTTTTTCAGGAAAAGAATAGTTAGATAAAAATAGGATCGATGGAGTCGTCTGTGAATCCATAAACGTTGGTCTATCCAAAAGTGCTCATCTCAACTGAGGTCTGTCTCCGATAGGAAACACCTTGTAAGTTCTGTTGGATCTAAAAACCTCTATCACCTTTCAAATCAGCATCACAATAAACTCACGTCGTGATGGCATACGCGTTGCTCGTTTCACGACCGTCACCTTTAAGCTGATTCTCAACCAATGAGGGCCTCACTCGACAGACTCTCAGCGGCAAAAGGAAAAAGAAATGACTCACCACTCTAAAACCAGACACTCAATTCTCTCGTTTGTTGGTTTCTATCTCACTATTCTCACGTTCGCCGTTGTCGCACAGCTAAAAAGACCGACCAACAGCGGCTCAACCTAACCAATACAAGCACGCCGCAATCTGATTATCAACATCCGTTGCCGCAGTCTGAAGTAGTGAGACTGCTAACCCGATCGATCATTAGTGCGTCCAGCCAGGCGCAAACGCTGATCCCGTGTTCGGCTGATTTTCCAATATCACCTGAGAACCGAACGGTTTGAAAAATATCGATTCAACTGAGCAACTTCAGAAAGAGGTATACGATGAGAATGCAACAGCAAAACAGTCAGCACAGAGTTCCAGTCGCGAGTATGTTGATTACACTCTTTGTAATCATTCTGTTTAGTTGCTCGCACCAAGTTCTGGCCAGCAAAGAGGCGCCGACGAAACGAATGCCGGCTCCAACGCCAGCAGTGCGCCCAGCGGCAGGGTCAACTTCAACATAATTCAACTGCTGAATGGCGAGTATCTTGAGATGTTCGGCGCGGGCACCAGTCGCGGCATACTGCGCGGTCACCCAACAATCTCGGCGATTGAGTTGGGAAGTCTGTCTGCGGATCCTCTCCTGTTTTCGACGAACTCCGTTGAGCGTATGCGCATTTTGGCGAATGGCTTTGTGGGAATCGGAACAACCAATCCGAATACTCCATTCGAGCTGCATTTTCCGGATGCAAATCCATACTCGGTTGGTTTGGCTAGTGCCGCCAAAATGCGTCTCGTTAATAACAATACGACCAACAACAACGCGGTTGAGCTTAACCTTTCAACAGTAGATTCGAGCGGTGCAGTATCGACTGGAGTAAGAGTTGTCGGCATCTTCACCAATCATACTGCGGGGACGGCTGCGGCTGATCTCGCGTTTGTATTGCGCAATGCCGGCAACTGGTCGGAGATAGCGCGCTTCGCTTCAAATGGCAACGTTGGTATAGGCACGAATGCACCAGCCTTCAGGTTGGATGTCGCTGGCCCAATCCGTTCGACCAGTGGCGGATTCATTTTCCCCGACGGTACAGTGCAGACCACCGCTAGCGTTTGTTCTAACTGTGGCAGTTCGCAATGGACCACTTCTGGTTCGAATATTTTTTACAACGGTGGCAACGTTGGTCTGGGTACGAGCACGCCGAACGCGAAGCTGGTTCTGGCGAGCGGTAGCATCGGTTTGGGTACTAACAACATCTCTCCGTGGACGCATCACACGTCGGTGATCGAGAGTCTGAATACATCACTCTTCTTCGGATTGATTGGCGACATTCACGTTACCAGCAACGGCTATCACAGCAATGGTTGGAGGTATCGAGAGAATGGTCCTGCCTCCAATTACTATCTCTATAGCGGCCAGCATTACTGGCGAGTGGCTCCGTCGGGAGCTGCCAACAACGTTCTCACCTGGACTGACGCGATGACCTTAACCAACGCCGGCAATCTCGGCATTGGCACAACGAATCCGACGAGAAAGCTTGATCTATTCGGTGATGTTGCGGGTCTCAGCTTCGAAGCGGGCACCGGCTCACCGAATTCCGGAGTGATTCGATTCGGCGATAACACTGGCTGGAAACTACATTTCGGACGGTCGCGGAACAGCGTCGGGGACGCATTAAATAGCGGCACGGCTGGGGTGCTGATGACGGTGCAGGACAACGGTAACGTTGGTATCGGCACCACGACACCCGGTTTTAAGTTGGAGGTCGCCGGGCAGGTTCGTTCAACGAGTGGTGGATTCGTATTTCCCGACGGCACAGTGCAGACCACGGCGGGCGGCGGTGGCTCTCAATGGACCACTTCGGGCTCAAACATCTTTTACAACGCGAGCGGTGGCAACGTCGGTATCGGTGGTACTAATCCGCTTGCAAAACTACATGTGGCTGGGGTCGCAGCATGGGGGACCGCCGCCTTTAGTGGCTCAGAATGGACAAGCCATTTCAACTTAAGTGGTATTGAAGACACGTACATTCGTGGTGGCAAGTCAATATCTCGGGTGATCATCGGCGACGTTAATGCGGCTGTATTGATAGCCCTGCTCGGCGGCAATGTGGGTATCGGCACCGGATCTCCGACATCTAAACTTCATGTAAGTGGTAACGGTAGAGTCACTGGCGATCTAATCGTAGATGGCAATATTGCCGCCAAGTACCAGGACGTGGCCGAATGGGTTCCCGCTTCAGAACAACTTGCTGCGGGCACCGTGGTAGTCCTCGATCCAACCAAACCAAATCAGGTTATCTCTGCAAGCACGAGTTATGACACGCGAGTCGCCGGCGTTATCTCGGAACAACCGGGAATCACGCTGGGCGAAAAGAGCGACAACAAAGTGCTGGTCGCTACTACCGGTCGCGTCAGAGTGAGAGCAGATGCGACAAATGAGCCAATAGAGATCGGCGACTTGCTAGTCACCAGTGACTGTGAAGGCTTCGCCATGAAGTCGCAGCCAATGGAGATCGGCGGCTCTCGTATACATCGACCAGGGACGTTGCTCGGCAAGGCCCTCGAACCGCTGAAGAGTGGCCGTGGCGTAATCCTTGTGCTCCTGAGCCTACAGTAGTAGCTCGCTACAAAAAGCATAAAACAGCACAAACGGCTATCGCTCGATTGGCTTCCGGAGGAATCATGATGACACGCACTTCTTGCCGCGATCACATCCGCTTGATTGTAGGGACGTTAGCAATGGCACTCGCCATCGCCGCTATCTTAGCGCCGCCCGCTGTGCAGAGCGTTGCGAAGCCGGCATTCATCGACGTTCCAACCGGGTTGACTGTGGAAAAAGCTACAAAGGATGGCATTGAGCTCCATTGGAACGAAGTAGCCGGCGCTTCTTTCTACGAGCTTGAACGCAGCGAAAGCATGTCTGGACCATTTATTAACACCGGGCCTTCCTCAAAGACGAGCTTTACAGATAGTGTAGTCGAACCGTCTCATGCTTACGTTTATCGGGTGCGCGCATTTGGCAAGGACGACAAACAACGAGATGTTTCTTCCGAGCCCAGCAACATGGCGATGGGCACGGCAATTACATTTGAACCTGATCAATTGAAAGGACAAAGGATCAAAGCGCAACATGTTGACGATGTCCGCAAAGCTATCGACGCCGTGCGAAATGTCGCGAACATGCCTCCTGCTAACTGGGCCCGCCCGGTACTGAATGGCGCGATAGTTAGAGCGGCGGATGTGCTTGAGTTGCGTAGTAAATTGAAAGAGGCACTATCTGCGCTCAATATAGAACCTCAACCTTACACGGATTTTGACTTGATTGGTCGCGTCAGCGTTGTCAGGGCTGTCCACATTGAAGAATTGCGAACAAACTCCACTCGCGGCAGTAGCAGCGGCGCCGGTCCATTCTATGGCAATCCAAGCAGATCAATGGCCGGTGAGTTTGGTCCGCTCATCGACTTGCCGCTGGTGCCGGTGCACTTGAGTATCTTACCTGATCGCAGAATTCTGTTTTGGGGACGCGACCTGGCGCTGGATCAGCAGCAGGTAATCTTGGATCCCATCACCAAGGCGGTCAAACAGGCAGCAGGACATAGTGAAGCTTACGTTTGTAAGGTAGAGGATCAAAGTATCAGCGGCCTAACTCGCGTGGCTAATACAACGACAAACTTGTTCTGCTCGGGTCACTCTTTCTTGCCTAACGGAAATCTATTTGTAGCGGGTGGACACCGGAGTCCGCATTTTGACAGGGCCGGCGAGATACACACCAACATCTTTAACTATACAGAGGGCACTTGGACGCGGGGCCGTGATATGAACAATGGTCGTTGGTACCCTTATACCGTCACACTCGGCACAGGTGACGTGCTAATAATGGCCGGCGATTATTGGGTCAATGAGCCGCCTGACCCGCCTGACGTTCTTTATGATCCGAATAGACCCACGCCTTCAAATCCGACCTTTGCCCCTAACCTTGTTCCTCAGGTTTACACGCCTGTGCAGGGAGGATTGAGAGACCTTGATCCGCCTCTGGACTCTATGCTTACACAATACCCATACCTGCACCTTACGTCTAACGGTAAGGTCTTCCAGGCCCAATCAGGTTTCTTTACGAACGAGCAAAACAATCCTGAGGTTGACAGACAAAGCAGGTTGTTAGATCCCAAAGCTCCCACTGGTGCTCAATGGAAACCAATCCAAAGCACCGGCTATCCTCACGCGATAGGCTCTTCAGTTCTGCTCAGCGGCGACAGAGTTCTGCTTGTAGGTGGATTTGATAATAGCCAAAAGCCAACGAAAGATGCCGAAACTATAAACTTAAATGTGGACTCGCCAAGCTGGACACCAGCAAAGCCAATGAGGTTTGCCAGAACATATCACACAGCCACGATTTTACCTGATGGCAAAGTGTTGGTAACGGGCGGCGTCGGGTGTAAAGGCGTTAACAATATCGAAAGTTACGACATCAACAACAACGCTTTAATAATGTGCTCCGCCGGCCAAGTCTTGATTCCGGAATTGTGGGATCCGCAATCGGACAAATGGACCCTGATGGCCCCGCATACACAGATTCGCGCTTACCATTCCGTGGCAGCCCTCCTGCCCGACGGTAGGGTCTTGGTTGGCGGCAGCGGTCTCCCGGGAACAGTCGGCGAAATCGGTAGTGGTGGCTCTAAAATTACGGACCAGGAGATTTCAAAGCAACAGTTGAATGCAATGTCGCTTGGACACAACAATATCGAGATCTTCTCACCGCCTTACCTGTTCAATTCGGATGGAAGCCTGGCCGAACGGCCCGTTATAACCTCGGTTGTCACCGCGACGTCAGGGTATGTTTCAGACGGCGAGACATTCTTTATTGGGACCTCGGGTGCTGGAAGCGTGACTAAGGTGAGTCTCATGCGGCTTCCTTCTGTAACTCACGGATTCAATCAGGACCAACGCCGAATATATTTGCAACCAACCCTAACGAACGGCGGGGTTTTTGTAACCGTTCCCAGTTCACCAAATCAGTGCCCGCCTGGGTATTACATGCTATTTGTCCTGAACAGTGCCGGCGTACCTTCGGTGGCTGAAATTATCAGAGTACAAAATGTTTCACTATTTCCGGATGACACTCCGAAAGACACTGCCAGTGGAGCAGGCGCAACCTGGGAACAGGGCATTGAGTTCTCTTCCTTTTTGAATGGCCAGATCACGCACATCCGGTTTTGGAAAGCGCCGGGTGAGCCGACCGGTGGCCACGTAGGCCACATCTGGAATGCGGCCACGGGTGCCGAGCTCGCGTCAGCACAGTTCCTTAATGAGACCGATTCGGGCTGGCAGGAAGCACAGTTACAAACGCCGCTGCCGATCACTGCCGGCGTTAGATACAGGGTCACTTACAACATACATAGTGTCGTAGCCAAAACCTTCAACGCGTTGAGCTATCCGAATTCAAGCTGGCCATTGATCGGATGGGGCTCATACTTCTCGACGCCTGCCGGTTCATTCCCGACAAGCGCGAGTCTGAGTAACCTTTTTGCTGACGTGAGGTTCAAATGACAATCCAAATTAAGCGCAGCATTTTTGCCGGGATGACAGCTCTATTACTCGCGTGTGGCCTGGCGCGTGGTCAGGATCAGAACGCGCAAGTGCGAGTGGTGGAGGTGAACATCGGAGGCGCTGGTAAAGTCAAAATTCCCGACCTCGTCGTACGCGACCAGGACGGACGGAAAGTTCGCTTCTATTCCGACTTGATCAAAGACAAAGTAGTTGTTCTGAGCTTCTTCTACACGAGTTGCGCCTACGCTTGCCCGATGCAGGGAAAGACTTTTTCAAAGCTTCAATCGCTGCTGGGTGAGCGACTGGGGAAATCCGTTTTTCTGATTTCGGTCACTACCGATCCTGCCAACGACGACCCTGCAAAACTCAAAGCATGGGGCCGGCGCTACGGTGTGCGATCAGGTTGGACCCTGGTGACGGGTGACGAGACTGAAATGAACAAACTCCTCATACCGTTCACCGGCAGCCCCGCAGGTGGAGGAATGCACCTTCCGGCAACCTTCATCGGTAATGACAAAAGAGGATTCTGGACCAGCGGAGTCGGAGTGTTTG
>Ga0070706_100000032_pt1 | contig 152892 bp, 132 predicted proteins | sample KBSK5501metaG_FD_65476 | JGI IMG/M metagenome (GOLD analysis project Ga0070706, IMG submission 65476) | Corn, switchgrass and miscanthus rhizosphere microbial communities from Kellogg Biological Station, Michigan, USA - KBS K5-50-1 metaG | ecosystem: Host-associated > Plants > Roots >...
TGCCGACGTTTGAGAGCGGAGAAAACGTATTGACGAGCTCGGCGCGAAGCGCAGGATCGGTTGAGAACTGATCGAGTGGTATCTCGAGCACTTCCGTTCGCGCCATGACGCTAGCGCGATACTTCCACGTTTCGGACGTCGCTACTCCTTCGATGCCGAGACAATTTCCACCGCCGAGAAAGTCAACACCTATACTCTCGTCCATGCCGAGCACAACTTCTGGTGAAGCCGCATGAAACGGAGCGCCATGAGAACGTCGCACCCAGCCACTCTTGATGAGGATGAGCCGATCGATGCGATCGCCCTCTTTGCAGAGCATGTGATGTTTGGCATAAACCATGTAGCGAGCAGTGCGGCGGAGCTCGTTAGCGAGAGTGTCGCTGAGTGGCTTATCTGTGATTAGAGTGAGGTCCTGGAGCACACGGCCCATTCCGTGCGAACGATAAGTTTCATCGAGTATCTGACCAAACTTTGGCAGTTTACGAAGTAGACGCAATGCGGGACGCGTCACTTCGAGCACGACCGCCGTTTGATTCGCAGGCACTGAAACGGTCGCATTCCGCTCGATGCCAGCAAGCAGGGCCATCTCGCCGAAACATGTTCCAGGTTCAAGTTGTCCGATCTTTTTCTGGCCGTCGCCGTCGTGCACGTAAACGTCGAGCGTGCCTTCAACTGCGATGTAGAAAGTGTTTCCGCCCCATTCACCTTGGCGCATGATCTCTTCGCCGGAATCGAAGGTGAGCAGGCGGACGTAAGGTCCTACTTGTTTGCCGTTGCCGTAGTCGCGGCCCTGAACGATCACTTCGAGATCGCTGGCATACTTCTGCTTACCGTTTTGTTCTTCGAAGAGTTCAGCGGTTAGAGCGAGATTCTGGACGGCCTGAACAACGCGACCCCGGTCGGTGATTTCGCGCGGCATACAGTTCTTTTACATCCACAGATTACGCAGATCAAGAAAAATAATCTGTGTAATCTGTGGATACATGAAGTTCATGCTAAACTCTGGCTACGAATGCTTCCAGAAAAACTTTACGCCCTTCCACTCGAACAACAGATCGGACAATTCCTATTCATCGGACTTCCAGGCACTGAGCTCGACGCCGAAACACGTGCGCTGATCGAGGAAGTGCAGCCTGGCGGCATCATAATCTTTGGCCGCAACGTCGCGGCTCCGCAACAGCTACGCTCGCTGCTCGACGGCGCTCGGGAACTACTGGCGGTGCCACCGCTATGCGGCATCGATCAGGAAGGCGGACTAGTCGACCGGCTGCGCAAGATTTTCACGCCGATGCCCGCGGCGCGCACGATTCGTCAGCACGGCGACCTTGCGGCAGCACGCGCCCTGGGGAAAATCACCGGCGAAGTGCTGCGGATGCTGGGCTTCAACCTCAACTTCGCGCCCGTGATGTCGATCATGACTGAAGATCGCGATCTGCTCTCGAACGGGCTTTATTCGCGATCGTATGGACGTTCACCCGGCGAAGTCCTCGGGTACACAACCGTCTACATGCGCGGGCTTCAAGGCACCGGCTGCGTCGGCTGCCTCAAACACTTTCCCGGAATCGGAGCGGGCGAAGTAGATTCGCATGAAGAGATGCCGGTCGTGCGCCTATCGCACGACGATCTAATCGCGCAGGATCTCGCTCCCTACATCGAGCTCTTTCAACGACGAGACGATCGCGTGCGCTGCGTGATGGTCAGTCACGGTGGTTTCCCAAACGTCGACATCAGAGAGGAAACGACCGGTGGTCTGCTCGAACCCGCATCACTCAACTACAACATCGTCAGCAAGCTTCTGCGCGAAGAGCTCGGCTACAAGCATCTGGTCGTCACCGACGATCTCGAGATGGGCGCGATCGCCCGTCACTGCGAGATCGAAGACGCAACAGTGCGCGCGGCACTTGCGGGCGAGGACATGCTTTTGATTTGCGCCACTCCGGAGAAGATACGGCGCGGTTATCAGGGCCTACTCGCCGCCGCCAAAAATGGTCGCCTTTCGCCACAGCGCATACAAGAATCACTGGAGCGCATCGCCAGAACCAAAACGATAATGGAGCCACCGCTGCCACTCGATATGGATCGTTTCAAAGAGTTGGCAGACCAGATAACGAAACTAAACGCGAAGCTCAACTACACCTATGGAGGCGTGATTAAGTGAGCACAGGCAAGTTGATTCTTGTGTTTGTTCTCATCTCGCTGATGATTGTGCCGCTCGGTTGCCGGCATCGCAGCAACGGGTTTGTCATCGCACTCGGCGACAACATTCGCACCATCGATCCCATTGGCTCGCCTTCAGTCGACGCCGCCAGTGAGCGAGTGCGAACATTGATTTTCAACACGCTTGTCCGCAAAAACGAGAAGTTTGATTACGTTGGCGAGCTCGCGTCAGACATAAAACGTTCAGACGATGGTTTGACTTACACGTTTACACTTCACGATGGCGTGAAATTTCACGATGGACGCGTGCTTAGCTCTTCGGATGTGAAATACACGCTCGACCTGGTGTTTTCGAGTAACTTCGCCAAGTCGGCGAGTTTTTACGAAGGCGCAGGAGCAGAAAAACACAGTCTCATAAAGAGCGTCGAAGTGCCCGATCAGCGAACGATTGTCGTCACGCTGATCAAGCCGTGGGTGGGTTTGTTGTCGAATCTCGTTCCGGTGGCGATCATTCCCAAAGACAGTTACGAATCGCAAAAGCAACATCCACTCGGTACTGGTCCATTCAAGTTTATTCGTTGGGACAACGTGCAGCAGGTTTGTGACGTCGAAGCGTTTCCTGAATATTGGCAAGGTCCTCCGAAGCTACAAACAATTCGCGTGCGCGTGATTTCCGACATGAACGCGCTTCAGTCGGAATTGCAGGCTGGCAGGGTTGATATCGCGCCGATGCCGACCAGTCTTTCGCCGGATGCAGTCAGGCGACTCGAGCAGGATCGAAATCTTCAGGTGAGGATATTTCCAGGCTCAAACGTCTTGCTCTTGACGATCAACACATCGTCGCCGCCACTCGATAACGTCAAGGTTCGTCAGGCAGTAGCGTACGCAATCGATCGTGAGAGCTTGATCAAGAACCTGGTGCTGGGCCTCGGAAAGATTGCGCACTCGATCATTCCGGAAGAGTCGTGGTCCTACTCGCCTGGGCAAACGTATTCTTACAATCCTGCAATGGCCAAGCGGCTGCTCGACGAAGCTGGTTTCCGTGATCCTGACGGTGATGGACCAAAAATGCGTTTTGACAAGCCAATAGTCTACAAGGTTTCAGGCAGCAGCCTCGCAGGGCGACAGTACGCGGGAGTGATCCAAAACTATCTGAAAGAGGTTGGCATTCCGGTGGAGATCCAGACGCCGGAGCAGAACACGCTGTTCGATGAGCTGCGCCGCGGAAACTTTCAAATCGCTTACACGCAGTGGGTGGGTGGCAATCAGGATCCAATCTTTTACAAAGATCTCTTTGCGACGTCTGAGATACCAACGCAAACGCGACCGTCGCGAAATCGCAGCCGCTACAGCAACAAAGAACTCGATGCGCTGCTCGAAGAAGCAGTGAACACGTTCGATCGCGAGAAGGCCCGCGACCTGTACAGGAGGATTCAGGACATTGTCAGTCGTGAGGTTCCCGTTTTACCGTTGTGGTATCAGTCAAACGTCGTGATCGCGAAGAAGAACGTGGGGAACATTCAGGTGGACGCGAGCGGTGACTGGGGCTTCGTCAAAAATCTGACTCAGCAGTGAACCGCGGATAACGCGGATTCATGGCGGACTTATCCGCGTTCATCCGCGTAAATCCGCGGCTCCTAAACGGATGATCCGAAAGGGCGCTGTGGTTACGTCGATCACCGTCGAAGGCTCAGTCGCAGTAACGTCTCCGCCATCGATCACGAGATCGATCGCGTCGCCAAAATAATCGCGAACCTCTTGGGCCGACCGCGCCGGTTCTCGGCCCGAAGGATTTGCGCTCGTCGCAGTCAACGCGCCGCCACACTGTCTCACCAAATCGCGCACCTCTACATCAGCCGGAACGCGCACACCGACAGTTCCCGTTCCCGCTGTGATCTCCACCGGCAGCTCCGGCACGGCATGTCCAACGATCGTCAACGGGCCGGGCCAGAATTTTTTCGCGACCTCATCGAACGCCGCCGAGCGCTCGGCAATAAAGCGATCCACCAATCCAGCGTCAGCCAGCAGCAACAGGATCGGCTTGTTCTCTTCCCTCCCTTTCAGTGCTTTGACTTTCGCGACTGCCGGCGCATTGAATGGATCCGCGCCGAGGCCATAAAAAGTGTCAGTGCGAAAAGCAATCACGCCACCTCGAGAAACCACCTCGGCGGCACGCTCAATCACGGCTGCTTCCAATTCGTATCTATCCTCGTCTTCTTCAACGACGGCGCGTCCAGCACATTTGAGTCGAATCCCGAAACATAAGGCTTCACCAGCGAATACGCCGACGCAAAATAGATTGGCATCGCCTTTAGATCCTTCAATGCTTGCGCCTCGGTTTCGACGACATGCTCTTTTTCCGGCATCACAGCTCTTTCTTCACTGCCGGGTGACGCAACTGGCACCGCGTGGTTATCGCGCTCAAAGAGCATCTTGAGATTCACCAACTCGCTCGTGGTCTGCATCACGATTCCACGGCGTACGATGTCGTAGTCGCTAGCCCTTATCGCTGCTTCATATTCGTCCCAGTTGCGGATCACGATCTCCGTTTCGATATTGAGCGTCGCACGCCACATCGCGGCGATCGACTGCGCCACGATGCGCTGTTGCTCGTTGCGATTGATAAGCAGCCTGATTACCGGAAAGCCTTCGCCGTTCGGATAACCGGCTGCTGCTAGCAGCTCGCGTGCTTTGTTGACATCGTGTCCGAGCATTTCCGTCTGGTTCACCACCGGACGTTCTCCCGACATTGCTTCCGGCAAAAACTTGCCGGCCGGTTCGGTCGAGCCGCCCAGGTCGTCGCGACTGATGCGTTCGCGATCGATTGCCAGCGCGAGCGCCTCACGCACGCGCACGTCGTCAAACGGCTGACGCGAAGTGTTGAAGCTGTAGTAAGTCAGGGCGCCAAATGTTGAGCGATGAAAGTCTTTGTAAGGAGTTAGCAGCTTGAGCGCGAGAGGCTCAAACGGCGCATTGGTAATGGCATCGATCTGACCTGTTTCATAAGCCGTCAACGCATCTTCGGCGTCTGGAGTGTTCACGAACGTGACGCGATCGAGCGCGACTGACTCGCCGTCCCAGTAAGTCTTCGCGCGTTCGAGTCGAACACGATTCCGATCGGTTTCCGACAAGAGAAAAGCACCGTTCGAGATCAGCTCTTGCGACTCGAGACGGGTTGTGCGATCCGCGTCGGCGACTTTGACGGGACGAAAAACGGGATGGGCCACAAGCGCCGGAAAACTGTGATCGGCCTGTTGCAGAGTCACCTGCAAGACGTGATCGTTGATGGCTCGAGCACCAAAATGATGTGGCACGGAGATCGACGGAGTGGCGCCTTCGATGTTCGACAACAGATCGGTATGTGGCGCGAGTGGTCCGATCTTGAGCGTGCGCTCCCATGAACGGACGAAGTCGTTAGCAGTTACCTTTTCGCCGTTGGACCAGCGCGCGTTGTCGCGTAGATAAAAAGTCCAGACGCGTCCGTCGTTTGACGATTCCCAGTGAGTTGCAACTGCCGGAACGGGCGCGAGTGTTTGCGGATCGTACTCGGTGAGTCCTTCAAAAAGCGCTCGCACAGCGTCAGTATCAGGCGGAGCAGCAGCAAACGCGGGATCGAAGGTTTGTGGCAGACCGCCGTTGCTCCAGCGAAACTCCTGCGCGGGCGGCGCGATCACCTTGCCGTAGTAAGTTGAGGGCTCATTGGTGCTGAAACAGCCGGTGTGTATTAAACACGCTGCCAGCACTAACGACCAAATTCCGGAAAAACGCGAATATCTAAACATATTCTTAGCCGCGGATTTACGCGAATGTACACGGATTAGATCCGCGTTCGTCCGCGTAAATCCGCGGCCCGAAGAAGTTGTTCGTGCACACGCACTGTTTGATCTTTAGTTAATTCAAACCCATCTGAAGTATCGATCAAATAATCAGCAAACTTCTGCTTCTCTTCCTGCGGCATCTGCGAGTCGATGCGTCGCTGTGCTTCCTCACGGGAGAGATGATCGCGCAATATCAGGCGTTCGAGCTGTACCTCCGGACGACAATGGACCACGATCAGTTTATCAAAACGTTTGTAGCCGCCTGATTCGATCATCAACGCCGCATCGACGATCCCGATGCCGTTTGGATCTTGCCGCTCCCACGCGTTCAATATTTCATCTTGCCGCGCGATGATGAAAGGATGAAGAATGTGATTCAGGCGCTGGCGCTGACTCTCATCGACAAAGACGATCGACGCCAACTGCCTTCGATTCAGCGTTCCGTCTGAATTGAGTATCTCTTCACCAAACTCTTTTGTGAGTGCCGCGAGACCTGGCGTGCCTGGCAGCACGACTTCGCGCGCTGTTTGATCCGCATCGAGCACATGACAGCCCAGGTCAGTAAAAACTGAGGCGACAAACGACTTACCAACGCCAATGGATCCTGTCAAGCCGACACGAAGCATAGTCATCGCCGTCGCAGGTTCGCGGCCTTCAAGGTGTTTTTCATCAGCATCGCCACAGTTAATAAGCCGACACCGCCCGGAACCGGAGTTAGCATGCCCGCCACTTCAGCCGCCTCCGCTGGATTAACATCGCCGACGAGCGTGTAGCCGCGTTTCGCGACGACTTCGAGTCGCTTCTCCGCGTCAGGCCCGAAAAGTGAACGCACCTCATCAGGATCCGAAACCTTATTCATGCCAACATCGATCACAGTCGCGCCGGATTTGATGTGATCGCGACGAATGAAACCTGTTCTTCCGATTGCGACCACAAGCAGATCGGCATTGCGTGTTACGGCAGGCAGGTCACGCGTGCGCGAATGGCAGATTGTGACCGTTGCATCTCGCTGCAACAACAGTTGTGCCATCGGTCGGCCGACAATCTGACTACGACCAACGACACATGCATTTGTGCCGCGCAGCTCGATGCCATTGTCGTCGAGCAGTTCGATGATGCCCGCCGGAGTGCAGGGCACGAATACCGGCCTGCCCATCGCCAGCTTACCCGCACTGACGGGATGAAACCCGTCGACGTCCTTCGACGGATCGATTGCTTCGATAATCACAGTTTCGTCAACGCCGGACGGCATCGGAAGTTGAGCCAGAATGCCATCGACGTCTTCGCGCGTGTTCAGCGAACTAATCAACTCGAGCAGCTCAGACGTGCCCGTCGATTCAGGCAGCGCGTGATGCTCGGAGCGTATGCCGACCTCTTCGCATGCGCGAATCTTGTTTCTCACGTAAACCGCAGATGCAGGATCGTCGCCGACGCGCACCGCAGCAAGACACGGCCGGTAGCCGCGCTCTGCAACCATTCGCTCGACCTCTGCTTTAACTTCGTCCTTGATCCTTGCGGCGAGCGATGCCGCTTCAAGCAAGCGCGCGCGTGGTCCGGTTTTGATGTTTTCGGCAATCATTATTTGTTCTGCTCTTTGTGCCCCTTCGTCTGGTCATTATAATCGCAGAGATGTCATTCGCGAGACTAATACTTCTTTGCCTCCTATTAAACATGGCTGCTCTTTCGGCAGCGGCGCAACCAAACGACTACCTTGTCGGACGTAACGCGGAACGAACAGGAGATATCGCAGGCGCCACAGCGCACTACCAAGCGATCGCCTCCGGCGATTCTGTGCTCAAAGAATACGCGCTTTGGCGACTCGCCAGGATTGCGCGCTCAACCGGAGATCTCGTACTCGAGCGCGAACGTTTGCAACAACTGATCGCAGCGGCACCGTCGAGTCTGCTTTTTGACGCTGCGGCGTTGCGACTGAGTGAGAGTCTCTTCGAAAGCGGTGATTTCACAGGCGCGGCAAACAGCGCCAAGCTGTTGACATCGTCGAAGAATCTTGCGCGGGCGCGAGAGGGCGCGGCTTTGATGGGCCTTGCATACGTGCGCGCCGGAAAGGTCGAGGAAGCACGCGATGTTTTTACCAAACTTGTGATGCAGATGCCGGACGCTTCGCGGCCCGATGACTACGCGCTCGTCGCAGTTCGCCAGCTTGATGCTCTCGACAAAGGCTCGCCTGCTCTGTCAGAAGCGGATCATCTGTTGCGCGCTTCTGTTTACCAGTTCAATCGTGACTTCGCCGGCGCACGAGTTCACTATCAGGCGGTCATCGATCGTTACCCGCAAAGCACGACCGTGCCGAATGCGATGTTTCAGATCGCACGCGGCCTCTACCTCGAGAGTAAATACGACGATGCACTCAAACTCTTTCAGAAAGTGTTTGATTCCTATCCGCAGTCGTCGAGCGCGCGCGATGCGCTCGGTTATGTAGCTTCGAGCCATGCGCGGATGAAGCGCACGGACGACGCTGTCAACGCATACAAACTCTACATCGATCGTTTCCCTGATGCGCCGAGTCCGGAGCGACCTTACTTGAACATCATCGATGCGCTTCACGAAGCCGGACGTTATCCGGAAGCGTTGGACTGGGTGCAACAAACCCGCGCGCGCTTCAAGAACGACGTTGCCGGCGCGCTTGCGTTGTTTGCGCAACTGCGCATTCACATGGCCCAGGGAAGTTGGGCCACCGTCGTGGGCGACGCCGGCGAACTGTCGAAGCTGTCGGATCTCGGCGGCACTCGCGTTCCTGGCGGAACCAGCATTGCCGAAGTAAATTTCCTGCGTGCGTTTGCATTCGAACAACTCGGCCGAACCGAGGAAGCAATCAACGGCTATTTGTCGATACCTGATGGTCGCAATGAATACTACGGAGTTCGCGCCACGCAGCGATTGATGGATCTGGCCGTGGGTGAGAAGTCACGCGCAATCCTGAGAAATCGGCTCAATTCACTGCTCAACGAAAGCAAAGCCGCAAATGCAGCGGGACAGTTTGAGCAGTCGCGCGCGGCAGCGCAGTCGAGCCTGAGACTCACAAACGATCCGCAACTTCGCGCCGAAGCGTTGAAGTACCTGCAAAGTGCATACAACGCACTGGCCACTTACCGCTTTCCCCAGTTCAATAAGATCTCTCTCCTGAAACAGTCGCCGGATGCTGCAACTCACGAAGGGCTCGCAGACAATCTGCTGCGTCTCGAACTCTACGACGAAGCGCTGCCGGAGTTGCTCGCCGTTCGTGGACCAACTAAGGCGTCGACGCCGTCAGACGAAGACTATACGATCGCGCTTCTTTCGCTGCGTGCGGGTATTCCGAATCGTGCCGTGCGCTTCGCGGAACAGGTCTGGAAACCGTTGCCGGCCGACTTCGTGGTCGAGCTTGCGCCACGCGAGATGGTCGAGCTTCTCTATCCGGTGCCTTTTCGAGAATCGCTTTTGAAACATGCAACAGGCCGAGGCGTCGATCCGCGCTTCGTGCTCTCAATTGCGCGGCAGGAGTCGCGCTTTCAAACTGATGCGAAGTCGGTCGCGGCTGCACGGGGCATGATGCAGTTTATTTCGTCCACTGCCGACCAGGTTGCTGCGCAACTGAATCTGCGCGACTTCGATCAGGACGATCTCTACAACGCCGATACGGCGATTCTCTTCGGCTCACAGTACCTCGCGAATCTGTTTCAACAGTTTCCAAATCAGCCGCAGGCAGTCGCCGGAGCCTACAACGGTGGGGCAGACAATCTAGCCCGCTGGATCGCGCGCTCGCGGTCCAATCAAGCCGATCGCTATGTTCCTGAGATCGGGTTTTCGCAGACGAAGGATTACGTATACAAAGTGATGGCCAACTTCTGGACTTATCAGCGTCTTTATGACGAACAACTCCAGCCGCGGACGACCAAATGAAGCCACAGAGAGGCACAAAAAGCGCAAAACAATTGTCCAGGCATTTGTGCCTTTTGTGCCTTTTGTGCCTTTTTGTGGCGCTAATCTGTCTGGGGGCGTCATGTCGGAGGGCCAATGAGAGGCGCTACGAGTTGAAGGGCAAGGTGGTGCTAGTCGAGCCTGATAAGCATCTGGTCACGATCTCTCATGGAGATATCAAAGGTTACATGCCGGGGATGACGATGCCCTTCACGGTGCCGAACGACTCGGATTTGCAAATTCTGGCGCCGAATGATGAGGTCACGGCGACACTGGTGGTTGATGGTTCGCACGCGTGGTTGGAGAATTTGATCATTACACGGCAGAGCGCAAATCCTGCGGCGATGCCAGGCGTCGTGATTGCCAAAGAAGGCGATGAGGTCCCGAACTTCACTCTGCGTAATCAGGACGACCGTGAGATTCGCATTCACAACTATCGCGGCAAAACGTTGCTACTGACATTTATCTACACGCGTTGTCCCGTGCCTGAGTATTGCACGCTGATGAGTGACAACTTCGCGCAAGTGGATCGGGCGTTGGGCCAGGATCCGGAGTTGTACGCGAAAACCCACCTGCTCAGCGTCACTATCGATCCGTCCTACGATACGCCGAAGGTGCTGCGCAGTTATGGTGCCGCGCACACGGAGCGTTATCAAAATGAGACTTTCGCGCACTGGGAGTTTGCGACCGGAACGAGCGAGCAGGTCAAAGAGATTGCTGGGTTTTTTGGGCTGACGTATTTTCCAGAGAAGGACCAGATCATCCACTCGCTGCGGACGGCGATCGTGAATCCGGACGGAAAGGTCGCGAAGGTCTACAGTGGAAATGAATGGAAGCCGGAGGAGATTGTGGAGGAGATCAAAACCATCCACAGATTACGCAGATGATTCTGTGTAATCTGCGTAATCTGTGGATTAACCCTTGATCTTTTTGATCTCTTCAGTCAGCACAGGTACCGCTTCAAACAGATCTCCAACAATGCCGTAATCCGCAATGTCGAAGATCGGCGCCTCCGGATCTTTATTAATCGCCACGATCGTGCCTGAGTTCTTCATGCCGACGAGATGCTGAATCGCGCCTGAGATGCCCAGCGCAACGTAAAGCTTGGGCGCGACGGTTTGTCCCGACGATCCGATCTGGCGGTCAATTGGTAACCACTCGGCGTCACAAATGGGCCGCGATGCCGCGAGGTCGCCTCCCAGGACTTCAGCCAGCTTTTCCGCCAACGCCAAGTTCTCTTTACTCTTGATACCGCGCCCTACGGCGACAATCACTTCAGCCTTCGTGAGATCGACGGCCTGCTTCGCTTCCTGGAACGGAGGCTCGGGAACCATTCGCACCTCACCAATCTCAACAGCGACATTCTCAACCTGCGCGCTGCCGCCTTTCGACGCTTGATCTGGCCGGTAGGCTCCCGTTTGAAAAGTCGCGAACACCGGCGGCTCGCCATCGGAAACAACATCCGCGTCGAGTTTGCCGAGAAAGATTCTTCGCGTGAAACCGATCTTGCCGCCGTCAACTTTTGCACGAATGCAATCGCTGATCAGCGATTTGCCAAAACGCGCAGCCAGCTTCGGCGCAAAGTCGCGCACCTGGTACGTGTGTGTTAAGAAAACAAAACTCGGATCGACTTGCTTGACGATCTGCTGCATGCCGTCGGCATAGGCATCCGGTGTGTAATCCGCCAGCTTCGGATTCGTCGCACAGATCACTTTCGCGACATCGTAAGCAGCAATCTCCTGCCCCAACGAAGCAACGTCAGCCCCAAGCACTACCGCCGTAACGATCTGCTGCAACTGCGAACCGAGCGTCTGCGCCGCAGCCATCGCCTCAAGAGAACTGCGATTGGCGACACGCCCTTTATGCTCAATAAAAACCAGTATTCCGCTACTCATCTCTCAATCCTGATCCGCGTTCATCCGCGTAAACCCGCGGCTAAATAACGCGCGCTTCAACGTGCAGCTTCTGCGCCAACTCCGCCGCCCCTGCCTTCGCATCGCCATTCCCTAGCAACTGCGTCTGTTTCATCTTTTGCGGCAGGTAGATTTTCTCGACGCGTTGATGTGAAGGTCGCCCAATGAGCTCCGCCGAAGGGGTAACTTCCCTTATCTCTTTCTTCTTCGCCGCCATGATTCCTTTCAACGTGGCGTAGCGAATCTGACTAATACCCGATTGGATCGTCAGCAGCGCCGGCAGCGGCATTTCATACCATTGATACCACCCACTCTCGAGCTCCCTCTTGACGCGCAACTTGTCAGGCGAGGCGTCCAACTCGATCACGATCGTTGCGTGTGGCAGGCCGAGAAGCTCAGCCATGATCACGCCCGTTTGACCGTAGCCGTAATCGTCTGACTGGAGACCAGTCATTACCAGATCAGCTTTTTCATCACGAATCGCGTCGGCAAGGACAGTCGCGGCAGCGTAAGGCGTCAGGTGCGTGAGATTGTCGCCAGCCACATGGATGGCCCGATCGGCGCCGCGCGCAAGCGCATCTTTAATGACGCTCTTCACGCGTTGGGGACCCATCGAACAGACAACCACTTCACCGCCAAGTTTCTCGCGCACGCGCAAGGCTTCTTCTAGCGCATAGCCGTCTGACTCGCTCACCTCGAACGAGAGATCGCCCTCCTCGATCCAAGTGCCGTCTTTGTTAATCCGCAGGATCGCGTCCTTGTTCGCGACCTGCTTCATCATCACTACGATTTTCATCTACACCTCATTCGCCACAAAGAGGCACAAAAGCACAAAAAGAGTAGCGAAAACATTTAGGCCTATTCTTCATAACGCTTGAATAAGAGCGCTGCGTTCGTGCCGCCAAAACCAAAGCTGTTCGAAAGGACATAGTCGACGTGTGCTTCGCGGGGTTCGTTTGGCACGTAATCGAGGTCACAGTCGGGATCGGGATTGAAGTAGTTGATGGTCGGCGGCAACACGTCGCGGTGCAACACCAACACGCAGAACACGCCTTCAATACCGCCGGCCGCGCCGAGTAAGTGACCAGTCATCGACTTGGTTGAACTGACGGCGAGCTTGTAAGCGTGCGCACCGAACGTGTCTTTGATCGCAAGGGTCTCAAACTTATCGTTGTAAGGTGTCGAAGTGCCGTGGGCGTTGATGTAACCAACCTGTTCCGGCCGTATGCCGGCGTCTTTCAACGTTCGCTGCATCACGCGTCGTGCGCCCGAGCCGGTTTCGTCAGGCATCGTGAGATGGAACGCATCGGCTGCAATGCCATAGCCCGCAACTTCCGCGTAAATCTTCGCGCCACGACGCTTCGCTGACTCCAATTCCTCGAGAATCATGATCCCGGCGCCTTCGCCGATCACAAAACCATCGCGATCTCTTTCGAATGGCCGCGACGCGTGCAACGGATCGTCGTTGTTGGTTGACAACGCTCTCATCGCGGAAAAGCCCGCGACGCTCATCGGCGTGATGGCTGACTCAGCGCCACCGCAGATCATGATGTCTGCATCACCGCGCTGAATGATCTTGAAGCTATCGCCGATGGCGTGCGCGCCGGCGGCACAGGCGGTAGCGGTGGCGGAGTTTGGTCCCTTTGCGCCAAAACGAATTGAAACTTGTCCGGCAGCGAGATTCACGATGGCCGAAACAATGAAGAACGGCGAAACTCGATCTGGCCCATCGTCCAGGAGCTTCGAGTGCTCGCGCTCGATGGCCCAAAAGTCTCCGATGCCGCTGCTGATGTATGTGCCTGTGTTCTCGGAGATGTCGTCAGGAAACTTTCCTTCGGGCGTGAGTTTGATGCCGCTGTCGGCCACAGCTTCAATCGACGCGGCAATCGCATAATGAATAAAGGCGCCCATCTTGCGCGCCTCTTTCTTTGCGATAAATGTCAGTGGGTCGAAGTTTTTTACTTCGCAGGCGAATCTTACCGAAAACTTCTCCGCGTCAAACTTCTTGATGTAGTCAGCGCCGCTGCGCCCGTTCATCAGGGCAGTCCACGTGTCTTCGACATTGTTGCCAACAGGTGTGACAAGGCCGAGGCCTGTAACTACGACACGACGTGTCAAATTAGAACTCCTTGAAAATCAGGATGAATCTCCTCTGTGTCTCTGTGTCTCTGTGTTCGAATTCAAACACAGAGGCACAGAGACACAGAGACACACCCTTACTTTTTGTGCTGGTCGATGTAGTTATAAGCGTCCCGCACACTTTGAATCTTCTCGGCGTCTTCGTCGGGAATCTCAATCCCAAACTCCTCTTCAAAACGCATCACGAGTTCGACCGTGTCCAGCGAGTCGGCGCCGAGGTCGTCGATGAATCTTGCGTTGGGCGTGACCTCGTTTTCATCGACACCAAGCTCATCGACGATAATTTGTTTTACCTTATTCTCGATCTCTTGATCGGGCATCGTGTTTGCTCCTCTGTGAGTTTATTTTGTAATTGCCGCTAAACTTGCTGCATCTTCCACGTTCAGCATCCGCACATCGCGACTGATTTGACGCATCAGACCTGATAAGACCTTTCCTGGACCAGCTTCGATGAATGTATCGACGCCTTGCTGCATCAGCAACTCCATCGACTCAACCCAACGAACAGGCGCTGAAACCTGCCGCACCAGCGCGTCACGCAACTCGTCGGGCGCGGTAGTCACGCGCGCATCGACGTTTGTTACTACCGGCACTGCCGGCTCGTTAAAAACCAACTCCGCCAGATCGGGCGCGAGCCGATCCTGCGCCGGCTTCATGAGCGCACAATGAAAAGGGGCGCTCACGTTTAACTTGATCACGCGCTTGGCGACACTCTTCAACAACTCGATCGCGCGGTCAACGGCTTCCGTATTTCCCGCGATCACGATCTGATTCGGCGAGTTTATATTCGCAACCGAACAAACCTGATTTTGTCTCGCCTCTTCGCAAACACGCTCGATGTCGCCGATCTCACCGCCGATCACTGCCGCCATCGCGCCGGTTCCGACCGGCACGGCTTCCTGCATGTAGCGGCCTCTCGCTCGTACGGTTCGCACCGCATCTGATAACTGCAAGGCGCCCGCGGCCACAAGCGCGGAGTATTCACCTAAACTATGTCCGGCGACAAATGCCGGCGAGCTGATCCCCACTTCCGTCGTCGCGCGAAAGGCGGCTACAGAAACCGTGAGAATAGCGGGTTGCGTATTCTCGGTTAACTGTAAATCTTCCGCCGGGCCTTCAAAGCAGAGCCGCGAGATCGAAAAGCCCAACGCATCATCAGCTTCTTCAAAGGCCTGCCGCGCTACCAGAAATTCTTCTGCCAGTTCCTTTCCCATGCCAGGACTCTGCGAACCCTGACCAGGAAAAATGATCGCCGTCACCATCGCATCAGCACCGCGCCCCAGGTGACTCCGCCGCCAAACGACGTCATCAACACCAAATCGCCTGGCTTGACCCGTCCGGCCTCGACGCATTCATCAAGCGCGATCGGGATCGACGCTGACGAAGTATTCCCATGCACCGCGATGTTTGAATAAACCCGCGACATATCCACGTTCAATCGATCCGCCACGGCCTCCGTGATGCGTTGATTCGCCTGGTGCGGGATAAACAGATTGATCTCTTCGGCCTTGACGCCGGCTTGATCGAGCACTTCGCGCGAAATTTCCGCCATTGAACGAACGGCCACCTTGAACAGCTCGTTGCCCTTCATCTTGAAGAAGTGATCGCCCGCAGCGAGCGTGTCGGCTGATGGTCTTTTGCGAGTCCCGCCGCCAGGTGAATAGAGCTGTTCTTCATAACGTCCGTCTGATTTGATCTTGCTGGCGAGAATTCCACGATTGCCGCCATCGACTGGGCCCAACACTGCCGCACCCGCGCCATCACCAAACAGCACGCATGTCTTTCGATCGGTATAGTCGACATACTGCGTCAGAATCTCCGCGCCGACCACGACTGCATAACGCACCTGCCCGGTTTTGATCATCGAATCGGCCATCGAGACGCCGTACAAAAAACCGGAGCACGCAGCGACGATATCCATTGCAGCGGCGTTGTTAGCACCGAGCTCCGCCTGAATGATGCAGCCGGTTGACGGAAGTATTTGATCGGGCGTGACAGTGGCACACAGAAGCAGATCGATGTCGGCAGGATCTAAACGCGCACGTTCGATTGCTTCCCTGCTGGCGCGCACGGCGAACAGCGACGTGTACTCGTCGGGCGCCGCTTTGCGACGTTGCTTAATTCCGGTGCGTGTCGTGATCCACTCGTCAGAGGTTTCCACCATCTGAGCGAGGTCTGCATTCGTTAGAATGCCTTCGGGATAGGAGTGACCTGTACCCAGAATTCCAGCGCGTTGATTCACCATCAATTCCTCAGATTACTACAAAAGGCCATCGATTACACAGATGCACGCAGACTGAGATCTGGGTCCATCTGTGTGATCTGTGGCGTATTTTTAAGTCCTTCTTCAATGCGCTCCGCCGTGCGATGCTCGGAAAACTCTTTCACACTTCTGATCGCATTGCGAATCGCCCGTGCATTCGAGCGCCCGTGTCCGATTACGACTATTCGACTGACACCCAGCAGCGGCGCGCCGCCATATTCCGTGTAGTCGAGTCGCTTTTTAATACTACGAAACGCCGGTTTCGCCAGCATCGCACCGGCCTTGGTAACTGCCGTCGCCATCAGCTCGCGCTTCAACATCGCCAGCATCGCTTCCGTCAGTCCTTCTGACAGCTTCAACATCACGTTGCCGGTGAAGCCGTCGGTGACGATCACGTCCACCAGGCCGGAAAACACGTCGCGACCTTCGACGTTGCCGACGAAGTTGATATTGCTCAGTTGCCGCAACAGCGGAAACGCCTCTTTAGTAAGATCGTTTCCTTTAGCTTCCTCTTCGCCGATACTCATCAAGCCGACGGAAGGTTTGACTGTTCCGAGCACCCAGCGTGAGTAAGCGTCGCCCATGATCGCAAACTGGGCCAGGTGATACGGTTTGCATTCTGAGTTGGCGCCGACGTCTAGCAGCAACGTCGGTTTGGCTGCTTTCGTCGGAATCATTGCGGCGAGCGCTGGTCTATCAACACCCGGCAACGTGCCGATCACCATCTTCGCAGTCGCCATGGCTGCGCCGGTGTTACCCGCTGAGACAAAACCGTCAGCCCGCCCTTCCATCACGAGCTTCGTGCCGATTCTCAAAGAACTCTTTTTCTTGCGCCGGACTGAAGTGGCGACGGGATCGTCCATCGCAATCACTTCCGGCGCATCAACCAACTCGATCCCGCGATCGCCGTCACCGCGCCAACCGCACCTTTTGAGCTCTGGCTCTACCTTGTGGGCCTGGCCCACGAGAATGACTCCGACAGCGAAGTCGCGTGTCGCAGCAAGTGCGCCATCAATCTCAGCGTGCGGCGCATGGTCGCTTCCCATTGCGTCGAGAACGACCTTGCCGGTCAACTGGTGCTGCGATTGACTTCGCACAAATTTAGGTCTGTTCGACCTGCATCACTTCGCGACCTTTGTAGTAGCCGCATTTAGGGCAAACTCGGTGGGGCATGCGCGGCTCCCGGCAATTCGGGCACAGCGTGGTTTGCGGCACTCGCAAAGCGTCGTGCGCGCGACGTTTGTCGCGACGAGCTTTTGAATGTCGTCGTTTTGGATTTGGCATAATTACTCCGTTCGTAAAATGGCGCCACCAAGAGGCACAAAAAGGAGGCACAAAAAGCCCAAAACTGTTTCCTCAATCGTTTTTGCGCTTTTTGTGCTTCTTTGTGGCTAAGCTAAGTTCTTCAGAGCCGCCCAACGCGGATCAGTATCATTTGTAACGCAAGAGCATTCGCCGGTGTTTCTGTCGATGCCGCATTGCGGACAGATACCCTTGCAATCCTCGCGGCAAAGCGTTCGTGTCGGTACGGCCAGCACGACCTGCTCTTTCACGATCTCATCGATGTCGATCGCTTCGCCGTCAAACACCGAAACCGACATCTCCGCTTCGGTTAGTTCCGCCGTTCCGCTGGACTCATAGTCTGTGCCGCTGATGTAATCCAGCGCAAAATCGGCGTTGACTGGTAAATCAACCGGCTGCAAGCAACGATCGCACTCAACCCGCGCGCGAGTATCGATGTGTCCGTTGACAAAGACCTCAGTGCCCGCAACTCTCACTCGGCCGTTAACGGCAGCAGGCGCTGTCAATTGAACTCTTTCGTCGATCGGGTTCAGTTCCCCAGGCAGATAAACATGGGCAAACTCGCCCTTACCGCCCTCCAGGTTCTCCAGCTCAACCCGCATTTCACACAAAAGCGGCCATTATAGGCCATCAGTGTCCATCCGTAAAATCCGCGGCTAAGGCATCTTCCCTCAACGTTTCGGCGAGTCGCTTGTCCGAACCCGCCATCAATCGATGAAAGAGGTTTACGTTCTTGCGACCCGCCTTTTCCAAAGCATGCCGCGCCAGTTCCTTCCGTCCGGTTCGCTCGTAGGCCTGCGCCAGCAGATAAAATGCTTCCGCGTAGTCTCCGTCCATTTTGGTGGCTTTGCGCAGGTGTCGCACCGCGAGCTCGTCACGTTTGAGCTCGTAATACAGGCAGCCGAGCACATAATGCGCTTCAGGCGACGGCCTGACAGTCAATGCGCGTTTGAATTCGCCGACGGCGCGTCGCCAGTTCTTTTCGGCGACGAACAACCATCCCAAGCCGTAATGTGCGGCAAAAGAAGACCGGCCCTGCGTTGTTGTATTACTCAAAAGGTCCTTCGCCAGCTCGATTTCGCCGTCGTCGGCGCAGGTCAATCCCAACAACAACGATATCCGCAGATCGTCCGGCGAAGCCTCGTGCGCTTTGGCGAGATAGGCGCGCGCCTCTTTGGTTTTGCCGGCGCGGAAGAAGTGTTCACCGATAAACAGGTTCAGCGCGACGTTTTCTTCTGCGATCTCCGCGGCGCTTTGGAGCTTGATGATGCCTTCCGGGATCTGCTTGTCTTCGATTAGCAGAAACCCTTCGTTGACCAGTTCTTCAAACGCCTGCTTACCTTGAGCTCTCGCGCCTGCAAGAATTCGCAGACGCAACTCGTCGCGATGAAGAGTCTCTTCTTGTTCAAGTGTGTCTCGCTGGCAGCGCTCGGTCCACATTCGCTCGAGTCGCTCGGTGTCGACGACACCATCCTCTGTGAGTAGAGCAACCAGCGCTCTGATCAGCGAACGATCGAAGTAAGCATTCTGCGCGTAACGCAAAAGCAGATCGAGACTGCGTTCGAGACGTTCAGCGAGACGCGCGACTCTGTTCTCCGCGACGGAAATTCGTTCGAGCAGATGTTCGTCGGTGTAAAGACTCGCCGGCCCCGTGTCGAATCGTGAGGAGCTTGGCTCGACGACGATCATCAGGCGTGTGCCGCAGCGTGCGCAGAACTCCTGGCCCAGCGGATTCGCTGCAAGGCATCGCTGACAGTAATGGGAGACTGTGGGGCGCATTTCTTTCAGTGAGATTTTAATATTCGTAAAACCCGCGACCGCTCTTTCGTCCCAGCCAGCCGGCATCGACATAACGCTTCAGCAGCGGGCACGGCCGGTATTTCGGGTCGCCAAGCCCCTCATATAACACATTCATGATGGCCAGGCATACATCCAAACCGATAAAGTCGGCGAGCGTCAGCGGACCCATCGGGTGATTCATCCCGAGTTTCATGATGCCGTCGATGCTTTCGCGGCTCGCCACGCCTTCGTACAGAGTGAACACAGCTTCGTTGATCATCGGCATCAGAACGCGATTGGAAACGAACCCGGGCGAGTCCTGACAGTCGAGCGCGGTTTTGCCTAACTGTTCAGACAAGGTCCTCACTTTTTCGTAAGTCTCGTCTGACGTAGCCATACCGCGAATCACTTCAACCAGCTTCATCACCGGCACGGGATTCATGAAGTGCATGCCGATCACTTTATCGGGTCGCCTTGTGGCAGCGGCGAGCTTGGTGATCGAGATCGACGAAGTGTTTGAAGCAAGGATCGCGTGTGGCGGTGTGATTTGATCCAGCGTCTTGAAGATTTCAGTCTTGACTGCGAGATTTTCTGTCACCGCCTCAATGACAAACGATGCAGCGTTGAATGCTGCGAGATCGGTCGTCGTGCGAATGCGACCGATGATTCCCTGCTTACCTTGAGCATCGAGACGTTCCTTGTCGACATCGCGTTGCAGACTCTTGTCGATGGCGCCCATTCCGCGCTCGAGAAACTCCTCGCGCACGTCGTGCACGATCACACTGTAACCTGCGCGTGCAGCGACCTGGGCAATCCCGTTTCCCATCGTCCCCGCACCCACCACACCAATCACATCACTCATCTTTGTCAATCCTGAAATCCTGTCTAACGCTCGATCGCCATCGCGACCGCATTCCCACCACCAAGACACAACGAAACGATCCCGCGCCGCGCATTGCGTCTCTTCAGCTCATACAAGATCGTCGTCAACAATCTCGAACCTGATTGGCCGATCGCATGTCCCAACGCCACCGCGCCGCCGTTCACGTTCACCTTCTCCGGATCGAGCCCGAGCTCGCGCGTCACCGCAAGCGCAGCTACTGAAAACGCTTCGTTCAACTCGACCAGATCAACTTCACTCGGCGACCATCCCGTCTTCTTGAGCAACTTTCGCACTGCCTCAACCGGCGCCATCATCACCAATCGTGGCTCAACTCCAGACGTCGCCTGCGCAACGATCCGTGCCATCGGCTCAACGCCCAGCTCGCGTGCACGGCGAAGCGAAGTCACCATCACCGCAGACGCACCATCGTTAACGCCGGGCGCGTTACCCGCGGTCACTGTGCCTTCCTGTTTGAACGCCGGCTTTAATTTACCGAGTACTTCCAGCGACGTGTCCTCGCGCACGGTCTCGTCAGTGTCAAAAATCAATGGAGAACCCTTCTTCTGCGGAATCTCAACCGGCACGATCTCATCCTTGAACTTCCCTGCCTTGATCGCCGCCGCAGCCTTGCGATGCGAGTTCAACGCAAATTCATCCTGCTGGCTTCTATTGATCGAATACTCTTCGGCGACGACTTCACCGGTGCAGCCCATGTGGTAATTCTCAAACGCGCACCACAGTCCATCATTGATCATCGCATCGACGAGCTCGCCATTTCCGAGTCGATAACCTTCGCGTGCTTTCGGAAGCAGGTAAGGCGCGTTGCTCATCGACTCCATGCCGCCCGCTACGACGATCTCTGTGTCGCCGAGTTGCACACCCTGCGCCGCCATCATCACCGCTTTCAAACCCGAGCCGCACACCTTGTTAACCGTGACTGCGGAGACCGTTGGCGGCAAACCTCCATTGAGTGCCGCTTGACGCGCGGGGTTCTGACCCAGGCCCGCCTGAATCACGCATCCCATGATCACTTCGTCAACGTCTTCCGGCTTCACACCCGCGCGCTTCACACTCTCGCGCACAACAATCGCGCCAAGCTCAGTTGCTGAAAAGCCTTTCAGCGATCCCAGAAACTTCCCTACCGGCGTGCGCGTCGCGCTGATGATTACCGCTTCGTTCAATTCCGGCATTTGTATTCCCCTTGTGTTAGACTTGGTCCGATATTAGAACTTATTTCATTATTCATAAAGCATGCAGGCACTGATTCTCGCCGGTGGCAAGGGCACGCGCCTACGCCCGTTAACAGTTTACACTCCCAAACCGATCGTTCCGATCTGCAATCGACCGTTTCTTCTTTATCAAATCGATACGCTCAGACGCGCCGGTATCACTGATATCACGTTATCGCTTTCGTATCAGCCTAACAAGATCGAGCAACTGCTGGGCGATGGTTCTGATTACGGCGTGAAGTTGAAATACACAGTCGAGCCGCAGCCCATGGGCACTGCCGGCGCTTACAAGTTCGCAGAAGATCTTATTCGCGAGCCCACAGTCGTTTTCAACGGCGACATTCTTACGGATCTCGATCTCAAGGCGGTGATCCGCGAGCACAATGAGCGCAAAGCGACTGCAACGATCGTGCTCGCCCCAGTCAAGAATCCGGAGAGCTACGGTGTCGTCGAAACAGAAAAAGATGGAAGCATCCGCCGTTTTCTGGAAAAGCCCAAGCCTGATGAGATCACGTGCAATACAATCAACGCAGGCACGTACATCCTGGAACCGAAGGTGCTCGATTATTTACCTGCGGGGGAGAATTACTCCTTCGAGTATGGGCTGTTTCCCGATCTCCTGAAACGCGGCGAGGCTTTCTATGCGCACATTCCTGCGCGTACTTATTGGATCGACATCGGCACGCCTGAAAGATACTTACAGGTGCACGCTGACTTGCTTGCGAATCGTGTCGGGCGGATTCACATTAAGGAGCGGCGCGGCAACTTTGACGCGGCGACAGTTGCGGAGATCGACGACGTGTCGATGATTGGTGATGATTGTCAGATAAAACCGGGCGCGCAGATCATCAACTCCGTGTTGGGCCAGGGTTGTTTCGTTGAAGAGCGTGCGCGAGTTGAGAATTGCGTGATCTGGCCGCACACGCGAATCGGGACGACCGCACAATTAACCGGCGCGATCGCCGGTCGTGGTTGTCATATCGGTCGTTCCGCGGTCATTGGACCAGGCACCGTGCTGGGCGACAAGACGTCGCTAACGGACTACACGTTTACGTAATGAAGAAACGCTTTCTCTGTGCAACCTCTGTGTTCTCTGTGTCTCTGTGGTGAATATTAACCACGGAGACACAGAGAACACAGAGGTTGCACAGACAAGAAATGGAACTCGGCTTCAGCAGTTATGGAGGTTGATAACAGTGAATTGGGACGTTTTTCGAGCGTACGACATTCGGGGCGTATATCCCGATCAGATCAATGAAGAAGATTACTACCGGACCGCGAAAGGCTACGTTTACCTGTTTAAGCCAAAGACGATGGTGGTGGGCATGGATGCCCGGCTTTCGTCACCACCGTTGAAGGCGAGCCTGGTTCGAGGCTTTCTCGACGCGGGAGTTGACGTTGTAGACATCGGCCAGATCACGACCGACATGCTCTATTTCACAGTCGGAGCATCCTCCGAGTATTCGGGCGGTGTCGTCGTTTCCGCTTCACACAATCCAAGAGAATACAACGGTATGAAGATGGTGCGAGAGAAAGCGACTGCCATTTCTTCCGAGACCGGATTGTTCGACATACGCGACGCACTGAAAGCCGGCAAAGACGCCGAGGTCACGGCGAGCAAGAAAGGTGCATGCGCTGAACGCGATATCCTCGAGGATTATCTCAACCACGTCTTAAAGTCGATCGATACGAGCGTGATTAAGAACTTCACGATCGTCGCGAACGCAAACTTCGGTTTCGTATGTCGACCAGCCGCAAAGCTGGAGGAGCGGTTAGGACTCAACTTCATACGCTTGAACTTTGAGCCGGACGGCTCATTCCCGAAAGGTCCGCCGGATCCGATGTTGCCGGGCAATCGAACGGAAACTGAAGAGCTCGTGAGAAAGAATCACGCCACCTTCGGCGTCGCCTGGGATGCCGATGCCGATCGCGCGATGTTCTTTGACGAGAAAGGAGAGTTCATCTCCGGTGCATACATTACGGCGCTGCTAGCCGATATCCTGCTGACGAAATACGGCAGCGACAACACAATCATCTTCGATCCGCGTGTGATATGGCCCGCGCTCGACGCAGTGCGACGAAAGGGCGGAAGGGCGATCGTCTCAAAGGGTGGCCACGCTTTCATGAAGGATCGAATGCGCCGTGAAAACGGGCTATTTGCCGGCGAGCTGAGTGGCCATTATTACTTTCGGGAGAACTTCTACGCTGATAACGGTGTGATTCCTTTCCTGTTGGTGCTGGAACATCTCTCGACGCATGACAAGCCGTTCTCGGAAGTCATGGCGCCGTTCATGGCGGGACACTACATGTCGGGCGAGCTCAATTATCACGTCAAAGACATCAAAGCAGTGATCAGCAAGGTGCAGGAAAAGTTTCGTGGTGAAGGACAGGAAGACTTTACGGACGGCTACTCGCTCGAGGCTGCTGAATGGCGTTTCAATATCCGCGGGTCAAACACCGAACCGCTCTTGCGATTGAATATCGAAGCCCGCAAGCCGGGGTTGGTTGAACAAATGAAGCAGCAGCTCGAAGAAATCATCAAAGCTTAGACATCCTGTCCAAAGGTTTTATGCCTGAACTTCCCGAGGTAGAACACGTCGTGCGCGGTTTGTCTCCACTCGTCGTGGGTAGACGTATCCTCGCCGCCGAACTCAATCTGAAAAGAATCGCTCCCAACATCTCGCGCCCCGCGTTCAATCGTCAACTTCGCAATGCACTCATCACCTCGGTCGGGCGGCGTGGCAAGTACATCCTTTTCGAACTCGAATCCGGTCACGTGCTGGCAACGCACCTGCGCATGACGGGAAAGTTTGTTTCACTCACAAACGATCAATCGCTGCCCCCATACGCGCACGTAATCTTCTATCTCGACGACGACCGTCGCCTCGTCTTCTGCGATATGCGCCAGTTTGGACGCATGCGAATCTTCAACAAGCCACCGAAGGAGATCACGTCGCTTGCGCCGGAGCCTTTGTCAGATCACTTTACGGAGGATTATTTCCTCGATACGCTTTCGCGTTCGCGCCGTCACTTAAAACAACTGTTGTTGGACCAGACGCGTGTGCTCGGTCTCGGAAATATCTACGCGGTCGAAGCGCTGTTCCTCGCAGGTGTGCATCCGATGAAAGAAGCGAATCGTCTGTCGAAGCCACGCGCGCGCAGGTTGCATCAGGCGATTCGCGACGTGTTGCAGGAAGCGATCGACGCAGGCTCGACTCTGCGCATCGATCTCGCCGACGGCAATGGCAGTTACTTCGAAAGGCCTGAGCGTTTCTGGCGGGTTTACGAACGTGAAGGTGAGCCGTGTGTGAAGTGTGGGGCGAAGATCAGACGAGTGGTCCAGGGCGGGCGATCAACCTACTATTGCCCCAAATGTCAGCGACACTAACCACAGATTTCACAGATTAAGGCGGACTAAGTAACAATTTATGTTACTTAACGCTAACAGTTTCCGGCACATTTATCTGGTTCCTACTCTTCTTCTCCTCCAGAATAAGGAAACTCATCAGCCAGCACCGCACGCATTTTCACGTGCCCGTACAACACCTCCAAATAGCAGCTAAACCGGTGCAATAGCGGCTTCGGATCGAAATTATTCTCCACTGCGGTAATGACTTCGAGCGCCAGGGTCTCGTAACCGCGCCAGTCCTTGTACATGAGATACTGCATGCTGCCGTCACGAAATTCTAGAATTCGCGCCGTAACCGAGCGAAGCACGTCAGGGTCGCAATTCGCCTGTGCCAGGCGGACAAACCGCATGAGCGAGTTGAGATCGCGGCACAATACGAGCGACTGCTGGAGCCTTAATTCTACGTCGTTAAAGAGTTTCGAGGGGTCCAGACCAGGATTGAAGACCTGCAAGAGAGTGATGGTGGATTGTTGGAAACAATTGCTTAGCAAACCGTGGGCGTGGAGGATCTTGCCGTAAACAGTCGGAATCGATTGTTCCGTAACTCCTCGCACCAGCTCACGCTCAAAAATCCTGCGTAAATCGTGAGTAATTCCATAGGAAATGCCGTCGAGCACCTCGTGCAACCGCTCGTTTCCGGTTGTGCTTGTGATGGCTTTTCTCTCGACGAAATCGATCAACGACCGGGCCTCGAATTCGAGCACTTCGAGCAGTGAAAGACTCTCGAGAAGCGTATCGAGCTTATGAAGATTATTCTCGATGCGGGTGAGCCAGTCGAAGAAGCGAACCATCTGGCCCAGAATGGTTTGCGAGATTTCGCGCTGTTCGGGATCGGTAATTTGTTTGAGTGTTGAATCGATCTGTTGCTGGAGGTTTAGGTGGATCTCCTGTTGGGTCTGAGTTTTTGGGTCAACCTGGACTTCGTCGATGAGCAGAGGAAGCTGAGGCTCGAGTTCTTGGGAAATGTAGGCGAGGGATGTGGCCATCCGGGGGACCTCCTTCGGAGGATGTCGGCAAGGCCCGTGCCAATCTGCGTAATCTGTGGATTAAAGATTTTCGAGTATAAAGTCGGTCATCATCTGCCGCATGTGCTTAACCAGCAGCGGATCAGTCACGCCGTGCCGTGACTTTGGATACAGCATCAACTCAAACTGCTTCCCAGCCTTCTGCAACTCGTAAACAAACTGCATCGTGTTCTGCATGTGCACGTTGTCGTCAATCGCGCCGTGAATCAACAACAACTTCCCGTGCAGGTTCTTCGCCGCCGTCACCGGTGAACTCTTTTTATACCCCTCAGGATTGTTCTGCGGCGTCTGCATGTAACGCTCGGTGTAGATACTGTCGTAAACGCGCCAGTCAGCAACAGTGCCGCCGGCGATGCCGATCTTGAACGACTGGCTGTGCGTCAACGCATAGCTCGTCATGTAACCACCGTAACTCCAACCCCACATTCCGATGCGCGTTCCATCGACGTAAGGCTGGCTCTTCAACCACGTCAGGCCATCTTCGAGATCGCGCAGCTCAAGCTCGCCGAAATTCTTGTAAACCGGCCACGTCGATTCGAGACCTTTACCACTCGCCGTGCGATTATCGCAGACCCAGATGATGTAACCTTTCTGGGCCAGCAGTTGATGCCACATGTACGTCGTCGAGCCCCAGCCGTTTTTGACTTGCGGCGCGTGTGGTCCACTGTAAGTGAAACTCATCACTGGATATTTCTTGCGCGCGTCGAAGTCCGCCGGTTTGATCATCATCGCTTCCATGACGAAGCCATCGCGCGTTTTGACTTGTAGCAGTTCGGTTGTGCCGAGCTTGTACTGCTTCAGCGCATCAACTTTGTTCTCAGCAATCACGCGCACGAGTTTGCCCGTGGTGTCGTACAGACGAGTTTGCTGCGGCGTGTTGACGTCGCTCCAGAAGTCGAGGAAGTAATTATTCGCCGGGCTGAGATCGACGCGGTGCATGCCTTCGGTCACCGTCAGACGCGTTAGACCAGAGCCATCGAGCTTGACTCGATATGCATGCGGAGCGATGTGACTGTGCTCGGTAGCGGTGAAGTAGATGTAACCATTTTCTTCATCGACGCCCTGAATTGAAGTCACTTCCCATTTGCCTTCAGTGATCCGGCGCAACAGTTTTCCATCCGCTGAGTATTGATAGAGATGTTCCCAGCCATCGCGTTCGCTGGCCCAAATAAACGAACCATCCTTCAACCAGATCGGATTCTCGTTTATCGCAACCCACGCTTTCGAGGTCTCGTGAATAATGTTAGCCGACTTGCCGTCACGGGCGTCGGCGAAGTTGACGTCCAAAAACGTCTGTTCGCGATTCTGCGCTTGATAGACCACCTTTTTGCTGTCGGGAGTCCAGGCGACGCGCGAGATCAGCAAATCGGGGGGTTGGTATTTGAACGTGTCGATCCGGCGAATATCGCCGCCGGCAGCATTGACGACGCCTAACGTGACAATCGGATTCGGATCGCCGGCTTTCGGATAAGGTGTGACCTCGAGGTTCTGGTGATAAGGAATGTGATCGACAACTGTGAACTCAGGAACCGGATTCTCATCGAATCGAAGAAACGCGATGGACGTTGAATCCGGACTCCACCAGTACGCACCATAATTGCCGCGGCCGTAAAGTTCTTCCTGATAAACCCAATCGAGACGGCCGTTGAGAATCTTGGCGCTGCCGTCGCGTGTGAGCGCGCGCTCGCGCCGCTGCATGCCGAGGTCTTCAACGTACAAATTGTTTTCGCGAACAAAGCTGACCATGCGTCCGTCAGGGCTGAAGTCTTCGCCCACTTCCTCTTCCGGAGTGCTGGTGAGCCGGATGGCGCGATCGCTGCCGAACTCGTAGTAGAAAAGATCGTTGGACCAGTTGATCAGGACGGCGGTTTCAGCAGGATTGAGATCGTAGTTACCACGATTGGCCAGTTGCCGCGCGTCCTCCGCGGTTATTCCCGGCAACGCTGCAAACGCAGCTTGCATTTTGTTGGCGTCGAAAAACGGGCCGGCCTCGCCGGTTGCCGCGTTCACTTTCTGCAATCGAGGCACGTCGCGTCGTGACGCCTCATTCGTGAGCAAATAGTGATTGCCATCTTTGAGCCAGCGGATTGTTGGCGTGGTGCCGTTGAAGTTGACCTTCTTTACCGGATCGAAAATGTCGTCGATGGTGAGTAGTTTGTTTTGTGCCTTTAACGACGGTGAGACAAACGCGAAGAGAATAACTGCAAGCCACAGTGCTTTAGGTTGAGTCATATTGTTCATGCTGATCTTGGAGTCATCTTCTTGATGAGAGGCGTCAACACCGCCAGAATAACTGCTGCGATCAAGGTGATTCCGGCGAAGACACCAAAGGCTCGTGTTAAGACTGCCGGATCATTGCCCGCGAATAGCCGCGTAGTTAAACCAGCGATATAGCTTCCAATGGATATCGACAGGAACCAGACACCCATCATGAGTCCCACCATTCTCGCCGGAGACAATTTTGTAACCGTGCTCAGGCCGACTGGACTCAAACAAAGTTCGCCGATCGTTTGTAAAAAATAGACGGAAACGAGCCACATGGGACTAACGCGCCCGTTCACGGTCAAAGTAGAAGCGAAAGCAATAACCACGAACGCAATGCCGGCAAAGAACAGTCCGATCGTGAACTTGCCGGGGCTGGAGGGTTGACGATCTCCAAGTTTCTGCCACACCGCGCCAATGATCGGCGCCAGAATGATTACGAAGATCGCTGGAACAGATTGAAACCAACTCGAGGGATATCCCCATCCTAGAAACGCGGTGCGCGTCAACCGGTCCGCGAAGAGTGACAGGCTCGATCCTGCTTGTTCGTACGTCATCCAAAACAGTATTGAGAAGACAAACAGGATAAAGATCACCAGCACTCGCTTGAGCTCGTCGCCATTGAGTAAGCGCGTAATCCCTAACAGATAACCCGCAAAAAATCCGACGACACACGGAAATAAGGCTGACAACACACCGGCGTCTCCGAAGTAAATTCCCAACGCCGCTCCAACAATGCCGCCAACAAGCGCGAGCCCCAGCGTCAGGTAATCGACTCCGACTCTTGTTTCTGCCGAGACTTTCACTGCCTCGGGTTTGTTTCCCACTGCGGCCAGTCGATTTCGCCCGAGAACATACTGCACGAGACCTAGTGTCATTCCCACGCCTGCGGCGCCAAATCCCCAGTGCCAACTTGAGTTGGGATTGAAGCCCATCGAAGAAATGAAATTGCGGAATCCCGCTGACTGCGCGAGAAACCCGACGACTAACGGTGACAGAAACGCGCCGAGATTGATCCCCATGTAAAAGATCGAGAAACCGGCATCACGTCGCTGGTCCCGTTCTGAATACAGTTGGCCCACCATCGCGCTGATATTTGGCTTTAACAGTCCTGTGCCGCAGGCAATCAGAATGAGACCGGCGTAGAAAGTAAAGATGGAATTGATGGCCATGGAGTAGTGGCCGCAGGCGATTATGATTCCGCCGATGAGAACCGCTCGCCGTGCGCCAAACACGCGGTCCGCAAGCCAGCCGCCTACCAGTGGCAGATACCAAACCGATGAGACATATGTGGCATAAATGATACTGGCGTATTTTTCATCAAACCCCAGCCCGCCTTCCGCAAACGTCTTCGTCATGTAGAGAGTCAGGATGGCCCGCATGCCGTAATACGAAAAGCGCTCCCACATCTCGGTAAAGAAGAGCGTCGAGAGGCCCGCTGGATGTCCAAAGAAACCGCGGTCGTGGACGGATGTAGCCGCATCCTGCGCTGTGCTCATAGATTCTTCCTTTGTTCGGTAATGCGGAGCTTAGGGAAAGACCGCGAGCATTCAGCCAAAATGTGAGGAAGGCTGTCAAGGGGACCACAAAGAGGCACACAAAGAAAGCCACAAAAAAGCACAGGTGGCTTTAACACCTGTGCTCTTGTGCCTTTTTGTGGCTTTCTTTGTGTGCCTTTTGTGGTTACAGATTTAGTCAGTGGAGGCGGTGTGGAGTTGAAAGACCTGCGCGGCTTCCGCGGGTGGCAACACCGGATGATAGGTCTTCCCATAACGCTGCGAGATGATCTTCACGTAGTTTCGCGTCTCTTGATAGGGCGGTATGCCGTCGTATTTATCAACGGAGCCTTCGCCTGCGTTATAACCGGCGAGCGCGAGCTCGACGTTTCCTGAAAACCGCTTCAAGAGCCAGCCCAGGTACTTTGTTCCCGCAGTGATGTTCTCAACTGGATCATCGGGATTGTCACAACCGAAGCGTTTCGCGGTGGCGGGCATCAACTGCATCAGCCCTTGAGCGCCGGCGTGCGAGCGTGCGTGCAGGTCGTATTTTGACTCCTGCCAGATGACGGCGTGAATGAACCGTGGATCGACACCTTGCTTCTCGCCGACTTCAAAAATAATGCGGTCCAAGTCTTCGTTGCCGGAGGTCGGAATGTCGGCTGGAATGGCGAACTCATGCACCGGACTGGCAACCACATCGGGCGCCAGCACGTGGCTGAAAAGGATTCCGGTCAGATTAGTAAAAAGGAAAAGGGCGATGATTGCGAAGGGCGCAAACTTCAACGAGCGAAAGTGGGGTAACCTGCGGGGAAACTTCATTCAGCAAAATCTCCATGGGCACAGTGATGACCTTAAGGGCACCAGGTTTCTTACTTGCGCAGATATTATCGGGGGAACTGCACCAACAACGGCCAAGACCTCGTAATCGAAGGACCGCGACTCAGATGGATGAACATACGCGAGCGGTTGCCCTTTTGTTTAAATTTTATTGCTGTAAGTTATTGAATCTACTTGTACTTATTCGCTTCACTCGATTCGGTCGTTTTGAAAGAATCGTCATGCTGACAGACTAAACAGGACACCGCGAAGAAGCACAAATAGAGCCGCCTCGTTGTGGCCAAGCTTGACAGTGGCCCGCCGCGAAGCGTATAAGCAGCGAGGAAAAACGTGGTGAGTTAAGGCGACTTGCGGCCACGTAAAATAACCAGCTAAACAGCTCGGGAAACCTGAAGCGAAACCCGAAAAACTTCAAACCGATTTTGAAGTCCCGCGTTGTTTAGCGCGGGACTTTTCATTTCCCAATTGGCAGTATTCAAGATGCAAACATTCAAAGAAATTCTTTCCACCGATCGCATCCTCGTCTTCGACGGCGCCATGGGTACGATGCTCTATGCCAAAGGCGTTTACATTAACCGTTGCTACGACGAGTTGAACCTCAGCAATCCGGATCTCGTGCGCGAAATCCACACCGAATACATCCGCGCCGGCGCAGACGTAATTGAGACCAACACCTTCGGCGCGACAGCTCACAAGCTGCAACAATACGGCCTGGAGGCAAATCTTCACGAGATCAACGCCATCGCGGCGAAGGTGGCTCGCGAGGCCGCGGGCGATCGCGCCTATGTCGCCGGTGCGATTGGACCACTCGGCCTGCGCATCGAGCCTTACGGTCCAACTTCGTTTGACGAAGCGCGCGAGCTGTTCAAGGCGCAAGCCGAAGCGTTGGTCGAAGGCGGCGTTGACCTGTTTATTCTCGAGACGTTTTCCGACGTTTCCGAAATCCGTCAGGCGATCGCCGCAATCAAGGAAATCTGTGACCTTCCGATCATCGCGCAGATGACCATCCTGACTGACGGCAACACGATGTTTGGCACGACGCCGGAGCTCTTTACCGAACGTCTCGACGCGTGGGGCGCAGACGTCATCGGACTAAACTGCGGCGTTGGACCAGCGATCATTCTCAGCGCACTCGAGAAGATGCGCGAAGTCACGAAGAAAAAACTCTCGGCGCAGCCAAACGCCGGATTGCCGCGCGACGTGCAGGGACGACAGTTTTACATGTGCTCGCCCGAGTACATGTCGAAGTTTGCCAAACGATTCATCCAGTCAGGTGCGAAGTTTATCGGTGGCTGCTGCGGAACGACGCCCGCGCATATCAAGCTGATTTCCGATTCGGTGCGTGCCGCGTCGCCGCGTGCGCAGCGCATGGCGTTCAGCCCGGGCGCGACAGTGACAGTCGAAGGGACGCCGCCGGACATTCACGTCGTGCCCCCTGAAGAGCGATCGAACTGGGGAGGCAAAATCGCGCGCGGTGAGTTTGTTACTTCGGTTGAAGTGCTGCCGCCGAAAGGCGTCGATGCGAAGAAGACGTTGGATTCGATTCGTCTATTGAAGGACGCAGGTGTCGATGGCGTGAACATACCTGACGGAGCGCGCGCACAGTCGCGCATGAGCGCGCTTGCGACCGCTGTGTTAGTCGAACAGCAGATCGGTATCGAGTCGGTGCTTCATTATTGTTGTCGCGATCGGAACCTGCTCGGCATGATGTCGGACCTGCTTGGCGCTGCGGCGCTTGGTCTACGCAACATTCTCGTTATCACCGGCGATCCACCGAAGATGGGACCATACCCGGACGCAACCGCTGTTTTCGACATTGACTCGATCGGTTTGACCAACATGGTCAACAAGCTGAATCACGGGCTCGATCTCGGAAACAATCCGATCGGTGAGCCGACTGCTTTCTGCATCGGCGTCGGCGTCAATCCCGGCGCGATCAATCTCGATGAAGAGATCAAACGGTTCGAGTGGAAAGTCGAGGCTGGCGCGGAGTATGCGATCACGCAGCCGGTGTTTGATACGGAGCAACTGCGCGATTTTCTCAGACGCATCGAGCACGTGCGCATTCCGATCATCGCCGGCATCTGGCCGCTTGTCTCTTATCGCAACGCCGAGTTTCTGCACAACGAGGTTCCGGGCGTGCGCGTCACGCCGTCGATCATGGACCGCATGCGCGAAGCTTCAAACATCAGTAAAGAGGCGGGACGCGAAGAGGGGTTGAAGATTGCGCGCGAGTCGCTGTTGGAAGTCCGTGACGAGATTCAGGGCGTGCAGGTGTCGGCGCCGTTTGGCAATGTGAAGTACGCGCTCGAAGTCTTTCAGGCGCTTCCCGAGTTCAGTCACAGATAAGCGCTGTTTGTGCCTTTTTGTGGCGAAAGAAGATGCTTCAATGTGGGTTCGAGCGTGGGCCAATAGAACGCGAAACCTCGGTCTTCCAAAACATCTGACGCCACCTGCTGGCTCGACAGTAGCAGCGCATCGGCCATCTCTCCGAACGCGAGTCGTGCGGCAAACGCAGGGACCGGAAACAACGTCGGTCGCGATAGAACTTGTCCCAGCGTCTTCGTGAACTCTGCATTTGTCACGGGTCTCGGTGTGACAAAGTTCACTGGCCCACGTACAGCCGCATCAACCATCAGAAACTTCAATCCGTTGACGACATCGTCGAGCGCGATCCAACTCATCCACTGCTTGCCGTCGCCGATTCTGCCGCCGATGCCCATGCGGAACGGAAACGACATCTTCGCCAGCGCGCCTTCCTTCGCGTCGAGAATGATTCCGAAGCGCGTGCAAACGGTTCGAATTCCCTTCTCTACTGCCGGCTGAGTGGCTTTTTCCCATTCGACACAGACGTCGGCGAGAAAACCTTCGCCCGGCATGCTTTGTTCGGTTAACAACTCATCGCCGCGATCTCCGTAGTAGCCGATTGCCGAGGCGCTGAGGAAGACCGATGGAGGTCGTGACAGACGCGCGAGGGATTCACTCAAGAGCGTGGTTCCTTTGACGCGACTTTCGCGAATGGCGCGCTTCTTCTCACTGGTCCAACGCCCGGCGGCAATGTTCTCACCGGCCAGGTGGACCACGACGTCGAAGCCTTCGAGATGCTCGGCGTCAATACGGCCTTGATTTGGGTGCCACTCGATTTCCGGCGCGCCAAAGGTCCGTTCCTGACGGACGAGTCGCATGACTTCGTGACCGTCGTCAGTCAGCGATGGAATCAGTGCCTTACCGACGAGCCCATGCGAACCGCTGACAAGGATTTTCATGTCCACAGATTACACCGATTGCGCAGATTTTTTGGAACGTGTAGAATGCGCGGCACAAAATTTTAGTAAGGAGCAGCCTCACTATGCTTCGTCTCACAGCATGTTTCCTCATCGCCACTTTTCTTTTCACGCGGCTCACGAATACTCCCGAACAAGCAATCAATCTGAACCCGACGCTGAGCGATAACGGCGAAGTTGTCGTTTTTGAGTCGACGGCGGATTTGTTGGGCGGCGGCGACAGTTCTTCGTTTCATGCGTTCCGTGCCGAGATTTCGCCCGAGGGCCCGGTTTTCAAATCTATCGGTAGCACGCGCGCGATATCGCCGGCGGTGTCGAGCGATGGAAGAATCGTCGCATTTACGTCGACAGAGGATCTCGTTGGTGAAAACGCCGATCGAAATTCCGAGATATTTCTGATTGACGGCGGGCGGCTTAAACAACTGACGCACACGTTACCGGCTTCGAGCGCGTCGCGCCTCAGCGATGGAAACTTTCAACCTTCGATCACGGCCGACGGTCACCTCGTGGTGTTTTCGTCGAATCGAGACCTGTGCGGTTCGAACGGCGATCTGAGCTACGAGATTTTCTTGCTCGAACTCGGGAATCAAGGTTGTGTTCAGTTGACCAGCGCCAGAAACGAGTATTCCGCGACTAGCCCGAAGATCAGCGGCGACGGATCGCGCGTCTATTACAAACGAACAGCCGAAGCCACGCCTGAACTGAGCGATCTGGTTTTGATCGAAAGACAAACGGCGACCGCGCGAGCGGTTGCGGCGGATGTGGCAGAACTGTCCCTGTGCGAAGGGCGTGCTGTGAGCAACGAGGGAACGCGTGTGGTCTATTCGGCACTGATTGGACCGAACCAGAGTCAGGTGTTCATCTTTGAGGCTCGCGAGAATGCGGTTCGACAGCTCACGCAGTTAGGTTCGAGAGTCACCGATGTAAAGCTGCAACCAACGATCAGTGGCGACGGAACGCGAATCGCGTTCGCGACACGGCGAAGAGTGATTGGAACGAGCGATGGCAGCGTCGAACTATACTTACTCGATCTACCGACGAACCAACTGCAACAGATCACAAACGCGCCAGCGGCCGCAACTGCTGAAGTTGTCTCATCGCTCAATTTCGACGGCAGTCGCGTGGCGTTCAACTTTCCGCGCATCCTTTCAGCCGCTGTCAGCAATGATGACTCCCGTAACAACAGTGAGATCTATTTGGCGTCGATTCCTCCGCGACCCGCTTTCGGATCTGCAACTATTTTCAATGCCGCCGCGCAAGGGCACGAGCCTGAACCCGCGCGGATCGCGCCCGGAAGTATCGCGACCATTCACGGCAGCGTGCTCGCTATCCGAAGCGAGGCAGCGCATTTTGCCGGTGGCGATCCGCCGTTCACGGTTGGAGGCACGACTGTGAAAATAAACGGACAGCCGGCGCGGATCTTTTATGCAGCGCCCGACGAGGTTGTCTTCGTTGTGCCAGGCGGATCGTCGAACGGACCGGCAGAGTTTGTGGTTACAAATTCCGAAGGGTTCTCATCGAAGGTCGAGGCGAATATCGCTACTGCCGCGCCAGGCGTGTTCACTGTTTCCGGCGATGGTCGCGGTGAAGCGGTCATCCTCAATTCAGACACGTTGACGCCTGCTCCATTCGATCCTTCAAATGGACAACTGCGGTTGTCGATCTTTGCGACTGGAGTTGTCGGAGCTAAGAGCGTCACCGTCACGATCCGCGGACGTTCAACCGCAGTCGAGACCCTGGCGCCATCAAACGTTGCCGGATTGGATGAGATTCATGTCCGTGTGCCGGCAGAGTTGAGTGGCTCGGGCCGTTCGACGCTTGTCGTCACTGCGGATGGTATGCAAAGCAATCCGGTGTCTGTTGTAATTGCCGGCACGGTGCCACCGCCGACACCGACACCCACTCCAACACCGAATTCGAGTCCATCGCCAACGCCCGATTCAGCGCCGGAGATTGTCATTAGTCAGATCTTCGGTGGCGGTGGAAACTCGGGCGCGCCATTTCGCAATGACTTCATCGAGATTTTCAACCGTGGCAACTCACCCGTGAACCTCGCAGGATGGTCGGTGCAGTACGCGAGCGCCACAGCCTCGAGTTGGTCAGTGACGCCGCTTACTTCAGTGGTGCTGTTGCCTGGTCAATATTATTTGGTCCAGGAGAGCTTAGGCACGAACGGTGTTCCACTTCCAACGCCGGACGCGATCGGAACGATCGCGATGGCCGCCGCGTCTGGCAAGGTCGCACTCGTTAAAAATTCGATAGCGCTCAGCGGCGTATGTCCAAACGATCCGAACATCGTTGACCTTGTCGGTTACGGAAGCACGGCAAACTGCTTCCAAGGCACGGCGCCCGCTCCCGCGGCGAGTAACACAAATGCGATTTTGCGAATCGCCAGCGGTTGCACTGACAAGCAAAATAACGTCGCGGACTTCCTCGCGGGTCCGCCGAATCCGAGAAACACAAGTTTTTTGCCACGGATTTGCGCGGATCAGTGAAATTCGTGGTATAGACTCGCGCATGCACTCTCTCGCAGATGCACTGTCTTCCCTGCGAAAGCACTTCGGCTTCGACGACTTTCGCGAAGGCCAACGAGAAGTGGTCGCATCCATTCTGGAAGGCAAAGACGCGGTTGTCGTGATGCCGACCGGCAGCGGTAAGTCTCTTTGTTATCAACTGCCAGCGATGATTCGCGAAGGCGTCACGCTTGTCGTGTCTCCGTTGATTGCTCTGATGAAGGATCAGGTTGACGCACTGCGTGCTCGCGGGTTGCCTGCAACTTTCATCAACAGCTCGATTCCCGAAGCCGAACAGCGCGCGCGCATCGAGTCGCTGCGCCGTCACGAACAGAAGCTTGTTTACATCGCGCCCGAGCGTTTTCGCAGCAGTCGCTTCAACGCCGCGCTTCAGTCGATTCCCATCTCGCTGTTTGCGGTTGATGAAGCGCACTGCATCTCAACCTGGGGACACGACTTTCGCCCAGACTACCTGCGACTCCGAGGCGTCATTCGCTCGTTGGGGAGTATTCAGACGCTCGCGCTCACCGCCACGGCGACTCCTTACGTGCGCTCCGACATCATCCAGCAGTTAGGTCTCAACAAACCACAAACGTTCGTCAGCGGTTTCGATCGTCCAAACCTCACTATCGAGGTGGTTCACACAGAAAAGGAACGTGAGAAGATTGCTCACATTCGTCGCCTGGCCCAGAGCATTCGTGGCTCCGGAATCATCTACACCTCAACGCGAAAAGCAGTGGAACAAGTCGGAGCTAAGCTGCAAAACGCGGGTCTGAGTGTTTCGACGTATCACGCGGGCATGAGCGACTCGATTCGAATTAAAGCGCAGGACAGCTTCATGAGCGGTCGCACGCAGATGATCGTGGCCACCAACGCGTTTGGCATGGGCATCGACAAGCCGGACATTCGCTTCGTGGTTCACTATCAAATGCCGGGCTCCATCGAGGCTTACTATCAGGAGATTGGACGCGCCGGTCGCGATGGGCTACCGTCAACCTGCGTCCTGCTCTTCAACTACGCTGATAAAAACACTCACGACTTCTTTATCGAAGGTTCGTATCCTGAGTTCAAGGTGATCAAGGAAGTCTACGACACACTTGCGGCGACTGAGCTAAGAAGAATCGAGCTGTCGACGGCCGAAATTGCGTCGCGCATCCGTGAGAGTAACGAGATGGCGGTGCAGTCAGCGCTCTACGTGCTCGAGCGTGCCGGTCATATTCAGCGCACCGCGGCCACAGTCAATCGCGAGGAACGCAAGTCACGTCAAAGCCGGAGCATCATCATGCTCGACGCTGTTCCGGCAACGCAGCTTCGAATCGATCCCAACGACGCTACGCGCCGAGGCGAGCTCGAGCGGCGGAAGCTACGCGCGATAATCGATTTCTGCTATACGGATTATTGTTACCGAGCGCACATTCTCAACTACTTTGGCGATCGTAATCACGAAAGGCAATGCGGGACTTGTGGGAACTGCCAGCCGAAAGCCGCGCTGCCATCAGCGGCGTCGAGCGATTCGAAGCCGCGCGCGCTTACAGATGATGAAATGTTGCGCGTGAGAAAAATTCTTGCATGCGCAAAGCGGATGAACGGTCGTTTCGGGAGGAAGATACTAGCTTCGACGTTGCGCGGTTCCGCAGCTAAGCAGGTGCTGACCGCGCGTCTCAACGAGCTGTCGACTTATGGACTGCTCAAAGAGATGTCGCAGGAAGAGATCGAGATTTATATTGACGCTCTGATCGCTGCGCGTTGTTTGAAGGTGAGTGGACGGCAGTACCCGACGATCTCCACGACGGAACTGGGTGATAGAGTCATGCGCGAACAGGAACGGATCGAGTTGGTATTGCCAATTTAGAGGGAACAAGTCAGCTTTAGAGGGAACAAGTCAGCAGAAGAAGGAACAAGTCAGCTTTAGAGGGAACAAGTCAGGAAGGGTGGCTTGCCCCCGCTGTTGGGAGAGCGGGGGCAAGCCACCCTTCCTGACTTGTTCTTTTGTAATGGTGACTTGTTCTTTTGTGACGAAGCAAGTTTTACAGGATCATCTGATCACGCCCTGAACTGGACTGGACGCGCTCGCATACAACCGCTTCGGCATACGACCTGCCAGATACGCCAACCGCCCAGCCTCGATCGCCAACTTCATCGCCGTCGCCATCTTCGCCGGATCTTGCGCTTCAGCAATCGCGGTATTCATCAACACACCATCAGCACCAAGCTCCATCGCTATCGCCGCATCACTTGCCGTCCCGACACCCGCATCGACGATGATCGTCGCGTCAGGTAACTGCTCGCGCATGATGCGCAAGTTCGCCGGATTCTGCACACCCAAACCCGATCCGATCGGCGCCGCCAAAGGCATGATTGCCGCACACCCGACGTCGAGCAGTTTTTTCGCCATGATCAGATCGTCGGTGAAGTACGGCAGCACCACGAATCCTTCTTTCACGAGAACGCGGGCAGCTTCGAGCGTCTGTTCGTTGTCCGGAAACAGTGTCGTCTGATCGCCGATGACTTCGAGCTTCACGAAATCTGTCTCCAACGCTTCGCGGGCGAGACGCGCGGTTCGCACGGCATCGTCAGCGGTGTAGCAGCCGGCGGTGTTCGGAAGAATTTGCAGCGCGGGATTCAGGTAATCGAGAAACGATTCGCTGCTGCGATCGAGTGGTACACGCCTGACTGCGACCGTCACCATCTCAGCGCCGGACGCGTCATGCGCGCTACGCATCTGATCGAAGCTACGGTATTTCCCTGTGCCGATGATTAGACGTGACGAAAACTTGCGACCCGCGATAATTAGACTATCGCGTGATGATGTAGCTGTAACTGCTGTTGACATGCATAAACTCTAACACTCAATTCGCGCACGAACCAAAACCACCACCAACAAAGTGCACGATCTCGACCCGGTCATCCTCGTGGAGAACTGTATCGCTCCACTCGCTCCGACGCACCACGACGCGATTGAGCTCAACCGCGATTCGCGCGGCAGGAAGATCGAGCTGGGTGATTAACTCTGCTAAGGAAGGAGCGCCGGAGAGTTCTTTGCTCTCGCCATTTATAAAAACCCGCAAACCTAAACCCTCACGGCTTCGGATGAATAAGGCGACGAAGTTCAGCAGCCTGATCCTTCGTCACAGCCCGCACGAGCACGGCCGCTCGTCCTGACGTGAACTGAGGAATGTCTGTCGAGACGCTCGCCACGCCATCACTCTCCGTCTTTAAAGAATAGATCAACGGCCTGAACATCGTGCCAAGGATTTTGACTGAAACCGCCGCATTTGCCAGTGGTTTTTCTTCGCCGCTGACGCGACTCGCAATCAGCACACGCAATGTATAACTCTCTCCTGAATAGAACTCCTCGTCGTCGAGGATTGTGATGACTAACCCGTCTTCCCCAACGTCACCCACCAACTCTTCCAGCAGTGCTTCTTCTTCCGCAGGCGCCGAGGTCAGAGGTTCGTCGACCATTTCATATTCCTGCGTGCTTTCAGCTTCCACAGGTGGTTCGCCTTCTTCAGCAGGCGGCGGAGGCGTCCACTCCTGGGTCATCGGCCAATACTCGATCTCAAACGGCTCTTCAACCGCAGGCGCTCCTGATTCAACTTCCGTCCCCGACTCAGTAACCGTCTCGCCGGCAGTCTCCAGAACGATCTCTTCTTGTGCGGTCGCTTCTTTCGGGCGCGTGTTCATCCTCTTCAGGTCGTCGATGCGTCCCGAGTGAATCGCCGCGCAGATCAAACGATGCTGCCGTTTCAAACGCTCCGCCAGCACTTCGTCGCTGAATCCTTCGGCAATTAGATCCTCGTAAGGCGAACGCTTACTCGCCAGGATGGTGCCACCGGCGTAGACGAGTGAGAGGATGATGGGTGAATCGAGACCTTTGTCCTCAGTCTGAACGTGATAGATAACGCCGTTGTGCTCGATATCGGTGTTGAATCCGGTAATCACAGTTTCGGGGACTTACGTTCTCACTGTTCTCTATTGAATCGGGAGGCCGCTCGACAACCCACTCAGCAGCGGGCTTTCCTGAACGGTAACACAGGCATTTTTTCACGGTCAATCAGCATTTTTTCTTGCGGATCTCTGCCGGAAGCATTGCTTGACACCCTTGATCACTTCGTCTAGCATCAGCTTGTACAATGATTCTCAATCTCGTGGATCGAGTGATGCCCACGCATACAGTTAATCTGCGGCGGGTAAAGTGTGTCTGAAATGCCGTTTCGCCTGTACGACTACTTGCCGATTCTTCTGATGTTCATCGTAGCTGCGGGGTTCGCAGTCGGCAATGTTCTCCTCTCCCAATTCGTCGGACAACGTAAACGAACGAAAACGAAATTGATGCCCTACGAGTGTGGCAAGGATCCTGTGGGCTCCGCGCGCGAACGTTTCTCAGTCAAGTTTTACTTGATCGCGATGATCTTCATCCTGTTCGACATTGAAGTGATCTTCCTTGTGCCCTGGGCGGCTGTGTTCAAGACGATGGCCGCGCAGGGAGACGCGATGCGCCGGTTTGCTTATATCGAAATGATGCTCTTCGTTGGCCTATTATTTGCCGGTTACATCTACATCGTGAAGAAGGGTGCTTTCGATTGGGGCGAGAAGGCGCGACGTGAAGCCGAAGCTGAAGCCAGAGCGCTCGCCGAACTGGAAGCACGAACGAAACAACAGCGACGCCCGGCAGCGTGAGGGGTTTTCGATGGGTCTGGAAAATATCATTGCCGAAGCTTTACCCGAGGTCCTGACCACGCGGCTCGACTCGCTGATTAACTGGGCTCGGAAGTCGTCATTGTGGCCTGCGACGTTCGGGCTTGCCTGTTGCGCGATCGAGATGATGAACGCGACATCATCCAGAAACGATCTCGCGCGCTTTGGTTCGGAAGTGTTTCGCGCGAGCCCGCGGCAGGCTGACGTGATGATCGTCTCAGGACGCGTCTCACGAAAAATGGCGCCGGTGCTGCGTCGCATTTACGATCAAATGCCCGAGCCGAAGTGGGTCATTTCAATGGGCGCTTGCGCGACCTCCGGTGGCGTCTTCGATAACTACGCGATTGTCCAGGGCGTCGACAAGATCGTTCCCGTAGACGTTTACATTCCTGGCTGTCCGCCGCGACCGGAGATGTTGATCCACGCGGTCATGATGCTACAGGACAAGGTGATGAAAGAGAGCGTGCGGGATCGCAAAGACGTTCCGGAAGAAGAGGCACGAGGAGCGGTTGTGCCTGGCACTCTGCCTGTGACTGACGGATCGACCGCGCGACAAAACACGTTGCCGGAGTCGCGGCCTTACACGATCGCTTCGAGACACGAGCGGCGTCGTTCTTCTTAGAGAGTAGAGTAATGAGTGCGGATGCAGTCAGGTAGCGAAAACACGTTAGTGACGGCGTTACAGCGTGAGCATCCTGATTGGATCAGCGAGGTGATTTACGCGTTCGGGGAGACGACGATTGTCGTGCCTCGTGAACACATAGTTGACGTTTCTTCGTTCTTCAAGTCGCTGCCCGAAGGACATTTCGATTTTCTCGCCGACATTTGCGGCGCCGATCGCGGACCGGAAGAAGAGCCTCGCTTCGAAGTCAACTATCATCTCTTCTCAACCACCAAATACCATCGCATTCGTTTGAAGGTGTTGCTGAACGAGGAAGACACGCATGTGCCGAGCGTCACCGGTGTATGGCGCACGGCGAATTGGCACGAGCGTGAGACCTTTGATCTGTTTGGTGTGATTTTTGACGGCCATCCGGATCTGCGTCGCATTCTGTTGCCTGACGACTGGCAGGGACACGCATTGCGTAAGGATTTTCCGCTGCGAGGTTATGAACCGTATAGCTTGAAGTGATCCGCGTTTATTCGCGTAGATCCGCGGCTAAATACTTTATGAGTGCCACTCTTCCACCCCAGTTCGAAATCGTCGATCGTCCGCTCGACACGCAGATGACGATCTCGATGGGGCCGCAACACCCTTCCACTCACGGCGTGCTGCGTCTGGAATTGGTGCTCGACGGCGAAATGGTAGTGAAGGCCACGCCTGACATCGGCTATCTCCACACGGGAATGGAGAAGCTTTTCGAGTACAAAAAATATCAGCAAGGGATCGTCATCACCGACCGCATGGATTACCTCAATCCACTCGGCAACAACCTCGCTTACGTGATGGCTGCCGAGAAGTTGCTCGGTCTCGAGATTCCTGAACGCGCCCAAACCATTCGCGTTCTAACTTGCGAGCTTCAGCGCATCGCTTCGCATCTCGTCTGGCTTGGCACTCATGCGCTCGATATCGGAGCGATGACAGTATTCTTTTACTGTTTCCGCGAGCGCGAGAAAATTATGAATCTAATCGAAGCGGCGTCGGGAGGACGACTGACTCCTTCCTACTTCCGCATCGGCGGCTTGATGATGGATCTTCCCGCCGGCTTCGAGCGTCGCACTAAACAATTTCTCGACGACTTTCCGCCTGCGTTGGACGAGTTTCACACGCTCCTTTCTGGCAACAGGATTTTTCAAAAGCGGACTCAGGGCATCGGATACATCTCCGCCGAAGATGCCATCGACTGGGGACTCGCTGGACCGTGCCTGCGTGGGAGCGGTGTGAATCTCGACATTCGCCGTGCAAATCCTTACAGCGGTTACGAGAACTACGACTTTGAAGTCCCAACCGAACCTGATTGCGACGTTTGGGCGCGTTACATGGTGCGCATGCGCGAGATGAAGGAGTCGCACAAGATCGCGACCCAGGCGCTTTCGCGTTTGAAACCCGGTCCGGTCAAAGCCGACGCGCCGAAGGTGGTGCTACCCGATCGCGAAGCGATGAAGACTCACATGGACGCGTTGATTCATCACTTCCTGATCGTCGCCGAGGGTTTTGACGTGCCGGCGGGCGAGGTTTACCAGCCGATTGAGGCTTCAAAAGGCGAGTTGGGTGTTTACATGAAGTCGGACGGCGGACCAAAACCGAGTCGTGTGCATTTTCGTGGGCCGAGTTTTGTAAACCTTTCGGCGCTGCCGGTCATGTCCGAAGGCGAGATGGTGGCAGACATCGTGGCGATCATCGGCTCGCTCGATATCGTGTTGGGGGAGATTGATAGGTAAAGGCAATCCACAGATTACGCAGATTTACCCTAATTGAATCTGCGTAATCTGTGGATAAGAGAACAAATGAGTGCTCAGGTTGTAAATATTCAGCCACTCTCGCAGCCCGTCGATCTCGGCGTCGAGCCGGCGACGTTTTCGCCTGAAGTGGAAGCGGAGATCGATCGGAACCTGGCGAAGTATCCGGTTGCTCGTTCGGCGATTCTGCCGCTGATGTTCATCGTGCAACGCGAACGTGGTTATCTCGATCCCGCGGGCGTGCTCTACCTGGCAAATCGGTTGAAGGTACGCGTCACTGATATCTGGGAAGTCGCAACGTTCTACTCGATGATCCACACCGACCCGATTGGCAAATACCACATACAAGTTTGCCGCACACTGTCGTGCAAGATCCGCGGCGCCGGCAAGGTCACTGAGCACTGTTCGCAGAAACTGGGAATCAAGGTCGGTGAAACGACCACCGACGGACGCTTTACATTGAGCGAAGTTGAGTGTCTCGGCTCGTGCGGCACCGCGCCGATGTTTCAGATCAACTTCGACTATCACGAAAACCTGACTCCTGAAAAGATCGATCAGATATTGGACGCGCTACCGTAATTCATGCGTATCGAAGCCATCGGATGTGAGCCACTTCAACTGCGTCGAGTTCATCTCGAGAACTCGGGATCCATCGACGTGTATCGTCGTAACGGTGGCTACGCGGCGATCAAGAAAGTTCTCGACGGCATGTCGCCTGACGATGTCATTAACGAGGTGAAAAAGTCGTCACTGCGTGGACGCGGCGGCGCGGGTTTTCCGACCGGCATGAAGTGGAGCTTCGTACCGAAGGATTCGCCGAAGCCGAAATACGTCGTTTGCAACGCAGACGAATCCGAGCCTGGCACTTTTAAGGATCGCTACCTGATGGAGCGCGATCCACACATGCTGATCGAAGGCATGTTGATCGCCGCCTACGCGCTCAATTCCAAAACGAGCTACATCTACACGCGCGGCGAGTACAAATACTTGATCGACATTATGGACGTGGCGCTCGCAGAAGCACGTGCCGCGGGACTTGTCGGCAACAAAATTCTCGGCAGCGAGTTTTCACACGAGATTTACACGCACACCGGCGCCGGTGCTTACATTTGCGGTGAAGAGACGGCGCTGTTGAGCTCGCTTGAAGGTCTGCGCGGACATCCGCGCATGAAACCTCCCTTCCCTGCCGTCTCTGGTTTGTACGCGTGTCCGACCGTAGTGAACAACGTCGAGACGCTGACGGCCGTGCCTGACATTATCAACATGGGCGGCGAGGCATATCAAAAACTCGGAACCGAAAAGAGTGGCGGCACAAAGCTGTGGTCTGTCTCCGGTCACGTCAACAGCCCCGGCGTTTATGAGTTGCCCATGGGCTACGACGACATGGAGAAGTTTATCTTCGAAGACTGCGGTGGAATGCTCGATGGCCAGAAACTCAAAGCTGTGATTCCGGGCGGTTCGTCGGTCTACATCATGCGCGCGGATCAAATCATCGGTAAAGATGTGCGCATGGATTATGAAGGGTTGGTGGCGGCGGGCTCGATGGTCGGATCGGGTGGGTTCATCGTCATGGATGAAACTGTCGACGTCTTCGAGTCGACCAAGAATCTGACTGAATTTTACAAACATGAATCGTGCGGCTGGTGTACGCCGTGTCGCGAAGGAACTGATTGGCTGGTGAAGGTTTTCAAACGTATCGAGAACGGTGGTGGCCGTCCGGAGGACGCGCAGTTGATGCTCGACCTTTGCGACAACATCGAAGGCAAGTCCTTCTGTCCACTTGGCGATGCCGCCGCCTGGCCGATCCAATCGGCGATCAAACGCTTCCCGGAAGACTTTAAAAGACGATTATTTGAGCCACAAAAAGGCTCATAAGAGCACAAAAGTGTTTCTTCTGTTTTCTTGTGCCTCTTTGTGGCGAAGCGAAGCAAATGTCCACTGAACTGATCAAAGTAACTATTAACGGCAAACAATTCGACGTGCCTAAAGGGGCGCGGTTGATTGATGTGTGCCGCGACAAGGGATTCGATATCCCCTCATTCTGTTATTACTCCGACCTTGCGCTGCAAGCTTCGTGTCGCATGTGTCTCGTGCGCATCGAAAAGATGCCGAAGCTGCAAACGTCCTGCACCATCACCTGCACCGACGGCATGATCGTCACCACGCAAAGCGAGGAGATCGAAAAAGCCCAGCGCGGTATGACCGAGTTTTTGCTGGCAAATCACCCGCTCGACTGTCCCGTTTGCGATCGCGGTGGTGAATGCGAGCTCCAGGAGATGACGTTCGACTGGGGCGGTCTCGAAGAACGCTTCACTGAGAAGAAAAATTACTACGCCGAACGATACCTGTCGCCGATGGTCGCAAACGATCCGCAACGCTGCATTCTCTGCAAACGTTGTACTCGCGTCTGCGACGAGTGGATGGGCGAAGAAGCGATCGAAGCAGGCGGACGCGGCGCGCACACGGTGATCGGCACGTATCTCGGTTGGCTCGATTGTTCGCAGTGTGGCAACTGCATCGAGGTCTGCCCGACCGGCACATTGCTCGACGCCACATATCGCCATCAAACACGTCCCTGGGAATTGGCGCAGTCGATTACGACTTGCAACTTCTGTTCGGACGGCTGCCAGATGTCGCTTGGTTCACGTGGCGGCGAAGTGCTGCGATCAGTCGCACGCGATCGCTACGTCAACGGCATCAATGGCGAGTTTCTGTGTGTCAAAGGTCGCTTTGCTCATCCGTTCATCAACCACGAAGCGCGCATCCGCACGCCGATGATTCGTTACAAAAAAGGCGGCAAGCTGATTCCCGCGACGTGGGACGAAGCCATCCGCTACACAGCAGAACGGCTTGACGCCGTCGCGAACGAGCATGGGCGAAATTCGATCGGCGTCGTCGGTAGTCCGCGACTGACGAATGAAGCGCTGCACGTGTTGCGCAAGTTTGCGACCGAGCTTGTCGGCACTGACAACTACACGACTACAGATCTTTTTAGCCTTAAGAGTTTCTTCGATAATCTCGGCGCGCCACTCGCCACGCATCGCGACATTCGTTACGCGAAGACAATTCTGCTTATCGGCGGCGATCCAGGTGAATTGCAGCCACTGACTGGCAAGCAGATTCGTCAGGCAGTCAGGAACGGCGGCGCGAAACTGGTCCTCGTCAATTCGGTTCCGATTCGCTTGCGCGAGCAGGCGCAGGTCTTTCTGCACGTCAGGCCGGGAACAGAAGACGCCGTAGTTCTCGCGCTCACAGATCAAGCCAACAATGCACTCGCGGCGCAAAAAGCCGGTATCGAGGCCCGCGAGCTCGACTCTGCCCGAGAAGTTCTGGCAAACAACGCTGGCGATCTGGTGATCATGTTTGGACACCAGCTCAGCAGCGAAGCGCAGGCGATCGTTGCTCAACTGTCGCACACTTTTGCTGCCGAAGGCAGGCGTGTTTTGGTCCACCCGCTGCCGTTCTTCAACAACAGTATCGGCGCGCACGACATGGGAATGATGGACACGCCGACATCACCCGCGCAGATTCTCGACGCAGCGGGCAGCGCGATTCGCGCGCTCTACATGCTTGGAAGTTTCCTGCCGCGACATCTTGAAGGGCACGCGGACGCGCTCAACAAACTCGACTTCCTCGTGGTCCAGGAATTATTCGAGAACGACACAACAGCGGCGGCGGATGTCGTCTTGCCCGCTGCTTCGTACGCCGAGCAGGATGGAACGTTTACGAACAACGACGGCATGGTCCAACGAGTGCGACAGTCGATCGCACCGATTCACCAGTCGAAGCCCGATTGGATGATCACGGCGCAACTGGCGAGAGAACTCGGGTTGGACTTTGGATTTGAGATGTCGGCGAGCGCGGTCTTTCGCGACATCGCGCAGCAGGTGCCTGCTTATTCGAACATGACTTATCCGCGGTTGAAAGACGAAACAAATCCGTTGCAGGCGAGATATGAAGTTCGCGAAGCTGATGTGGCTGCGCAGGTGGAAGCAGTTCGCGGTCGTGTTGAGTCGCTTCCGGATTCGGGTGAGAAAGTGACTGTAACACCTGAAGTGGGCACGGAGTTGTTCCGGCTGGGAATGTTGACCGACAAGGTCTCGCAGTTTCACCTGCTCGCGGCCGGCAACCCGCGACCAGAGACGACAGCGATTTCGCCGCTTTATCAGATCACAGCCACAGATGGACGCGGATCCCGACGGATTAATCCGTAACGATCCGTGTAATCGCGGCCAAAATAAACAATGGATATCGCGCTCGACGTCGTTCTCAAGCTCGTCGCCATCACGGTGGCGTTTGTCGTCGTGTTGCTGATCGTCGCCTACACGGTGCTTGCCGAGCGTCGTGTTCTCGGGTTCATCCAGGGCCGGCTTGGTCCTAACCGCGTTGGTTACGGCGGTATGCTTCAGCCGTTTGCTGACCTACTGAAGTTCATCCTCAAGGAAGACATTGTTCCCGACAAGTCAACGCGGTTCATCTACTTCCTTGCGCCCGTGATCGTCACGATGACGGCGTTGATGACGATGATCGTCTACCCGTTCGGGCCGGAAACCAGAATTCCCTTTACTTCGATTTCAATCCCTCTGGTGATCGCCCGCTTCGACGTTGGTCTGCTGTACGTGCTCGGCATCACTTCGATCGGAGTCTACGGCATCGCACTCGCCGGTTGGTCTTCAAACAACAAATACAGCTTGATGGGTGGACTCCGATCGTCAGCGCAGATGATCTCTTACGAGCTCGCGCTTGGATTGAGTCTGATCGGCGTCATCATGTTTTCGGGCACGCTCGATCTCTTTCGGATCGTCGAGCTTCAATCGGGCTGGCACGGCTTTCATTGGTTCATTTTCTTTCAACCACTCGGCTTCATCATTTACCTGATCGCCGCGATCGCCGAGACCAATCGCGTACCTTTCGATCTTCCGGAGGCTGAGACTGAGCTCGTCGCCGGTTTTCACACCGAGTACAGCGCGATGAAGTTTGCGCTCTTCTTCCTGGCGGAATACATCAACATGTTTACCGTGTCGATGCTCGCGACGACGCTGTTTCTCGGCGGCTGGAACGTGCCGTTCGCGGAAGACATCTTCGGACGCGGAACATTTTTGTTCGGCCTGGTGAGCGCCATCGGCTTCCTGGTGAAGGTAGTCTTTTTTCTTTTCATTTACATCTGGCTGCGCGGCACGCTGCCGCGCTTTCGTTTCGATCAACTGATGAGCTTTGGCTGGAAAATCCTGTTGCCGCTGGCGCTGCTCAACATCTTCATCACGGCGACGGTGATATTTCTGTTTCCGAATCTTTGATGCTCGCGTTTCTCTTCATTGTGTTCGGAGCGCTGGCTATTGGCTGCGCACTTGCGATGGTGGCGCAACGAAATCCGCTCTACAGCGCGATCTCGCTGATTGGCGTCTTCATTTCGCTGGCGTGTCTCTACGTGATGCTCGCGGCGCCGTTCATTGCCGCAGTGCAAGTGATTGTTTACGCGGGCGCGATCATGGTGCTGGTCGTCTTTGTCATCATGCTCCTGAATGTCGAACAGGAAGAGCGCCGGCGCACTCGTCTTAAATTTCTCGTACCAACGGCCGTCGCCTTAGCAGCGGTTTTGATCGCTGAAGTCGCTTTCATTCTCGTTTCAGTGCAGGAGTTCAGGGTCAGTCCGAGCGGTGCTGTGTCTGATATTGGGCTTACTCAGTCGATTGGTCCCGCGTTGTTCACGAGATATCTCTTACCGTTTGAAATAACTTCGATACTGCTGCTGATGGCGATCGTGGGCGCGATGACCTTGGCGCGACGCGGAGGACTGCTGCCGGCCGGCGCGCGTGTGATCCCTGGAGCACAACAGCTTCCGTTGTCGCTTGTAGATCCGAAGGCGCCGCCTGAGGATTTGACGCTGGTTGAAACAGACACAACTGAAGAAGCAGCGCGGCTGCTCGGCATTAAACCCACAGATTACGCAGATTCACAAAAATAATCTGCGTAATCTGTGGATGGAGAACACGATGGAACCACAGCTTTCATGGTATCTGGCACTTTCGGCGGTGCTGTTCACGATTGGCGTCACCGGCGTGATCATCAAGCGCAACATCATCGCGATGTTTATGTGCATCGAGTTGATGTTGAATGCGGTGAATTTAACTTTCGTGGCGTTCGCGAGTTTTTTTCAAGACGTGACTGGTCAACTCTTCGTGTTCATCGTGATGACCGTTGCGGCCGCCGAAGCTGCGGTTGGTTTGGGAATCATCATCGCGATCTTTCGCAATCGTGAGTCGTTGGATGTGGATGACGCGAGTATTTTGAAACTATAGTAATGGAAACCAACATCCTCAGCCTGATCATCTTTGCTCCCCTCGCGGGTGCGGCGATCAATTGGTTTGTGGGTCGCCGTGTGCGCAATGAGCGATTCATCGGGGTTGTTGCATGCGGGTCGATCGCCGTATCGACACTAGTCGCCTTCTATCTCGCTTTCAAAACTGACGGCGCACTGCGATCGGAAACGCCACTGCTCGATCACATCTGGACGTGGCTGCAAGTCGGCTCGCTTCACGCTGACTTCGCGCTCGGAATGGATCGGCTGAGCGGAACGTACGCTCTCTTCGTCACGTTCGTCGGTTTGCTGATTCACGTCTTCGCAGTCGGCTACATGCACGGCGACACTGGCTTCTATCGCTTCTTCGCTTTTCTCAACCTGTTCATGTTTTCGATGCTGACGCTGGTTCTCGCCGACAACTTCGTACTGATGTTTGTCGGCTGGGAAGGCGTGGGCCTCTGCTCTTATCTGTTGATTGGCTACTACATCGATCGCAAAGAAGCCGGCGACGCGGCGAAAAAAGCATTCATCACGAACCGCATCGGCGATTGGGGATTCGTTCTCGGAATAATGCTGACGTTCTTCGTCACGGGTTCGGTCAGCTTTTTCGCGAACCCGGCGGCGGGCGCAGCAACTCAAACCGCACTGTCCTACTTCAAGAATCAACCAGTCGATCCATTCACTGCCGGAGCAATCTTCGCCGGCGGAGCAACGTCGATTGCAGTGCTGCTATTCATTGGCGCTGTCGGCAAGAGCGCGCAAATACCGCTTTACGTTTGGCTGCCCGATGCAATGGCTGGCCCAACTCCAGTCTCCGCACTGATTCACGCAGCGACGATGGTCACTGCGGGCGTGTACATGATCGTTCGTTGCTCCGAGATCTTCATTCACGCGCCGACAGCCATGTTTATCGTAGCGATCATCGGCGCGGCCACCGCGCTCTTCGCTGCCACGATTGGTCTCGCACAGAACGATATCAAGAAGGTTTTGGCTTACTCGACGATCTCGCAGCTCGGTTACATGTTTCTCGCCTGCGGCGTCGGCGCGTTTATCGCCGCGATCTTTCACGTCATCACGCACGCGTTCTTCAAAGCGCTGCTCTTCCTCGGTTCCGGCTCAGTGATTCACGGCATGCATCACGAGCAGGACATGCGTCGCATGGGCGGGCTGAAGAAATACATGCCGATTACCTTCGCGACGATGTTGACCGGCTGGCTGGCGATCTCCGGGGTGCCAATCTTTGCGGGTTTCTTCTCGAAAGACGAGATTCTCTGGCGGACGTGGAGCGCTCCGCCGTTTAGTCTGCCCTCGACCGCGTTCAGCAAGTTTCTTTGGGCCATCGGCGCGCTCACCGCGTTGCTGACGGCGGTTTACATGACGCGCATGATGGTGATGACGTTCTGGGGATCGGAGCGTTTCCGCGAGTCACCTGCAGTGCATGAGAAACCGGATGTGCATCATGGACCAGTCGAGCCACACGAATCTCCGTGGATCATGACAGTGCCGCTAATCGTGCTGGCGGTTTTGTCGACGATTGGTGGTTTCATCGGCATTCCCTACGCATTGAGCGCGGCGTTCACCGATCGAAACGTAAACGTCATCGAGCACACGCTCGAACCGGTTGTTGCAAAGATTGAAACGACGCCTGCGCACGCGACGGATTCGAGTGAAGAGATTGCCGCGGAACGCCTATTGGCCGGACTCTCGGTTTCAGTCGGACTGCTCGGCATCGGTATCGGTTGGTACGCCTTCCAGAAACGTCCGCTGCTGGCAATGCCGCGACTGCTCGAAAACAAGTACTACGTTGACGAGGTTTACGATACGGCATTGATCCACCCGATCGAAGCCGGCTCGCGTGAAGGCTTGTGGAAAATCATTGACGTCGGAGTGATCGACGGACTTCTTCATTCGATTGGAGAAGTGGTTACCGAATTCGGCAGACTCGCGCGCCATCTGCAAGCGGGATTTGTGCGAGGTTATGCCGCGATCATTCTCGTTGGAGCGCTCATTTTGATTGGCCTGTTTGCGTATCTCGGCTTTCCGGTGATGACGCCATAACTTATGCCGTACTTGTTGACCATTCTGATTCTCTCGCCCGTCGTGGGTGCACTCGCGCTAGTGATCTACAGCCTTGCGCCCGGCCGTCGCGAAGAACATTACCGCTGGATCGCACTGCTGGTTACAACAGCAACGTTTGTCGTGTCGCTATTGCTGCTGCGAGGGGTCGGCGGAAGCGGCGCCGAGATGCATTTTGAGGAGAACGTAAGTTGGATTGGATCGATTGGCGCTCGTTATCACCTCGGCGTCGACGGCGTGAGCTTGTGGTTAGTTTTGCTGACTACACTGTTGATGCCGATTTCGGTGCTATCGAGTTGGACCGCGATCCAAAAGCGACAGCTCTCGTACTACGCGTTTCTGCTGATTCTCGAAACAGCGATGATCGGCGTTTTTGTTTCGCTCGATCTGCTGCTGTTTTATCTGTTCTTTGAAGCATCGCTGGTACCGATGTTTTTCCTGATCGGAATTTGGGGTGGCGAGCGTCGCGTTTATGCAGCCGTTAAGTTTTTCATCTATACGGCAGTCGGAAGCCTGCTGATGCTGGTCGGCATCATCGCGCTCTATTTCATCTACCGCTCGTTCGACTACGCGACGATCTTGCAGGCGATGGCGGCGAGTCCATTGACCGAACGCACGGAGTTTTGGTTGTTTCTGGCCTTTGCTTTTGCGTTCGCGATCAAGGTGCCGCTCTTTCCACTTCACACTTGGTTGCCCGATGCGCACACCGAAGCGCCGACGGCAGGTTCCGTGATACTTGCCGGTGTTTTGCTGAAAATGGGAACTTACGGACTGCTCCGTTTCAACCTCGCACTGTTTCCACATGCCGCGCGTTGGTGGGCGCCGGTAATAATCACGCTTGCCGTCATCGGCATCATCTACGGCGCGTTGGTCGCGATGGTCCAACCCGACGTCAAACGGCTCGTCGCTTATTCGTCGGTGAGTCACATGGGATTCGTCGTGCTCGGGCTGTTTTCGTTCACCGAGCTCGGCATGCAAGGCGCGCTCTACCAGATGCTGAATCACGGCGTCTCGACCGGCGCACTCTTTCTCTTCGTAGGCTTCATTTACGAACGGCGCCACACGCGCCTGATCAGCGAGTTTGGCGGGCTGGCGAAGTCGATGCCATGGTTCTCGACATTTTTTGTAATCGCTTCATTGTCGTCGATCGGTCTGCCATTTTTGAATGGGTTCGTCGGCGAGTTTCTGATTTTAATCGGCGCCTGGACGTCGACCGTGATTAGTCACACATGGATCGTCACGATGCTTGCGGCGACAGGCGTGATCTGGGCAGCAGTTTACATGTTGTGGATGTTGCAGCGCGTTGTGTTTGGGCAGCTCACCAACGAAGAAAATGCGCGGTTGTTAGACATGAACTATCGTGAAATCGGACTGATGGTGCCGCTGCTGATCTTAATGTTGTTCATGGGCGTCTACCCGCGCGTATTTCTGGATCGCTCCCGAGCAAGTGTCGAAACGATTAGAGCACGCGTCACAGCAAGTCCAGCCGGTGGTTCTTACACAACCTCTGTGTCTCCGTGTCTCTGTGGTGATCCGCCGTCAGCCACAGAGACACAGAGACACAGAGACAGTGTCACGGAATGAATACGTTCTTCGCACAATCAGTGATGCCAATCGTCAACTGGTGGCTAATTGCGCCAGAGGTGATCGTCTGCACTGCGGCGGTTGTCGTGATGCTTGTCGACGCATTTGTTCGCCCAACACAGCGCTGGATCACCGGCACTATCTCGCTCGCGGGATTATTTATAGCCGCGCTCGCAACGATCTATTTATGGGCCAACGGCACCCCCTCTTCTGACGCGTTCAACGGAATGATCGTGCTTGACGAGCTTCGACTCGGCTTCACGATGATCTTCCTGCTGGTCTCCGGTCTCACTCTGTTGATCTCGACAGTTTGGGTACACGCCGAAGAGCTGCCCGCAGGAGAATTTCATTCGCTGTTGCTGTTTGCGACTGCGGGCATGATGTTCATGGCGTCGGGTAACGATCTCGTAATCATCTTTCTCGGCCTGGAGATTCTCTCGATCGCCACCTACGTAATGGCGGGATTCCGCCGCTCCGATGTGCGCTCGAACGAGTCGTCACTGAAGTACTTCATCCTCGGCTCCTTCTCTTCGGCGTTTCTTCTTTACGGTATCGCGTTGACCTACGGCGCGACCTCAATCGCCGAACCTGGGCCAGGCGGTTCACTCAGCAGGATTGTTGCCGGCACAACCAACATCGCCGAGATCGCCAGTCGCATCGGTCAGGTGCAGTATCCCGCGTTACTCTACGCTGGCGCGGCGATGATGCTTGTCGGTTTTGGTTTCAAGATTGCCACAGCGCCGTTTCACATCTGGACGCCGGACGTCTACGAAGGCGCACCCACTCCAGTCACAGCATTCATGGCCGCCGGACCCAAAGCCGCCGGATTCGCTTCGTTCATTCGCGTGTTTGTTTTTGGACTGCCGTTTGTGACTGCTGCCGCGGGCGCATCATCGGCTGGGAATCTGCATCAGGCATGGGTTGGGACCCTCGTGGTGATGGCGATTCTCACGATGACACTCGGCAACGTCGTTGCCATAGTGCAGAACAACGTGAAACGCCTGCTGGCGTATTCGTCGATAGCACACGCCGGCTACGCGCTGGTTGGGTGCGTCGCGGCAGGAGCCGCCACCGATCCGGTCCAACGCAATACCGCGATTACCGCGGTCGTGTTCTATCTTTTAACTTACGCAGTGATGAACATCGGCGCGTTTGCGGTGGTCCAACTAGTCGCGCGCAGCGGCGATCGACGCACCTCGATCGAAGACTACCGTGGCATCGGCTTCGACTCGCCGGTGCTGGCGTTTTCGTTGAGCCTGTTCATGCTGAGTCTTTTCGGAATGCCGCTTACTGCCGGGTTCATGGGCAAGATCATGGTGTTTGGATCGGCGATCGATCAGAAGTATTACGGGCTGGTGATCGTCGGTGTCCTCAACACGGCACTGTCCGCTTACTACTACCTGCGGCTGATCATCGTGATGTTCTTTGGTGAGAAAACAATGGCGTGGAGCGCGCCGCGCGTTCCGGCGAGCGTGGCGTTAGCGTTGGTGATCACGGTGTTGGGAGTGCTGTATCTCGGGATCTTTCCGGGACGCGTGATCAATGCGCTGCAAACCAAGATCAATCCACAGATAACACAGATTAATCTGCGTAGTCTGTGGATCAAATAGATGCCTGCCGAATCCCACGCCCAAAAAATCGAAGAACAACTTGCTGAAACGTGGCTGCCACGAATCTATCGCGAACGCATACTTAAGCTCCGCACTCGTTCTTATCACTTCGAAAGTTCCAACTCCTTGCCTCGTGTTGTCATTCAACACACGCTGCTGGGCGTCGAGTTAAAAGTCGGACCCAAGCGCCTTTTGTGTCCGGATCTGGCCACGGCGCGATACCTGTCAGTCTTCGCACGCGCCGGCTGTAAGGATGTAGCAGTCCCGTACGACATAACAAAGATCTCGCATTTAGCGGACGAATTGGAGTCGTCGTGGTATAGAATGTTGTTGCTGATCGACCAGGAAGCGCGGGCCGAAAGCGCGAGGTTGAGGAGTCGCGTTCGTGGCCTGTTGCTTGCTAAGATTCGCGCAGAGATTGCAGAGGCTGGGCCCGGAACGCGAGTTCCGGAGTTCAAGATCAAAAAACATTAGAGATGACTCAAAACTTGATCCCTGACACCCTTCCCTTTCCGTTCAACCAGCAGACATTCTGTCGCTACGAGCCGATCGAGCAGCGCATCGAAGAAGCACGCGTGCTCGTCATCGACAATCTGTTGCGCGACGAGCATGACCTCTCTTCAGTAGCGCGCGAAGACTGGGGCCCGATGCTTGCCGCACAGTTGCGACGCGAGCGGCTGATCGCCGGCATGGCCATCGAGAATATTCTCAACAACATTTCGCGACTAGTGAAACACCCGACGACGGAAGTGGTCCACGTCTCGGACCTCGCCGCTGCGTCGTCGAGATTCAAGCCTGACGCGATTGTGCTCAGCGGCACGCTGCGCGATTTTGATTACTACCAACAATCGCTTCTCGAAGACTTCGGCAATTTTATTCGCCAGACCAAAACTCCGGTGCTTGCGATCTGTGGCGGTCATCAGTTGGTCGGACTGAGTTTCGGCGCGCGCGTGGTCACACTCGACAAGCTCGAGCAACACGAGCAGCGCGAGCAGCGACCGCAGGAATACCAGTATCGTTTTATCCGGATCACCGACCCTGCCGATCCGATTTTCGAAAACATCAATTGCGTGGATCCAAACGCGCCGCACGCAAGAAGTCCGCGTATACTTCGCGTCTGGCAAAATCATGGACTGCAACTCGATCGCGTGCCCGAAGGATTTAAGCTGCTGGCGACGTCGTATCTCTGCCGCAACCAGATGATGGTGAAGCGCAGTGAGGGGCAATTGATCTACACCGTCCAGTTTCATCTCGAAAAATCGTTCGAAGACTGGAACAAGAGCCGCACGCGTTGGGAGCATCCGAATGATTCGCGTGACGGTCGCATCCTGTTTGAGAACTTCCTGACGCTTGCCACGAGCTGAACCACTCACACAACAAAGCCTTGCACTTGCGGCGCGAGAACTCGCCGCGCGGGATCAAACGCTCGCTGCGATCCACGCGACTTACGGCGACCCGCCGCTCTGGCGGCGTGCCACGGGATTCGCGACCCTCGTGCACATCATCCTCGAGCAACAAGTGTCGTTGAAGTCTGCTAAGTCGATGTTGATTCGGCTTGAGGCTGCGATTCAACCCTTCGCGCCGTCGCGATTCGTTGAGGTTGGTGAGGTTTACTTGCGCGGTCTTGGAGTCACGCGGCAGAAGTCAGCCTATCTGCTGCATCTTGCTGCCTCGATCGATAGTGGTGAATTGAGTTTCAGAAAGTTGACGCGCATGAGCGATGAAGAGGCGCGGCTGGCGTTGACGCGAATCAAAGGCATCGGCTCGTGGAGCGCTGATGTGTACCTTTTGATGGCGATGCGCCGCGCTGATATCTGGCCCGCTGGGGACTTGGCGTTGGCGGTCGCGATGAAGGAATTGAAAGGCTTGACTAACAGGCCGGGACCTGACGAACTCGAAGCGCTCGCCGAACAGTGGCGTCCTCATCGAGCCGTCGCCGCGCGGATGCTGTGGCAGTACTATCTTGGGAAAAGGATTTCTCCCGCAAAGGCGCAAAGTCGCAAAGGAAAAACCTCTTAGTTCTTCTTTGCGTCTTTGCGCCTTTGCGGGAAAAACTATTTAGAAATCGTCGACGCGGTGGTGGTTGTCTTTGGCACTCCGAGATTCGTCGTCTCCGGAACGTTCTCCATCGTTAACTTGATCAGATCGTCAACCACTGCCGTCAGCTCATTGGTCTCACGATAGACCTGGAGTTGGCGGTCGGCAGACGTGCCGCGCTCGAGAATCGTGTGTACGTGTTCGATCTCTTTCCGCGATCCCAGGTCATCAACCACATCGTCTACGAATTCCAATAACTCCAACACCAGATCGCGCACCGGCACTTCTTTCTGCTTACCGAAATCGATCAACTTACCATCGAGCCCATAACGCACCGCGCGCCACTTGTTCTCCTGGATCAGCATGCGACGATACAAGCGGAACCCAAGGTTTCGATCGATCAACTTGTTCAACTTAGCCACGATCGCCTGAAACAGCGCTGCAATAGCTATCGTGTCGTCGACGCGCGTCGGAATGTCGCAAACGCGAAACTCGAGCGTCGGGAAGTACGGATGCGGGCGAATGTCCCACCAGATCTTTTTGCCGTTGTCGATGCAGCCGGTTTTGATCAGCAGATCGACGTATCGTTGGAAGCTGCCGTAAGAATCGAAGTGATCCGGGATATCGGTGCGTGGAAACTGCTTAAAGATCTCCGTGCGATACGATTTGAGACCGGTGTTATGGCCCATCCAGAACGGGGACGAAGTCGAAAGCGCCAGCACGTGCGGCAGAAAATATCGCGCGGCGTTCATGATGTGAATTGCGCGTTCGCGGTCAGCCATCCCGACGTGAACGTGCAGTCCGAAGATCAACAGTGACCGGGCGACCGTTTGTAGCTCCTGGACCAGCAGCTCGTAACGTTCGTCGTCGAATATCTTCTGATCCTGCCAGCGCGAGATCGGGTGAGTTGAAGCAGCGACGATCACAAGTCCATTCTTCTTCGCGAGGCCAGCAATGATGCTGCGCAAGCGCGTGATATCATCTCGTGCTTCCTGGATGTTGCGACAAATGCCCGTTCCCACCTCGACCATCGACTGGATCATCTCGGGTTTGATCTGCTCGCCAAGCAGCATCTTGCCCTCTTCGAGAATCTCGGCCACATGGGAGCGCAGCTCGCGCGTCTGTGGATCGACGATCTGAAACTCCTCTTCGATGCCCAGTGTGAATTGATCGAACATTTGCCCTCTTTCTGATCTGACTACGCGTTCAAGCACTTCGAGATCATACGCCAGTCAGGTCTTACCTTGCCCAATCCCTCGTAGAAGAGATGCTTCATCGCGCTGGTTGGCGAGTGCACCGGACTGTAGAGATCGAAATGCACATACCACGTACGCGGCTCGCCTTCCTCAAACAGGAAATGCAGGATTGCTTTGCCTCTTTGCCGTTCGTAGAAGCCGCCACTGGTGCCTTTATGGTTCGCAAACATGCGCGTGAAGTCGTTCCGGCGCGCTAATGTCGACTCGATCATCGGCCACGCTTCGAACTGCAATCCAACGCCACCTTCACCATAAACGTTGGTCACTTTCTTAACGAGGCGCCAGAGTCCTTTCGTGTGCAGCCGATTCAACAGCAATAGCATTCCCTGTTTCTTATCGAGTGGCCACGAATCGAAAGCCGCAGCGTCAGTCGACGCTCCCCACAATCCCGCCAGCTTCCCGGCAAGAAGCTCGCGTATGGCGGCTGAAAGACTTTCCCAGGTCAATGAACGGTCTTGATTGTACCCGTTTTCGCTCACTTTTTGCTGATGATGTAGGTGGGCACCATTCCGCCGCCCGAGCTGACATTCGCGAGCTCGGTGAACGACAAGCGCGTGAACGCCGAACCCACCTTGCCGTTGAACAGCAGCGGATCGAGATCCACGAGCTGTTCTGCAAACTCGACTCGCCCATCTTCTGTCAACGCGGGAAACGTCTCGCGCGCGGTGGGCACACGCTCCTGCACGAGATAATCGCCGTCGGCGAGTGCATTATTAATCGCCTCGTCCCACCCGCGTTGGTCAACGTTCCAGCCAATCGTGATCCCGTGACCACCGTAATCGTCGTTTGGTTTCAGAACCAGTCGCTCGCCGTCAGCACGGATAAAGTCCAATAGGTTCACCTCGCGCCCGAAGTAGTCGGTGTGTTCGTCTCTGACGACTCTGGTCCAGGGCACGTGAGAACGAATGGCCTCACGCTCGCTCTCGGAAAACAGCGCGGCGTATCGCGGATCTGTCAGCACCGCAAACAGCGCCTTCTTGTGAATCAGCTTTGAACGAAAACTGTTTACCATACAAACCGCGCCCGCACGATAAGCGTCTAGCAGTGCCGGAAAGTCGCGCATGATCGGCAGATACTCATTCACGAGCAGGCGCTTGTAAACGATGTCGATCTCCTTACCGGCTGCGCTCAAGCGGTTGTTGTGGAATTCCAACTCCTGTGGCGTGCAGATCAACGAAGGATAGCCTGCCTCTTCAAAGAAATCACGGAAGAGCTCAAACTCGCTCACTGTGGGAACGCCCCCGAGATCGACGATCGCGATGCGCGGCGGGCGTTCAGGTTTCCTGCCGAGAAACTCTTCGTACGATCTGAGTAGCACTTCGAGCATTAAGCGCCGGCCGTACATCGGTCGCAAGTTGTAATCGGCTGCAAACTTCTTCATCACCGGGAGCGACGAGAAGATGTCGTAAGCCGCGTCAGCGTAAGCAATGCCAGCGGGACTCTCGCCGTTGAGCTCGACGAAACTGTAAGCGGATTGCGTCAGAAATGAATCGAGACGCGACGTCGGCGAAACGGCGACGTAACCGGGATCGATCGAAACGAGCTCGCGTTCGATCTCGGTCAGGCCGAGATCGTCAACGACCCTCGGATCGGCGACGGCCGCATCCTTGACCTTCTGAATCGCCGACCAGACGGTTTCGCAAATGCGGCAGATAAGAGCGAAGTCTGTTTCGGAAACGAAGTGCGGGCGAAGGTATGGCGACAGTCGGCGGCCGCCGAAGATCAGTTTGGCCTTTTCCAGACCTTCATCAAGCAGAGCGCGAGACGCTTCTGCTAATTCCTGATCGGCGAGCAGATCGTGATAACGGGCAACAGCCTCAGGGAACATGGGCCGCTAGCCTATCATTAGCCACAAAAAGGCACAAAAATGATTTGCCACAAAGAGGCACAAAATGCACAAAACTGAGCTGAAATACTTTCTTTGTGCCTTTTGCGCCTTTTTGTGGCGCTATTTCTTTTTCGTGGGAACGGTTACGACGAGTTTTTGTTTGTTGCGGATGACTTCGAATTTAAAAGATGCAGGTGGCGTGGTTAGCCTGAAAGTCGAAACCGGCTTGCCGTCGATTGACTGAATCACGTCGCCAGGTTGCAGACCGGCTTCAAACGCAGGCGTTTGCGGTTCTACATACACCACCAGCAAGCCCGCCGTGGTGCCGAGTTGCGAAGCAACCGGTGCTCTTAAAGCGATCGTTTCGACGCCCTGGTCGATCAATGAGAAACCATTTGTCGTGATGTCGCGGTTTCGCAGGTCGAAACTAAACACCAGATCTAATCGCCCGCTCAGTTTCACGTTGAGCGGTTCTTCTGTCGGACGATCAGGACGAGCAACCGTGAACTCGACTGAGCTACTCGGACCAGCCTGGTCTAGCCACCACGTGAAGTCATCAGCGTTCTCGATCTCTTTGTCGTCGACTTTCAGAATGACATCGCCAGCGCGCAACGCTGCCCGCGCGGCAGGACTACCGGGAGCGATCGAAGTTAACATTATCCCGCGATGCTTTCCGGCCAGCGCGGCCGCACGTTTCATTTCCCAACCGCGATTGAGGATTTGTTCGAGCTTAAGCGCCGCGACTGCTTCCCCTTTGACCCCAAGCCACGGCCGCGGCACACTCGCCTGCTGCTCCAAAACGCGCTGCACTGCACGTCGAATTAAAGCAGCCGGCAGAATCGTTGCTTCACTTCCCTCCAAACCGTCGACGATGCCGATCGTCTCACCGGCTTCGTTAACAGCCACGCCGCCGACATTCGCGTGTGAGAACCGGGGTGACCCGACTTTGAATTTTGCTACTTCGCCGGATGGCGAAGTCATAACGTTTTTTATTCGACCTTGAATCGCGCCCATGCGAACGTAGAGATTGCCACCTAGCAACGCTCGTGCTTTCGTCACCGGCTCCGGACCGAACACCAACACGTCTTCACCTGGGCTCACCGGTTGATCTTTGATCGTGCTTGCGGGAAGCACGTTCTTGTCGGCGAGTTTCAATATCGAGAGACCCGTGGCTGCGTCGAGTCCGATGTATTTTGCTTCTAATCGTTTTCCGTCAGGTCCGATAACCGAAATATCCGGCTCAAAGTCAGCTTCCGGCAGCCATGCGGCAATCGTTTCGCCGTCGTCCATTGCGAGTCCGGCAATCACGTTTGTGTGGACGTCGGACATCAGATTGAAAGCCGAGTCGAGGGATTCAATCGCCTGCACCTGCTCTTCGGAGCGCAGTAACAGACGAAACATCTTGAGACCGTTCAAGCGATGAATGATGGTGACTACCTGCGGCGCCGTTGACTTATCGACGTTGACGCGCGCGGGTCTTCGCGGTGGCGCAGGTTTCTTTGGCGGAGCCACTTCCTGAGCAAACACCGCTGTATTGCACAGCAGCGCGCCTGCCAAAGTCACAATACTGATTAGTCTTCTCACAGTCATCTTTCTACTGCTACTTCTTCTGATGCCTGTTTACCAAACATCTTTTGGCGCAAACGAATTCGCGTTCCTCAAAACTCGTTGAGATCCAAAGCTGATCGCGGGCACCGAGATCGTCCGCGCATTTCCGCGTCCATCGTCAAGCAAGATTTTGAAAGGCTGTAACGACGTATCGAGCGGAAACACTGTCGTCGAGCCGACCGCTTCGAGCCCGTTAATCACTTCCGCGCGTTGGCTGCTGAAATCGATCGCCGCCATTGGATGCCTCGGCTTCAAGTTTGTTTGAAGTGGACGCTCGTTCTTGATTCGTTGCGGGCTGCTTGGTGGGTTAGCTGCCGTGAATTGCTCCGGCTTATGTGCAGGAACAGGAGCGGGGGCTGGATCGATAATTATGCGAGGCTGAATAGCAACCGTTTCATCCCGGTTGATAATCTTCCGGACCACCACGATTCCGGTCGCAAAAACAAGTAGCACGGCTGCGACTGCGAGGCCTCGTCGCACAAACGGCCAATAGGTCGACTGCAAATGAAAAGTCGCGCTGTTTGATTCATTCGCGAGCCGCGCACGCAAACGGAAATCAAAATCCGCCGGCGCTGCAACGGTGCCGATACCACCTACCATGCGCCGCAACTTGGTTTGCTTCTGGTGAAAGTCGCGGCAGTCAGCACAGTCTCGCAAATGCTCGAGCACGGAAGAGCTGCACGCCTCATCAAGCATCCGCTCATCGAGCTCGCGACGAATTATTTCGCAATAGTTTTTTCTCATAACTTCTTTACCTATAAATAAGCGCGCATCTTCTCGCGCAGAAATCCTCGTGCCCGGCTGATTCTCGACTTAATTGTGCCCTCGCTCGTTTCCAGAATCCTCGCGATCTCGTCGTAACTGCGTCCATCGACGTCGCGCAGAATCAAAGGCGCGCGGTACTTCTCCGGAAGCGTACTGATCGCGCGTTGAACTGCATTGCGCCGTTCCGTTTCGACCAGTTCCGAGTCTTGCAAGGGCCGTCCGTCCGGCGGATTTAATTCCTTCGCCTCGCCGCCGTCACTCGGTTGAAAAAATCCAGTCAGCGAAACCAGCTTGCGTCGCTTTCGTTTTCGAAGCTCGCTGATGGCCAGATTGGTAGCGATGCGATAGATGTAAGTCGAAAACGCATAGCTACGTTGGTAGCGATCGGCGGCCCGGTAAACGCGGACGAAAGTCTCCTGAGCTAGATCCACTGCGCCGTCGTAATCGTTGGTCATGCGATAGATGTAGCTCGTGATCTGGTTCCGGTAACGACTCACCAACTCTGCGAAGGCGTCCTGATCGCCGGTGCGTGTGGCTTCCAACAATGCGTGGTCGGAAGTCAAGTCCTCCAGCACGTCTTGCTGGAGTCCCGGCGCGAAGCCCAGCTCATCGATGGTCGTTAACGTGTTCATCAGGGCAGGTAGGCTCTCACACGGGTGAAATACACGCCCGAAGTTGCCTCAAGTTCCAAAACTGGCCACAAAAAGGCACAAGAAGCACAAAGTATTGATAGTCAGTTACCTCGTCCGTCCCATCAATCATTTGTGCCTTTTGTGCCTTTTTGTGGCTAAAAAACCTTTGTGCCTCTTTGTGGTTAGCCTTCGGGGTTTTTGAAGACAGAGTCGCCGATTTTGACGCCGTACGTGATCGTGAGGACGCGCGTTTCCTGGCTCTGGCGGCCGTCCTCGAGCAAGACAATGCGATACGGCACGAGCGTCTGTTGCACTGCGCGATAGTCGAGGAATTTGCGCGTGTACTTGACGGGAACGCCTCCGGGATTTCCTTCCTCGTACTCCAACCACAGCACGCGGAGCGATCGGGCGCTGATATAAAAACGGGACTTTCGCTTGTCTTTATCGACCAGATCGACCACGAAAAGGTCGAGCCCTTTTTGTTGCTCGCGGCCGACGAGCGTGACAGTGGAACCGCATTCCTTGTAGCGCAACAATGAGTCGATGCTGTGATGATGCTGCGAAATGAAGTTGGCCGCAGCATCCTGTCGCGGCGTGAAGGCGGCGCCGTTGATGATGCCCCAAAGCTTGCCATCATCGAAGATCAGCGAATACTCCATCGTTGGGAGCTTCTGGTCAAGGCGTATCTTGTCTTTGTCGAGGTTCTCTCCCCTCACGAAGCGTCGTTCGTAGTCGGCTTCCTCAGCGTTACCATCAGTGTTGAAACGCGTTATCTTGCCGCGCTCCACGCCGTTCCGGCGGATGTGATCGAGGGCCGGGCGACTGCCATAGACCAGAATCACCGATTCGACGACCTGCTCGCCGGTAAACTTGGTCTCCTGTTTGATGTCGTGTTTGGCGTCCTGTTTAGTCTCTTGTGGTTTAACTTCTGGTTTGGTCTCTTGTTGAGGCTCAGGGCCGAGAGGTTTACCGGCCACAGTGATCGAGATAACAAACGCAGCAAGAGCTATGAGGGCCAGAAATCTACGAAGCAAAATGTAACCGTTCTCCTTGAAGTCAGATCGGGGAAAGCCAAACGTTGACGCGAAATTGTAACACAGGGCTGCTAAAAAGCCCTTTTCGGTCAACAGGCTGTTGCATGGATGCCATTAACTCCAGCCACGGATGCCTGTGACAAGACCGTTTGACAAGCACCAGCGCGGCGGGTATTTTTCTTCATTTTGCGCGAAAGGATAATCAACAAACTATGAAGCGAGTCGGAATTCTCGTGGGCCGGGAAAAGACTTTTCCGGAAGCACTAATCAAAGGCGTTAATGAGCAGGGCCGTGGTGATGTCGTCGCAGAATACCTCAAGCTCGGCGGTATTAAATACGACGCGCCGCCGAAATATGACTTAGTCGTCGATCGTATATCGCATGAGGTGCCGTTCTACCGCGCCACGTTGAAACGCATGGCGCTCGAAGGAACGATCATCGTCAACAATCCCTTCTGGTGGTCAGCCGACGACAAGTTTTTCAACTACTCACTCGGAAAGAAGCTCGGCGTGGCGATTCCGAAAACCGTTCTGTTGCCGCAGAAGGACTACATCGAGGGCATCGTAAGCGAAAGCTTGCGCAATCTCGAGTTTCCGATCGATTGGCAAGGCATCGTCGATTACGTCGGTCTGCCTGCGTTCATGAAACCGTTTGACGGTGGTGGCTGGAAGAATGTCTCGAAGGTCAATTCGCTCGAAGAACTTTTGTCTGAGTACAACAAGACCGGCACGCTTTGCATGACGCTCCAGGAGTCGATCGACTTCGAACAGTTTGTCAGGTGTTACTGCGTGGGCCAGGAGGAAGTGATGATCATGGCCTACGATCCGCGCAAGCCTTACCTGTCAGGTGAACAATACGTTCACGATCCAAACTATCTCGAGCCCGCACTGGCGGCGCGAGTGGCGAAAGACGTGCGCACGCTTTGCACGGCGTTGGGCTACGACATCAACACAGTGGAATTCGCGATCAAGGATGGTGTGCCTTACGCGATCGACTTCATGAATCCGGCGCCGGATGCGGAGTTGGCTTCAGTGGGCGAGTTCTATCACAACTGGATCACGAACGCGGTGGTGCGGCTCGTGTTCAAGCGTCTTGCTGAAGGACGTCAATCGGCGCGTTATCGTTGGGATGCGTTGCTCAATCCCGAGCCGGTGCAGGCGTATGCGGTGGCGTCAGCGACCGAGCAGCAGTCGCGAACAATCACGCCGGCGCCAGCAAGTAAGAAAGCGCCCTCGAAACGGAAAAGACAATAGACTAAGGTTTGGAGCGGTCGAAGAGCATTCGCGTGCCGGCCAACGTGAGCAGCCAGATGATCAACGCTGACGAAGCAAGCGACCAGCCGAGGCTTCCCGCTACCGGATCGACAAAGCCCGCAATCAACGCCAACAGCACACTCGCATTCGTAACGCGCAAAGCAAGCCTGCGAATGCGAGTAACGCTTTGTAGCCAGTTTATTCGGCGCAGCTCGGCGGCGAGATAGTCGTCGTCGTTGTTCAACTGCATGTAGTAGTCGCCTTCGCTGCGTGCGTAGCGCGCCAGCGATTGCTCCGAACTCACACGCGCGGCTTCGTGGTAGTGATGAATCACATGGGCCAGTTTGCCTTCGCGCAGCGCGATGTCTGCCAGTCCCACGCGCGCCTTGAAGTTTCCACTGTCAAGCTCGACGACTCTCTCCAGCGCGCGTCTGGCGTGTCGCGCATCGCCACACTCGAGAAAACTCTCTCCGATCAAAGGCAACAGCACCACATCGCTTTCCGCACGCATAAAAGCCAGTCGCAATGCAGCTCTCGCTCGCGACAATAAACGTGCATCCGCCTGCGCACTCGCCTGCGAGCGCAACAGCCGCGCGAAATCGTAGATCAGCCACGCACCGTGGGGCTTCACGTTGAGTGCGCGGCGAAACGCTTCGCCAGCCTCTCGCAAACGACCTGACACGCGCAGCTCGTTTCCGAGACGACGCAGCAACCGCGCTCTTTCAAGCTCTTCAGGCGTCGCTGGTACTTCCGGAGCGTCGCAGCGTGGGTGCTGTTTACCGCCCAGTTTAAACTCTGAATCTGTGAGGTCGAGAACGTCTGGAGAAGCAAGTTGCGACGCCTGAGCTTTACGATTCAAAAAACCGGGATCATTCAGATAGTCGCGTAGATCGCGGCTGCGATTGTCTAACTTGCTTTCGTGAATCAGTGGAAATAACTCGCGCACGAGTTTGCGATAGTCACTGCCGGCCGACACGATCACAAACTCTTTACCTTTTCCGGTGATCTGTGTTCGATAGCGATAACGCACTCGCCCCCCACGACGCAGCGTACGCACAGCCTGCGTCTCCACAGTTTCAAAGTCGTCGACTAAAAGCTGCTTGCGATAACCAAACAGGAGATGCAGAAACGAGGCGATTGGTCCGTGCCGTCGCAGCGCGACACCATCAAAAGCGATTCGATCGCTCAGAGCGAGCAGCGGAAGAAACAGCCACGCGCCCGCGATGAGTATCAAAGCCACCGCGTCCTGTTGAGCACGCAGCATCAGCGCAGCGACAAAAGTGACCACGCTCGCAACGGCCAGATATGGACCAGGCGAGACGCGGACAGTCGCAAGCCTCGGCCTCTTTTGCGCGTACTCGCGTTCCTCTCTTACTTCTGAGAGGACAGGGAGGCTATTGAATTCTTTCGTTTCGTTCATCTTGCTGCTGTTCGTTCGTTAGGACAGTCGATCGGCACTTCCAGAGCAAAGGTGCCTCGCGACGCGCCCGGTTCAGTGTAGCGTAAGTCGGCCAATTGAACGAGAGTTTGCGTGACACAGTCGGGATCTGCAAGTTGCATCACGGGAAAACGCGCAAAGCCTAGAAATATGCGCGCGGGCCTCTGCTGTGAAACGGCTTCTTTCAAGTCAAGCGGCGGCTTCTGGTAACGAACGAAGTCCAGTGACACTGCTTGTCGTCCTACAAGCCTGACGCTGAATCGATAGGTTGCGCGGTCAGTCTCAAAGACGCAGTCCCACTGAAATGGGTTCGCGGCTGTCGGCATCGCGGCGAGTCTCGCAACAGTCTCACCGTTAGCACGCGCGATGTGCTCCGCGTCCTCATTGCCTCGCGTAAGCGCTTTCGAATGAGCGAACGCAAGCATTCCACAGTAAACGAGCACCAGCGCAAAGGAGACGAAAGCGATCCTGCTTCCCCATCGCTCGCGTGCGCCTTTTGCGAAGAGAACGATCAACGCACCGAGCGTCAGGATCCACAAGACCACCAGAAGGCGCAGGTTGGGTAGACTTCTGCTGAGTGAGCTGGAAGCCAGAAGAAACGTTAGCGTCGCCGCAACCAGCGCCCAGAGGATCTTGCCCGACGTCGTTCTCGCCGACAGAAGAAACAACGCGCCACCGAGAATCAACCACATGTACGGATCTGCAATGAAAACAAGATCGCCATAGAACCACTTCGGATTCCACGGCAAAAGAAAGCGAATGCCGTAGCTGTTGGTCCAATCCAACAGCGGATGAGTTGCGCTCGTGATAAATGAAGCGATTAGCAGTCCCTTCAGTTTCACTCTCGGCGGTTGGTTCTTGAATCGCGACCAGAGCCGGTCAACTGCATAGAAGATGAGTGGCAGGATCAAGGCCAATCCGATCACGCCGGCGATTGAGTGAGTGATGCCTCGATGATGCTCCAGAAGACTCCAACGGTCTCCAAAAGCGAGAACGACGATATCGGAATCAGGCGCGTTGGCTGCGAGCAGGCAAAGCGCAGTGGCACCCGGAGACAATCTCTCCAAGCCCGCCTTCGCCGCAGTGAGTCCGACGAGTGAGTGGGTAAGATTTTCCATCGATTGTTGATGGTCGGTCTGCTTGTTCGAGCTATCCGGCTAGTAACGGGTTTTCGGCGGGGAGTTGAGCATAACGATCCGGATCGAGTTTTTTGAGTTCGTCGGCTGCTTCTCGTGCGGCTGACGATGCCGGTAAAGGCAGATTGTCCGGTCCTTTGGCTTTGCGCGACGCGTCTACGATATTGAACAGAAGATCGGAGGCTTCTTTCTTCTTTCCCTGTTTTTCATAGACTTTTGCCAGACGAAGATTGGCTGTTTCCAGAGTTATTGTTGGACTGTTGAGCTTCGCCAGCTCGCTGTAAAGTTTCGCCGCTTCGTCGAGCTTGCCGTCGCTTTCGTTGGCCTGTGCGAGGGCGAACTTGGAGAGTGCCGCGACCTCCGGCACTTTGCTGTTTGAGAGTTCCGCCAGTTCGCTCATCCCTTTCTGCCGATCGAGGAGAAGACGGTTGGAGGCGATGAAGTATCGTGATTCCGAGTGATAAGGATCGCCATACTTTGCGGCGACTTTTTCAAACTCTTCGATAGCTCGCTGGGCCCGTTCCTGTTCGCTCTTGTAGGTAGGTTCTGAGGTGCCGGCAATTGGGTTTGCGAGAACCGTTGAATTGGAGATGGTGATCGCGCGTCCGAGGGCTTGCTGTGCTTCGTCAGCCTTGCGATTTCGCCACTTCACAAACGCGATGACCAGAATTGCGGCGAGGAGAAGAGCGCCCAAGCCGTAGAGAAGAGTGCGTCCCTGGCCCTCAAGGCTATCGCCCAGACGGTCGAAGAAACTCATCGTCGTGTCGCGAAAGCGGTCGTGTTGGAGCTCGCGCGCACGCTTTTTCTTATACTTTGCCACTTGTTTTCCTCTGCAAGCCTACATAGTCGGCTGCGTTCTGTTGGGTGTATGATTAGCGAAAAGCGTCACTCTAATTGGGCGTACAAAAGGTTGTCAAGGAGCCGCAAAGAGGCACAAAACGCACAAGAGTGAATGCATCTAAAACGTGTATGCGTTTTTTCAGAAACAACTGGGAACAAAACTGGCGGCGAGGTTGTCTAAGAGCAAGACTGTCCGGGAAAGGGCAAAAATTAGCTGCTCCGATTCCCGCCCCAGGGGGTGATCAGTGAGCTACGGAGAACCAATAGTCCTCCGCGGGCAATTGGAATTAGAGCAAGTTGCCTCGGCGACGCTGACAGACCTGCGGCCACCGGTCGAGGCCCAGTTCATTGAAAGACTTAAACGTGGCGACGCCGCTGCCTTCGAGACCCTCGTCAAAGAACGCTCGGGCGAAATCTATGGCCTGTTGTACCGCCTGACTGAAAACCGCGAAGAGGCTCGCGACCTGACGCAGGAAACATTCCTGCGAGCCTTTCAAAGTATCGTTCACTTCCGAGGTGAATCCGATTTACGCACTTGGATTTACCGCATCGCGATCAATCAGGCTCGGAATCGCTGGCGCTGGTGGCGCCGCAGACGTCGAGATGTGACTGTTTCTCTCGACGCGACCGACGCAAACGGTGGGCGGCCAACGCTGGTCGCGACACTCAAGTCAGACACCGCGCAGAGTCCCGAACAGAACGCACTGGCGCACGAACGAGAACAAGCGCTTCACAAGGCGGTGAGTAGTTTGCGACGAGTCTATCGAGAAGCGGTGGTGTTAAGGGATATTGAAGGTCTGGCGTACGAAGAGATCGCGACTGCGCTCGACATTAGCGTGGGCACAGTGAAGTCTCGACTGGCGCGCGGGCGCCAGGAACTCCGGCGCAAGCTGGAAGGGTCTTTGTAATTCTTAAGTTCGGATGGCTGATCCGCCCCCGGCTCACAAAACTCGGTGCCAAATGGGTCGAAGTGAGGAAACGGCGGGATCAAGGCTTCCGTAGTGGGCATGATGGGGGCGTATTGAAACGTGGCCAGCAACACCCGTTTGATGCATCGCTCGCCTGAAGCCTCAAGGGGTTGCCCTAAACTTGTCGGAGTTGCTTCTTTTGAGAAAGGGAGCAGCCGGGGTCGATCAGCCATTCGATGATTTAGTGATTGAGATGTCTTCTATGTCGTGCGAAGAAATCAGACAAACGCTTTCGTTATACGTGGACGACTGTGTATCTCTGCCGGCTCGAGTGGCGATTGATGAGCACTTGGATCGCTGCCCGGTGTGTCGTGCGGAAGTTGTCGAGTTGCGTTCGCTGACTCGCAGTCTGAGCTTAATGGCACGGCCGGAGCCGCCGGCGGATCTGGCTGCGACGATTTCCGATCTGCTGACGATCGAAGCTGCGGCTCGTCGTCAGGCTCCCGATCCTGCTCTTAGTTCTCGCATCACAAGTTTTCTCCAGCCGTGGCTGATGCCCTACTCCGTTGGATCCTTCGCCTCGGTGATCATGTTCTTCCTGATGTTCACCGCGCTTCGCCCGCACTTCGTGGCGTTGCGTGAGGCAGCGCTTCAGAACAACAGCGTCATCGTGTTGGAGACGCCCGAGCCGGTATACGATCTCTACAAACCAGTAACTCGGGAAGACTTTGCCGCCAGCCGTGCGCCTTTTGGTGAAGAGTCACCGAGTTTAAATCCCGTAGGAGCGTTGGCTGGGTTGACGCGTGACTATCCTCATCCCCGTACCAATTACAACCGCGATACCGACGATATGTTTGTGGTGGCTAACGTTTTCAGTAACGGCTCAGCGTCACTGAGCGACGTGGTCCAACCGCCACGTGACAAGCGAATGCTGGCGGAGTTTGAATCAGCCTTACGCCGGGACGCCGCCTTCGTTCCTGCTTCACTCGACCGCCGCCCCGACACGATGCGCGTCTTCTTTTTAGTTCAGAAGGTCGACGTCGACGACCGCAACTTCTAGCCACAAAGAGGCACAAGAACCACACTAACCTCGCTTGACGCACCGGACTGCGCATGCTACGTTGCGGCTTCATCTGTTTACTACTGATTTAGGTAAACGCGAGGCATGACTCAAGGCGCGCGCGGTGAGTAACTTGACTGCTACGGCTCCCCAACTGAAACGAACGCCACTCAATAATGTCCACCGGCAAGCCGGTGGTCGCATGATCGATTTCGGCGGCTGGGATATGCCAGTCCAATATCCAGGCGGCACGATCGAAGAGCACCTTCGTACGCGAACACACGCCGGCCTCTTTGACGTCTCGCACATGGGTGAGGTCGACGTCCGCGGCGCCGACGCAATCGCTTTCGTCAATCGCATAACTTCAAACGACGTCACCAAACTCGTCGACGGCCAGGCTCAATACACAACGCTGACGACTCCTCAGGGAACTGTCATCGACGACCTGCTGGTCTACCGTTTCGCTGCGGATCACTTACTGCTCGTAGTGAACGCAAGCACGACTGACAAAGATTGGGAATGGATCAAGTCGCATCATGCCGGCGAATCGGTTGAGTTGAACAACGTCAGCGCCGATTACTGCCAGCTTGCGCTGCAAGGCCCTGACGCACAGTCGATTCTGCAAAAGCTCACCAACCAACCCTTAGATGAAATAAAGTATTACCACTTCAAACTGGGGACGGTTGACGGCGTCGAAGCGATTGTTTCTCGCACCGGTTACACTGGTGAAGACGGCTTCGAAGTTTATGCGGCCGCGGGTCGCGCCGAGCAACTGTGGAACAAGATTCTCGGCGCGGGAAATTCAGGCGCCGAGAATGGTGTGCTTCCGTGCGGCCTCGCCGCGCGCAATACGCTGCGACTCGAATCAGGACTCGCGCTTTACGGTCACGAGATCGATGAGACCACAACCCTGCTCGAAGCCAATCTCGGTTGGATTTGCAAACTGGACAAAGGCGACTTCATCGGGCGCGAAGCACTGGCCCGCCAGAAAGAAGAAGGCCTGAAACGAAAGCTCGTTGGATTTGAAGTGACTGACCGCGGTATCGCGCGTGACGATCAGGAAATCCTAGTGAACGGTGAGCGTGTGGGAAAAGTGACATCGGGCAGTCCCGCGCCGTTTCTGAAAAAGAACATCGGCTTCGCGTACGTGCCGGTTGAGTATGCAAGTGTGGGCCAGGAAATAGAGATCGACGTGCGCGGGCGACTTGTTGGCGCGCAGATCATCAAGACGCCATTTTACAAACGGCCCAAATAAAGACAGCATTGACAGATATAGATGGAGGATCCATGGCGAACGTTCCGGAAGACCTGCACTACAGCAAGGATCATGAATGGGTGAGAGTAGACGGTGATCAGGCCATCATTGGCATCACCGACTACGCACAAAACTCATTGGGTGACGTAGTGTACGTCGAGTTGCCAAAAGCTAATGACGAGTTTGCAGCGAATGAAGCATTCGGCTCAGTTGAATCGGTAAAGGCAGTCTCTGAAGTTTTCACTCCCCTCGCGGGCGTGGTGGTAAAGATCAATGAGGCGCTCGCCGACGAGCCTGAAACAGTCAATTCGGATCCATACGGGGAGGGATGGATGATCCGGTTGAAGATGTCGAATCCCGCTGCTGTCGATAGCTTGCTCACCGCCGCGGAATATGAAGATTTTACGAAAGCTGAGAGCGAATAATCTTGCGCTACATTCCTAACTCGCCGGAAGAGCGCGTAGAGATGCTCGAGGCAATTGGGCTTCAATCGGCTGAGGAACTCTTCGACTCGATTCCTCAGAACTTGCGTTTACAGCGACCTCTCAACACACCGGCAGCTCTTTCCGAAATAGAACTGCTCTACCGCTTCGAACAGATTGCCAGGCATAACGCCGGCGCCGGACGCATCAGTTTCATGGGCGGCGGCGCTTACTCGCACTACATTCCAACCGTCGTCGATCACATAATTTCGCGCTCCGAATTCTTTACTGCCTACACTCCTTATCAGCCCGAGATCTCTCAAGGCACACTCCAAGCCATCTTCGAGTTTCAAACACTCGTCTGCCAGTTGACTGGAATGGAGGTGGCCAACGCTTCCATGTACGACGGCTCGACCGGGCTCGCCGAAGCGGTGTTGATGGCCGAGCGCGTCACAAAGCGGTCAAAAGCAATTGCTTCGAGCGCTCTGCATCCTCAGTACGCCGAAGTTGTAAGAACTTACGTCCAGCATGCGGGCATTCATCTGGAGCTGGTTCCGTTTGATGAAAAGACGGGACAGTCGTGGCGATCGCTGGCAGAAGCTATCGATGAAGAGACAGCCGCGGTCGTCGTCCAGTCGCCAAACTTCTTCGGTTGCATTGAAGACGTTGCCGCGCTTTCGGAGGCTGCTCACGCCAAAGGCGCTTTGCTGGTCGTGACGATTACGGAAGCGATGTCGCTCGGACTGTTGAGGTCACCTGGCGCGTGTGGTGCTGACATCGTCGTGGCTGAAGGACAGTCATTTGGAGTGCCGCTGTCGTTTGGTGGTCCGTACGTCGGGCTCTTTGCGACGCGCGAGAAGTATGCGCGGCAGATTCCCGGTCGACTCGTTGGCGAAGCCTACGACAAGGAAGGACGCCGTGGTTTTGTGCTTACGCTTGCCACGCGCGAGCAACACATCCGTCGTGAGAAAGCGACGTCAAACATCTGCACTAACGAAGGATTGATCGCGCTGGCGGCGACTGTCTATCTCGAAACGATGGGCCGTCGTGGTGTGCAGGAAGCGGCGCAGCAGTGTGCGCAGAAGGCTGCGTATGCTGCGCGCGCGATTTCGAAGTTGAATGGATACACGCTTCCCTTCTCCGGTCCATGTTTTAACGAGTTCGTGGTGCGTGGGCCGGTTAGAGCGGTGGAGTTGCTGGCGCGTCTGGGGAAGGAAAAAGGGATCGATGGTGGCATCGCGTTGTCGCGGTTCATGCCGGACCGACCAAACGATTTTCTCGTTTGCGTGACGGAGGTCAACAGCCGCGAGCAGATCGATGCGCTGGTTGAAGCGCTCAGCAAAGTATAGGTCCTACAGGTCCTATAAGATCTATTCTTTTTATGACCACTGCAAAAGTTACCAAGCACCTGAGCCCGAATGAGCAGCTCATCTTCGAGCGTTCGCAAACGGGCCGCATCGGATATCGATTGCCTGCCCTCGACGTCGATAAGGTCGAGTTGAACATTCCCGCAGAGTTTCGGCGTGACGACGATCTCGAAGGCATGCCGGAAGTGAGCGAAGTCGACGTGATTCGTCACTTCATTCGCATGTCGACCTGGAACTATTCGATCGACATCGGCATGTATCCGCTCGGCTCATGCACGATGAAGTACAACTCGCGTCTCAACGAACGAGTAGCGCGCATCGCCGGCTTTGCCAATCTTCATCCGTTGACTGACGAGCAAGACGCGCAAGGTGCATTGCAGGTCATTTACGAGTTGCAGGAACACCTGGCCGAGATCACCGGTCTGCCGGGCATCTCTCTGCAACCAGCCGCCGGTGCGCACGGCGAGATGACCGGCATCATGATCATTCGAGCGTTTCTCGACGCGCGTGACGGAGCCGCGGCTTCCCATCGCCGCACGATGCTCATCCCCGACTCAGCGCACGGAACCAATCCGGCTTCCGCTCACCTCTCGGGTTTTTCAGTCAAGACAATCAGGTCGACCAGCGAAGGTCTCACGGATCTCGATCACCTGCGCGAACTCTGCGCGCATGGCGAGGTCGCGGGCTTAATGTTGACCAATCCAAACACCCTCGGACTCTTCGAGCGTAACATCAAACAGATCTGCGACATCGTTCACGAAGCCGGCGGACTCGTTTACATGGATGGCGCCAACATGAACGCGCTCGTTGGTGTCGCGCGGCCAGGCGACATGGGCGTCGACGTCATTCACCTGAACCTACACAAGACGTTCTCAACGCCTCACGGCGGTGGTGGACCAGGCTGTGGTCCTTGTTGCTGTACAAAAGAGCTCGAACCGTTTTTGCCGGTGCCGCGCATTGTGAAGTCCGGCGACTCTACGTTTCGTCTCGATTACGATCAACCGCGATCGATCGGGCGTGTAAAAGCATTCTTTGGAAACTACGGCATGATGTTGCGTGCGCTTTCATACACGCTCACGCACGGCAACGATGGTCTTCGTGAAGCGACCGAAGCTGCCGTACTCAATGCTCGTTACATCGCGGCCGGTCTTGTCGAACATTACGACAAACCGTTTTCCGGTTCGCCGATGCACGAAGTGGTCTTCACCGACAAACGACAGTCGCGCAAAGGCGTGCACACGCTCGACATTGCGAAGCGTCTGATCGACTACGGATTTCATCCGATGACGATCTATTTCCCGCTGATCGTTCAGGGCGCGATGCTGATTGAACCGACTGAATCAGTTGGCCGTCAGGAGTTGGACCAATTTATCGCCGCGATGAGATCGATTGCGAGTGAGGCTGTCGAGGATCCAGAGTTGGTTCGAAACGCGCCGCATGACACGCGTATCGGTCGTCTGGATGAAGCCGCGGCGGCACGCAAACCCGTCCTGCGCTGGAAACCGGCCGCTGATTTGCGCGGATAAACGCGGAGCATTTCTTATCCGCGTTCTTCTGTGTTCATCCGCGGCTCACTTCTTTAACTCTTTCACTCAACTTCAGTGTAGAATGTCCGCGAAGAGCGGCCGGAGTTTAACCGCTCTGTAACTTTATATGTCAACCGGCCTGGTTATCCACATCTCCTCGGGCGACGACCGGCATACCGAAATCCTCACCGACGAAAGCGTTCGTATTGGTGCTTCCGAAAGTTGTGACCTGCGTCTGCGCTCGTCCAGTTTGCCCAAAACCGCCGCAAACACGGTCTTGCTCGAATTGAGCCGGAAGAACGGCTCGTATCGCGTCATCGATTTTGACCCCACGCTCGCGCTTACGCTGAACGGTGAACCCGTCGCGCCGGGCAACGAGATCCGCGATGGCGACGAGTTTCGCGTCAACGATTCGGACCTCGTGCTCCACTTCTTTCCGGTTCGGGATCTGCCGGCAGTCGTGCCCGCCACGGCGCGCGAAACACGCGAAACACATGTTGCGCCATTTATCGAAGCTGCGGCCATCGAATCCGCCGCGACTGCGCGGCGCGACGACGCCAAAGTCTTTTTGCGTGAGTTTACCCGCGAGCTCGTCCGTGAAATCAATCCGAGCACGAAGATCATCACGCTCGCGATAGCTCTCGCACTGGTCGGCGGCGTGCTCTATCTCGGCTTCGCGATGTACAAAGAGATCCAGCGTAGCCGCCGGCAGCTCGACGAACTGCACGTGCAGCAGGGCCAGATGCAAAATCAGGTCACGAAGACGAACCAACAGATCACCGACATCGACACATCAACCAGGCAGTTACAAAACAGTCTTTCGCTGGCGGTAAAACTTCGCAGCGAGTACGGAAATGGTGTCTGTCTGATCGCCGGCTCTTTCTACTTCGTCGAAGCTGGAACAGGCCGGCCCCTGCGATATGCCGAAGCGCAACTGAACGACAGCGGCAGCGCGGTTCAGAGTGGTGCGCCCGAATCCTTGACGCCCGAAGGAAACGGGGCGATTGCTGAATATGAATTTGTCGGCACTGGATTTCACGTCGGCCAGGGATTTGTAATGACCAACCGCCACATCGCACAGCCGTGGATGGCGGACGATCGGGCGCAGAGTATCAGTGGAGGTCTGAAAGCCCAGCCGCGCCTGCGAAGACTGATTGCGTACTTTCCGGGTTTTTCGCAGGCGATTCCGCTGGAGTTCAAAGCTGCCTCATCGAAGGACGACCTTGCTGTATGCACTCTGACGATGACGGAGATTCCGGAAACGATTCCCGTACTTCCTTTGGAAACCGATCCGGATGCCGTGGCCGTCGGTAAGAGCGTCGTAATGATGGGTTATCCCTCCGGTCCGGATCGACTGCTGGCCTTGCTCGACGATGCTGAATCGAGAGGAATACAACAACGCTACGGCACGCCGATGGCGCAACTCGCATATCTCGCGGAGACGAAACGTATTCAACCCCTCACGACACAGGGCAACATCACCGATCTGGATGTTCGTCGAATCGTATACGACGCACGAACAGCCGAAGGAGGATCCGGCGCGCCGCTCTTCGGTCCCTCGGGCCGCGTCATCGGAGTCAACTTCGCCGTCTTCACTGAAAACCAGGCATCGAACTTCGCCGTTCCGATTCGTTTTGGTGTGACGTTGCTCGAACGTACCGGTTGGGAGCCACCTCCGAAAGAAGAACTCGAAACTGCCGGACAATCCTCCGGTCACGCCACGCCAGCAAGGTGATTGTTTCTCACGCAAGGCGCAAAGACGCAAAGGAACCGAAAAAAGACCTTTGCCTCTTTGCGCCTTTGCGCGAGCAATTTTTGCCACGGCAACGTGAGCGGTTCGGAGGGCATCTGATCGCGGACTGTTACAATGCATTACGTGTCATAGGTGCGATACAAAATGGCTCCACGACAGTCTAGTCTGATGTATATTTGGTTTGAGCGTGCTCGCGGGCATGCGTATTGCTGTCGAAAGGGCTCGAGGTAAAGTTTATTTGAGGAATTCTTTGAACGTGTAATTTAAGGATGCAGCACAAACTCCCCATCTGCCAGATTTTGAGTGTTCAAAACCAATAAGGATGACGATCCAAAGGCGTAGGCACTGGCACCTGATGGCGAGCTTTTTCTTAGCTTTTCTGCTCGTTGTCTTACCATTAGTCCCGACAATCACCAAAGCTCAAGAAGCAAATTCCCTCGAAAACGAGGGAAATGACGCAAACGACCCGGGCGCAGTGCTCTCTCAAATACTTCGATTGGAACGAATCGAGGTTCCGGGCGGCGCCGAATTGATTACTGTTCACGCAAAGCTTGCCGGACTCGAGTCTACTGAGAACGACAAGTGGATTCCTTTAGTGTCCATTTTGCGTGACACACTCGGCGACGATAACCCCGAGAACAATCGCCTCCGCTACGTCTGGCCGTTGACCTACGCGCGGCCAACGATCAAGCAGCGACTGGCTGCCGCAATCCCATTCTTCTATACGCGCGTCGGCAACAAAGACAAGTTAACTAAAACGCCACCGCCCGCAATGGATCTCGCATCGCCCGAAAGCGATGTGTGGAACAAGATCTTCTGGACTGCGCTGCAAAACATCCTGCTAGACACGTACGGCACGCCGATCAAGGCGTCAACCAGCTCTTACCGCCGCAACAGCAGCGACTATCGCCGGTCTCACATCATCCGCGCGCTTTCAGTGCTTGCGCTCTACCAGGCAGTGAAAGGCGAGCAAGTGTTTACTCCGGCGGAGATGGCGACGATACAGGCGCGTCTGCTGCTGAGTGACAAAACGTTCGGGGGGCTCGTCGACGATTCAAACCTTCAGAACTACTACGCGAAGAAAACAACGCAGACGCGAGACGAACGCGGACACAATTGGGAATTGCTCCGCCAGAGAGCTGAGGCAGAGTCGCTCTACTTCGAGCCGCTTCTCATGCCAGACGGAAGTGCGACGCACGCGCTGCTGTGGGTTTCCAAACGCGATCTGACCAAACAGCAGGGCTCGCGTTACAACGGACGTTTTCTGAACATCGCCAATCCGTGGACTGACAAACGGCTGTTGAATTGGCATGGCTTCACGGAAACTCGTTACTTCGATTCGGAAAATCATCTAGTTGACAGTCAAACGCCTGGCGCTGAGGCGGTCGAGATGATTCCGCTCGGACTCTACGGTCTCGACAATCCAAAGATTCCGATGCTGCTCGTCGATTTTCGCGACAGCTACAATCCGAAGAAGCGCGAGATGTCGCGAAGGGTGCTGAACGACATAACGCGAAATATGCTGTCACTCTCGAAGTTTGGTAATTTGCCGTTCTTTCTCGGCCGCACAGTTTTCGATTTCGTCACCGGCCGTCGCGGAATGGACGTCAATCAACCTTCGCGAATACACACGTACTCGCAACTAAAACTTCTACTGGCGCTCAACGAGTCGATGGATCCCGATCTGCGATCGGAAATCAGTGGACGACTCGAAACCGTTTCGCTGAATCCGTTTGAAAACGATGTCAACACGGAAGCCAGTGTTGCGTTAGCACAGTACGACGCGCTCGTGGCTTTTGCGAAAGACCCGCAGGGCCTTGCGACGAAGATGGAGCGCGATCGCCGCGCCGAGTTGATGCCGCTCGAACACGGAGCTAAAGCGCAGTTTGCTTTTCGTGTCATGAACGTACTGACGTTTGGTAAGTATGTTCACCGCGAAGAACACGCGAGCGACATGGAAGATCGGTTGGATATTGCGCGGCGACTCGAGTATCACACCAACTTTTTGCAGCAGATTGCGAAATCGAGTGCTGAAGTTGACATAACCTGGAATCTTGAGGACGTCAGGAGATCGGTTCGTTTTATTTCCGAGCACGGATCGGAAGCAGGCGCAAAGGCCGCTGGAGTGACGGCGAAAGTCTTCGCGCGTACCAAAGACGACGAAACACGCCGCGCGTGTCTCGACAGCCTGTCGCGAATCAACAGTGCAAAAGCGAAGAATGAGTTGCTGCGAATCTCGCAAAATAATGACATTGATAAAGCATTGAGAGATCTCGCGGCTGAGTACCTTCGCAGCAACACACCGAAGGTCCAGCCAATCGCCGCAACAGCCGGCGGGTCGCCAGTGAGAGTGGGTCAGCCGTAGTGAAGGGCCGGGCTGTAAAGGTTCCCGCAAAGGCGCAAAGGCGCAAAGGCAAGAGCTTATTTTCAAGCTTGATAGCTTTGCGCCTTTGCGCCTTTGCGGGAATTCTTCTTTTCCTACTCTGCGCCGCGACCGCATCATTCGCGCAGTCAAAACGCCTCGTCGTCGTCAAATGTGATGGCCTGCCTTACGACGTCGTCGACCATTTCGTGAAGCAACGCGATCCACAGTCGGGCAAGAGTTTGCTGCCTTGGATCGACTACATCTTCTACCAACGTGGCGCGAGGCTCTCCAATTTTTACGTCAGAGGCATGAGCCTGTCTGCGCCCTCGTGGTCGTTGCTCGAAACGGGCCAGCATCTACAGATCAAAGGTAACGTGGAATTCGATCGTTACACCTCGTACGCTTACGATTACCTCAATTTCATTCCACTTTACATTGCCGGCGTCACTGGCTCCCGTGTCGACATGCCTGCCGTCGAAGTGCTCGACTCGCTGGGACTACCGCTTCTGCCCGATGCCTTTCCGCACAACGAACGCTACATCACCTATTCGATCTTTTTGCGAAACCCGCGCTACTCGACGCTGCAAAACAGTTTGCAGAACCGGTTCATGAAATCACCAAAAGAGTTGTTTGACGAATGGACGATGGGCTTCGAGCTGAGAAGCGCGGTAACCGAGCAACTGCTCAGGGAGTTGATCACTACGTTGGCCGATCCGAAGATTCATTATCTCGACTTGATGATGGAGGACTTCGATCACGTCGCCCACCACAACAACGACATGCAGTCGCACCTGTTCGTGCTGAAGCGAATGGACGCCGTGATTGGCCAAGTCTGGACCGCGATTCAGAAGAGCCCAGTTGCCGATGAAACGGCGATGGTGCTGATTTCTGATCATGGCATCAATAGTGACGAAAAGGCTTACAGCCAGGGCTATAACCTGGTGAAGCTGCTTGGCAGCCGCGCGGGTGGTGGCCATCACGTTGTTACCAAACGTCGCCTGATGCTTGACTACGCAATCAAGGGCGTATATCCGCTGGTGCCGCTGATTACAACGACCACGCCTGATTCGTACTATCTCAAGGGCGAAAGCACGATTTATCCGACGGCGATGCTCGACTTCGATGGCAATGAACGCGCCTCGGTCCATCTGCGTGACAGCGATCTGAACCAGCTACACATCCTGCTAAAAGAATTACAGCGCGGCGGACTTTCAGAAGACGTGGAAAAGGCGGCGACGAACGAGTTTTTCGGCATTATCGATCGTAGACGCGCTGAATGGAACAACGATCTCAAACAGCTACAGCGCGAGTTGGGCGCGCTTGACCATGCCATCGCGAATCAACGCAAGCTCTGGGAAGCGCAACCGAAAAAGTTCACGAAAGAGCAGCAGGACGCCGGTCTCGACGACGCTTCCAAACGCGTCTTCGTGCAACTCGATCGCTGGCAAGGCGAGCAACGCCGATACACTGAATACGCGCGTATTCTCCACAATCTTCTTTCATTGTCGTCTGAGGCGTTCGCGCCGTCGAAGGTGAAAATTGCCGATGTGATTCCCCAAACGTCAATGGGCGATGGCAACACCATTTACGAGCTACAGAATTATGTCGTCGGCCTCGGACCTGACGGTTTGGTTTTAAATAGCGATAGATCTTTGAACATCGAACGTAGTTTTGTGCGCATTGACTACTTCGCGCTGCTGCAGGGAATCACAGTTAGAAACAACGTACAGCGCGGCGTCAGCAATCGTCCGATCGATCTGATCGCCACTCGACTCTCAAAGGAGTTGGTCGCGCCGTTAATCGACGATCGTGACATTGACGAAGACGTGGTTTGGGTGACTGCTGGTGCGAATCGTCAGGCTCTACTGCTTTCACGTCGTGCCGCGAATGGCGAGTTGAGTTTTCGTTATTTGCCGATCAGTAATCTGCGGCAGGATGCGAGTGGACGTTTGCAGTTCACGAAGCTCAGTTGGCAAGCGGGATTGCCGCTGCAAATGTTCGAAGATCCAAAGTTGAACTTGCCGGCGGGTGCTGATCGTGCTGCATGGCTCAGCCAATGGCACACAGACGTCGAGTGGCTCGAAGCACTACACCGGACTCAGTATTCAAACGGTCTAATCGGGCTTAACGAGGAGCTGGCACGACATCCGATTGAGAGTCTTTCCGCAGCGGACGCGAGTTTGAGCGACGATGAGCGCTTGATGAGAGAATACGCCCGCCGCAAGCGCGAATTGGTTGAGGCCGATATGTTAATCGTGGCGCAGAATCATTGGAACTTCGACGTGCGCGGCTTCAATCCGGGTGGTAATCACGGATCGTTTTTTCGCATCTCGACGCACTCGACTTTTATGGTTGCAGGTGGGCAAAAGACAAACATTCCGCGCGCGCTTGACGTCGATGAGCCTTACGACAGTCTGAGTTTTATTCCGACGCTGTTGGCATTGACGGGAAATTTACGCGATGATAACAGTCCTGTTCCGGATTTGTGGCAAAGAGGGTTCAGACCATTCCCCGGTCGTGTGGTTAAGGAGTTGTTTCCGACGCAACAAGACAAATCGCAGCGTTGACCCGACGCTACCGCGTTACGGTACTGACCCGAATCCGTTCACGAGTCGTTGTTGGGCGGGGTCAGTACCGCAACGCGGTAGCGTCGGGTCAACGGTAACAGCTAATAGAGTGAGTGTAGCGCCTTGATTGAATCGAGAGAAGAGTTCACTAACAACTGGCGAGCCGGCGAAACAGAAGAACTCTCCGAAGAACCCGAAGTCACCACTAACAAAAGACGATCTTTCCTCTGGCTTCAAGCGCTAGCCTTTCTGCTTGGCCTCGCTCTGCTCATTTTCGTTATCAACCGAGTCGGCTTGCAACCGCTTTTCGACGCGTTGTTGCGCATCGGCTTCGGCTTCTTCTTGATTCTGGGTCTGAGTGGACTACGTCATTTCCTCCGCACGATCGCGATGCGCGCGGCAGTCCCGGCAGAACACCGTCGCGTTTCTTTTCGTCATGCTTTCGCCGCACGGCTTGGCGGTGAAGCAATCAGTTTCCTCACGTTCACTGGTCCACTACTCGGCGAAGCCACCAAAGTCGCACTACTGCGAAAGCGAGTGCCACTGACTTACGGTGTTCCAGCGCTCGTCGTAGACAACCTGCTCTACAACCTGTCGGTCGTCTTTTTTGTGCTAAGCGGCGCTTGTGTGATGCTGGTGAGGTACCCGCTGCCTCCGTCAGTGTATCTGGTGCTGTTGACGATCGCTTTTGTTGCGGCTTTAGGAATACTGATCGCAATCATTGCCGCAAAGCGTCGCGTGATGCTGATGACGTGGGTCATCGATCGTTTGGCGCAACTCAGACTCAGTCCGAAAGTCATACTCAAACGACGTCACCACATCTATCATCTCGAGTCGAAAGTCTACGACTTCTACAAACACCATCCGGGCGCCTTCTTTCTGATGATCGTGTGCGACCTTCTGGCCCATGCGTCGAGTGTTCTCGAAGTTTATCTCGCGTTACGAATGCTCGGCTTTCAACCACAATGGGCGCAGTCGTACATCATCGAGTCGCTGACAAAAGTAATAAACTTCGTCTTCGCATTCGTTCCGGGAACGATCGGCGTTTACGAAGGCGGCACCGAAGTCATTTTGCAAAAAGGACTCGGCTTCACGCCCGCTGCCGGGCTTGCATTGGCGCTCGTGCGCAAGGCAGCGATTGTTTGCTGGACCTCCATCGGCCTGCTCGTGCTTACCTGGCGCACGCTTCCCAACGCGTGGCGTCGCATTCTGGATCGGAGCCCGCGGTTACAACGTCTTATGGATAGTCTCGTACTCTCAAATATCGCTCATCGACCCGCGCGTACTGCTGTCAGTGTTCTCGGTACGGGTGTGGGAGTGTTGCTCATAGTCTTCACTGTCGGTCTTGCGCACGGCGTTTTGCATGAGCGCGGCCGGCGCGAATCAAACATCGGCGCGGAGATCATGCTTCGCGCCTCGGGATCGATTGGGCTCGGAGGTGGTGATCAATTCAAACTGCCTGCTTCACACGCCGCTGAGCTTGCTTCAATCCCGGGTGTCAGGGCAGCAACTCCGCTCGGGCAAACGTTTGATAAAAGCGACACTGGTTTCGGTCAACGCCTCATCGATGGCATTGAATATAACGAATATGCGAATCTTGCACACATCACGATTCGTGAAGGAAGAAAACTCGAATCAGGCGACGAAGCGATCGTCGATCCGGAGTGGAAACGCAACCGCAACGTCAATGTGGGCGACACGGTTAAACTTTTCGAACGGCCATTTAAGATCGTCGGCATCTACGAACCACCGGGTGGTGGTCGCATCAAGATACCGTTGAAGACGATGCAGGAGCAGGAGGGTGTTGAGGGGCGTGCGTCGGCGATACTGGTTGCATGCGTCGATCCAGCGGAACAAGACGCGGTCGCCGCGCGGATTCTCGAACGTTTCCCGAACGATCAGTTGATCTTCACGCGTGACCTTCCCGAGATTTATGCCAGTGGTGTTCCGGCGTTGAATGTATTTATCAAAGTCGTGGTTGGTGTGGCGGCGGCGATTAGTGTGCTGGTGATTTTGCTGGCGATGTACACGACTGTGACGGAGCGCACGCGGCAGATCGGGATTCTCAAATCGCTCGGCATGTCGAAGACTTCGATCGCTTGGGTTATCGAGCAGGAAGCGATTCTCGTCAGTGTTCTCGGAGTCGCTGTCGGCGTGTTGTTGACGATGCTGGCGCGGCTGGCCGTGATGCGAACGACGAGTTTGACGATCGAGATCGAGCCGCGTTGGGTTTTGATCGCACTGGCCGTGGGATTGCTGGGAGGAACCCTCGGCGCCCTTTATCCGGCACTGCGTGCAGCCAGGCAGGATGCGGTCGACGCGCTAAGCTACGAGTGATTTGTAGCCACAAAAAGGCACAAAGGAACTAAATCAGCGTTCGACACGTTTCGAATTCTATGTTCTGCCCTCAATGCGGTACAGAGTCACAGGCGACGCCGTATTGCCGCGTCTGCGGCGCAAACCTCGAACAAATGAATCCGGAGGTTGCGCGTATCTCGCCGGAGTCGAAGCGCGAGAGAGGTCATCCGTGGATCAGTTTTGGAAGGAAGAAGACACCGGCAGAAAAACGCGAGGATCACATTTCGAAAGGCGTGGTCTCGTTGTTTTCCGGCGTTGGACTCACGGTGTTTCTGTACTTTCTTTCCGGCGCGCTTGTGCTGAAGCTTCCTCCTGAGATCATCGGGCAGATTCCATTTGAAGTTCAGCAAGTGGTGAGAATCATCTGGCTGCTCGGATTGTTGCCCCTAACATCAGGCGTCGGGCACATCATCGCCGGGCTTTTGATCCGTCCTCAACGAGAGCAACAACAGTTAAATCAACCGCCCGCATTGAATCCAACTCCAACCTACGCAAGCGTCACCGATCACACGACCAATCTACTTGAACCACAACGAGCACAAAAAGCACAACAATGACTTAGTGCTTTTTGTGCTTCTTTGTGGCTAAAAATTCGTTACTCCTTTTGCGGCCGAAGACGAATCGCGTAGTCAGGCCAGCAATTATTCGGATCGTCGTCAAACCCAAACGGAAACGCCGGCGTCGCCGGAGCAGGTGCGGCAAACTTCGGATCCAACGCCTTCGCAATCTGGTCGCGTGCATCAGCGAGGTGGGCGCGAGTCTCTCGATCGGTCGCTCGCGTCATCGCCACGCCGATGGTTGTGTTCAAGTCGCGCAACTCGGCTTTGATCAGCGCACGATAGTCGTCTGTAACCGAAGGTCGTACATTCAACTTCATCGAGAGCAGATCGATGTACGAGTTCTGCAAGTTGCGACGATAGACATCGATGCGGATTGGACCACGTCCTTCGAGCTCGCTCCAAATACCGCGACGAACGTCGGCCATGAAATCTGCCGGCCGGTACGCAGCGGCACCATCAATCGCCTCCTGCTCAACCAGACGATCGAAACGGGCGTTGCTGAACAGCGAGTTCAAGATGCGCTCCTGCGCAGTGTTCACCCGTGCGACCGCGCCCAACGGCTCGATGCGTCTCAATATCTCAGGCTTCAACGCCCATGACGGCGTGGCAAAAGCGTTCTCGTTAAGGAAACGCACGGCCGCCGCCTGCCGTTCTTTCGGAACGATCACGAAGCGCACGCCATCCTGACCGCCGTGTTTCTGCTGCGAGTTGAACCCGCCGACAATACCGGTGACGTGATTCAGCTCGATGGCCCACTGGCCCAACATCCGACCGTAGAGCTCTTCGAGGTCGTCATACGGCTCGCCGGGCTTTGAAGTCGCCGGCAACAACATCTCGGCAACACGCTTCAGGTTCTTGATTCCGTACCCAGTAGACGCGATTGCATCAGCGTCGCCGACAGCTTCAGTATTCTCGCCGGGATCCGATCCACGAGCGTTATATGTTGAAAAGCGTAGCCACGGTTGAGCGTCCTGGCCTCTGGCCCATTCGTCGAGTGTCTTCTTCTCGTCGTCCGGAGTCTTTGCGCCGGGAATCGGTTTGTAACCCCACATCGTGGCCCATTTGTCGTAGGGACCCACCTGCGGAATCAGATACTCTGGCGGAATGTTGTCTTCAGGCTGCGCGACGTAATTGAAGCGCGAGTAGTCCATCAACGTCGGCGTGTGACTCATCGTTTTGAGCCACTGCGGATCACGAACTTTCTCCGCCGGATACGTCGCACTCGCTTTCATGTTGTGTTGGAAACCCAGCGTATGCCCGACTTCGTGAGCAATAACGTACTCGATTAATCGGCCCATCAGATCGTCAGGCAGTGGAAGTTTCCTGGCACGTGGATCGAGTGGACCAACTTGCAGGAAGTACCAGTCGCGCTGCAAATTCATCACGTTGTGATAGTACTGAATGTCTGACTCGAGAATCTCACCTGTGCGCGGGTCACTGACGTGTGGTCCTGAAGCATTCTCGATCGTCGATGGCAGATAACGAATAACTGAATACCGCGCATCCTCCGGATCCCAGTAAGGATCTTCGGCTTTCGAAGGAGCCTCCTTCGCGATGATCGCATTCTTAAAGCCTGCTGCTTCAAAGGCCGGCTGCCAATCTTCAATTCCCTTCTTGATCCAAGGCACCCACTTCGTCGGCGTCGCCGGATCGACGTAGTAGACGATCGGCTTGATCGGCTCTGAGACGTCGGCATTTGGATCCTTCTTCTCGAGGCGCCAGCGTGTGATGTAAGTGCGTTCCGGTGCGCGTTGCTCGTCGATGCCGTAGTCGTACTTGCTCACCGTGAAGTAGCCGACGCGCTCGTCAAAGAGACGCGGCATCATCGGGTTTTCCGGTAGCTTCACCATGCTGTAATGCATGACCACGGTGGCGTTTGTTCCGGAACGCATGCCCTGCGCAAACGGATTCGGAATCGGCTGTGGTTGTGGCCCACCGCCGCCGGCAGGCGTCATATCCGGAGGAGACGTGTAAGTCTGTGAAACCTCAACCTCGATATTTGTCGGGAACGATTTGGTCTTCTCGATGAAGGAGCGCGAGGCGTCGAAACCGCGGGCGCGTAAACGCGTTCGAGCGCTGAACTCCGTGACTTCGGTGGTGAATAATCGCGTGACGTCGATCACGGCTGAGTCGTCTTTACCGAGTGCTTCGATGTTGAACGCCATGATAATCGTGTCGTTGTTTGCCGCCTGGACCGCACGCGATACCGGAAGCTTCGGATCGGCGACAACGTCGTAAGCAACGTTTCGCAAAAGAATGCGATTCCCTTTCCGCTCCCATCGAACGACGCGGTTTCCGGCAGCCTGGCCGCCGTAACCGACGCCCAACGTCGTCCGCGCGATCTGGCTCACCCAGAGAAACTCTTTCATCAGTTCACTTTTGGGAATCTCGTAATAGACCTTCTCTTTGATCGAGTGGATCGTGAAGACACCTTCATCAGATTTGGCGTCTTTGGTGATCACGCGATCGTAGGGTTTGGGCTCGGGTGCCTGATCCGGACGACCGGGTCGTTCCTGACCGGTTGGTCCAGCCGCTGGAGTTGCCGGATCCTGAGCCGAGCTGATCGCTTGAGATCGCGGAGCCAGGAGAAACACTGAAATGACTACAGAGAGAACAAGGATGGAGACAGGGAGATACCGGGATCGCACTTGCATTGGTGAAACTCCTTTGAGGGGCGAATTAAGTTGTGGCGGGACACTTTATGCCACAAAAGGGACACTTTATGCCACAAAAAGGCACAAAAGTCACAAGACAGATAATTGATTTCTCTGTCGTGTGGGTGTTCTGCTGTCGGTTGGTCGGTTTGTGGTCGCGGTTGGTGTGTTACGGTCCGTGAGTAGTGGCAGCGGATTGATCGCGCCGTTCAAAGTGTAAATGCCGAAGTGAAGATGAGGTGGTGTGCCTTGAGCGTTTCCAGTGGTGCCGACGTAACCGAGCACTGTTCGAGGCGAAACCGGCTTACCGACTTCGAGCCCGGGTGCATAACGATCGAGATGCGCGTAGTAGTAGATGCGTCCTCCGGAACCGATCACCGAAACTGTTTGTCCACCGAGATTGTTCTCACCGATCTTGAAGACGTAGCCTCTGGTCGCTGAAAGAATCGGTGTGCCTCTCGGCGCGAAGATGTCGTGACCTTCATGCAAACGCCCTTCGCCGCGCGGCGCATGCCATGTATCGGCAACAGCTCGCTTCGCTACATTTTCCAATGGCATCGCGATTTTGGGGTCGGGAGCTTGCGTATAGAGTCGTGCGACGCGTCCATAGAACAGCAATGTGTCTGCAATAGCACTTCCGAGACCGGTGACGACCAGAAGGAAGACCGCCACCGCGAGTACGGCAAAGATTTTCGACAGTCGTCTCAGTCGCCACATGCCACGTAAACGAAGATTGGCTGTGGGGAGTTCCGTGAGGAGTTTCCTCGATCTGGCAGCGTGCGTTATTATCCCACCAATCGATGACTCCTGAATCCGTTCCCTACCGTCAGTTTCTTGCTGACTTCGAGCAGACCATTCGTGACGCCACGGCGCGACTCCGCACGCTCTCCGCCGAACAAACGAGCGAGAAAACCGGCGACGGATGGAGTCGAAAAGAGACTTTGGGTCACTTGATCGACTCAGCAACCAACAATCATCAGCGATTTGTGCGTGGCCAGTTCACTGACGATCTCGACTTTCCAGGTTACGATGGGGACGAGTGGGTTAGCGCGCAAAAGTACAACGAGGCGTCGTGGCCTGACCTGATCCAGTTCTGGAGTTCTTACAATCTGCATCTGCTCCACGTAGTCTCATCGATTCCTGTCGACATTCTCACCAGACCGAGGGGAAAGCACACTCTGGATCAGATCGCGTTCAATCCCGTCGACAAGAGCAGACCGGCTACGCTCGAATACTTAATACGCGATTACTTGGTTCACTTGCGTCATCATCTCGATCAGATTTTTGCAGACAAGCAGCACTGAATAGGAGCTTCCAATGGAGTTGACATACGAACAGTTAAGACACAAGACACTGGCCGAATTACGCGACATGGCCAAAGGCAGCGAGCACGAGGCCGTTCAGGGTTACACCCAGATGAATAAAGAGCATCTGGTCGGGGCACTTGCGAAAGCGTTGGGTATTCAACACGAGCATCACGCGGTGGTCGGTATCGACAAGTCATCCATCAAATCGCGAATTCGACAGTTGAAGGCGCAGCGAGCGGAAGCGATCGCCGCGCACGATCATGCACAGTTAAAAGTAGTCAGACGGACGATTCACCGACTCAAACGGCGCATTCATAAAGCGACTGTCTGAGCCACAAAGATGCACAAAATATTTCAAAAGTGAGGTAGCTCATGAAGAAGGCTATCAATCTCAGCGTGAATGGTGTCTCTCATGCCGATGAGGTCGAACCACGCATGCTCCTCGTTCACTATCTGCGCGACGTTTTAGAGCTGACCGGCACGCACGTCGGCTGTGAAACATCGCTTTGCGGTGCGTGTACCGTGATGGTCGATGGTCAGGCGGTGAAGTCGTGCACGATGTTCGCCGTTCAAGCCGATGGCGCTGCAATCACGACGATAGAAGGTCTGGCTAAGAACGGAGAGTTGCATCCGGTTCAGGAAGGATTTTGGGAGAAACACGGATTGCAGTGCGGTTATTGCACGCCTGGCATGATCGTGACGGCGGCGCAGTTGCTCGAGCGCAACGCCGCGCCGACACGTGAAGAGATCTGTCACGGTCTCGACGGGAATCTCTGCCGCTGCACCGGGTATCAACACATCATCGAGGCGGTTGAATACGCAGCGAAGAAGGTGGGGCACTCATGACAAATAACTATATTGGCAAACGAGTAAAACGCACCGAGGATCCACGATTGATCCGCGGCCTGGCACATTACGTTGACGACATCGCTCTCCCGGGCACGCTGCATGTTGCTTTTGTTCGTTCGATCTACGCGCACGCAAAGATCAATAGCATCGATACATCTGCCGCGCGTTCGGCGCCCGGCGTGGTGGCTGTTTACACCGGCCAGGATGTCGCTCAAAAGATTGGGCCAGTGCCGTGTGCCAGTGCGTTGCCGGAACTGAAGGTTCCCGATCACCGCGTGCTGGCAACCGAGAAGGTCTACTTTGTGGGCCATCCGATCGCAGCAGTCGTCGCGACCGATCGTTACGCAGCGCGCGATGCAGTCGATCTCATAATGGTCGACTACGAAGAGCTGCCGGCAGTCACTGACGTCGAGCAGGCTGCGGCAGGTGGTCCAGTGATTCACGATGCCTTCGGCAGTAACATCGCTTACAAACTCACTTCCGGCGAAGGTGATATCGACGCCGCCTTTGCCGCAGCCGAACGCACCGTCAAGCAGCGTGTGCTTCACAATCGTCTAGCACCGATCGCGATGGAGCCCCGCGGCGTGCTGGCTCGCTATTTTCCGGGCGAGGAAGAGTTGACGCTCTGGTCCTCGACCCAGATACCGCATCTCATGCGCACTCAAGTCGCGCTGATGATCGGAATCCCCGAAAACAAGTTACGCGTAATCACACCGGAGGTCGGCGGCGGCTTCGGATCGAAGTTGAACGTTTACGCAGAAGAGGCGCTGCTCGGATGGATCTCGATGCAACTCGGCAAACCCGTCAAGTGGATCGAGACGCGACGCGAAAATATGCAAGCGACGATTCACGGCCGTGGTCAGGTTGGAGACGTCGAAATTGCATTTACAAACGACGGAACCGTGACCGGCTTGCGCTACAGCGTTTTCGCGGACCTCGGCGCCTATCATCAACTGCTCACGCCGGCGATTCCAACGTTAACCGGATTGATGCTCTCAGGCGCGTACAAAATTCCTGCGATTCAGATGAACATCATCGGCTGCTTCACCAACAAGATGGCCACTGACGCATATCGCGGCGCAGGCCGTCCTGAGGCCACCTACATCGTGGAACGTGCGCTCGATCTGGTCGCGGCTGAGTTGGGTGTTGACCCGGCGGAGGTGCGGCGCAAGAACTTCCCTGCCCCGAATGAGTTTCCGTTTCACACGGCGACGGGTCTCGATTACGACAGCGGTAACTATGAAGCCGCTCTCGACAAGGCACAGGAGATCGCCGGTTATGCGAAACTTCGTGAAGAACAGAAGAAGGGACGCGACGAAGGACGTTTGATCGGCATCGGTGTTTCGACGTACGTCGAGATCTGTGCGCTTGGTCCATCGCAGGCAATGCCTGCCGGTGGTTGGGAAAGCGCCACTGTACGTATTGAGCCGACCGGAAAAGTGACGATACTGACCGGCGCATCACCGCACGGGCAGGGTCAGGAAACTTCATTCGCGCAGATTGCGGCAGATGAGCTGGGCGTCAACATCAACGATATAACGGTAATCCACGGCGACACCGGCATCGTCCAGTACGGCATCGGCACGTTTGGCAGCCGCGCGACAGCGGTCGGCGGCACTGCGGTTTTTGTCGCGATTCAAAAACTCAAAGAGAAAGCGCATAAGATCGCGACGCACATCTTGCAGGCTGATGCGGCTCGCGTTTCGTTCGAAGGTGGAAAGTATTCTCGTCAGGCTGCCGCAGCAGCGAGTGCTACTGGCACGTCTGAACCAGTCGTGCCAGTCGGTGAGGCACCGGCAGGTGCACTACCCGAGCCACAGACCGAAGGCCGATCGAGTCTGACGCTGCAAGAGGTCGCGCTCGCTGCGCACCTCGCGAAAGAGCTGCCGCCTGACACCGAGCCCGGCCTCTCCGCCACTTACTTCTTCGAGCCCAAAAACTTCACATTTCCTTTCGGCACTCACATCGCGGTCGTTGAAGTCGATCGCGAAACAGGCGATATCAAGTTCTTGCGCTACGTCGCGGTGGACGACTGTGGCAAGGTGATCAATCCGATGCTCGTCGACGGCCAGGTCCACGGTGGCATAGTTCAATCGATCGGACAGGCGATGTATGAAGAAGTTGTCTACGACGATCAGGGACAGCTACTGACCGGAACGTTGATGGATTACGCCGTGCCGCGGGCGAAGCACGTCCCGGATTTTGAGTTGGATCGGACTGAGACTCCGTCACCGGTCAATCCGCTCGGCGTCAAGGGCGTCGGCGAGGCTGGGACGATCGGCGCGACGCCCGCGATCGTCGGCGCGATCGTCGATGCGCTCGCGCCTTTTGGCGTGCGGCATATGGACATGCCAGTCAAACCGGAGAACGTCTGGCGGATCATCAATGGTCACTAACACGATCAGAAGAGGAGCGAACAATGATTCCCGCACAATTCGATTATCAGGCGCCTGCGACTTTGGAAGAGGCAGTGTCGTTACTCGCGAGCGACGTTGATGGCGCGAAAATTCTGGCTGGCGGTCACAGTCTCATCCCGGCGATGAAGCTGCGTCTCGCGCAACCGCAGTTGCTCGTCGACATCGGACGTATCAAGTCGCTGTCCTACATCCGCGAAGAGCGCGACCAGATTCTGATTGGCGCTACCACGACTCATTATCAGTTGGAGTCGTCGGATTTGCTGAAGCGCATCTGTCCGCTGCTGCCCGAGTGTGCGAAGAGCATCGGCGACGTGCAGGTGCGAAACAAAGGAACGATTGGTGGCAGTCTTGCGCATTCCGATCCTGCCGGTGATTGGCCTGCGGCGGTTCTTGCGCTCGACGCGGATCTAGTCCTCGTTGGACCAAAGGGCGAACGCACCGTGAAGGCTGAAACTTTCTTTGTCGATCTCCTGACGACAGATCTTCAGCCAGGCGAGATCTTGCGCGAAGTTCGTATCAAAAAGCCGTCGGGCCGCTTTGGTCAGGCATATCAAAAGGTTCCACATCCAGCTTCGGGCTTTGCAGTCGTGGGCATCGCCGTTCACCTCGATCTGAACGACGATGGCTCGTGTAAATCAGCCGGCATCGGCGTGACGGGCGTCGGCGTTAAGGCGTATCGCGCTCGCGCGGTTGAGTCAGCACTGGCGGGAGCCAGTCTCGACGACAACACGCTCGCGACGGCCATCACGCACGTTTGCGATGGTATCGATCCAAACGCGGATCTTTACGCGTCCGCGGAATATCGTTGTCACCTCGCGCAGGTGCACGCGCGCCGGGCAATTCAGGCTGCGAAAGCCAACGCGAAGTGAAACTGGAAGGTGTCCACCAGCTCGACGCGGCGCGAGAGCGCGTCTATCAATGCCTCATCGATCCGGAGGTCTTGCAGCGTTGTATTCCGGGTTGTGAGCGCCTCGAGAAGACCGCCGAAAATACTTTCGCAGCGACGATTAAGGCCGGAGTTGGATCGATCAAAGGACTATTCAACGGCACGGCGCGATTGGAAGACTTGCGACCGCCTGAACACCTGCGGATTGTCGTTGAAGGCAAAGGCCAGCCGGGATTTCTCAAGGGCGCGGGCGACCTGGATCTCGAAACAACAGAGACAGGCACAAAGATCAGTTATTCGGCCGACGTTCAGGTTGGAGGAACGATCGCCAGTGTGGGCCAGCGAATGATTCAGGGCACGGCGAAGATGATGGCCACGCAGTTCTTCACCAGCCTGGCTGCGGAAGCAGCGACGGCAGTCGGTGAACCACCGCCGAAACATGGCTTTTTTCGAACAGCCCTGAGGTGGTTCTCAGGGTGGGTCAAAAACATCTTTAGCCACAAAAAGGCACAAAATTCACAAAATAACTTCTGATTAAGGCAGTTCTAAAGAAAACATCGAATTTGTACATCTCTTCTTCTTGTGCTTTCTGTGCCTTTTTGTGGCCTCATTCGGATTGCCGCCGCGCCTTCGCTATGAAATCCTCGATGTCGCTGATCTTTCGCGGCAACGCTTCCGTCATCCACTTCACGCCCTCCGCAGTGATCAGCAGGTCATCCTCGATCCGCACGCCGATGCCTTTGTACTTTTCAAACGCCGGCCGGACAGCAGTCTTGAACTTCTCCCACTCTTCCGCTTTCCAACCAAACGGCATCTGGTCCAACGCATCCGGCCGCACGTAAATTCCAGGCTCGTTAGTAAACACCACGCCCGGCACAATCTTCGATGCGCCACCACCAACGTCATGCACGTTCATGCCTAACCAGTGCGAGGTGCCGTGCATGAACCAGAGCCGGTGCTGCATCGAATTCTTGTCGGTGATCAACCCGAGCTTCAAAAGTCCGTCTTTGACCACCTCGGTTCCGGCGCGGTTCACGTCTGACAACGTCGCCCCAGGCTTGGAAGCTTTAGCGACTGCCTCCTGCGCGTCGTAAACAATCTGATAGACTGCAGCCTGGAGCGGAGAGAACTTTCCATTGACCGGAAACGTGCGCGTGACGTCGGCGGTGTAGTGATCGTACTCGGCGCCCACGTCCATCAAGAGCAACTCGCCCTGTTTCACTGGTCCCTGCGATTCAACGTAATGGAGCGTCGTGGCGTTTGGACCACAACCGACGATATCGGGATAGCCCCAGTTGTCTGCATTGCGCAGTTTGAACGTGTAGGCCATCACCGCATCCACTTCGTATTCCCACTTGGTGTCGCCCGCGGCAGCCCACGCGCGCTGGTGCGCCTCGATGCTGATGTCGACTGCGTGTTGCAGAATTCGCTGTTCCATCGGCGACTTCACCAAACGCATCTGGCTGAAGATGGGCCATGCGTTTTTGACGCTGTAACCCGAAGCGGTCTTGGCCCACTCAGAGGCGAAGCGTTGCTCCTGTTTGTACTCACGACTCTCACCTTCACCCGGCACGAGCATGAATAGCCCAGCTTCTCCCTTTGCCGCAGCATCAAACAGCGCTGTGTAGCCGTGATCGTTGGTCAACGGCATGTCGAGCGGAAGGTCCGACATGAAAATGTTTTCGGGTTTCGGTCGATAAGGTTGACGGTTGCGCAGCGCTTTGATGAACGGCTCAAACTCACTTGTGTGCCAGATCTCTCTGATGCCGGAGAGCTGGTTTGCTTCTTCGGGCGAGTACATGTGGCCAGTCCAGGTTTCCGCAGCCGCATTCCGTCGCGGCATAAAGAGAATCTCGCGGATCTTCGTATTGCCCGGCAGCAAAACGAGTGTTGCGCTCTTCTGCTTCAGATTGGTGAGATAGTAAAGATTGTTTTCCTGACGATAAGGGTAGTCGACGTCGTTTGTGTAAACGCGCGGCTCGGTGCTGAAAAGGATCATGAACGACTGCGGGCCGATGCTTTGGGCCACGCGCTCGCGTCGTTGCATCAGCTCGGCGACTCGCTCTTTGTCGTCAAATACCGGCCGCGGTGGCGTCAGCCGGATGTTTGGAGGAGCTGGTCTTTCGCCCTTCGCACGCACCGAAACGTCGGCCGAGTAGAGCATTGCCAACACCGCACAGATGGCAAGCAACACGAAAGCTAGCCGCGACTTTGTCATTGACGTTCTCCTTTTTTAGCCACAAAGAAGCACAAGAAACTCTAATTCATTTTTGTTAATCTTGTGCCTTGTTGTGGCGAAGCTACGGTGACGGCGCTGGCGCCGGATTAACTCTGCGACGATTGGGATTGGGGCGAGCCGGGTTGAGAACCCTTCTCTGTCCATCTTTCGTAATCAAAACGCGCATACCGTCGGGCGTCTGAATGATCTGTGATCCGTCAGGAAACGTTCGAATCATCACGCCGCCTGGATAGACTTTCACTTGCGGCGCGCGCGGCCGCACTCTCGGTCCTTCAAAGTTTGGCGGTGTAGGAACATTGGGATCTACGCGAACGTCCGGTTCGTGTCCCTCTACAGGTTCATCGCGCGGCGGCTCCGGATTCGGTTTCTTCTTTTCCTCGTCGCTCCGGGGAGACTTCTCCTGCTTCTTCGGCGTCGGTGTTGGATGGCTGACGGTTTCGTTTACTGACGGAGCGACAGTCGGCGCGATCACGGGTGGACTTTCGATCGGAGTCGGCGTTGGCGTCTCGTTCGTTACCTGGACCACGTCGCTATTTCGTTTTTGCAGCGCGTAAAATCCAAACACACCACAGGCGAGAACCAACAGCGCGGCAGCAGACAACGCCCACGGCAATACTCGTCGACGCGAGCCCGGTCGTACCACCGTTGTCTCGCTGGTGTGAACAGTCGGACGCGTCGCAACTGTTTGCGTCGGCACGGCGATAGTCGTGGGCGGCTGCGGAAACAATACGGTCTTAGCCTCACCGCGATTGACTACTGTCGACGCTTGTTCCGTGGCGTGCAGCGCCTTGCGCATTTCACTGGCACTCGAATAACGCTGATCGCGATTCTGTGCCATCGCTTTCGCAAGCAGCTGGTCCACTTCCGGAGCGATCGCGGTATATGCTTCGCTGGCCTTCAGGAGCGGATCCGGTTGACCGTTCACCAGCGCCGCTGCGCGCGTCAACGCATCAGGCGGTTTTACTCCCGTCATCAGGTGATACAAAGTGGCGCCTAATGAATAAAGGTCGCTGCGCGAGTCAGTGCCGAGCCCCTGAATCTGTTCCAACGGTGCGTAGTTCGGCGTGTAACCAAAGATGCTTGCCGCGGTGTTTATGCGTGAGATGTCTCCGGCCTGGCCTTTCGCGAGTCCGAAATCGAGGAGAATGATCTGCCCGCGCGAAGTCAGTTTTAAGTTCTGCGGCTTGATGTCGCGATGGATGATCTGGGGATCCTGCGTGTGAAGGTAGTCGAGTGCGTCAAGCAGTTGATCGGCCCAGGTCAAAACCTGATCGGCCGGAAACGGACCTCGTTTGTGCGTCATCATCTCCGACAGATCGTCGCCGGGGATGAACTGCATCACGAGAAACTGCCCGTCGCCTTCGGAAAAATGGTCGCTCACGCGCGGCAGCGCTGGATGATGCAAACGTGCGAGCAGCCGCGCCTCGCGCTCGAACTGTTTTCGCAGACGTTCATCGGCAAACAGCGTCTCTTTCAGGGCTACAGTGGTGTCGAGGCGTTGATCGACCGCTTCGTAGACGGCGCCCATGCCACCCTGCCCGAGTTGGCGCACAATACGATAACGGCCCTGTAAAATCGTTTCCGGAGCTAGCATCAGTCGGCGATTATACACGCTTCTCCTTGGAGTGCGGTGCCTTGGCACCGCTTTGGCATTGAGTTGCGACTGCTTAGACCAAAGCGGTGCCAAGGCACCGCACTCCAAGGAGGTGTTCTTGTCTAACGATTGAGTGGTATGCTACGCGCGTGAGCAAAAACAACCCCAAACCTGACGTGATCGATGTTGGACCACGCAAACGTCGTCGTCTCAAGATCTGGATCATCGTGGGCGCCGTGCTGTTGCTCATCTCAATCTCGAGAGTCCTATCGATCTACTTATCAGCACTCTGGTTCGACTCGCTCGGTTACTCGTCCGTTTACTGGTACGTCTTCAAAGTAAAACTCGCGCTGTTTGCCGCTTCGGCCATACTCACTGCCCTTTTGCTCAGCGCAACCTTTCTACTCTTTCAGCGACTGTTCGGCGCTTACGCTTTCGAAAGCCGAACCATCGTTCTCAATAATCAGCCGTTTCAGTTTTCACCGGCGAAGATTATTCGCCCGTTGGCGTGGTTGGTTGCTGTATTCTTCGGTTTGATCTACGGCTTCCAGCAGAAAGAGCACTGGCGCCAGTTTGCTCTCTTTTGGAACCAGCCGCCGACAAACGTTTACGATCCGATCTTCGGAAAGTCGCTCGGCTTCTATCTTTTCTCGCTGCCGCTGTACGACTTGCTCAGCTCGTGGTTGCTCGGCGTAACGTTCGTCATACTCTGCGCCGCTATCGCGTATTCGCTTCTCGGCTTGCCGCAAACCGTTCTGAAACCCAGTGTGCGTTGGTCTTCAGGCGCAGCCTTTCGCGCCGTCTGTTGCGCGCTCGCGCTTTTCCTGGTGGTGCTAAGCTGGCGCACTTACCTCTCGCGCTTCCCGTACCTGTGGGAAGATCATCCGACGTTCTCCGGAGTTACCTACACCGAAGCTCACTACACCTTACCGGCCCTGCTCTTCGTCTGCGTTGCCTTGATCATTGCCGCAATTATTTCACTCGTTAACGCATTCGCAGTGCGGCGCTTCAGCTTCTTGCTGATCGCCATGGCAATTCCGATCGTAACCTACATCATCGGCGTTGTGCTCGTGCCTTCATACATTCAGAGTTTCATCGTAAAACCCAACGAGCTCGACCGCGAGTCGCCGTATATCGGGTACAACATCGAATGGACGCGAAAAGGTTTCGGCCTCGATCATATCGAACTGCGCGACTTCGATGCCGACAACTCGGTCGCAGCCCTCGATCTTCCGAATAATCGCGAAAGTCTCGACAATATTCGTCTCTGGGACTGGCGCGCGCTACAGGACACGCTGCGCCAGATTCAAGCCATCCGCACTTACTACGATTTTCCCGATGTTGACGTCGATCGCTACGTCATTGGCGGCCAGACGCGCCAGATGATGATCGCACCCCGTGAGATCAACGATTCGAAACTTCCACCGTCGTCGCGCAATTGGATCAACGAACGATTGATCTACACACACGGTTACGGCGTGACGATGAACAGTGCCAACGGCTTCACGCCTGAGGGTTTGCCGCAGTTTGTTCTGTCGAATATGCCGGTAGAATCGACCGCGCCGGAGATCAAAGTGACTCGTCCCGAGATCTATTTTGGTGAGCTCACCGATCGCTACGTTTACGTTAAGACAAAACAGAAGGAGTTTGACTACCCGCAGGGCGAGACCAACACCTACACGACTTACGAGGGCACCGGCGGAATCAGGATCGGCAACGCGCTGCGACGGCTGCTGCTGGCGTGGGGCATCGGCGATCTTTCGAAGCTGCCTTTTTCAGACGACGTCACGAGTGATAGCCGCGTCCTCATTAATCGTAACATTCGCGACATCGTCAATGGCGTCGCCCCTTTTCTGACGTACGATAAAGACGCCTACATCGTGGTTTCGAGTGACGGGCGCCTCTTCTGGATCCTCGACGCTTTCACGGAGTCGTCTTATTTTCCTTACTCGACTCATCACGACGTCGCCGACAACTCCGTCAATTACATACGCAACAGCGTCAAGGTCGTAATCGATGCCTACAACGGAACCGCGCGGTTTTACGTCTTCGACAACCAGGATCCACTCATTACTGCGTATCGACGAATCTTTCCCAATCTCTTTGCAGACGCGAATCAGATGCCCGCCGATCTGCGGGCGCACGTTCGTTATCCGGAGACGCTGGTGCGCGCGCAGGGCGAGGTCTACAGTCTTTATCACACGCAGAATCCAAAAGTTTTCTTTCAACGTGAGGACGTTTGGAGCGTCGCACAGCAGGTGACGCTTGATAAAGATAGTAAGAAGCAGGGTGCTCCAATCGATCCCTATTACGTGTTGATGCAGTTGCCGGGCGAGCAGCAGAAAAATGAGTTCGTGTTGATTCTGCCGTTCACGCCTGCCAGTCGAAACAACATGATCGGCTGGATGGCGGGTCGCAGCGATGGAGATCATTACGGCAAGCTGCTCGTTTACAACTTCCCAAAATCCCGGCTGATCGATGGACCAGTCCAGATCGAAGCGCGCATCGATCAAAACGCACAGCTCTCGGGGCAGTTTACGCTTTGGAATCAACAAGGCTCGCGCGTGATACGCGGCCACTTGCTCGTGATACCGATTGGCCGCTCGTTGATGTTTGTAGAGCCTGTGTATTTACAGGCGGAGCGCAGTCCGATGCCCGAGCTGCGTTTGGTCGTGCTCGCCACGCAGGAGAAACTTGCGTACGGGCAGTCGTTTGCGGAGGCGATGAACAGCTTGTTCGGTGAGGCAGCAACGAAGACCGAAGCGCCCGCTCAGCCAGGCACGACTCCGCAGCAACCTGCGCCGTCAGCTACACCAACTCAGGATTTACAGCAGTTGGTAAACCGCGCGATTCAGGAGTTTGAGGATTACCAGCGACTGACGTCGCAAGGAAAACTCGGCGAGGCTGGACAGAAACTCGAGCAACACAAACACACCCTCGAAGAGATCAAACGACTCACGCGGCAATGATCGTCGTTAGAGCCTCTGTGTCTCTGTGCCTCTGTGGTAAATAAAAAAACACAGAGACACAGAGACACGGAGGTTCTAACGGCGGTTCCGTTCAATCTTCTCCAAAAGTTTCTTCGCGTTTTCCACTGCATCCTTATGTTCTGGGGCGTATTTTGGATCGGGCGTCATGGCCATTAACGTCTCAAGCTGCTTCTTTGCCTCAGCGTCGCGGTGGGCGGCTTCATAAGCCTGCGCGAGGTGGAAGCGCATCAGCGTGTTAGTCGGATTGAGTTTGACTCCCTTCTCCAAATACTCGATCGCTTTGCTCGTGTCACCTCCAAGGATCCTCGGCGCTTGCAAGTAAAGGCGGCCCAAGCCCAAATAAGCACTGTAGCCTTGATAGCTCTCGTCGAGCTTCAACACCGTATCCATCTCGCTCTTGATGTCCTGAAAGCTCGACAGATTAGCGATGGTGCTGTGCGCCGCGCTGCCGCCGTAATTTGCGCCTAACCAGAAATGGCCGTCCGGCTTGTTCGGCTGTAGCTGCACCGCCGTTTTGCCGGCCTCGATCCCTTCGCGATACATGTCCTCACGTTCCGAGTCGTTGTCTGTATGTTCGGCGACGTAAAATGCAGCGCGAGCAAGCTTCCAGGCAGCTTCATAGTTCCCATAATCCGCCGTTCTGGCCTGGCGCAAGGCTGCAACCGCCACTCGCGCCTTGGTCAAATCCTCGCGAGCGTCATACAGCGCATCTGCCTCAGCGATTCGGGCCGCCGCAGCCTTGGCATCGCCCATGTCGATCTTCGCCGCGCTGTCGGACGCCTTGTGACTGCATCCAAAAGCTGTCAAAACCATCGCGATTGTGCCGAAGATGAACACTAAGTTTTTGCGCCTTTTGTTGGGACTTCTCATCAATCACCCTCTGATTGTCTAGCGTCGCTATACAGTGTGTAATACTTTTGCTTTCAGGTTATCCAAATCGGTTCGAATACGGTATATTGGCTTGCCGTCATGCCTGGAGCAGCTTTCTACGATCTCGAGGGAACCCTTGTGAGCACCAACCTAGTGCACACGCTTTCCTTTTACGCGACTCGCCAGCAGGGTTTGGTGGCGAGTTTCACTAAGAGCGCGGCCACTTTTCTCAGCCTTCCAGTTTTTGCAGTGACGGACCAGTATAGCCGAAAAGTTTTTAATGACCTCTATTTCAAGCGTTACAAAGGGCAGTCGGAGGATCGGCTGCGCTACTTCGCGCACGAGCTGTTTGAGGATGTGATCAAGCCGGCGGTTTTCCCCGGCACTTACGAGCTGATCGAGAAATCGCGCAAGTTAGGGCTGCGACAGGTGGTAATCACTGGCGCGCTCGATCTCTCGGTCAAGCCGCTGATGGAGCATCTGGGAATTACGGAGTACGTCACTAACAGACTTGAATTTGTAAACGGCGTCGCGACGGGACGGTTGTTGCCCCCGGTGATGGCTGCGGCGACGAAGGCGTCCTGGATTCGCACTTATACCGAACGTGAAGGGATCAGTTTGAGCGATTCCTACGCTTACACCGACAGCATGAGCGATCTGCCGATGCTTTCGATTGTGGGCCATCCGGCAGTTGTTGATCCCGATATGCGTTTACGACAAACAGCGCTGCATCACGATTGGCCGATACTGAATTTGAAGTAGGCCACAAAAACGTACAAAGAGTATGGCACTTCAACTCCGACGCAAGACACACGAATCCGTAATCTACATCGATCGGGATAGCGCGCCGCGCATCATGCCTTCCGGCGAGGACTTCATTCTCGAGGATCTGCCGATCGGAACGCGCGTTCTTTACCCAAACCCGTCGATCAAAGGCCTGCCCAATCGTGAGGCTGCCATTCGTTACGCGCTCAATCATCCGCTTGGCTGCGATCCGCTATTCGCGCAACTCGAACCAGGCATGCGCGTGACCGTCGCTGTCGACGATATCAGTCTGCCGTTGCCGCCGATGGCCACGCCCGACATTCGTCAAACGATTCTCGAAATCGTCCTCGACATGCTCGCGGGCCACGGCGTGGACGACGTGCACATCATCATCGCCAATTCGCTGCACCGGAAAATGACCGAGTGGGAAATGAAGCGGATGGTCGGGCCGCGCATCTTTTCCGAGTATCACCCCGATCGTTACTACAACCATGACGCCGAATGGTCAGACGGCTTGATGAAGATCGGCGAGACAAGACACAAGGAACCACTGGTCTTGAATCGTCGCTGCGCGGAAAGCGATCTGCTGATTTACGTCAACATCAATTTCGTGCCGATGGATGGCGGTCACAAGTCAGTCGCCGTCGGACTCTGCGATTACGAATCACTGCGCGCGCATCACGAGCCGCAGACGATCCGCGATTCCGACAGCTACATGGATCCGGCGCGCTCGGAGTTGAATCACAAGGTCACTCGGCTCGGAAAGATCGTCGACGAGCAACTAAACGTCTTCCACATCGAAACGGCTATAAACAACCGCATGTACGGCGCAGACATGGATTTTCTACTGCGCAATGAAGACGACTTCAGCGCTTTCGATCGCATGAAGTTTGAAGCAATGCGCTACACGATGAGCAAGTTGCCGCGTGCGGCACGTCGAAAGCTTTTGCATTCGCGTCCGTCGCAGTACGAAATGACCGCGTGTTACGCGGGCAAAACCGAGCTGGTGCATGAAAAGGTTGTCGCCAAGGCGTTTGAGCAGTACCTGATTCCGATCCGTGGCCAGTGTGACATTCTGATCACCGGCATTCCGGATATTTCGCCGTACAACGTCTATTCGATCCTGAATCCGTTGCTGGTTCAGGTTATGGCGCTTGGTTATCACTTCAACTTTTATCGCAACAAGCCGCTGCTGAAAAAAGGCGGCACGCTGATCCTGCATCATCCGTGCTACGACGATTTCGATCACCAGTTTCACCCGAGCTACATCGAGTTTTTCAATCGCCTGCTGCCGGAGACGCGTGATGCGTTTACGTTGCGTGACAAGTACGAGCGCGAATTTGCTAACAATCCCAGCTACATCGAGATGTATCGCCGCGGCAATGCTTATCACGGCGCGCATCCGTTCTTCATGTGGTACTGGGGTGAGAATGGAAGGCAGCACGTCGGGCACGTCATCGCGGCGGGCGCTGAGAATGCGCACGTGCCCGGGATTCTTGGCTGGGAACGAGCTGACAATCTGACGGAAGCAATTGCGATGGCGCGCAGTTATATGGGCGCGTCCGCCGAGATCACGATGCTGCATCAACCGATGATCGGCATTGCGGATATGGAGTAAAGCCATCCACAGATTACGCAGATTTTGCTAAAAGTAATCTGCGTAATCTGTGGATTGTATTGGTATGAAGTTATCGCCGACAGAGATTTACAAAGATCGACGCATCTTCCTGATCGGGAGTACAGGTTTCCTCGGTAAGGTGACCTTGAGCATGTTGCTCCATCGTTTCCCGAACGTCGGCCGGATCTATCTCACCGTACGCGCGCGTTCGCAGGAGGAGTCAGAGAATCGTTTCTGGAACAACATCATCACTTCTCCTCCCTTCGATCCATTGCGCGAACGTTACGGCAGCGCGCTCGAAGGTTTCGTCAACGACAAAGTCGTCGTGAAAGGCGGCGACATCGCAGAGCCCAACTTCGGCTACAGCGAAACCGACGCACAGGCAATCGCCGACGATGTCGACATCATCATCAACTCCGCCGGCAACGTCACTTTTAACCCAACTCTCGAGAGCGGCCTCCGCACGAACGTCGTCGGCACGCAGAACGTCATCGCATTTGCGCGGCGCATGAAACGCCCAGCACTGGTCCACGTTTCAACGTGCTTCGTCGCCGGCAATCGCTCGGGTGGTGTTTGGGAGAACGATCAGGTGCTCGGTTACTTCCCGCGCAAGCGAGAAGCAGAAATGGAAGGCGTGCAGTTCTCCGTGGACCAGGAGATCGCCGATTGCGCCAAACTGGCCGAACGCGTCAGAGACGAAGCACGCGATGCAATGATGGCCGCGCGTTTTCGCGAGCTCGCACGCAAGCGGCTCGTCGAAGAGGGACGCGACGTCGACGATCCCGACGCTCTAGGACTCGCCGTCGCCCGTGAAAGAAAAGTCTGGACGCGAACTCGTCTGACGGATCTCGGCGTCGAGCGTGCCGCTTACTGGGGCTGGCCCAACATTTACACTTACACGAAATCGCTCGGCGAGCAGCTCGTCGCTGCTGAAACCGGCATCGTGCGCAGCATCGTGCGACCGAGTATCGTTGAGTCGGCACTGTCGTATCCTTTTCCGGGTTGGAACGAAGGCTTCACTACCACTGCTCCGATCATCTTTCTGATCCGCAAAGGTCAAACAAAGATCCCCGCGAATGACAAGTTGATTCTCGACATCACGCCGGTCGATCAAGTGGCCTCAGTAATGCTTGCAGTTGCAGCTCAGGCTTGCGTCGAAGAGCCGCATCTGGTCTATCAAGCGGCGACCGGAGACTCGAACCCGAACAACATGGAACGGATCATCGGTCTCGTCGGACTCGATAAGCGCAAATACTTCGAAGAGAAAGATACGGGCGTCAAGATCATCAACAAGATCGCCGCGCGAATGGAGCCACGGTCAGTCACCACCTCGCATTACGAAAAGACTTCAGTGCCGATGTTCAACGAGACCGCGAAGAAGGCAGCGTCGTTGCTGGACCGCGTGCGGCCGCGCTGGGGTGGCGGACGGATCGGCGAAGTGATCGATCAAGTGAAGAGCAGCGTCGAGCGAGTCGAAGAGCTGACGCGCGAAACCACCGAAGCATTCGACATGTTTCGCCCGTTTACCGTCGAGAACGCTTACGTGTTTCGTTCAGACAACGTGCGGGCGCTTTTCGAGCGTATCAGCGAAGACGAACGATCGCTGCTGACCTGGAATCCCGAAAAGTTTGACTGGTACGACTACTGGCTCAACATTCACCTGCCGGGGCTAACGAAATGGGTGTTTCCCACACTCGAAGACGAAATGCGCGCGAAGCCGAAACGTGTTTACACGTATCGCGATCTGCTCGAGCTGTTCGAAACTTCGACAAAGCGTCACGCAACCAGAGTGGCGATGCGCATCGAGCGAGACGGGCGCAAGGAACAGTACACCTACGCCGATCTGCGTGAGCTCGCAACGCGCGTTGCCGGATTTCTCGCGAGTGAAGGTATCAAGGCCGGCGACCGCGTGATGCTGGTCAGCAGCAACGCGCCCGAGTGGGGCATGAGCTACTTCGGCGTGTTGAAAGCCGGCGCGACGTGCATTCCGTGCGATCCGGAAAGTTCAACCACTGAGATCCTGAACTTCGCCCGCGCCGGCAATGCGGTGGCAATCATTTGCAGCGAAGCAGTCATCAACGAGCATCCCGATCTGCAAGAACGGCTTCAGCAACAGGGCTCGACGCGTTTGTGGACGTATCAGGAAGTGTTTGCGATGCCGGACGAACAAACCGAAGACGAACGCATCGTGCTGTTGCCGCAACGTGCGCACGCTCAGAGCGTCGCTTCGCTCATCTTCACTTCCGGCACGACGGGCCAGCCGAAAGGTGTCATGCTTTCGCATCGCAACCTGACGAGCATGGTGTCGATGTTGTCGTCAGTCTTTGACATGACAACGCATGACGGTGTGTTGTCAGTCTTGCCACTGCATCACACGTTTGAATTCTCCACTGGATTCTTAACTCCGCTGAGCCGTGGCGCACAGATAACTTACCTGCCCGAGTTGACCAGCGATGCGCTGGCGCGGGCGATCAAGAACGGTCACGTCACGGGCATGGTTGGTGTGCCCGCGTTATGGGAACTGCTCCACCGCCGCATCAAAAACAGGCTTTACGAACGCAGCGACTGGATCGGCAAGACTGCCGACAATCTCATTTACGTTAATGCCTGGCTGCGCGACAAGACGGCGGTGAATCTTGGTTCAGTGCTGTTTTATCCGATTCACGAAGGACTCGGCGGCCGCATTCGTTATTTCATCAGCGGCGGCTCAGCGTTGAGTGAAAAGATACAGCGCGACTTTCACGGTCTCGGCTTCACGATTCTCGAAGGCTATGGTCTGACCGAGGCTTCGCCGGTATTGACGGTGACGCGTCCTGAAGATCGCATGCTCACCGGAACTGTCGGCAAACCTTTGCCCGGCGTTGAAGTGCGCATTGCCGAACCGGACGCGAGTGGTGTCGGTGAAGTAGTCGCTCGTGGTCCAAACGTGATGCTTGGTTACTACGAAGATGAAGTAGCGACGCGCAAGACACTCGTCGATCGCTGGCTCTACACCGGAGATCTCGGTCGCGTGGACGATGACGGCAATCTCTATCTCGTCGGCCGGTCCAAGGAAATCATCGTCGATACGAACGGCAAAAACGTTTACCCCGATGAGCTTGAAGAGGTCTACCAAAACTCGCCGTACATCAAAGAGTTGAGCATCGTTGGTTTGCCTGACGGGATCGGCGAGAAAGTCGCTTGTCTGGTCGTCGCCGACGATGAATACGATATCTCGCTCTCGCGCGCGGAGTTGCACCGCCTGGTTGAAGAGCACTTCCGCGAAGTTTCCGCTTCACTGCCCTATTACAAACGGGTCAAGGTGCTGCATTTCACTGACATCGAACTGCCGCGCACTGCGACTCGCAAAGTTAAGCGACGCGAGGTGGTCCAGATTCTCGAATCGCTTGAAGCGAACGAGAAGTCAGGGCGTCGCACCGGCGCGCAGGAGTCTGCCAATGCCGATTCAGTCTGGCTGCTCGGAGTAGTAGCGAACGTGTCTAATCGTTCTCGTTCAGAGGTTTCGATCGATTCGCGATTGGGTGATCTGGGTTTTGACAGTTTGATGTTTGTCGAGCTCGCAACGGCCATCGAAAACGCGGGCGGCACCATCTCCGCGCCTGAACGGTTCAATGAAATACAGGACGTGCGAGAGCTCCTGAGCGTCGTCAATCGTCATCCCGCAGCTACTGCGAAACAGGAAACGCACAAAGACGAACGTCGCAAGGAAGACGACGAGATACATATTCCTGCGTTTGTGCGCACCGCGGGCAACAGGGCGGGCGATTTCTTACAGCGCTTTCTCTACGATCAGTTTCTGCGAACACATTACGAAGGTCGATCGAATATTCCGCCACACACAAACTTCCTCGTCGCGGCAAATCACTGTTCTCACCTCGACATGGGCCTGACGAAAATGGCGCTTGGCGAATTCGGCCAGGATCTCGTCGCGCTCGCGGCGGCGGATTATTTCTTCGACACGAAGTACAAACGCGCGGTGATGGAGAACTTCACGAATCTCGTGCCGATGGAACGCACTGGCTCATTGCGACAATCACTTCGTCACGCGAAATCGTTTCTCGATCGAGGTTACAACGCGCTGATCTTTCCTGAAGGCACACGCTCGATGACTGGCATCCTGGCCGACTTCAAACCGGTGGTCGGCTATCTCGCGCTTCATGCTCGCGTCGGCATCCTGCCGATGTTCCTCGAGGGCACTTACGAGGCGATGCCCAAAGGAACGACGATCATCAAGAGTCGCGACGTAGGCGCGCGCATCGGACGGTTCCTGTCGATCGAAGAGTTGGAAGAGATGACAAAGGGTCTGCCGCGCGCCGAGGCGTACAGGCTGATCGCCGCGCGCGTCAGACACGAAGTCGTGAATCTCCGCGATCGCACGCGCACGCCGTTTGATGCGAAAGCGATGCGGCGGCAGTGGAAGCTCGAGCGAAAGCGCGACTTGAACCTCGAAGCGGAAGTGGCGGTTTCGTAATTTTTGCCACAAAGAGGCACAAAGAGCACAAAGAAGTTCATGCCCTCCAAGCTCCCGAGCAAACGCACCGCGCGCATGACCCCGGCCACGACCGGCAAGCGGCGTGCGACCATCGAAAAGCGCCAACGCGCTGTGACGCTGATCACGGGCGGCACCGGTTTCCTCGGCTCACACCTGATCCGCCAACTCACCGCTGAAGGAGCCAAAGACATCCGCGTCATGGCCACTTCAATTCCCGATTGGCTGGTCGATCTCGGCGTCGAGACTTTCGCCGGCTCGATCACAAACGCCGACGACAACAAACGCGCAGTCGAAGGCATTAGCGAGATCTATCATCTCGCCGGAAAAGTCTCGCGCGAGCGCGAGGACGCGCGCCAGATGTATGACATTCACGTCGAAGGTACGCGGCTCTTGTGCGACGCCGCAAAAGCCGCAGGCGTCAAAACAATCGTTCTCGCTTCCACCAGCGGAACGATTGCTGTCACGAAAGACGGCGAAGTCGTTCCGGACGAAACATATCCCGTTCCACTCGACATCATTTCGCGCTGGCCTTACTACGCGAGCAAAGCTTACCAGGAGATGGCCGCGCTCGAACGTTTTCAGGGCAAAGGCCTGCGACTGGTGATCGTGAATCCGAGTCTGTTGCTTGGGCCAGGAGACGATCGGCTGAGTTCGACCAAAGTGATCCTCGATTTCATGGCGCGGAAGATCGGAGCCGTGCCGACCGGCGGCTTGAGTTTTGTTGACGCGCGCGATGCAGCACGGACTTTTCGTGTAGCGATGAAGAAGGGACGACACGGCGAGCGCTACTTGCTTGGCGCGGCAAACTGGACCTTCTCGAAATTCTTTGGCCGGCTCGAGCGGCTGACAAAAGTCTCCGCGCCGTGGCTGGCGCTACCTTCACGTCTCGCGATCACCGGCGCAAACCTGGTCGATTCACTTTTCAAACAGTGGGACATGGCGTCGCCGGTTGAGCCTGGCGCCATCGAGATGGCCCAGCATTTCTGGTACGTCAACTGCTCCAAAGCCGCCCGCGAACTGAGTTTCAAGCCCCGCGACCCTGGCGAGACGCTGCAAGACACCGTCGCCTACCTGCGTGAGAATTTCCTCGGCAGCAACGCATTTAGAAAATAACGTTCACTCTTCGGGAACTCTTTCTACCTCTGCGGCGTCTTATGCCACAGATAACACGGACTTCCCAAGATAAGATTCCTGCCGATCGGAGATGCTCGTATGGGTAAATTGCCGGCACTCATTCTTGCTTTCGTGTTCATTTGTGCGCCGCTGGTTGCTCAGACCACAACAACACTTCAGTTAGGCACACCTATCGAGCGGACGCTGGGCCCCGGTCAGGTCCACACCTTTACTGTGGATCTCGAGGAAAACACTTACGTTCAATTGGTGGTCGAGCAGCGTGGCGTCGATGTCATCGTCAAAGTCTCTTCGCCGGCCGGCAAGAGTCTCGGCGAGTTCGATTCACCGAACGGCAACGATGGTCCGGAGAATGTCTCATTCGTGGGCGTAATCGCCGGCGGTTATCGCGTTACCGTCCAGCCATTGGACAACAACGACACCAGCGAAGGCCGCTATCAGATTAAAGTCATTGAATTGCGTCCAGCAACCGAGCAGGAACTGAAGACCAGCAAGAATCTCGAAGGGGTGAAGGCCAAAGGTCTGGCACTGCTAAACGACGTTGACGGTATCATCCCGGAAATCAAGTCACCTGCGACGCGGATCAGTGCGCAACTTCAAGCAGCCGAGTTCTTGTGGGAAACGGATCAGAAGCGCGCATCGAAGTATCTCTCCGACGCTATCGTAGGTATTAAAGAGTTTATTACGACACTGGACAACACTAGTCCGAAATACTCCCAGCAGTACTCCCTACTCTCAGAACTGCGTACCGAGGCCGTGCAGATGTTGAAGACACGCGATCCCGAAGCCGCACTCAGTTTTGTCTACTCGACCGTTCCACCGCTTGATCAAACCGGCAACCGGCACGAACAGTTGTCGCAGGAAAGCGCGCTCGAGCTGATGGTCGTCGAGCAGATCATGCGCAACGATCCGGCCCGTGCATTGCAGATCGCGCGACAGAATCTGAAGCGAACGCTATCGCCGAATCTACTCGGTACTCTGTCGCAACTACAGCGGCAAGATCCGGACTTAGCAATCGAGTTTGGCAACGAGATCGCAGCCAAGCTGCTCAACGTGAAACTGATCAAAGATTTCGAAACGATGAATCTCGCCATCAATCTGGTCAGGTGGGCGCAGTCTCTGCAAAAGCGGGTCCCAGCCGCAGCTCCAAATGGTGCTCCGGCGCAAAGGCCAATACTGTCAGACGACAAATATCGCGAGTTGCTTCAGAAATTATTCAACGATGCCGTCTCTTATCCGACCGCGCCCGTGCCAAACTACAATACCGAAAGAGATATAGCGTGGAGGCTACTCAACGCACTGCAAGAGTTCGGGCCTAATCTCGACACGGTGGTAGACGGCGGAACAGCGGCGGTGCAAAAGAAGTTTGCAGAACTCGCCGGCGCCTCGGGTGCACAGCGTTACCAGGTTGTACAACAATACCAGACCGCGCTCGCCAACGGCGCTGATGAACCATCGGAGATAATCGAAAAGGCGCCGGCAGAGTTGAAGGAACAACTCTATATGAACCTTGCTCAGCGCGAAGCCAACAACGGCGACACGGCACGCGCACGCCAGATCATTAAAGAGCACGTTACGAATCCATCTCAGCAGCGGCAGGCGTTGATAAATATCGAGCAGCAGGAGATCCTTCGCGCGATTAACAAAGGAAGGGTCGAGAACGCGCTTAAAGCTATTGGCGCAGTTCGCAACCCGCGTGAGCGTGCCAATCAGTTGGCCCAGATCGCGGACCAGATCGGGCCCGGTCAGAGACGCGCGACCGCAGTTGATTTGCTCGAGCAGGCACGAAGTCTTTTGAATCCTTCGTCGCAGGCGCAGGATGAAGATCAGATGCGCGCATTGTTTGAGATTGGGCGAGCGTTTGCGCCTTACGATTCGAAGCGCGCGTTTGAGATCATCGATCCGTTGGTCGATCAAATTAACGATCTTTGCGCAGCGGCCCGAACGCTCGAGGGCTTCGGTCCTGAGTACTACGAAGACGATGAGTTGAGTCTACAAAACGGGAGCACTGTCGCCAATCTCGCGACACAGATGTCAAGCGTGCTGGGCAATCTCGCGCTGATCAACTTCGACCGCGCGAAGTCAGCGTCGGACAGAATTCGCTTGCCTGAGGTGCGTTTGCGGGCGTATCTCGAAATCGCGCAGCACACGATTGAGGGGAAATGAGAATAGGGTCTCTAGGACCTATTTCCTATTCCCCGAGGGCCGCATATTTAAAAACCCGAAACCGATACCGCTGCTGCGCTCTGATGTTCGCCGCAATCACGCCGTGCAGATTCTCATCCCACTTCGTGTACTGATCGATAAACTTGTCCGCCGCCGCCTTGTCGCCCTCATACTGCACGGCCAACGTTTTCTCCAGCATCTTGCCGACCACGTCGTGATACTTCTCGTAGTTAACGCGCATCGTCTTCGTCGCCGGATCGAAACTCAGTAGGCCGTTTTCGAGAAAGAAGTTCCACTGCATCAACTGCATCGTGTTGTAAGGCTGATCGCGCCGCGGACGATTGTTCTGCAACACGCGCAGGATCCCGCCGGCGTAAACGCTTCGCAACTGCGCGTCCGTGTAATAACCCTGCTTGTGCAACGCTTCAGCGACAAACAACGAGACGAGATCCGCCTTCATCTCCTCCAATGCATTCGAGTCGTCCTGCAACGCTTCGTCAAGATCGCGACCGTCGCGTGTGCGGTCGACGCCGAGATAATGACCGACTTCATGCCATAGCGTGCGATAAAAATTCCCGTCCGGCGTCAACTCTTTCGCCTGCTGTTCGCCGATCGCTGCCGCAAGGATCCGCGAAGTACTTTCGAAGATACTCGTGTCGCGCATGATGTTGGCGCGCAGCAGTATGGTGCGGCCGTAGCGACGCGCGAGATAAGTCTCGTTCGGAAGAATCGTCGCGGTGTTTCCGCCGCGCGACTGCCCGAAATCTGCAACCACGTCGTAAACGCCCACCGGAATGTCTTCGCGCACTTTCTTGTGATTCTGATAAGGCAGCGAGTCTTCGAGCGCCTGTAGTCCTTTCATCGCCTGTCGCAATGCAGCGGTCTCTTCTTGCCGGTTCTGCAACAAACAAAACGCAAAGAACGTCTTCACACCAAACAACTCATCGTCGTACGTTTCATAAGAACCAATCTGCGCGTTTAGATTCTTGAAGCGACCTGTGACCCAACTCGCATCGCCTGATTCGTAATCATTCGACAGAAGATCGCGCGCGCGATTGCGCAGGTATCTCGCAAACTCGTCGTCATCTTTTTCCACCACATCAGCAGCTTCGTTCAGCAGTCCGTAGGCTTTCATGAGATCGTCTGTGTAGGCGACCGCGTACGGCACCGCGTACGGATCGTTCCCAGGACGCAGACTCTGCAACTCGCCGAGAAGTTTTGAATGGAGCGTTTGCAGTGCTGGGTACTTTTTGAGTGTGCCAATGTCGTTACGCAGATTCTGTGCAGTCGCAGAGCGAACTACCGTCCGCAGATCGAGAAGATCGCTCCGCTTTGGATCGATCGCTTCCTTCGTAATTCCCCACGGATAAACATTCTTTCCCGGCTTCAATGGATCCACCGGAAGAAACGGTTCGCGCTTGTTGTCGAGTGTCGTCGCGATTGGTCCTTGAAAGAGACGGTAGATAGTCAACAAGTTCTGCGTGGACGGCGTCGAGCCGGTTCTCTTATCGAGTTGCACCAGCTCACGATAGGAGGAGAGCGCCTGGGGATGTCGCTGTTCCTCGTAAAGCTTTTGAAAGATCTGGCCCGCTTCGATCAGCTTCGCCACTGCTTTGCGCTCGCCCTCCGATAATTTGGAGAGATCCGAAGTCAGGCGGATGGTTTGTGTCTTGTCGATGAGCGGCTGGCTCTTTTCGAGTGGCCAGTAACCGGCGGGAAGAGTTTGAGTCAGTAATAAAGCAGCCATCAGCAGTTTAGTCATGCTCGCATTTTGCCATAAGCCATCCGCAGATTACACAGATTGAATTTAATCTGCGTAATCTGTGAATCCAATTGTCGGCAATTTTTTGCGACGGATATTTGTTGCACTCCATCAATAGCGCGGTTTTGCGAGTGATTTTCTGAGGCATCGCGGTTGCACTGCACGCCACCGGTGACAACCCTAGCCACAACCATCAAACGTCGCTTCAAACGAATGCGACGACGCCGCAAGGTCGGTCGCGCATACGACATGGCGCTCGAAGTCGCGAGCGTGCTGCCGCCACGCGCTGACGTTCTCGACGTCGGCTGCGGCAACGGTTTCATCGCTCATCATCTGCAAAGCATGCTCAGCGCGACCGTAGTCGGTCTCGACGTCGCTAACAGCACCGCGGCGCGCATCAATTACCTGCCCTACGACGGCCGCCACTTCCCAGTCCGTGATCAGAGCTTCGACGCAGTATTGCTTTGCTACGTGCTGCATCACGCGCACGATCCGCGGCTTGTCCTTAACGAAGTGAATCGAGTGTTGCGAGACGGCGGCCTGGCGATCATCTACGAAGATATGCCTCTGCTCTGGTGGGACCGCATCGTTTGCTGGGCACACGATCGGCAGTGGCGTGGCCGCACTGGACCATGCACCTTTCAACTCGCGCACGACTGGAGCAGAATGTTCAATCTCGCAGGCTTTGAAATTGTGAAAGAGCGTCCGCTTTCGCGTTGGCGTAACCTCGCTCACCCCGTAGCGCGAAGGTTCTTCGTCATCAGAGCAAACTCATTGCTTACTGATCCCAACTATGCCGCGGTCCATCAGTTTTCTGATCATGCGCAGGCAGTCGGCCTCGCGAAAGGGACAGATCGAAAGGATCGACTGGACGTCCCAGGAGCCGTTAATCCGTGAAAGCACAAATCCTTCTTGCGGATCGATCTGCTGGTTGGTCAACTCACCCGGCGACGCGAGCAACTCCGGCACCGACTGCGGCGAAAGCGCCCCGCTCTGATAGACCTGTTTGACGTATTTCTCCTCAGCCTTCGGCAATAACGCCTGTGCTTCGGGATTGTTCGGCTGCTCCTGTAATGCCTTCTGAATGATCAGCAAGGCCGCTTCAGGATCTTCTTCGAGCTTGCGTTCAGCCGACCAGACCATCTCAGTCACACTTTCAGGCAGATCTTCTGCCTCGGCTACAACCGGAGCACTTCCTTCCGGCAGCTCGCCGCATACGCGAGCAACACCTTCGCTGATCAAGGTGTAAAGCTGTCCGTAGACGTGGAACGCGGAAGCGTGCATGTGGTAACAGATCTCCGCCACCGACATGCGCTTCTCGACGAAGTACAGAATCTGGCGAAACTCTTTGCCGAGTTTTAGTGAAGAGGTCCAACCGGCAGCGAGCTCGAGGATGCTGCGATCTGAAGGAACTATAGTGCGATAACGGGCGAGTTCGTCGATCCGGTAAATCCCTTCCATGATGACTGTAGTCGGCTCGACTTCGATCAGCAGCAGATCATCCGGCAGCGGCTCGTCATCGTAAAACTCAAAGTCGCCGTCGGTCCAAACAAACAGATCGTAGATCGCGTCGAGCGTGCGAATCTTGAGAATGTCGAGCACTTCGTTCTCAGTTAAGAATCCCTGCTCGACCAGAACCTCGCCAAGCTTGGCGCCGGAAATTCGTTGCTCCTCTCGTGCCGTCTTCAACTGGTCCTCGTCGACTTTTCCGTAATACAGCAGTACCTGGCCCAGGTACTCGCGCGGATCGTTTGAGGTCGAGCCGACGATGAGACCGTTTTTGAAATAGACCTGTTTGGTGACCTTGCCCCGATCGAATTTGAGTTTGCCTGACTTTCTACCTGCTGCCAGAAACTGGAGCAGGTCCGTCAGGCTCATTGTTTTCAAAGTGCCTTGAATTGCCACGGAAGGTTTAATTCAGCAGGGTGTCTCAATCCTCAACGAGGTCTGCGGAAATCGCCGGAGCTTCTGGTCCGAACTCTCGCGCGATTTGCAGCAGACGCGCCAGATTCTCCACTTGTTCTTCGTTTAAATCGACAAACTGAACGCCAAACCCTCGGCCGTGTCGATGGTGTCGAACTTCGCCTTCGAGGTAGAGCCAATCGCCGTCAGGTAGCAACACGCGAAAGGCGACGATCTCGCCGGACATTACCTCACCCACGGTATCGAGATAACAGCCGCCTTCGGAGAGATCGGTGATTTGGGCTGAATGTCTTTCCTCGCCGCCATGCCACTCCGCATCGAGATGAACGCTTAGCCGGGGTTTCGATCGTCTCTCATCCATGCGCTAGGCTCATCATAACAGGATTCGACCATGTCAATCATGAAATTGTAAATCCTGTTAACCATTAACTCGGACTCTTAGCGCTTCGGGAATGATCTGGAACGTCGCCGGAAGTCTTCCAGGAAGTTCTCCATCGACTTCCAGAGCGACTTCCGCGCTGCGTTCTGCTGGTCGTATCGTGATCTTGCGCGCCAAAGCATGGCTCACTTCCGGCATCGAGAGGTGTGAACCGAGATACACTCGTGGCGCACTCGTAAAAATTTTCAACGTGCTCAGGTCACCTACGCCGATGATGTCAAACTTCCCATCCGTCAGCTTCGCGTCAGGCGCTATCTTCATCCCACCGCCGAAGTATCGTGCGTTTGCGACGCAGAGATTCGAAACGACCAGCCGCCGCTCCTGAGAATCGTCGAGTTGGACCACGAGATGTGTTGGCTCGGTACGCAGCGCTGTTTGGAGCATTGAGGCTGCGAAGGAGATGCGACGCTTCTTTACTCTCTCGATTACCTCGGTGCTCATGCCGCAAGATGCAACGCCGAGGAAATAGCGCATGGTTTCGTCGCCGTTATGTTCGATAAAAGAAACACGGCCCACGTCGATGCGCACCGTGCGTCCGGTGCGCAGAATCCTTGCAGCAGCACGACTCTGCGAGGGAATTTCGAGCGTTCGCCGGAAATCGCCGCCGGTGCCGCCAGGCAGAATACCGAGCTCGACGTCTTTGCCGGACGAGAGAATGCCGTTGGCGACTTCTGAAACGGTGCCATCGCCGCCGCAGGCGATAATAAGCTTCGCTCCTTTCCGTGCTGCTTCGTTTGCGAGTGCGCCGGCGTCTCCGCGCCGCTTGGTGAAGAGTGCGCGAAACGGACCAAACTGCGAACGCAAATCACTGGCGATCTGAGGCCACGCTTCACCCGTGCTGCCACTCGCCGACGCTGGATTGATGATTACGATCGACATGTTGTTATCCACAGATTACGCAGATTCTATCTCGGCAGGTAATCTGTGTAATCTGTGGATTCTATCTTGTTCGCCGAGCTCGGCGATCTTTTCCATGACCGCGTCGGCAATTTCTTTGTGTGTCCGCAACCGATCGGGCTTCTCCAAGTGCTCACTCAAATCCAACTGCGGACCAAAGTGTATGCGAATCACTTCCTCTCGATTCCAGTTACGCGCCACCTGCTTCGGCAAACTGTTACACAGCCCCGCAATAAACACCGGAATCACCTGCGGCCGCGCGTCCATGATCAACTTGCCGATACCCGGTTGCGCTCGCAGAAATGAATACGGATCGTCACTCTTGTTGCGCGTTCCTTCCGGATGAAAGCCGATGATGTTGCCTGGACCGGTGCGGGCCAGATCCGCGAGCAAGCCAAACGAGTATTTGTCGAAAGCGCGTTTCTCCGGAATCGGACGATCGCCGGTGGCAAAGAATGGCGGGTACATGGACCACCAGCCCATGATCAAATTCAGGAACAGTCCCAGCGGATTTTGATAGAAGAACCGCCCGCGCACTGGGAAAAACAACTGCTTGCGCCAGCGCGTGTTGCGAAACAGCACCGTCGACACTGCATACATGTCGAAGAACGAACGATGATTTGCAACCAGTAGCAATGGCCGGTCGCGCGCCGCGGCCTCGACGTGCTCGAGGCCGTAGACGTTCATGATGTTGTAAGTGGAAAGATGAATCCAGCCGGCGCCGAGAGTGCTTTGACACCACGTCCAGAATCGCTTCCAGGCACCACGATTCATGCGCTGGACGAAACGAAAGGCGAAACGCTCAAACCAGGATAGGACTTGGAATTCTTCTCTGTGCAGCCTTTGTGTCCTCTGTGCCTCTGTGATCATCAAATCGCCATTTAACCACAGAGACACAGAGGACACAGAGGCTTCACACAGAAATTTGCTATTCAATCGAGAAGTATTTTGCCTCAGGGTGGTGGACAATAATAGCCGAAGTCGATTGCTCAGGCTCCAATTGATATTCTTCGCTCAGCTCGACGTCGATACGGCCCGGATCCAACAAGGTGAAGAGCTTCTCCTGATCTTCGAGATTTGGACACGCCGGATAACCAAAACTGTAGCGCGCGCCCTGATATTCCTGACGGAAAAGCCGCGACAACTCCGGCGAATCCGCGCCGGCAATGCCCAACTCCTCGCGAATGCGCTTGTGCCAAAACTCGGCCAGCGCCTCCGCACTCTCGACGCTCAGTCCGTGAAAATAAAGATAGTCGGAGTAGTTGTCAGCTTTAAACAACTCGTGTGAATACTCGCTCGCACGCCGGCCGACCGTGACCAGATGAAATCCCACGACGTCCAACTTGCCCGATTCACGCGAGGCAAAGAAATCCGCGAGACACAAGTGCTTACCCGCAGGCTGGCGTGGAAAAGTAAATCTCACTTCTCTGTCTTCGTCGTAAACGATCAGATCGTTTCCTTCGGATTGGCAACGATAGTAACCATAGACCCCCTTCGGCACGAGTAGTTTTTCACGCTCCGACCGCTCTTTGAGCTCTTCATAAATCGGACGCACTTTCTCGCGCACCAATTTTTGATACTCATCAGGCGGCAACTTGCCCTGTTTGAATTGCCACTGACCTTTGAACAGCGCGGTTTCGTTGACGAAGGCGAACACATCGCTGAGCTTGATATCTTCAACCACGCGAGAGCCGTAAAACGGCGCTGCGGGAATCGGCACATTCGGATTAACCTGTGAACGCGTCGTGTGAGTCGTGTCGCCGCCGCTCTTTGTAACTGCGCGCGGTCGCGTGGTCTTACGAATGCCGAGCTTGGCTTCTTCGCCAATCAGATCTTCCACATCTTCACCGGCGTCGGCAGGTACTGCGGTCGAACCTTCCTTGGCCGTCTCTTTGCCGTTACCTCCTGTGAGTCGATCCATCGTGTGCAGGCCGGCAAACGCGTCGCGCGCGTAGAACAGTTGTCCGTGATAGAGCGCCTTCAGATCGTCTTCAACGTAGCGGCGCGTCAACGCAGCACCGCCGAGTACAACCGGAACCGTGATGCCGCGCTCGTTCATCAGCTCCAGGTTCTCTTTCATGATCAACGTCGACTTCACCAACAGGCCGCTCATGCCGATCGCGTCCGCGCCGTTCTCACTGTAGGCTTGGAGAATGCTTTCAATCGGCTGCTTGATGCCGAGGTTCAGCACCTTGTAGCCGTTATTCGTCAGAATGATGTCGACGAGGTTCTTGCCGATGTCGTGCACGTCGCCTTTGACGGTTGCGAGCACCATCGTTCCCTTCGCCGTCGCGCCGCCCTTCTTTTCCATGAACGGTTCAAGGAAGCGCACCGCAGCTTTCATCGCTTCGGCCGACTGCAAGACGAATGGCAGTTGCATCTGTCCGCTGCCGAAGAGATCTCCGACGACCTTCATCCCATCGAGCAGAATGTTGTTGATGATGTCGAGTGCCGAATACTTTTCGAGCGCGGTGCGCAACTCATCTTCGAGTCCGATTTTCTCGCCGTCGATGATGTGATTTTTCAGACGCTCCTCGACTGTTTCGCCTTTCGACGCTTTCCTGGTCGTCTTCGACTTCACTCCTTCGAAGAGCTTGGTGAACTCCGTCAACGGATCGTAGACGCAAACGTCTCCGTCAAACCGTCGCTGGTCGTAGATCAGCTCACGCGCGACTTTGAGCTCCTGTTCGCCGATACGATTCAAGGGCTCGATTTTGCTGGCGTTGACGATGGCGGCGTCGAGTCCGGCTTCAACCGCGTCGTGGAGAAAAACGGAATTCAGCACCACTCGCGAGGCAGGACTCAAGCCAAACGAGATGTTCGACACACCCAGAATTGTGAACGCGCCAGGCAGCTCTGCCTTGATGCGTCTAATCGCTTCGATAGTTTGGAGCGCGTTGCGTCGATCCTCTTCGATACCCGTCGAAATGGGCAACGCAAGTGGATCGAAGAAAATGTCGGTCGGCAGAATTCCGAGCTCGTTGACCACCTGTTCGTAGGCTCGGGTCGCTATTCTTACTTTGCCTTCGGCGGTGCGGGCCATGCCTTCTTCGTCAATCGTTCCCACCACGACACTGGCTCCGTAACGCTTCGCCAGATCGAAGACTTTCACAAAACGCGGCACGCCGTCTTCGTAATTGGTTGAATTCAGAATGCACTTGCCGCCGGCATGTTGCAGTCCGGCTTCCATCTTCTGCCACTCGGTAGAGTCGAACATCAACGGGATCTTGATGTTTGTGACGAGACGCGAAGCCAGCTCATGCATGTCGAGTTCGCCGTCGCGACCGACGTAATCGACGTTGACGTCGAGAATGTGCGCGCCTTCGCGCTCCTGCTCTTTGCCGAGCAAAACCAGTCCGTCCCAATCCTCGGCGTTGAGCAAGTCGCGCATCTTCTTCGAGCCGCTCGCGTTGACTCGCTCGCCGACAATCAGGAACGACGCGTCTTGTAGGTACGGTTGTTGAATGTAGATCGACGACGCTGCGGCTGTGCTCTTCGCGTTTCGCTGTTTTGGCGTGATGCGCTGCATCGCTTCGACGACGAGCTTCAAGTGCGCCGGCGTGGTGCCGCAACAGCCGCCGACGATGTTAGCGCCGAAGTCGCTCGCGAAATGGAGCAGTTGCGCGGTGAAGCTTTCTGGAGTCTCGTCGTAGTGCATCTTGCCTTCGACGACTGAAGGCAATCCCGCGTTTGGAAGAACCGACACCGGCAGCGTTGTATTCTCGCAGATGTAACGAATACTCTCGGTCATGTGCTTTGGACCAGTGCCGCAGTTCATGCCGACCATGTCGATTGGAAAAGGCGAGAGCGCTGTTAATGCAGCAGAGATCTCGGTTCCGTTCAGCATGGTGCCAAACGTTTCGATCGTCACTTGTGCGATCACCGGCACGCGTGTGCGCCGTTCCTCCAAGACGGAAAAGATCGCGGCGAGCGCGGCTTTCGTTTGCAGCAGATCTTGACAGGTTTCGACGATCAAAAGATCGACGCCACCGTCGAGCAAGCCACGCACTTGCACGCTGTAAGCGTCGCGCAGGTCGTTATAAGAGATGTGGCCCAGTGTAGGAAGCTTGCGACCAGGTCCCATCGAGCCTGCAACCCATCTCGGCTTGTCTTTCGTCGAGTAATCAGAAGCCACGCGCTTGGCTAATCGCGCAGCGAGGACGTTCATGTCGTACGCTTTGTCGGCGATGTCGTATTCAGCAAAGTCGACCGGCGTGCCGTTGAACGAGTTGGTCTCGATCACGTCACAACCGACGTCGAGAAAACCCGTGTGGACCTTCTCGACGGCGTCGGGCCTGGTGACGAGCAGGTTTTCGTTGCAGCCTTCGAAGCGTGGCCCGCCGAAGTCGTCGAGGGTGAGGTTCTGGACCTGAAGATTGGTGCCCATTGCGCCGTCGAAGACGACGATTCGTTCTTTGAGTGTTTCGAGAATATTCGGCATAAGCAATAACAAAGGCCCCGCGCCTAACAACGCGGAGCCTCAAAGCTGAACTCACCGAGCTGTTTAGCGGATTATTTTACGTGGCCGCAAGTCGCTTTAACTCACCACGTCAATTTATCAAAGCGTATTGAACCATCCGTGTCCCTGACTGTCAAGTCTGGGATCATATCGCCACAAAGAAGCACAAAGGCCACTTCCAGGCCTATCTATTCACCACAGCTCGGCGATCCTTAGCTCGAATCCGGGCAGCAACGGATCAGCTGAAAGGATTTCCGGATTCTCGAGGACAACGACTTCCTGATCAGGTCTGTAGACGTAAACCCGATGGCTCCGCGGATCAATCAACCAGCCGAGGGACGCACCGTTTTCCATGTATTCCAACATCTTATCGCGCAGTTGCGTTAGCCGATCACCAGGCGAGCTAACTTCCACCACGAAATCCGGACAAAACGGACCAAAGCGCTCTTTTTGCTTGTCCGTCAGACGGTCCCACTTTTCACGCTTAATCCAGGACGCATCCGGCCCTCTTATCGCACCGTTTGGTAATACGAAACCAGCCGAAGAATCGAAGGAGATGCCGGTGTCGTCCCTTTTGGCCCAGATCCCGAGTTGATAGGTGAGGTCAAAGTTAGATCTGCTACTTTGTAAGCCCGCAGGCGGCATGACTATTAATTCTCCGGTTGAGGTGAGTTCAAGCCGCAAATCAGGATACTTGCGACACAGTCGTTCGAATTGTCGATGTGTTACCGGTCGGGTTACACCAATCAGGTCTGGCGGAATTTGAGCGTCATGTTTTGTGAGACTATGAGACATTCCGAGACTCCTTAATCAATACTGAGAAGCCTAGCATCCGTCTGGATGCCGCGGCAAGATCCGAAAACGGCTATTAATTGTCGAAAATGGCTATTCTGGCTATTTACGATTTACGATTTAACCTCTAACATCCATGTACATGCGACGCGCCATTTACCCCGGGTCGTTTGACCCAGTTACGAACGGCCACCTGGACATCATCGAGCGCGGCTGCAAACTCTTCGACGAGATAATCATCGGCATTCTGGTTAATCCCGAAAAGCAACCGTTCTTCACCGTCGAAGAACGCCATGAGATGCTCACCGAAGTTCTGCAGAACATCAATCAAGGTGACTGTGAGGTCCGCGTCGATTCTTTCCAGGGACTGCTCGTCAACTACGCCGTGGCCCAACAAGCCGACGTCATCGTTCGCGGTATCCGCGCGATCTCCGATTACGAATACGAACTGCAAATGGCGCTAATGAACCGGCGACTCGAGCCCGGGATTGAAACCGTCTTCATGATGCCGGCAGAAACTTATTCCTACGTCAGCTCGCGTTTGGTAAAAGAGGTGTTTCACCTTGGCGGCGCTGTTACCGGCTTAGTACCACCGTTTATCGAGAAACGAATGAAAGAGAAGATGAATCGAGGATGAAAACCATTCCTGCCATGTCGCCCTTCCCTGTTTCTGAAAATGTCGCTCGCATGCAATCGTCAGCCACGATGGCCGCGATGCAGGCCGCGGAGGCACTGCGAGCTTCGGGTGCAAACGTCTGCGATTTCGGCGCCGGTGAACCCGACTTCGATACACCCGACAACATCAAGGAAGCGGCCGCCGGGGCTATGCGCGCCGGCCGCACAAAGTACACCTCCGCGGGCGGCATTCGCGAGCTCAATCGCGCCATAATCGACTTCTATAAACGCGAGTTCGGTACTGAGTATCAACCAAACGAAGTGATGGCGACTGCCGGTGGCAAGCAGGCCGTGTTCAATGCCGTCGTCACTCTATTGAATCCCGGCGATGAAGTGCTCATCCCTAAACCTTACTGGGTGACGTTTCCTGAAATCGTCGTTTTCGCTGGTGGTAAACCAGTCTACATCGAAACGGAAGAGACGGGTTTCGTGCTCACCGTCGAACAAGTAGAGCGCGCTATCACGCAGCGAACGAAGCTGCTGATTCTCAACTCACCTTCGAATCCTTCTGGCCGCGTGCTGCCGCCGGCTGAGTTTCGACGTATCATGGAATTGGCGACGGAAGGCGGCATTTATGTCGTTTCCGATGAGTGTTACCTGCGTTTTGTTTATCCACCGGCCGAGGTGTTTAGTGCAGCGAGTTTAGCGGCTGAATTGAGATCGCGGTTGTGCATCGCCGGATCTTTTTCAAAGACGTACGCGATGACTGGCTGGCGCATGGGCTATGCACTCGCGCCCGCCGAATGGACCAAAGCGATGTTGAAAGTTCAGGGTCACTCGACCTCCAACGCGAACTCGATCGCGCAGTGGGCAGCGGTCGAGGCGCTCACCGGGCCGCAGGAATCCGTAGCCACGATGCTGGCTGAATACACCGCGCGCCGTGAGTGGTTGCTAAATGCGCTTGGAGATATTCCGGGGATCAAGTGCAGTGAACCGGAAGGAGCGTTCTACGCGTTTCCCGACGTTCGCGGCTGTTTGAATAGTGGATTAAAGACTTCAGCCGAGTTTGCGCAGCGGTTGCTCGAAGAGGAGCACACGGTGGTTACGGATGGTGCAGGTTTCGGCGCAGAAGGATTTGTTCGAATCTCTTACGCGACGTCGATGGAGCAGATCAAAGAGGGCGTGGAGCGTATCAAAAGATTTATCCACAGATTACACGGATAGCTGATATCTGTGTAATCTGTGGATGGTTCTTAGTAGAGGTTGAAGTTGTATTCGAGCTGCATCCACATCGAGACCTGATGCCCGTCTTTAGTTGCCGGGACAAACTTGATCTGACGCGCCGCAGCGATTGCTCTTTCAGTTAGTCCGTACGGCAGTCCCGAAACAGTTCTGATGTTGGTAATCTGCCCGCTGGAGGCAAACACCACCTTCAGCACTACCGTGCCGGTAATCTGGTTTTTGCGAGCATCTTCAGTGTACTGCGGCTCAGGCTTCGATAGCAGACGTGCTTTCGTGGTCACGTCTTTACCAGTGAAGATCTTCGAATAATCTCCACCGCCACCACCGCCCGGTCCACCGCCACCGGCATTGAAGTCTCCACCACCGACGTTACCACCGCGACCTGGTCCATAGCCGTTGCCTTCACCAGGACCGATGCCGGTGCCGGTGCCATCTCCAATACCATTTCCTTTGCCAGGACCCGACGAAGGATCGGTGCTCTTGGATTTCGGATCGCCGTACGGCAACACTCTCGCATCAGCCGGGATCAACATCGGATCCGCATTCAGCGTCGCAGGTACTGGCAACGACGGATTCTTGATTTGAGGCGGCTTCGGATCCGGCGGCAAAATCTGCGGAACGTCTAACGACGCCTGTGGTGTTTTACCAAACGACGCCGGCTTCGCTTCTTCACGTCCGCCACCGCCACCGCCGCCCGGTCTCTCCTGCTTGGGCTTGCTGCCACCGCCGCTGCCCTTGTTCAGACCTGCTGTACCTGGATCGGGCGTTGGCTGCTCATTAGGAATATCAAACACCTGCTCGAGTTGCAGTTCGGGATTCTCCGCCAGCAACTCCTGTTGCTGCTTGTGTCTGTGCTCGAGCCACACGATTACGCCGAGAATAGAAAAGAGAAAGACAAACGAAGTGACCATCGCGGCAACTACGCTGCGCGAATCGGAAGGCTCAGCTCCCATTACTGCCGCGCCACGCTCACGTCCAAGCCACGTCGAAAACAGCGCTACAAGCAAGCCACCCGCGATGATTGCAAATACAACCAAACCGACGCGTGAACTTCCCGCCGACTGCGAGCGATCGACCATCATGACCGCGGCGACAAGAGCCAGCATACCTAACACAGCCGCACCCATTGCCACCAGCACGTTTGGTTTGCGCAAAAACTTAAGGAACATCTGGCCGTAGCCAACAAACGTTCGCTTCGTAAATCCAAACGGATCGCGTTTGAACTCTGGCCAGGTCAGTTGATATTCGTGCCGGACATCGCCAAGTTCGTGACCAAGACGAGCAACCAATCCGGAGTCATCCAGAAATGTGAGGTGATACTCGCCTCGCGGCACCAGTGCTGTAGAACCACTGGAAGCAGCCACGTAAACCGGTTCTCCGTCAGTGGCTAGATCCCGATACGACGCCGACGATGCAGACGCGTCGGTCGCCGCAGCCTGATTGTCTCTACTGACCGTCAGGCTTGGATCCCTGCTCACCGTGACACTCGGCTCGTCGCCATTCGCCGTAACGGCGGTTAGTGGCGTGCCATCCACCGGACAAAAGCTAAACTTGTCAGCAAATTTCTCTTCGCATACGGAACAGAACTTCATCGATACTACCTCTTCTCGCCTGTGGGGGAGCAGCACCGACTGAGACAGCCTGTCTGCACCAGAAAATTCTCTTGCAAAGCTCGTTTCAATTCGCTTATCGAGAACTCTCGAAGGCCCTGGCGCGACCCAGCGTTCGAGCATCGACTTGAGCTCTTCGTCGGAAATAAACCCATCTTCCGGCTCAACGCCCATATTAGGCCTCCCTCAAAGTAACAATTTCCTGACCGCGTTTCAATTCCTGATTGCGGTCCACGTAAGGGCCGAGGACTCGTCTTAAACTTTCCCGCGCCCTGTATAAACGGGCCTTTATCGCGCCCACGTCCGTGCCGGCGATATCGGCCACTTCATTCAAACTCAATCCTTCATACTCGAAGAGAATGAGCGCCTCACGTTGCAGTGGAGGCAAACTAAAAACAGCGTCCCTCACCTTGGTCGCCAACTCTTCATCCAGCAACTGCCGCAGCGGTCCGCGCCGGGGTGAGTCTTTCGGCTCCTCGGTGACTTCGTCCATACCGGCCTCGCGTCCTCGATCCCGAAAGTGTTTGAGAGCAAGGTTGCGCGCGGCGGCATACAAGTAAGTTTTCAAAGAAGCTCGTTCAGGACGAAAGTTCTCAGGCTTGCGAATCAAGCTGAGGAAACAGTCATGCGTAACGTCTTCAGCGATTTCAACCGATCCCAGTAACCGGTAAGCAAACCGAAAAACTGGTTGCCGGTATCGATCATACAACTCCAGAAAGGCTGCCTGGTCGCCACTTACTGCCTTTTGCAGCAAAAACTCGTCTGTCGTTCTCTCGGGCAATCAAGCACTCGATCCTGCAGGAGTAGCTCCTGCTATAGTTACCGACAACTCGAAAAAAGTGACGGTCCGATTGGAAAAAACTTCCGCCCCAATGAATAATCGGTGAATCTCGGACAAATCTTAATCCCGCCGGGGGCGGCAAGTACATACTTTTTGCAATTTTGCCGGGCCAGATCGACCAGATCTCTTTGTCAATCGGGGGTTAGGATGCATTCAAAGGCCAAACGGTTGACGGGCAAACATGTGGCATCTAAGATGTTTTGGTCCGCTTACAACTTCCAATGATTTTTCCCGCAAAGGCGCAAAGGCGCAAAGGAATGAGGTCAATCCGCATGAAAGCAACCTCTTTGCGCCTTTGCGCCTTTGCGGGAAATATCCTTCTTTGCGTCTCAATTCTCGCGCAGCCGCTGCACGCTCAAACACCTGCGCAGCCCGAGCAGGAACAGCTACTAAACGGCCTCAAGCTTCTCTTTTGGCTCAAGCCCGGCAGCCCCGATGTAATCCTGAAACTCCGAATCAATAGCGGAGCCGCATTCGATCTCGCCGGTAAGTCAGGCCAAATGGCACTCCTTGGCGATTTGCTCTTTCCCGACCCAGCCACAATCGACTTTTTCACAGACGAAATGGGCGGCAAGCTCGACGTCAAGGTCACCTACGATTCGACTACCATCACGATGGTTGGCAAGGTGGTAGAGTTTGAGCAAATCATTGGGGTATTGCGAAATGCTTTGCTGTCCACCCAGTTAACTCCTGAAACGGTGGCGCGCATGCGCGAAGGGCGAATCAAGATTCTGCGCGACTTATCGATCGCACCTGGCGAGGTTGCCGACCGCGCGATCGCCGTCAGACTGTTTGGCGACTTTCCATACGGTCGTCCAGCCGCGGGTTCACCTGAAGATCTCGCCCGAGTTGACCGCGCCGACCTAATGCTCGCACGCGAACGTTTCCTGAATTCAAATAACGCGACGCTGGCAATTATCGGTGGCGTGACAAAGACTCGGGCAATGAGGACATTGCGCCAACTTCTCGGCCCCTGGCGCAAGAGTGAGCAGATCGTGCCGACAACTTTCAAGCAACCGAATCCTCCGGACGCTAAAACGCTTATCGTCAATGTTCCTGGACCAACTGTCGAGATTCGTTTGGCCGCACGTGGTGTTTCCAGATCAGATTCAGACTTTCACGCTGCGACAGTCATGGCGAGGCTCGCACAGCATCGCTGGCAGGCAACGATGCCCGAGTTAGCGAAGCAACCAATCTTCGCCAGAACTGATGCTTTCGTGTTGCCGGGCGCATTCGTAATGGGCGCTGCGGTTAACAGTCTCAACGCAGTCGATGCGCTCGCAAATGGCCGCAAGGTCATCGACTCGCTGATGAACACGCCGGCGACTGCCGAAGAGTTAGAACGTGCGAAAACGGAGGTCATCAACGAAGTCTCGACGGCTTTGTCGAAGCCGGAGGTGCTTCCGGATCCATGGTTCGATACCGATACATATCGCTTGAAAGACACTCAGGATCAGATCGCATTGCTGAGATCTGTAACAGCTTCGGACATTCAGCGCGTGGCTAGTCGACTCTTTAAGACTCACGCAATCGCTTCAGTGGCCGCCGGTGAGACAGCACCACTCAAAGCGGCGCTGGAAGGACGTGTTCAGTACGAAGTTCTTGGCGAGATTGCGACTCCAGCTCCATCGCCGAAACGGCCAGCAAAACCGGCAGGCAACATCAATCCCAGGTAATCACAAATTGTTTGCAAGCGTCTTGCAACCAAAGCTCCATCGAATTTGGCTTAACTGTGCTTGAGAACGGAAGTGCCGCAAAAGAGCATGCGGGCCGCGTTCGCGAAATGTTTGCAACGATCGCGGGCCGGTACGATCTGTTGAATCACTTGCTCTCCGGCAATGTCGACAAACGTTGGCGCCGGATCGTTGCAACGAGAGTTCGCGATAAGCTGACATCAAACAGCCCGCGCGTCCTCGACGTTGCTTGTGGCACGGGCGATTTATCGCTTACGTTGTTTGAAATCACAGGAGCAGGAGTTGTTGGGACTGATTTCTGCCGGCCGATGTTAACCATTGCGGCCGGTAAGACGTCTGGTCGCGTTCGCTTGATCGAGGGTGACGCGTTAGACCTGCCCTTTCACGATGGAACCTTCGATGCGGCAACAATCGCGTTTGGCTTGCGAAATTTGTCGAGCATCGAAAATGGTTTGGCAGAACTGTTGCGAGTCGTGAAACCGGGCGGATGGGTGGCGGTGCTCGAGTTTTCAAGACCGGCGAATGCGATTCTACGACCCCTGTTTAATTTGTATTTCAGAAAACTGCTGCCGTGGATGGGCGGTCTTATTAGCGGTTCACGATACGCCTATTCTTATCTACCGGCATCGGTCCAGAAGTTTCCGGACCAGTCGCAGCTTTCGCTCCTGATGGAACAGGCAGGTTTCGATCAGGTCGGGTACGAAAATCTGACGGGCGGCATAGCGGCCCTGCACATGGGCCGTCGGGTAAAATGATCTTGGCATTGGTTGCAGCGCTCTTATAGTAGTTTGCAACCAGATACGTAGTCGCGGGGTTTGGTTTGGTAAGCGCGCGGTTGTCGGGGCTGTGCGAGTATTCGAACCGGGCCCCGGACTACGTTTTTATGTTACGTGCTATGATGCGCGGCGGTGAGCATCCTGAAACGCCTGCTTATTCTGCTGCTGGTAGTTTGGACCGTCGTCTCTCTTGTCACACTCCTCATCGAGCTGGTTCCCGGTGATCCAGCCGTCGCAGTTCTCGGCGAACAAGCAACTCCCGAACAGTATGCCCAATTCCGCGAGAAGCACGGACTCGATCGTCCACCTTTCTTCTTCTCGTTTCCGCGTGACGAGAATGGTGAGCGTCACTTCGTCTGGCACGGCGTCGACAATCGTTACACCGACTACTGGCGCGCGCTCCTCACGGGCGACATGGGTCTGTCGTTTCGTAATGATCGTCCCGTCAAAGACCTGATTCTCGAACGTTACCCGGCAACGATCGAGCTCGCCATCGTCGCGATGGCCATTGCGGTGGCGATCGCGATTCCACTCGGCGTGCTTGCCGGCACACATCGCGGCACACTCATCGACAATCTCGCTTCCGTAGTTGCCCTGCTCGGCATCAGCCTGCCCAGTTTTGTGATTGGACCAATGCTGGTCTACATCTTCGCCGTCAAACTCAACTGGCTCGCGCCATCAGGACGCTTTGACTGGAGCGACATCATCCTGCCGGCGTTTACGCTCGGCGCAGCTCTCTCCGCGATCCTGACGCGCATGGTGCGCTCCTCAGTGATCGAAGAGCTGGGCGAAGACTACGTGCGCACAGCACGCGCCAAGGGACTGAGCGAACGCACCGTTGTTTACAAGCACGTTCTGAAGAACGGCCTGATTCCTGTCGTCACGATTCTCGGTTTGCAACTCGGCGTCTTGCTTGCGGGCGCGATCATCACGGAAAAGATCTTCGGCTGGCCGGGACTCGGATTACTGCTCGTCGAGGACGGCATCGGCAAGCGCGACTATCGCGTCGTGCAAGGCTGCGTTCTGGTGATCAGCATGACTTACATCATCGCGAATTTATTAACTGACATGGTGTACCGGTGGTTGGATCCACGAATTAGAGTCGGATGAATCGTCTAACGATTATTGGTCTCGTAATCGTCGTTGTGCTGGTTCTCGTCGCGCTGTTTGCGCCCTGGATCGCGACGTACGACGTTGGCGCGACCAATCTTGCAATGCGTTATCTGCCGCCATCGAGTGCGCACTGGTTCGGGACTGATGCGACTGGTCGAGACATCTTTTCGCGTGTCGTGTTCGGCGCGCGCATCTCTTTGCAAGTGGGCATTGTCGTCGTCGCTGTGTCGGCTTTCATTGGGACGATTCTCGGCGCAGTTGCTGGTTATTACGGCGGCTGGGTCGATCGATTTGTTTCCGGTTACGTTTTCAACGTGTTCCTCGCTTTTCCTGGCCTGCTGCTGGCCATTGCGATGGTAGCGTTTCTCGGCGCCGGCTTAAATAAACTCATTCTCGCGTTGTGCATCATCGGTTGGGTTGGTTACGCGCGTCTCATTCGTGGCCAGGTGCTGAAAGTGCGCGAGTACGACTTTGTCCAGGCAGCGCGCGCGTTGGGAGCAAATGACGCGCGCATCCTGCTCGTGCACATTCTTCCGAATGCGATTCAACCCTTGATTGTTCAGGCGAGTTTGGGAATGGCAGGAGCTGTGCTGTCAGAGGCATCGCTGTCGTTTCTCGGTTTGGGTGTGCCTCCACCTGCGCCCTCGTGGGGCGTGATGATCGAAGAAGCACGCGACCTGTCCACGCTGCAAGCCGCGCCACACGCACTGATCTTCCCCGGCGTCGCTATCGCGCTCACCGTGCTTGCCTTCAATTTCATCGGCGACGGCCTGCGAGAATATCTCGACCCCCGCCAACGTGCGCGATGACTGACGTCGCCATCTCCATCCAGAATCTCTCGAAGACCTATCCAGTGCCTTTCAAGCGCTTGCGCACGTTCTTTCGTCGTCCGGCGAAGGAGCCGGTTGAAGCGCTTCGAAACGTTTCGTTTGAAGTTCAGACTGGCGAGATCTTCGGTTTGATCGGACGCAACGGCGCGGGCAAGACAACGTTGACGAAGATCGTTGCGACTCTCGTCCAGCCAACGACGGGCACAGTTTCGGTGCGTGGTCACGACAGCGTGAACCAGGATGAGCAGGTGCGCCGACAGATTGGCCTGGCGACAGCCGAGGAGCGCAGTTTTTACTGGCGCCTGACCGCCGAACAAAATCTTCTGTTCTTCGCGCGGCTTCACGGGATTGCCGACCGCGCCGCCAAACAGCGCATTAAAAATCTATTCGCGAAACTCGAATTGGAGGAACTGGCGCGCCGACGTTTCGGCGAGTTATCGACGGGCAACAAGCAGCGATTGGCAGTAGCGCGTGCGATGTTGGCGAGTCCACCTGTGCTCTTGCTCGACGAGCCGACGCGTTCACTCGATCCGCTGGCGGCGGAACGCATGAGAGACATGATCCGCTCGCTCGCGCAGCAGGATCCGCCGGCGACGATTCTCTTTACGTCGCACAACCTTGCGGAAGTTGAGACGCTTTGCGCGCGCGTGGCGATCATCAGTCGCGGCGAGATCCGCGCGATCGATACACCAAAGAACTTGCGCGATCTCACTTCTGGATCTGAGACCGTGCACATAACTGTGTCAAGCGGCGAAAAGATCTCGTTCACACGCGAACGCAATGACGATCGTCTCGATGAAACGATAAGACAGTTGCAGAACAAGGGTGACCGAATTGTCGACATCGAAACTGAGCGACCGACGCTGCTTGATGTGTTGGAAAGATATGAGGCCGCGGATTCACGCGGATAAACGCGGATCTGCGTTCATCCGCGTAAATCCGCGGCTAAAATAAGATGAATTCCCTAAGGCTACTGCCCAGAAGAATATTGGCTTTCGTTGCACGCGACTTCCGGCTGTTCGTCAGCTATCGCATGCAGTTCTTTCTGCGAATTGTGTCGGTGCTGGCGGTCGTGACGACACTGTTTTTTATCTCGAAGATCTTCGCCGGGTTTACTGATCCGCAGTTTTCTCAGTGGCGAGATCCACTCGCCACGTGGCTCACCGGTCTCGCCGTGCTCAACTACTTCATGACCGGATTCTCGAGCCTCGCAAACTCGATCCGGCAGGAGCAGATGCAGGGGACGTTAGAAAGCGTGTTACTGACGCCGATCAATCTTCCCACGGTGATCGTCGCCAGCTCCGCGTGGGACTTTCTCGAGACGACGTTTTTCTCGTTTCTCTATCTCTTTTTTGGTCGAGTGTTCTTCGGCGTGCAGTATCGCGGCAGTTTCTTTCTCGCGTTGATGTTCTTGATACTGACCACGGTCGTGCTGGCGTGTTTGGGCATACTCTCGGCCAGCTTCGCGATGGTTTTCAAGCGTGGCGATCCGTTCGGAATATTTCTCGGCGCAGGTTCGGCGTTGTTTTCCGGAGTGTTCTTTCCGACGCAACTGCTGAAAACTTACGCCGGACCAAAGCTCGGAAACATCTCCCTTCTGCTACCGACGACACATGGTCTTGATGGAATCAGACAGGTACTCATCGAGGGACATCAATTCTCGCAAGTGACGCAGCCGTTGTTCATCTTGTTGGGATTCCTGATTGTGCTGCTTCCCTTTTCATTATGGGTTTTCGGGCGAGCCGTCAGACGCGCGAAACGTGAAGGAAGTCTGATTCAGTATTGAGCCACAAAGAGGCACCAAAAGCTCAAATTCATTTTAGTAACTTTTGTGCCTTTTTGTGGCTAATGCTACCATCGGCTGATGTCGCGTGTCGCAGAAAGCGTTCTGGATCTCATAGGCCAAACTCCCCTTCTTCATCTTTCCCGATTTGCTCCGCCACCCCTCGCCGATGTTTACGCAAAGATCGAATGGCTCAATCCCGGCGGCTCCGTTAAAGATCGCGCAGCCCTGGGCATGATTCGCGACGCCGAAGAAAAGGGCTTACTCAAGCCAGGCGCCACGATCATCGAGCCAACAGCCGGAAACACGGGTATCGGCCTCGCGCTGGTGGGAGTTGCACGCGGTTATCGTGTTATCCTCTGCGTCCCGCACGGCTACGCTGTCGAGAAGATGAAATTGATCGAAGCGCTGGGCGGTGAGATTGAATACGTGTCGAACGAAGCGGGCATGCAGGGCGCGATCGATCGCTGTCATGAGTTGGCAGCTTCGATTGCGGACAGCTTCGTTCCGCAGCAATTTGAGAATAAAGCGAACCCGTGTTTTCATGAATTGACGACGGCGCACGAGATCATTGAACAGATGAACGGCCAGATCGACGCGATCGTGATTGGCGCCGGAACTTCGGGAACTTTTTGCGGTGTTTCGCGAGCAGTGCGCAAGCTCAATCCGAAGGTGCTTTGTGTGCTGGTTGAACCGGAAGGCTCGATTTATGGCGGTGGACCACCTGGACCAAAGAAGATCGAAGGAATAGGCCAGCGTGACTTTATTCCGAAGATCTACGATCCTTCGCTGGCCGATGAGATCATGATGGTCGAGGATGAAGAAGTTTGCGCCGCACTGAAGAAGATCGCGAAGCTTGAAGGACTTCTCGGCGGCTGGTCGTCGGGCGCTGCTGCTGCGGCGTCGTACAAGATTGCGGAACGCCTCGGAGCGGGAAAACGCGTCGTCACAGTTTTTCCCGACGGCGCAGAACGATATCAGAGTCAGGGAATCTTTGATGACTAAGAATCATTTGTGCTTTTTGTGCGTCTTTGCGGCATCGTAATTTGTTTGAGGCTAGTTTATGGGATTTGCAACTATTGCCATTCACACCGGGTCAGAACCGGACGAGAGCACTGGCTCCGTGACGGTTCCTATTTATCAAACATCGACTTACGCGCAGGATGCGCTCGGCAAGAATAAAGGCTACGAATACGCGCGCACTCAAAATCCGACGCGCTCCGCTGTCGAAAGAAACATCGCCGCACTCGAAGGCGCTCGTTTTGGTTTCGCCTTTGCTTCGGGCATGGCCGCTATCGATGCAACCCTGCGACTGGTAAAAGCCGGTGAGCACGTGGTCGTCTCCGACAACACTTACGGCGGCACCGCACGTCTCTTCAATCGCATACTCGCCAACTACAACCTCGAATTTGATTTTGTCGACACTTCCGATCCACTGAACGTCGAAGCCGCGATCAAGCCGAACACAAAAATGGTGTTCATCGAAACGCCGACCAATCCCGTGATGATCGTTACCGATCTGAAGGAGGTCAGCGAGATCGCGCATCGCGCGGGCGCGCGTGTGGTCTGCGATAACACGTTCATGTCGCCGTACCTGCAACGCCCGCTGGAGTTCGGCGTGGATATCGTCGTTCACTCGACGACGAAGTATCTCAACGGCCACTCCGATGGTGTCGGCGGTGTTGTTGTTTTGAACGATGAAGAAGATGCGAACTGGATCGGCTTCGTGCAAAACAGCGCGGGCGCGATTCTGTCGCCGTTCGATTCGTGGCTCGTGATGCGCGGCACGAAGACCTTGGCGCTGCGAATGGAACAGCACGATAAATCCGGCCGTGCTGTCGCTGCGTTTTTGGAGGAACATCCAAAAGTTCGCAAGGTTTATTATCCGGGTTCGGCGTCGCATCCACAGCACGCATTGGCGCGACGGCAGCAACGTGGTTTTGGTGGTATGGTGGCGTTTGATGTCGGCTCGCTCGCAGCGGCGCGCACGGTGCTCGAGTCTGTTAAGCTTTGCACTCTCGCGGAGAGTCTAGGCGGTGTCGAGACTTTGATTTCGCATCCCGCGACGATGACGCACGCTTCGGTTGACGAGGCAAAGAGAGAGCGGCTGGGAATAACGGATGGACTCGTCCGAATCTCCGTCGGGATTGAAGATACTGACGACATCATCGCCGATTTGGATCAAGCATTAGAGAAAATTGGATAGGATTGACAGGATTCTCAGGATGAACAGGATGGGTTACAATCTCTCGGTTCTCAGCCAGACTGCCTAATAAAGCTCTCCTTATATGATTGTAGAGTTATACGCCAAATCAGATGTTGGCCGTGTTCGACGTGGCAACGAGGACAATTTTCTCGTCCTCGAACTGACAAGCGAACAAACGTGGACGGGCGCCGATGGTGCGACACCGCCATCACGCCTGACTCGCTTCGACCTGGGTGAAAAGGGGCTCGTTCTCGTCGTTTCTGATGGAATGGGAGGAGCGCTGGCTGGTGACGTCGCGAGTCGCATGGCAGTTGATTCGGTCAGGCAGATGCTGATGGGCGAAGGCGGTGCGTCCTGCGATCCGGATCTCGACCTGGTTGAGTGCTTGAAGAACGCCACGCACTTCGCTAACAACGCGATTCACCTCAAGAGTCAGGAAGACTCTCGTTGTGCCGGCATGGGCGCAACGTTTACGGGGGCTGCGATCCGCGGCGATAACCTCGATTTGGTGCAAGTCGGTGACAGTCGTGGTTATGTGATCCGGAAGGATCAGATTCGACTCGCTACAAAGGATCAGTCTTTGGTCCAACAACTCGTCGACGTGGGCCAGATCAGTGAGTCGGAAGCTGAGACGCACATGTTTCGAAACGTAATCTTGCAAGCTCTCGGAGCGCAGAGCGAAGTTGCTCCGGTCACGGGCAGGATTCGTTTGCGTCAGGACGATCTCGTGTTGCTTTGCAGTGATGGCTTATCGGGAAAATTGCGCGCGGAAGATATTCAGCAGATCGTGATCAATAGTAAGGACGATCTCTCGAAAGCGTGCGAGGCATTGATCGAGGAAGCAAACAACCGCGGTGGTGAAGATAATATTACCGTCGTGCTAGCGCACTTTTCCGGCGATGACCTGGAGCCTCCTGCGACTGATCGCATCACGATCGAGCTGCCGCCAATGGAGGAAGACAAGACACTCGACGACACCTACGAGGCCGACACCGAGCCACGTTAATTGGCCGCGGATAAACGCGGATGACGCGGGTCAGTCTGCTGATCCGCGTCATCCGCGTTCATCCGCGGCCTAAGTCTGCGATCGCCAATCACGCCCCTCACCGATCCGTTTCACATAAATCGACGCACCCTCGACACTCTCAACGCAAACGCGTTCGCCTGCTTCCAACGGCGGTTCTCCAGGCGCTGGATACGCGGTCCACGTCGATCCAAAAACTTTTACTGCGCCTTCCTGAAGCGCGCCTCTACTCGACGACACGACCGTACCGATCTTTCCCGGCAGCGCATCAACACCACTGCGCAGCGACTCTCCCGACTTCTCGCGTGAAAAGTAGTTGATGAAGATGGTCCGTGATGCTGCTGTGAGTGCCACTGAAATACCGGCGAAGATCAGAAACTGAATAGCAAGACTATTTATACCGATAAAGGACGCAAACGCCGCCACCAGCGCGCCGATCCCAAACCACAGCAACACGAAGCCTGAAGTGAAGATCTCGGCGACAACAAGTATCGCTCCTAGGATGCACCAGAGAACCCAGTACCAGTCGCTCATGTTTAGGTTAGGCCCTAGCCCTTCGCCAGATTCTTTAACACGAACCAGATGTTCGCCGGTCGTTCAGCCAGCCGGCGCATGAAGTAAGGATACCAGTGTTTTCCGTAAGGAACATAGATTCTCATGTTGAACCCATCGCGGGCGAGCTGTCGTTGCAGGTCGCGTCGTATGCCGTAAAGCATCTGAAACTCGTACTTCTCTTTGCCGATGCCTTCGCGCGTCGCAAACTCGATCGTTGCGTCGATCATCTTCGGATCGTGTGTCGCGATGCCATGATAGACGCCACTCGATAACAGTAGTTGCATCACTTTAATGTAGTTTGCGTCGACGTCTTTCTTGTCGGGAAACGCAACTTCCGGCGGCTCGTTGTATGCGCCTTTGCAGATGCGAACGCGAGCCGGGAGTTTCACCAGCTCCTTTGCATCGGCGAAGGTCCTGTAAAGGTACGACTGCAAAACGATCCCAACGTCGTCCAGCCCAAACTCAGCGCGCAGTCGTTTGAAGATATCGATGGTCGGCTGTGTGACGCTCGAGTCCTCCATGTCAACTCTGACGAAGTTGCCACGCCGGTGCGCTTCTTCGACAACTGTTCGTGCATTGCGGTAGGCCAGTTCCGGTTCGACGCCCAGTCCAAACTGCGTCAATTTGATCGAGACGTTTGAGCGAATCTGTTTCTCATCAATCCTGGTGAGTATGTTCAAATACTCGGTTACTTCGTTCTCCGCTTCGGCTACGTTGGTGACCGACTCGTTCAGATGATCGAAAGATGCAGTACAGTTCTCAACATTCAGCTCCCGGATAATCGGAACGACGTCGTCAATCGTGTCGCCTGCGACAAAGCGAGTGGTGAGTTTTTTGAAGTACGGAAGGTGTGTAGCGAAATCCTTGAACCCTTGCCGGCGGGACAGCCAAATCAACGCGCTTCTAGTGATCATTATTCAATCTATGAATTGAGAAATATACTGTGGTCCGTCCTGTGGTATCCTGCGCGGATGCGATTGAAGCTCGTCCTGGCCGCCTCACTGCTCGCGGCGTTTGTTGGCGCTGGTTCCTGCATCGCACTTGTGTTCGGTCTCTTCTCCGTGAATGCCTTGTCCAGTCCTGGCTTGCTCGTAAGCTCTACTCTCCTGCTTCCAGTGCTGGCAATCGTCTGTTCCTCGATCTTCGTCTATCGTCACACTGCACGCCGCCGCAAGCTCCAGGCTTTTCTAACCGCGATTCTCGCAATGGTGCTTACATTTGCACTGTTTGTCTTTGCGTCAATTCTGAGTGCACGCAGAAACCCGGTTGAGCCAACTCAGCCTGTTGGACCACACATCGCATCGTGATTCTCAAGCGCCGATCGGATTGAGTCCGATTTCTTTCTGGACCGGACGCAGTGCGTCGATCACGAAGCGGATGTGTTCGTCCAGATCGACTCCCAATTCTTCAACACCTTGTTTGATATCGTCGCGATTCACCGAGCGCGCAAACGCCTTGTCTTTCAGTTTCTTTTTGACTGATGACACTTCCATATCGTCAAGACTGCGCGAGGGTCGCACCAGTGCGCACGCCACGAGAAAACCGCAGAGCTCATCGGTGGCAAAGAGCGCGCGGGCCATGTCAGTATCACGCGGCACGCCGGTGTAGGTGGCGTGACCCAGAATGGCTCGAATGATTCGATCTGGGTAACCGCGACCGCAAAGAATGTTGGCGCCTGTGAATGGGTGCTGATCGGGCGTGGGAAACATTTCGTAGTCGAAGTCGTGAAGCATTCCGACTATTCCCCACTCGTCCTCGTCGGCTTCTCCTTCCGCATAGTGCTTTGAACAGGCGCGCATGGCGGCTTCGACAGCGAGGGCGTGTTTACGCAGGCTATCGCCCTTTGTGTATTCACACAACAATTCCCAGGCTGCGGCTCGGTCAGGCATGAGGGAGTTTTGTAGCACGGCTCAACGCTTGCGGCAAGCGATACCCCATAGGACTCAGAATGCATTGACTGTCGCGGATGTTCACGGTCTTCTGGATTCTATATTGAATTTTCGAGGCCGCTCGATTGCTTTCGCGATTGTACGTGGTCAATGATCAATCTGACTTGATCTGCGCAAATCTGCGGCTCTTTGCATTATTGAGAATTGAGGAGTGACGGTGGGAGGCTTAAAGCAACCCTACAAACTCTTCAACGGTTAGACCGGTTTGTCGGATGATGGCGCGTAGCGTGCCTCTATCTAACTCTTTGTGATTGGGGATTGTGGTTTGTGTGTGCGGAGATTTGCGGACCAGGACGATATGACTGCCGCGCTGTCGGTATACTTCAAAGCCAATCTTGCTGAGTGCCTTAATACAGTCTGCACCTGAGACCACCGGCAATTTGCTCACGCGGCAACCTCGACAAGTTCCACTCGATCCTCCGGCACAGGCTCGCCGCGCTCACGCAGCACTTCTTCATGCAAACTGATCGCCTCGCGAACGTTTGCAAGGGCCTCGTCACGCGTTCTCCCTTGGCTTATGCAACCAGGAAGACTGGGAACCTCCGCAACAATGAAGCCATCTTCACCCGGATATAGTAGAACTCGTCGTGTCATGAATCAGATTGTAATCGGATTTGTTTTACAAGCCAACCGGTTATCGCGAAATTCGGCCACAGATCGCGCGATTCGCACTGATCAGCGCGCAGCCGTGGCGAGGTAACCGGGGCGGGCGCGGATCACGACCTTCTTTCGCGCCGCTGTCACTTTGATCCGCCGATAGCGTTCGTCGCGCTCTTTGTTGGTCGGGTAATAGCCAAGCATGTATTGCGTGCGTAGCTCGGCCGCGATCTGCGAGAACGCGTCCGGCAGCGACACCAGCGTGTCAGCCCGCAGTAAACGTCCTCCAGATTTTTCCGCCAACACTTGGAGATACTTGTCGGCAGTCAAATAAGCAAGATCCAACATCGCGGTGATTGAGTCGTCCGATCCACCGGGCTGTCTTCCTGGAGACGGGTCGGGGTTTGTTGGTTGAGATCCGGGCACGCGTGGCTGTCGCTTGTCGGGATCGTTTGGATCGGGAGGAATCTCACCTGGCGCACCTGTCGGAGCTGGTCCACGACTGGGATCAGGATATCGATTGCGTTCCTGTTCGCGGCGCCGGCGCATTATCTCGTCCGCCGATGGCAGCCCGAGTGGCCCAGTCTTGCGCTGAGATCCGGTTGTGGGTATCGGATCGTCGCTTGGGAATGTGGTCGGTGTTGTGCCCGGCGGCGGAGTTCTTCTGATCACGTCGATAGTAGGTAACACGGGCGCCGTTTCCGATGCTTGTTCGCGCGCCAGTCGTTCCGTTGTCGCCCGCGTGTCGTAACGAATCGGATAGACCACCACGCCTTCTTCATCGAGAAATCGCGCGGTCCCGTCATACGTCGCGTGATCGCTATGCCAGTCCATTCCATCGGTGAAGATCACGATAGCTTTGCGGCCGCGGATCTTGCGGATCGTATTTATCGCCAGCTCCATCGCGTCGTAGACTTTTGTTCCCTCACCTGATCTGGTTCCGTTGATCGCCGCCCTCAAAACTTCCCGATCGCTGGTGAATTCGTTGAGGTCCTTGATCTTGTCGTCAAACGAGATCACTTTCACGCGATCGGCCGGCTGTAACTGTTGCACAAAAGCGAAAGCTGCCTGCTGGATCTGTCTCAACTTGTCTTGTGTACTCGAGCTCGTATCGAGCATCAGCACGACGTGAAAAGGAGCGGCGACCTTGCCAAAGAACGCTATCTCCTGTGCGACGCCATCCTCCGTAATTGTGAATTCTTCTTTCCGCAGATCCGCGATGTAAAGGCCACCAGTGTCGGTTGCGATCACGGGAACAGTTACCAGATCGGTGTCGATCTTGAGGGTCTCGATATCCTGTGGCTCTTCGGGCGGGTTTGGTTTCTGGGTAACTTGCTTCGTTTGGGCCACGGATAACGTGAGCCCAAGAGCAGTCAACACGAGGATCGAGAGAAAGCGACGGGATGCAGGCGAAAACATTGAGTTCTCCTCACGTCAACAGGCTAGGCCGGTAGGACGTCGGCTACTAGAATAACGTTGTGCACGTCTCCCGCAAAGGCGCAAAGGCGCAAAGAAAGAGTTATTAATGCTTCTTCGCTCTTCCTTTGCGCCTTTGCGCCTTTGCGCGAGATAATGCCCTTCTCCGTGGTCGTTCTCAATGAGATCCCTACTTCTCGCAGTTTTAGCGGCTTATCTGATCGCCGCCATCCATTCCATCCTGGCGTTCGTAAATAAACGGCGCTCGTTGCAGCGTGTCGCGCAATGGTCAACCCTTGTTGGATTCATCTTGCACACCACTGCGTTAATCGCCGATTGGGTAATCGATGGCCACTATCCGCTCTTCTTCCCGCGAGAAACACTGTCGTTTCTCGCGTGGGCGCTGGTGGCCCTGTACCAAGTCGTGCTCTATCGCTACCGCGCGCAGGCACTCGGCGCCTTCACCATGCCGCTCATCTCCGTGCTGACATTCATTGCTTTAATCATCGGTTCGGGCTCGGGCGTTACTCCAGCCGGTTTTTCAACGACCTGGCTGTTTCCGATTCACACGACACTGCTGATCTTCGCCTACGCCGCGTTTTTCATTGTCTTTATCGCCAGCGTGATGTACTTACTTCAGGAGCGCGAACTCAAACTCAAAACGTTCGGCGCGATCTTTCATCGTCTGCCGTCCCTGACAACGGTCAACGAACTGGCAACCGCCGCCGGCGGCGTGGGATTAACTCTCCTCACGCTCGGCATCGTCACTGGAATGTTTTGGTCGTCAATACGCACCGGTCGAGTTTGGCACAACGATCCGAAGGAAATTTTCGCGTTACTAACATGGATGCTGTATTTCGTCCTGACCGTCTACCGCTCGACCGCGAGCTGGCGTGGACGCAGGGCGGCATGGCTCGGCGTGATCGGGTTTGCACTGGTGCTTTGTACGTTTTTCGGGGCCCGACTGCTTCCGGGCTATCACGTTTTCGGTTAACGAGATGTCGATACTTCTAATCGGAGTCAATCACAAAACCGCTCCGGTAGAAATCCGCGAGCGACTCGCCTTCAACGACGAAGCGTGCGCAGATGGCCTGCGCCGGCTCGTCGACGGCGACGTCGTGCGTGAAGGACTGATCGTTTCAACCTGTAACCGAGTTGAGATTCTAAGCGCGACCGCGAACGATCAATTGGAGTTTGGTGCAGGACGTCTGACCCAATTCCTCGACACCACTGGCCGCTTACCCACTGGTTTTCTCGAGCAACATCTCTATCGCCACACGGACGAAAACGCCGTGCGCCATTTGTTTCGCGTGGCCTCGTCGCTCGATTCTATGGTCGTCGGTGAGCCGCAGGTGTTGGGGCAGGTGCGTCATGCTTATTCACTGGCGGTTCAGGCGGGAACGGCCGGACGCGTCCTCAACCGGTTGGTCCATCACACGTTTCGCGTGGCGAAGCGAGTCAGAACCGAAACCGGTATCGCAGCAAACGCAATCTCAATCAGTTACATGGCTGTTGAGCTCGGCAAGAAGATCTTCGATTCGCTCAAAGGCTGCACCGTGATGCTCATCGGCGCGGGCGAGATGGCGGAACTGTCGGCCCGACACCTGGTGAACGCCGGAGCCGCGCGCGTCATCATCGCGAACCGCACTGAAGAGACCGCGCAACAAATCGCGCAGGAATTTGGCGGAACGGCTGTTTCGCTCCAGCAACTCGATCAGGCCCTTGCCGAAGCTGACGTAGTTATCTGTTCCACAGGCGCGCCCAATTACGTGCTGACTGAAGCTCATGCGCGTGCCGCACGCGAGCGACGTCGCAATCGGCCCACGTGCTTCATCGATATCAGCGTGCCGCGAAACATCGATCCGGCTGTAAGCAACGTTCCCAACGTCTTTCTTTTCGACATCGACGATCTCGAGTCTGTCATCTCGTCAAATATTCGCGAGCGGGAACGCGAAGCGGAAAGAGCGGAATTGATCGTACAGTCAGAGGTGATGCAGTTTCAGCAAACACTGAGGTTGATGGACGTCGGACCAAGCATCGGTGCGATGCGCGACAAGTTTCAGGACGTTGCGCGCGCAGAGTTGGCGCGCCAGCGCAAACGACTCGGTCCACTGACGAAAGATCAGGAGACCGCGATCGAGTCGTTGCTGATGTCGATCGTCAACAAGATCTCGCATCCAGTCATGAACCAGATGCGTCGCTTTTACGAGACCGGTGAGTCTGACGATGCCGAGTCTCCGCAAGATCCCACTGGTCTCGAGGACTGAGATGACGCGTGCGCTCGTCATTGGTTCGCGAGGTTCCAAACTCGCATTGTGGCAGGCCGAACACGCTCGAGACCGTTTGCGCCTGCTGAATTCCACGCTCGACATTCGCATCGAGATCATCAAGACCACCGGCGATGTGAAGAGCGATCCGCTGTCAGTGATTGGCGGCAAGGGTGTTTTTACAAAAGAACTGGAAGATGCGCTGCTCGACGGTCGTATCGATCTCGCTGTCCATTCGTTGAAGGATCTTCCGACGATACTGCCATCAGGTTTATCGATCAGCGCGATTTGCGAGCGTGAGGACGCTCGCGATGCGCTGGTGTTGCGTTCGGATCTGCGGATCGAAGATAGCTCGTTGCTGAATTTGCCACAGCACGCGGTGGTAGGGACGTCGAGTCAGCGACGTCTCGCGCAGCTCAAAGCATTGCGTGGCGACGTGGTTGTTAAAGATCTGCGCGGCAACGTTGATACGCGTATTCGAAAGCTCGACGAGGGACAGTACGATGCTGTGATTCTGGCGTCGGCTGGGCTGGTGCGACTCGGGTTGCGCGATCGAATAGCAGCCAGGATTGCGATCGGTGAGATCTTGCCAGCAGTTGGTCAGGGCGCGATTGGGATTGAGACGCGAAGCGATGATGAGTTTGCCGTAGAGATGACTGCGCGACTGGACCATCGCGAGACGCGACTTGCGTGTTTGGCGGAGCGTGCGTTTCTGCGAGGGTTGGGCGGCGGTTGCCAGCTTCCGATCGCGGCGCATGCGGTTATCGATGGGGAGCAACTGATGATTGATGGTCTGGTCGCCAGGCCAGACGGTTCCGAAATCCTGCGCGACTCTCTATCGGGATCGATAAATCAGGCCGAAGACATTGGCTCAGAATTAGCCGCACGCTTGATTGAGCGTGGCGCTGACAAGCTACTGTAAAACGATGGAATCGCTCAAAGGAGTGACTGTCGTCGTGACTCGCGCCGCTTCACAGGCGGACGAGTTGGGCACACTGCTCGAAAGTTACGGCGCCAACGTATTTATCTGCCCCACCATCGAGATTCGCGAGCCCGACAACTACGAACGCCTCGACGAGGCACTCGATCATCTCTACGGCTACGACTGGCTAATCTTCACCAGCACAAACGGCGTTGAGTTCTTCTTGCGCCGCCTAACAGATCGTGGACTAAAGGTTGAAGGCCTCGACGAGATCAGAGTCTGCGCCATCGGCCAGAAGACTGCCGACAAACTCCATGACGCACACGTCCACGTCGACGTCGTTCCAACTGAATCAACTGGCAAGGGTGTGTTCGCAGCGCTCAGCGAGTTTGTAGGCGGTAACGAACATTTGCACGGTCTCAACATTCTGTTACCGCGTGCAGCAGTCGGCCGCGATTACCTGCCGAAAGCTTTGCAAGAGGCTGGCGCGCGTGTCGATGTAGTCACGGCTTATCAAACAGTGCTGCCCCAGAATTTTGATCGCGGGCGTCTGAGCGCGATGCTCGCCGGCAGCGGCGACTGCATTGCCTTCACGAGTCCATCGACGATCAAGAACCTCGCCAAACTCTTCGACACTCACGACCTCGGTCACGCTCTTCCAGGTGTTGTGATCGCCTGCATCGGCCCGATCACAGCCGCAGCCGCACTCGAATACGGACTGAAAGTTAATATCCAACCCGCGCAGCAAACCGCCAACGATCTCGCCCACGCGATCGCTGATTATTACCGCACTTGAGCCGCGGATGGCTGTGCTAAACTGATCGCGATGTCAACGCCCGCCGATCTCGAACGAGAAAACGAACTTCTCAAACGACAACTTCAGGATCGTGGTATCTACGGCGAACTGGTCGGAAACTCTGACTCCATCAGGAAGGTCTACACGCTAATCGAACAAGTCGCGCCTTCGACTGCTTCGGTACTCATCACCGGCGAGTCAGGCACAGGCAAAGAGCTCGTCGCACGGACCATTCACAACATGAGTCCGCGCCGTGATAGACCCTTCGTCGCAATTAACTGTTCCGCAATTCCGGAATCGTTAATGGAGTCGGAATTATTCGGACATGAAAAGGGCGCATTCACAGGCGCTGCTTCGAGACGGCAGGGCTGTTTCGAGCTCGCGGACACCGGCACGTTGTTGCTCGACGAGATCGGAGAAATGCCGGCGCTGCTTCAAGCCAAGCTCCTGCGCGTGATTGAAGAGCGAGCGGTGCGACGTCTCGGCAGCCGCAAGGAGATCGCAGTTGACGTGCGGCTGCTCGCTGCGACCAATCGTCCTCCGCAACAGGCAGTAGCCGAAGGCAAACTGCGGAGCGATCTGCTTTATCGTCTGAACGTCTTCGGCATCCATCTGCCTGCGCTTGGCGAGCGAAAAGAGGATCTGCCGTTGCTCGCGCAACATCTCGTCACGCAACTCACTGCAAAACACGGGCGACCGGCGCGTTTTCTTAGTCCCGCGGCTCTCGAAGCACTTCAGTTTCATAACTGGCCTGGCAACGTGCGGGAGCTGCGCAATGTGATCGAGCGTGCGGTGATCATCTGTTCCAGCGAACAGATCGAGCGACATCATTTCGCGCCTTACCCGATCGAGCAACGTGAGCGACTGCGCAACGAAGACACGCTGACGCTGCCGGTGGGTACTCCGCTCGAAGAAGTTGAGCGACAGATGATCATGCGTACTCTTCAAAAGACGAAGAACAATAAAACACGTGCCGCCGAGTTGTTAGGTATCAGTTTGAAGACTCTTCACAACAAGCTAAATCTCTATCGCGAGCGTGGTCTGCTGCATGACGACGCCTGACACCTCGGTCCTGCTATTCTTCATCGACGGCCTCGGAATCGGCAGGCGTGGTCCATTCAATCCACTCGACAACCTGCCGAATGCCGCACCATTGGCAGTCTTTCAGAACGAACCAGCCGAACCGTTTTTGGATGGGATCGTGGTGCCTACAGATCCGTCGCTTGGCGTTGAGGGACGCCCGCAAAGCGCATCGGGTCAAACGACGATCCTCACCGGCATCAACGCGCCCGCGCGGCTCGGTTATCACAAGCAGGGATTTCCAAACAAGCCGCTGCTGGAAATAATTAACCAGCATTCGATCTTCCGGCAACTTCGCGACCTCGGAGTTGGACCAGTTACATTTGCCAATGCTTACACCGAACGCTTCTTTACGGAGCGTCCGCGCTGGATATCGGCGACGACAGCCGCAGTCGAGGCGGCAGGATTGACGTTCCGCACTGTCGCCGATCTCCAGAGCGGTTCAGCGGTGTTCATGGATTTCACCAATCGCGTGCTGATCGAGAGAGGTGTGGACGTTTCGGTGCGGAGTGAGGCGGAGGCTGCGGCGGTGCTGGCGCGAATCGCGCGCGACAATCGATTCACGCTTTACGAATACTTCATCACAGACAAGGTGGGCCACGCACAGGATATGGCAATGGCTCGGGAAGTGTTAACCAGTCTCGCGCTTTTCATCCGCGAGTTGCTCGTAAGGCTTGATCTCAAACGCACGACGGTTATACTCACCAGCGATCACGGCAATATCGAAGATCTTTCGTCACGCAATCACACGCTGCATGCGGTGCCTACGATCGCCTGGGGCGCGCGACGTGAACTAGTAGCAGCTCGGATCCAAACGCTAGCTGACATTACGCCTGCCATCATCGAAATTTTAGCCACAAAGAGGCACAAAAACAGCACAAAATGAATTACCTGAATCTTAACCGTCCTTCATTTGTGCATTTTGTGCCTCTTTGTGGCGAAAGAGAGTCCTGTGGCTGATGAAGAATGATCCGCGCGAGATCTTTGGCTGGAAGATGTACGACTGGGCCAACTCCGCCTTTTACACGACCGTGGTTGGCGCGCTCTTCGCTCCTTACCTCACGCGGCTGGCCCAGGCCGCAGTTGGCGAGAATGGCGTCGTTTTAGATCTCGGTCCGCTCGGCGCTGTGACAGCCAAGTCGCTCCCGACCTTGTGTGTCTCGATTTCAGTTGGCGTGCAAGTTTTTGTTTTGCCGATCCTCGGCGCGTTAGGTGATTACTCAGATTTAAAGAAACGGCTAATGGCCCTTTTCTGCTACGTCGCCGTGATCGCCAACTGTCTTTTATTCTTCGTCAAAGACAATCTTTACCTCGCGGGCGGCGTGCTCTTCATCATCGCGAACGTGTGTTTTGGCGCGTCGATTGTTTTCTACAATGCGTTCCTGCCGGAGATCACGACCGAAGATCAAGCTGACAAGGTTTCCAGTCGCGGCTTCGCCTACGGCTATCTCGGCGGGGCGCTTTTGTTGCTTGTAAACCTCCTGCTTGTCTTGCGAGCTGAGCAGATCGGACTCTCCGCTGGTTTAGCGGTTCGTTTGTCGCTTCTCTCTGCGGGAGTTTGGTGGGGCGGGTTTGCGGTAATCACCTTTTCCCTGTTGCGGTCGCGGCCAAACAAGAAACAACTTCCGCCCGGCAAAGGTTATGTAGCGGCAGGCTTCTCAGAAATCCGTGCGACTTTTAAGGAGCTGCGACGACTGCCTCTCACCGCGCGTTATCTGCTCGGTTATCTGATCTATAACGATGGGATTCAGACCGTGATCGTCGCCTCGAGTGCGTTTCTCGAACAGGAACTGTTCCCGGGTGGTAATCCCGCGTTCCTCCTGAAGATCTTTCTGATGGTCCAGTTTGTCGCAGTGGGAGGCGCCCTCGCATTTGAGCGACTCGCCTACCTGATCAAAACGAAGAACGCGATCATCGTCTCGCTTGTGATCTGGTCTGCGATCGTGATCTATGCCTATCGATTTCTGCATACGGTGACCGAGGCGTGGGTCATGGCCGCGGCGATCGCGATCGTGTTGGGTGGCTCGCAGGCACTCTCGAGATCGCTTTTCGCGAAGATGATTCCGGAAGGCAAAGAGGCGTCGTTCTTTGGTCTGTATGAAGTGTCAGAGCGTGGCACGTCGTGGATGGGCCCGCTGTTATTCAGCATCGTGATCGCCCGCACAGGTTCGTACCGCGCGGCATTGTTATCGCTGATCTTCTTCTTCGTAGTGGGATTGGCGGTGCTTTGGATCACCGACACTGACCGAGCCATTCGCGAGGCTAGTAAGGTAGCGGAAACCTCTTAACCTGCGATCTTGCGATCCTTCGAAGCTGGTTCCTTCTCCATACACTCGGGCGAGCAGTAAGTCGCGAGCCCGGAATTGAGATTCAACGCACGTTCGGCCGGAACCCACGTTCCGCATCTATCGCAACGAACCAACTTGTTCCGCGAAGTTGATTTCTCTCGCGCGGCAGTGGTTGCGCTGATGTTAGTAGCAACGTTCAGAGAGTTGACCACTTTTTGGATCAGCTTGAGATAAGGACGTATGCGCGAATAGACGAAGATAAACGCGAGACTTACCAGCGCGGCAATGATCAGATATTTCATGACAGGATTTCCTGTCTAACGTTGGTCGCCGGCTCGGTTACCACCGCTGGACACGTAAGGCGCATCATCGGCCCGCCGGCGAGGCATTGGATCGGTCGCACGGCGTCGAGGCTGCGACTCTTTGTTGCGGCGATCGACGCTGCCCGGCGGGAGACCACGACCGTGCACCGCTTCTTCGAGAATGCGCGTGATCTCCTGCGAAAGCGTTCGGTGCTCGGCGGCCGCGCGGCGACGTAAGGATTCCTTCAGGTGGTTGGGAACGTATGCGCCTATAAAAACGCCTTTGCGATTAGCCATCTATCATCGCCTCTCGTTTAACGTCGAAAAATCAACCCTGCAAATGCGGAACAGGTCTGTAAGCCGAATTCTGTACTTCGATAAATCGAAGCGGCGATCATTCATCTAGTCCAACCGTTGCCGGTTAGCTCGAGCGACCTACCCGGAGGTCGTAGCGAACCGAAGTTCGCTTCGGGCGGGCAGCCCTTTTGACGCCTCCCTATTTGGTCTTGCACTGCGAGGAGTTTGCCTGGCCGCGCATGTCACCACACGCGCCGGTGCGCTCTTACCGCACCGTTTCACCCATCACCCTTATCGGGCTGGTCTGTTTTCTGTTGCACTTGTCGTCACCCGACAGTCAAAACTGCCGAGCGCCCCGCCGTTAGCGGGCTCGCTGCCCTGTAGTGTTCGGACTTTCCTCTCCCGGCGTAACGCCGGCAGCAACCGCCCGACCTGTTCTCTTGCAAGGCTGGCTGATTATAGCAAACCAGTGTTCAAACGGGTATAGCACTATCTAGCCAAAGTATTTGATGCCGACACGCAGGCTGTTGACCCAGGGCGAAGGCAGAAAAAGCGCCACGGCTATCGAAGTCAACGCATGCGAGAGCGCGAGCGCAAAAAGATTGGGCTGTCGTTGATAGACCGTAGCCCAAATCGCGCCGCCGATAAGTGTGAGTCCTACGAGCAGCGGATTTGGCAGGTGAACGAAGGCGAACAACACCGCGACTAATAGCACGCTCTTCCAACCTTTTCCCACGAGAATCTGAGCTCGCCGGTTCAGATAACCCTGCAAGGCGTACTGTTGAAACAAAGCCCAGAATGGCACAAGCAGAAAACGCCAGCGAAGTGGTCGCGCTGGAAAGTAATCACCTGAGATAAGACCGGAGACTAAAATAATCAGCACAATAGCAACGATCGTGGGGAGTAGTAACAGCTTTGCGGCGGCGAGAAAATTGTCGCCACGAAAGCCGAGCTCGCTCGGGGTCTCACCGTAAACTCTGTGAGAAAAGATCATCACGAGCAGCGCCAGCGTAACAGGCACTGCAAGCGCAATGCTCCGACCAATAAAGCCAAGAATCACCCACTCCGCGATCAAACACGAGACAACCACCGAGGCAATCTCCCAAAGCGCCAGTGCCTTATCCGTAATATCCGTCTCAATCCGTATCATCCGCGGCCCCATTTGCCATCCACCCCAACTTCAAACCGAATCGGATCTCCCAACAACTGCAACGTGTAACGCGCTCCGTTGCGACTCGCATGAAGTGCGTAAACACGCGCCTCGTGCATTCCCACGCTTAACCCGTTTACGACAAAGCTATATCCATGCCACTCGTCTTTGGCCCATCCCGCCGCAACCACGTCGGGCCGGGAGAGCTGCGCCACCTGTGTCGCTACGAATTTCCCATCGACAAAAAGTTGCACCTCGACGCGTTCCCACGGATGCGCATCATTGACGGCCCATCCGGAAATACTTTGCGACGCGACGACTGCTTCACCCCAACCATGAAACGTCGGCGGAAACGCGTTGAGATACACCGCGACTGCAATCGCACCAACAAGAACTGTATCGAGTATTGATTTGGCGATTAGCAGATTGACGAGTCGTCTTTTCATTCGTGACTCTGCGATGGCTGCGGCAATGTATTTGGCGGAAACAACTCAGGCCAGCGCGCTTTGAACTCGTTTCGCACCAACTCTTCCACTTCATCAGCAGTCGCTGAATTGAGACACTTCAGCGCGACTTCACGGGCCTCATCCGCACTGATGCGCGATAGCACCGCCCTCACCCGCGGAATCATCGCCGGCGTCATGCTGAGATCGATGGTTCCCAGTCCGATAAGTAAAACGGCATACGCAGGCGTCGATGCCATCTCGCCACAAACAATGATCGGTATGTTTGCTTCTTGGGCTGCCTGCAAAGTGCGGTTGATTCCATAGAGCACGGCCGGATGCAGTGTGCGAAACCAGTCAGACACCTTGTCGTTGCCACGGTCGACGGCGAGCGTGTATTGGACCAGATCGTTCGTGCCGAGCTCGAAGAAGTCTACTTCCTCGGCGATTCTCTCTGCGGTCAGAACTGCTGACGGCACTTCGATCATCGCCCCGATCTTAACTTCGGAAAACTGCGTCTGGTCAGCGGCGAGCCGCGTCACTTCTTCGTTGATGACCTGCCTGGCGAGCCGTACGTCAGCTACATCAGCCACCATCGGAATCACCAGGCTCAGTGGTCCAACAGCAGCAGCCCGTAGAATTGCGCGCACTTGTGTGCGCATCACTTCCTTGTGTCGCAGGTTGAAACGAACCGCGCGCAAGCCCAGCGCGGGATTTCTCTCCCGCTCTTTCAGTTCAGACCCGACTTCACCGCCAACGTCAAAGAGTCGAACAATTGCGCCATACTCGCCCGCCGCCTCGACCAACGATCGATAGGCCTGATACTGCTCCTCCTCCGAACTCATTAATCCCGGCCGTGACAGCAGAAACTCAGAACGAAACAGTCCCACGCCACACGCTCCGAAATCGCGCACTGCCTGAAACTCAGTCGGAAGCTCGACGTTAGCCCGCAAGGAAATTCGAATTCCATCTTGCGTCTCAACTGGACCTGACTCCACGATGTCGCCTTCGAGCAAAGCTGGACCACGACTCTCAGCGCCCGTTGATATTGTTCGATAGTGTTCGATTGTGCTCGCGTCGGGGTGAAGAATGACTTCGCCGCGACGAGCGTCGACGATGATCTGATCGCCCGTACGCGTGCGCTGGTAAAAATGGCGCAAACCAACTACCGCAGTGAGCCCCAGGCCGCGCGCGATGATGGCCATGTGAGAAGTCCAACCGCCGGCGTCAGTAGCAATCGCCTTTACGTGATTCAAGTTGAGCTCGGCGATCGTGGAGGGCAGCAGGTCAGGTGAAACGATCACCGCGTCCTCTGAAAGATCGGGATACTTCGGACCTTCGCCGGTAAGGTTCGCCAGCAGGCGCTGAATGACGTCTTCAATGTCCGAGCCTCGCTCGCGCAAATAATCGTCGTTGATCTGTGTATAGATCGAAAGCAAACGATCGCCAACTACCTTTGCGGCCCACTCAGCATTCGCATGTTCCCTGACGATGTAGTCTTCCACGTCGCGCGTCAGTTTTGCGTCTTCGAGAAAAAGCAGGTGGGCATCGAAGATGTAAGCGTGGCCGCGGCCAAGCTCTTTTTCAGCGCGAGCCTTGATAGCCTCGAGTTGGCGGCGTGAGAGTCTCACTGCCGCGCGAAAACGCCTTCGCTCGCGTTCGAGATCCGCTTCAGCGATCACAGCACGATAGACGTCGTGTGTGCCTTCGTGTAACCGGAGCACGCGGCCAAGCACGATGCCGTCCGAAACACCGAGCCCTTTGCAGCGTGTTTCCTGTGTGGCCGGCAAAGCCTGTTCGACGTCACACTTTTCAATCTCATCGAAGTCGCGCGAGAAGAGATCGACGATCGCATCAAGCGCTTCCTGTTCGTCGACGCCATGAGCAACGATCTTCAAGTCGGTGCCACGACTTGCAGCCAGCGTCAGGATGCTGAGTATCGACTTCGCATCAGCCTGGGCGCTGCCGTCGAGACGTTGAAGAGTAAGACTACTTTGAAATTTACTCGCTACGCGAACGAGGTTGGCGGCGGCGCGAGCGTGAAGACCGAGGCGGCTGGTGACCTGGAGGCTGCGTTCGGCCACTTTCAATCGGCTCCAGCTTTGGTGGGTGGCGCGAGCAGAGCGCCAGCGGAATAGATTCCCTGGCGTCCCTGATCGCAAATCTTACGCGCTAAGTCAGCCAGTGAATCTTCCGCGCTCGAACTGGCAAGCTTGATCACCATCGGAAGGTTTACTCCAGTTACTACTTCGACCGCGCCCTCCTCAAGAAACATCGACGCGATGTTAGTCGGAGTGCCGCCGAACATATCCGTCAACAACAACACGCCTTTGCGTTGAGACACGCGCGTGATCGCGCGCTGTACCTCGTCTCGTGCAGCATCGACATCGTCGTGCCACCCGATCGAGACCGCTGCGATATGCGAAATTGGCCCAACTATCATCTCGGCGGCGGCAAGTAACTCGCCCGCGAGATTTCCGTGCGTCACGATCACGCCCGCCACTCTTTTTACTTCCACACTCATTTTCTAAGCCTCGATCGCGATCGTGGCGCCTTCCGCACGTCGCGGTGCGAAGCATGCGCATCAAAACCCGCGCGGCGCAAATCGCGAGCAAGCGCATTTGCGATCATCACGGAACGATGCCGCCCACCGGTGCAGCCAATACCCACCGTAACATACGATTTGCCCTCACGTTTGTAGAGCGGCAACAGGTACGATAGCAAATCGGTAAAACGTTGCAGCGTCTCCTCCACTTCGTTATTCGAGCGGAGATATTTAACAACACGACTATCGTGGCCCGACAAACGCTTCAGCTCGGGAACGAAGTGTGGATTCGGCAAGTGCCGTACGTCAAACAATAACTCCAAGTCGCCCGGGTTGCCATACTTGTGACCAAAGCTCATCACCTCAACGCGCATGGGTGCACCCTGTCGATCGGGACTGAACCTCTCGAGCAGGAAGCGACGCAACGTATGAACTGTATGATCCGACGTGTCGATAATCTGATCGGCGAGCGATCGAATCTTCGACATCGCCTGTCGTTCATCGTCGATTGCGGCAAGTAGTCCCTGCCCTTTTTCAGCCGGATGCGGGCGGCGTGTTTCGCTAAAGCGATATTGCAACACGTCGTCAGAAGCTTCGAAGAAGAGCACGCTCACGTTGAGTCCCGCAGCTCGCAGTGCGTCGAGTTGTTTTTCGAAGTCAGCGAGAAAGCCACCTTCACGAATATCGATGACGAGTGCAGCGCGTCTGATTCCTTTGTCTTCGTCATCGGTTACGAGGCGGCCAAAGGTCGGCAACATCGTTACCGGAAGATTGTCGACGCAGAAGTATCCGAGATCCTGAAACGCATTTGTGGCCGACGACATTCCAGAGCCACTCAGGCCGGTGATGATTACGATGTCGGGGACGCTGTTCGTGACGACGGGCTGGTCGTTTGTAGTTGCGGCGGGCATCTATGCAGACAGTTTACTACGCGAGTTGAAATATACGGAACGAACGGGGCTTTATGACCACCGGTTGCTTTGCACAATATTGTTCGTAGCCCAGGTAGTGATGCAGTTTGATTTTGGCATGACTACGCCGAAGGCGTTGGCTAATTTCAGCCCAGGGTTGGAGCTTGCGACAACCCTGGGACACCAATTAGAAATGAGAGCAAAACGCTGAAAGCGTTCGCCAATAGCCGAACCCTTACAGGGTTTAATAAAACTATTTGACGTGTTATCCCAGGGTTGTCACAAGCTCCAACCCTGGGACACCAATTAGAAATGAGAGCAAAACGCTGAAAGCGTTCGCCAATAGCCGAACCCTTACAGGGTTTAATAAAACTATTGACGTGTTATCCCAGGGTTGTCACAAGCTCCAACCCTGATGTTATGAAGCAGCGCCTCCGTTCGTGAGTTGTTAGACTCACGTTCAGCTTCTCTGACATGAGACTGAAAGGAGGCGCTGTGCAAAAAATATATATCGGCGTTG